>Ga0222713_10000043_pt1 | contig 118308 bp, 107 predicted proteins | sample C33_649DmetaG_FD_165061 | JGI IMG/M metagenome (GOLD analysis project Ga0222713, IMG submission 165061) | Estuarine water microbial communities from San Francisco Bay, California, United States - C33_649D | ecosystem: Environmental > Aquatic > Marine > Unclassified | place: USA: California...
TATCCATGAGTTATACTTGGAAATAGCTATATCATATTATTTTCTCTTTGTAAGATGCAGGAAATTTGACGCTTACGATACAAGGTTAGTGATGTCTTCAAGCTGGTATAAAAAACTTTTTCCGAAAACTCGAATATCAAAAATTCATAATCAAAAAAGTAAGTTTTTAACTACTGAAAATGGTTTTCGTTTTGCAACAAGTGTGGGTGGTTCTGCAACTGGGGAGGGTGGAGATTTTTTAATAATAGACGACCCCCACAATCCTACTCAAATTAATTCATTAAAAATACGTAATAGGGCAATAGAATGGTTTGAACAAACATTTGTAACTAGGCTTAATGATAAAAATAAAGGAGCGATAGTTCTTGTAATGCAGAGGTTACATCAAGATGATTTGTCGTCTCATCTAGAATCTTCTGGCAATTGGGAAATTTTAAAAATCCCTGCATTGGCGCCAAAAAATATTGAATATAATTTTTGTGAATTTTACAAATTATACAAAGAGGGCGAGGTTTTCGATGAAATTCGTGAGACACCTGAATTTTTACATAATATCGAGCGGGAAATTGGAGCAAGAAATTATGCTGCGCAGTTTTTGCAAGAACCTTTGCCAACAAATTATAATTTGTTGGGTCAGGAGCATATACATTATTTTGAGAAGATGCCGGATAAATTCGATTTTTTTGTTCATAGCTGGGATAGCGCTATTAAAATATCCGAAAAAGCTGATTACACAGTAGGAACTATCTGGGGTATTTACCGAGGTAAATATTATTTAATACAAATGATTAGAAAAAAATTTATTTATTCATGTTTGAAAAATGAAATTGAAAAGCAGATCAATAAATATGTACCAAAATTTGTTTTAATTGAAGATAAGGCAAGTGGGCAACAAATTATTCAAGATTTGAAATTTTCTGGATTTAAGAATATTAAAGCTATCAGACCAACTTTGGATAAGCTTACAAGATTTGCATCAGTCACACATCTTTTTGAAAGTGGTGCGGTGTTGATACCAATGCATTCTGTTTTTAATAGAATTTTGATCTCCGAGATTACTAATTTTCCAAATAGCAAGAATGATGATATAGTTGACTCTATCAGCCAGTTTTTAAATTTTATCAAGCAACAAAACTCTAATAAATTAGCTCAAATTAGGAGTTTGTGAAAAAGATCTAATGACGAGTTTTACACTTTCCTAACTTTGTTTGCGTTCTGAGCTTGCTCCTCCTTTATTTTTTCGCTCATAGATTTTGGCCCTTCACGAGTGCTGCTAGCTTGTTTATTTTTAAGAAATTCCTTGAAGTCTTTATCTTCGAATTTAAACTTAGCCATATTTTGGCTCATAGTTTTTGTATGATCAAATCTTTGATCTTTCGTTGTGTCTATGCCAAGAGTTTTTACAAAATCAATTCTAACCTTTTCTGGAGTAAACCCATCATTTAAGCCCTTGGTTAAGGCTTTTATTGTACCAGTATCAGCTGTAACCTTGTTTTTTGATGTTCTAGATTTTGCTGAAGTAGATATTAAATCAGATAATACCTCTTCCTTACCTTTGTTTTGCCAAGCAGTATCTTTACAAAATTCTAGTATAGCATTTAACTTTTCGGTTTTACCGCCAATAACTTTGTCTTGCCAAGTTTGGACTATGTTTTTAGCGTGTGAATCTTCATAAACTTTTAAAAAGAAATCTTTCATTTCAAAATTCGGATCTTTTATTGGCGCAATATCATGATTATCAAGATATCTTGAAGTTTGCATCAATCCTTTAATATGTAAGTACTCTGCTTTTTCCTGTGCTAAATCGAAAGATAAGGTTCCAACATCTCCGGTACCTAAGACCACGGTATTTAGAGCATTTTCCCTCAGTCCTTCATGAGTTTTGTTATCTTCTTCTGAATATTTAAAAATGCCTCCTACTCTAGCTAGCGCTTTAAAAACAACGTCCATTAAGAATTTCATTATTTCACTAGGATCAATTATCCTCTTTTTAGCACTATAGATAGCGATATTTGCCCCATCTTCCATGCTAGAGCCGAATGCAAGAGCCAATGTGCGACCATTTTTTTTGGCTGATTGAATTTCTTCGGGATTATCTGATATATCTTTAGGTTCATTTGCATTTTCTTTGTTAAAATGATTCAAAGGTATGTTATCTCTATATCCGCCATCGACATATTCTTTGCCATTAATATTAACAGGTTCAAATACTATGGGGATAGAGCAAGATGCTCTACATGCTAGAGCAACTTCTACATCGGGGGTATTTCTGCTATCAAAAATTTCTAAATCACCTGTATCTCTTCTGGTAGCTGTGACAACTAAATCTTTAAATTTATCTGGCTCAATTATTCTTAATATTGCAAGATCTTTGAATAATATTTTTCCTTCTGGATCTAGAGCTTTTGCTTTGATTTCCTCTATTGATTGACCGTTGGAACTAATAATATTTAATAATATATTTTCTTGTCTTGCAATTTCTACTAAAGACTCTTCTTTTTCCAATTGAGGCAAAGATTCTGCGGCTAATTTTTGTTGTTCTATTTGATCTAAACGCTGGCTACACAAATTATTTATATCAGCATTTTCAAGAAATTCTGAGATATTACTGCGGATAGTATTTTGCAATAATTTTAACAAAGGTTTTCCATCTTTGTTTATAATAAAACCCTCTCCGAGTAATCCTTTTAAATTAGTATCTTTTGTAATTTGTTTATATTTTTCAGTGGAAATTCCAGTTGCTATCATAGCAGCAGTTATGGATCCAGCGGAAGAGCCGGCAACCGCATCAAGGTTTTTGATAACCCCAGTTTTAGACAAAGCCTCGTGAGCTCCTGAATAAACAGCGCCTTTAGCGCCGCCTCCACTAAAACTTGCGCATTTGAAAGGTTGATTTTGAGCAGCGATTATTTCTTCAATAGATTTTTTGTCCATATGCTTAAATTAATTTAAATTATTTTTTGTCATTCTAGCTGAGGCTTTAATTTATCTTAAACCCTGATAGGCTAATCCAATTTTTAATTTACTCTAGTTAATTTCTAGATATCAATATATTCAATTAGCATTTGAGTTAAAAATTTGTTATAGTGTGATATCTTAATTTCCATTTTATTATTTTAGTTAACCTTAATGCAGTTTATAGACGAATCAAAAATATATATCAAAGCGGGCGATGGCGGTAATGGAGCTGTTAGTTTTAGAAGAGAAAAATTCATTGATCGTGGAGGTCCCGATGGTGGCGATGGTGGTGATGGCGGCGGAATTATTTTTCAAAGCAATTCTCATCTTAATACTCTTTTAGATTTTCGCTATATAAGGCATTTTAAAGCTCCAAATGGTGTTTCAGGCAAGGGCAGGAATATGACTGGCAAATCCCGTGAGCCATTAGTTCTGAAAGTGCCATTGGGAACTCAAATATTTTCAGAAGATGGGAATTTACTAATTCATGACTTCACGGAGGATAATCAGCAATTTGAAATTATCCCTGGTGGAAAAGGTGGGCTTGGTAATAATCATTTTAAATCTAGTACTAACAAATCTCCGAGAAAGAGAACGGAAGGGGAAATTGGCGGAGAGATGGATGTTTGGTTAAAACTAAAGCTTCTTTCTGACGCTGGCTTGGTTGGTTTGCCAAATGTTGGAAAATCTACGTTTTTATCTAGAACCACTGCTGCCAAGCCCAAGATTGCGGATTATCATTTTACTACTTTAAAACCTGGTCTTGGCGTTGTTTATGTTAATGAAGAAGAATTTGTATTGGCAGATATCCCTGGTTTAATTGAGGGGGCTAATGCTGGAAGTGGTCTTGGGGATAAATTTCTAAAACATATCGAAAGATGCGGTGTGCTTATTCATGTGATTGATGCAAATTCCCCCCATGTTGATAAGGATTATTTAACTATTAGAAACGAGCTTGAATCATATTCTGTTCTTCTGAAAGGCAAAACTGAAATCATCTGTCTGAATAAAATAGACGTTATTGATGAAAAAACATTGGCAAAAAAAATAAAATTGCTTGAAAAAGTAGCTTCTAGTAAAAAAATATATCCTATCTCTGGCTATGCAAATATTGGTCTTGAAACAGTTCTTCGTCAGGCATTATACGAAATTAAGATCTGGAGAAATGTTGAATATTAATTCTATTATCAACGAATAATACCCAATTAACAAAATATGCGCAAGGAAGGGAAAGCTCGGAAAAAACTAGTGCCGATCAAAAGTGACGCTCTATTCAAAAAGATAATGGAGGATGTCGTAGCTGCAAGGGAATTCTTGGAGTTTTATTTACCGGTCGATTTTAAAAATTTACTGAATCTTGCTGAAATCAGGGTAGAGAAAGAATCTTTTGTGGAGGATGGTTTAAAGAAAAGACTAAGTGACATAATCTATGCCATTAAAACGAAAGATAACGAAGAGGCATTTGTATATGTGCTAGTTGAGAGCCAATCTGAACCTGATTATTGGATGAGTTTTAGATTATGGAAATACATGCTTCTTTTGTCGGAAAGGCACATGAAGAAAGGGGGTAAACTACCATTAATAGCACCATTATTAATGTATAATGGTACAAAGAAATATAATTCTCCGAGGAATTTATGGGATCTATTCACCATTCCACAGCAGGCGAAGAAGCTAATGACGGAAGATTATAAGCTAATTGATTTGCAGTCGATGTCTGATGATGAAATAAAAAAGAAGCAACATTTAGGGATGCTAGAATATTTTTTAAAGCACATACATCAGCGTGATATGTTAAAACTTTGGGAAGATTTTTTGACTCATTTTAAGGAGATGGTGTTAATTGACAAAGAAAATGGGTATATTTACTTGAAGCAATTTATTTGGTATACTGACTCGAAAGTATCGGAAGAAAGGCAAAAAGAATTATCGGAAATATTAATCGAACATTTGTCGGAAAAGGAGGAGGGAAATATCATGAGAACAATAGCGCAGAAATATATTGATGAGGGTATCGACAAGGGTGTTGAAAAAACTGCTATTAATATGCTAATGCAAAATGCAGATGTAAAATTCATTGCAAAAGTTACGGGCTATAGCATTAATCAAATTGCGGAATTAAAAAATAAATTATGAGAACAATAGCGCAGAAATATATTGATGAGGGTATCGAGCAGGCTTTTAGTCAAGCCTTTAGTCAGGCTTTTATTCAAGGTTTTAGACATGGTTTTAGACATGGTATCGACAAGGGTGTTGAAAAAATTGCTATTAATATGCTAATGCAAAATGCAGATGTAAAATTCATTGCAAAAGTTACGGGCTATAGCATTAGTCAAATTGCAGAATTAAAAAATAAACATTGTTAATGCGTGAAAAAGGGGAAAGCTAAGGAAAAAACTAGTTCCAATCAAAAGTAAAGCTTGTTCTATTAGAATTAGTTTACAATATGTATGTAGGTTCATTATAAATATATAATTACGTCTAATTCTTAAGTTATAATCGTCACATAGCAAACCCAAATATGTGATAAAATTACATAAATAATAATTTTATAATAGATAATATAAATTAATTGTTGCCAATATAGTGCATCAATCTTTATACTAACCAGCGTGATTGGTCTGTCGTGCAAACCATTTTAGTAACTTGAAGATATTATAGTTCTATTAAGGGGTGCGGCGCCAAAAGCTGTTAGTTGGATTCTTAAACTTACTCTGCGGCGTAAATAGCCCTAGCAACTAACAGCTATTCGATTTTAAGTTTGTAAATTAATATTAACCATAAAAAATAGGAATAAATTATGGCAAAAAAATCTAACTTTATAAAAAATCTATTAACAACAGCATCTGCAGTTGCTGTGATAGCAGGTGGCGCAAGCAGTGCTTATGCTGCTGCTGGTGATGGTTTCTCGAGACCGGCAACAAGTCCTGCGCGCGTTAATAACGCTGCTGATTACTCAGGTGATAATGGTGGTGGTAAACAGTATAATGGTGGTTACAATATTATAAATTCTCGTACTGATGCTGCTGGTGGTGCTGATTTTACTGTGGATGCTGCGGGAGATTTTGGAAGTTTTGACGTTTACGGTCATAATGGAAACACAATAACATTGAATGGCGGTAATCTATCTTTAGGTGTGGTTTATAATAGTGCAGCTGGAAGTGCGGCGCAAAAAGCTGCTTCTTTAGGTGCAGTAACAGATATTAATGCTGCTAATACTAATCCTGGTAATAGTGTTAATGCTCGCGTTGGTGTAAAAATTACTGGTGCTGAAGTATTGACTCTAACAGGAAAAGCTGCTGTTGTTAATGGTGGTGCTAATCCAGCCAATATGGGAGCGGTTGTTGATCTATATACTTCTTTAGGTGTAATTGATTTTAATGGTGCTGCTGGTAAATTGGTAGCAAATAGTGCTAATAATGGAGCTATTATTCTTAAAGGTGCAACAGTAGCTAACGCAAGTGCTAATGGAAATCTTGAACTTACTACAGATTTAACAGTAGACGATGCTTCTTTTGCAACAATCAAAAATATTAAGATAGCTGCTGGTAAAGCTCTTACTTTCAATGTAGATGCTGACATTGAAAACGTTGCTGGTGCAACGTACGACTTTGCAGATAATGCTGCTAAAATTGTCTTTAATGTTGATGGTGATAAGACACTAACATTGAAATCAAATTTACAACATAATGCTGTTGCTGATCTAAATGGTAATGTAGAATTTAACAGTAAAGCAGGTAATTTATTAACAGTTACTGGTGATATTGCTAGAACAATTGGTGAAGCGAATAACAGAAGATTAACGCAAATAGAATTTAAAGGCGATGGAAGTACTACACTTGATGATAAAGTAACAGTATTTGCTAAAAACATCCTTCATTCTGGTAAAGGTTTAGTAACTATTACTAATGCTGCGGATACTGGTGCTAATAGCTTAATACATGTTAATGGTGCTGGTAATTTAATACTTACGAACGGTGTTACTAATGCTGCTGAGGCGAAAGTAGATAATGGCGGTACTTTAACCCTATCAGCTGATAGTACAATCACTACTACAAACATTACAAAAGGTATACTTGATGCAGCGAATGCGGTTCTAACTGGTAACTTAAATTTGGGTAGTGCTGGTAATGATGTTAATGCTACTGTTCAAGAAATTACTGGTAATACTAAGGTCGAACATGGTGCTACTTTAACTGTTGCAGATAAAATAACTGGAACATTGAATGTAGCTACTGGTGCTCGCGTAAATGCTGGGAATGCTAATGTAACTGCAAATGTAACGGTTGGTAATAACGCTAATAACGTTTTAGTTATTAATGATATTACTGGTGGTAACTTAGTAGCAGATGGTGGTGAGACTACTGTGCGTCATATTGCAGGTAATGCTACTTTAGATAATGCAGCTATCGTAAATGTTTCAGGAGATATAAATGGTGCTTTAGATCTTGCTGCTAATACAGGTTTTGTAAATTTCTCTGGTAATGGAACAGTCGCAGGAATTGTTGGTAATACTGCTGCGATTACAAAAATAACTGTAGCAGGTGAAACTACTTTTGCTAATGTTGGTTTCAAAGTAGCCGAATTGAATTTTGCCGGAGATAATGCAAAAGCTATTTTCAGTAACACCGTTGATTTTGCTGCTGCTAATATGGCAAAGGTTACTCTATCCAAAGACTCAAAAGATAATATTATCCAGATTAATAAAAATGCTGATATTACTATTGATGGTGAAATAAATAGAAATGGTGATGTTAACGCTTTAACATTCCTATATACTAATGCCGACGCGAAGACTTTAACAGTTGATACTGCTGATTTTAGAGCAAGTGTTAAATCTAATAATAATAAAGTTTTAAACCTAAATTTTGGCGCTAATACCGCTGGTATAGTTGGAAATCTTGGAGAAAAGAATAATTTATTAAATGACGTTACTTTTAAAAGTCCTAATAAACTTTCTGTGGGTGATATATATGCTACAAACATCGTTATTAATGATGCTTCACAAGCTACCTTTAGAGGGATAGTAAGCTCTGACTCATTAAAACTAGGTAGTGCTAATGCTGGTGGAGCTGTAGCAAGATTTGCTGCTGGTGCAGTAATTTCTTCACCTATTACTACAAATGTTGCAGGAAAAAATAGTGCACATTTTGAAGGTGGTGTAGAAATTAATAAAGCTATAACAGATTTAGAAAGGGTAATTTTCAGTGATAATGAGTCTAAAGCTTTATTAAACGCTAATATTACAGTGGGTACTGTTTTGGCTCGAGAAACTGAATTAGTTGCAAATAATAATAATGTTAAAATATCATCTGCTACAACAGCGAAATCTGTTGGTGCTAAGGCTGGAAAAACTTTAATATTTAATAATAATGGTGTGGCTGGAGTAACTGCATTAACATTAGAAAATGATGTAATTATATCTACAGAAATTAATGGTACGAATGCTGGTAAGGTAGTTGTTGAAGGAGGTTCTCTTGATATAGATGGTATGAAGTCTGCTAAAATCATAGTTGATAATACAAATTCTAAAGTTGCACTAGAAACTACAATTCCTGTTTTTGACAAAGAAGGTGGAGGTGTTGATTTAACTACAAAATTTACCAATATTGAGGTAGAGCAGAAATATGTAAATAACAGTCTTGTGAAATGGGTTGCTACTAGTGATGCAAATAAGGTTTATTTGACTTCAAAAGATAATTCTGCGGTAGCTGCAAACAACCTTATTGGTGCCGATGCTACCGATAAATTAAATTTCCAAGCTCTTGCAAAAGATCCTGGAATTTTTAAAGAGATGGACGAAATGAAAGATAGTCCACAATCACGAACTGAGTTAGTTCAGCGTATGGATCCAACTGACGCAACCGCTGTAGTTAGTGATATTACAACTGGAGTAAGTGCTGGTTTGGGATCTCGTATTAGTAATTTAGTTGCTGGTCAATCTTCTTCTGTTCAGAATAAGGTAGTAGCATCTAATGGAACTACTGGTCTATCATCTGGTGATGACGAAGCTAGATATGGTGTATGGATTAGCCCATTCTTTAATCAATCTGTACAAAAATCTAATAAAGGATCAGCTGGTTATGATGCTTCAACAGGTGGAGGAAGCTTTGGTTTCGACACAAAAGCTAATGATGATATGGTTGTTGGTCTTGCATTATCTATGATACATAGTGATATTAAATATAAAAACTATAAATCCGGTGATAAGAACAAAATTAATTCTGCAATGTTCTCTGTTTATGGTATGCAACAAATAACTGATAACTGGTTTGCTCAAGGTCTTGTTACAGTTGGTACTAACAAAGTAACTACTAACGAGAAAAGAAAAACAGGTAATACTACTTATCAAAATGCTACCGGTACTTATAATTCCATGTCTTTCAGTGGTGAAGCATTAGTTGGTTATAACTATTCTATGAATGATTTCTCTATTACTCCAATGGGTGGTCTTAGATTGACTAGAGTTAACGACGATGGTTATACAGAAACTGGTACAACTAACCAAAATTTAAGCATCACTAAAAAAGCTTTAAGCAAAGCTGAAATTGTTGTCGGTACAAGAGTTGCTGGTCCTGCATATGATCTAAATGGTGTATCTGTTACTCCTGAAGTTCATGGTTTCTTGAACCAAGATATGGTAGGAAAAAATGCAAAAGTTGATATCAAAACAAGTAATGGTGTGCAAATTGCTGATAAAAGTTCTAAGCCAAACAAAACATCATTTAATGTTGGTGCTGGTTTAGATGCTAAATATAGCTACATGGAATATGGCATAGCTTATGATGCTAATATTTCTAAAAAGTTTATGAGTAATCAAGGTACAATCAAAGTTCGTCTTAACTTCTAATATTACTAATAGAGTTTCTTATCTATCTTTATAGCTAAAGAAACTCTAAAAGATTAAAAAAAGCCTTTGTATAAGTTTACAGAGGCTTTTTTTATGCCCATAAAACATGCTGATTCTTTATTTTATTAATAAACTTATGTTATAGTTAACTAAATATTAACTAAAGGAATAATATATTATTATTCACATAAAGTTATAGTGAATTGGTATGAGTGGGCAGAAAAAAGATAGTAATAATAAAAAATGGTATCAAAAAGCTTGGGATGGAGTAAAAAAACTTGCGATAATTAGTTATAAAGCATTAACCAGTAATGTAGTATCAATAAGCCTTGCTGCTGTTACTATTGCTCTTGGTGTTGCTACTGCTGGAATTGTTCCTATAGCAATTGCGGCTGTTGTTTTAACTGCAAAACTAGTCCGAGTTGGAATCGATGCTGCAAAGGCAGTAAAAACCCGTAATTTAGATATTGAAAATAAAGCATTAATTGAGTATGCAACGGCGCTATATGTGCAGCAAAAAATGCTCGATCTGCAACCTACTTTAAAAGGAAATGGGAAAGATCAAGTCCTTACAAACAAAGTAAGTAAAATCGAAAAATTGCAATCTGATCAATCTTTAAAGATAGCTGATAAAATAGTTAGTATAGTCGACATTGCTCTTGATATTTCAAGTGCAGTAACAAATCCATTACATGCGGTTGCTGTGGTTAGCCATATTCAAAAAGCTATAATAGTTGCCAACAAGCTAAATAAAGTATTTGAAATATCTTCTACTACAAAAGAAACAGACTTTAAAGATCTCGAAATTAAAGAACAGCTTATTCGCCTGATAAATTTAGAAAGGGATAGGGGAAATGTGGGATATAATAATATTGAAGATCTAAAAGAACAAACGCGTAAAATTCAGGTTGAAAATAAAGCTTATTTAAATTTGATGAAAGAAGATGGTTTTTATAAATATACTCCTGAACAAATAAAAACTAAATTTCAAGAATATTGCGAAGGAATAAATAAAGATACACCTAGAGTGCAGGCGAAGGAAAGTTTTGTTGTTAAATTATTTCATGGAATAAAAGATGCTATAAATCCTTATAGCGAATATAATCCTAATAATCAATTAAATATTGAAAAACATTCTGGTATTACAACTGCTGTTAGAAACGAAAATGAAGCTCCCAAGACCCAAGATGTAAAGCAAAAACTAGTAGCTAGAACTATGGATGATATGGATGTTAGCTATAAGCAAAAAGAAACAGGAGCAACAACTATTAATAAAGCTCAAAGAGAGGCTGATAAAGAAAAATTCACAAGAGATGCAGCAGTCATAAAAACAAGAATAGAAAAATTACAAAATTTATCTTCCAATGAAACTTCTAAAGGTGAATCTAGTGAAGAAAACCATATACACCAACCTATAAAAAGAAGAAATAGTCTGCCAAAAGGCTTGTAAAAAACTTAAGTATTTTAAAGTTTTATACTATATTACAAGCTTCTTCAAAATCTAATCTTGGTAATCTAGGATAAGGGCTTTCGCCATCTCTATAACCAATATTACAGATGAAATTAATTCTATAATCGCTGTCTTTAAAAAACATTTCATTAAGAGCAGCTGAATCAAAACCAGACATTGGCCCTGTATCTAAACCCATAGATCTTGCAATAATTATGAAATAGGCTGCTTGTAAACTAGAATTACGCAGAGCTTCTTTAATCAGAGCATCTTCCTTGAAGCTAGCAAAATAATCCTGTAAAAACTTCCCGGTTGGATATAACTTATTCATTTTTTCATAAAATTTCATATCATAGGCGAATAAAGCAACAACTGGCGCAGATTTAATTTTTTCTATATTAGCTTCCATAACTATTTTAGATAATTTCTCCTTTTCAAGGTCGCTTTGTACAAAAACTATGCGTAAAGGGCAGGCATTTCCAGAGGTGGAACCCATTTTCATCAAATCATAAATCTTTACAAGCATATCCCTAGAAACCGGCTTATCCAAAAATTTCATACATGTTCTATCAGCAAATATTTCCTCTATATTTCTCACGCAAAATCTCCTGTTAAATAGTTAATTATTAATTTGTTCTGACAAGTTCAAACGCCCTAGCGATATAGTTTTATTTGAAAATTCTAGGTCAAAATTGATTTTGTTTGTTACTTCATTATTCAATTCAACTGCAGCGGCTTTTGCAATAAAATCTTTTGCATCTGATTTTGAAAAAATAAAATCGTCAGGTAATAAAAAATCTATAAAATTTGCATAATCTACCAATTCAATAGATATTTTACCCTGAGGCGAATTATTGCTAGATAAAGCCACGGAACCTTTCAAGTCTAATGAAGAATTATTAAGATTGACTTTGGCATTTAGTAGCTGAATTTTATAATCAAAATTATTATTTTTAGCAGCATTGCTATTATCACTGACAATATAGTTAGCATCTAAAACACAATCTGCATTATTTATAACTCTATCATTAGAGGATGATTTGTAACAACCAGATAATTTTAGAGAAATAGTCTGGGTAATATCCATCATTTTACTATTAAGTTTTACGTTAATTCTAGTAAGATCAAATATTTCATTTCCATTAGTTACAAAAGTTACAATAGATGGATTGCTAAATTCTATGTTTTTAATAATTTTTGTTAGAGAATTTGATACATTAATTTTATATAGTAAATCAGTAAAATCAATAAAAAAAACTATGTCCTCTTGAGCATGAAGTGTATATTTTATAGGTTCTTCATCATTTTCTGTGTTGTAAAATAATAATTTGCCAAAATCTAATTTTGCTTTCGAAAGTTTATAGTTAAAACTAAAAGTTAAGTAATCACTAGCTATTTCTTGGGAACTATCCTGATCTATAATAGTAAGTTTTGGTGAAGTAAACTTAATTTTCCAATCAAAAGGAAAACCAGATATATTAATATCTTTGTAATATATCTTGATATTATCCGTCTGAGAATTGTTAATCAATGATATAAGCTTAGATTTAGCAAAATGTGCAAAAATAATCCAAGTAAGCACAAATAATAGTATAAAAGCTAGAATTATTTTACGTATCACAATAAATTCTTAAATTGATATATTTCTAGTTGCTGAAGGTAATTTAATTTTTATACCTTCAAGCTCTTTTGTCAAAATTATCTGACATCCAAGTCTTGAAGTATGTGTAAGACCAAATGCCAAGTCAAGCATATCTTCTTCTGCTTCTGTTGGCTCGTCTATTTTGTTGTAAATATTCTCTTCTAAAATTACATGACAAGTAGCACAAGCAAGAGATCCTTCGCACGCCCCTTCTAAGTCAATATTATTACTATGCGCAACCTCCAAAATTGACAAACCAACTAATGCTTCAATCTCTATTTCTTTATCATTTTCAATGAAAATTACTTTTATTTTTTCTGCTGCCATAATTTTTTAATTTTACGTTTTTTTTAATTTGTAATAAACTTAAAGGTCATTTATATTTTTACCTTCAAGAATCATTCTAGCTCCAGTATTTAAATGTTTCTCAATAAAATTAGCTGCTAGAGTATTCAATTTCTCAATCTGAATTACTATCTCTTCACGATTATCAGAATTTATTGCTTTTTGTAAAGAGTTTATTAGATTAATAATCTCTTTTTTCTCATTAACGCTTAAAATATCTGGTGTTTCATCTATTGCTTTTTCAATAGATGTGATCAGATTTTTAGCATCAATTTTACTCTCAATTAAAAGTCTGGTTTCATGATCTTCTTTAGCGTTTTTAAAAGCATTTTCTAGCATATCATTGATTTCTATCTGGCTTAATCCGTAACTAGGATTTATGGCGATATTTTGTACCATGCCACTTGCGCTTTCTTTCGCTGTAACAGATAAGATGCCATCAGCATCTATTGTAAAAGTTACTTCTATCTTTACTGTACCAGCTTTCATTAATGGAATATTTTTTAATTCAAAATGTGCAAGAGATTTGCAATCCTTTGTTAATTCTCTCTCACCTTGAACTATATGAAATTGTATCCCAGTTTGATTATCCAAATGAGTGGTAAAATTTTTGCTAATAGAAAAAGGAATAGGGGTGTTGCGCATGATAATTTTTTCAACCACTCCACCATATAACTCAAGCCCAACAGATAAAGGGAGAACATCTATGAGTAATGAGTTTTGAGTAGCGCTTGATGATAAATTCTCCGCTTGTAGGGCAGCTCCAATTACTACTGCTTTATCAGGATCTATATCCGAGAAGATTTTTACACCAAATGCCTTTGTTAAACTATCTGAAATGCATGGGATTCTTGTTGCGCCACCAACTAATATAATACCATCAATTTTAATATCAGCATCAAATAAAGTATTTTTAGCTATTTTAATCGTTTGGTTAATTAATGGTGAAATTAATTCTTCAAAAATTTCTCTAGTTATTTCAATTATCTTATCATCCAATTTCAATATGAAACTATTTTTTAAAGATAATATTTCTTTAATCTTTTTAGCCTCTGAATATAAATTGGGTGTAAAATCAATATTCAATTTTTTAGCAATATATTCAGCTAAAATATAGTCAAAATCATCTCCGCCTAATAAATTCTCCCCCCCAGTAGCAATCACTTGCAAAATACCAGTTTGCATATTTAATATTGAAATATCAAATGTACCACCTCCTAGATCGTAAACCATATAAGCGCCTTCAGGTTTTTTATGAAATCCATAAGCATATGCAGCAGCTGTTGGCTCTGCAATTAATCTTAATACTTCAAAACCAGCTATTTTAGCAGCAAGCAAAACAGCTCCTCTCGCAGAGTCATCAAAATAAGCTGGAATTGATACAACAGCCTTTTTGATAGTTTCTCCAAATTCTAGCTCAGCATGGTCTTTTAAACATGAAAATATTTTAGATGCTAATTCAGGAAAACTATAGTTCTTGTCTTGAAATTTAACTTTCGGAGTAGAATGAATATTATCAATTAATTCAAAATCTGATAATATTTTCTGTAAAGATTTTGTTGATTGAATATCTTGATAAGATTTAGCAAGTAGTCTTTTTATGGACGAAATAGCGCCTTTCTGATCCCTGTTTTTTCCTATTAAGAATTTATCATTCTGATCATCATAAAATATTACCGAAGGTAGTAGACCATCATTACCTGGGCTTCTAATTATTTGTGGATGATGGTTTTTAGAGTAGGCGATCAAAGAATTAGTAGTTCCAAAATCAATACCTACTACTATTTCATCTTTTTGATCAGGCTTTCCTGGCTCATCAATTTCAATTATTTGCATTTTTAATTTTTAATTTTATATTCCTTACTAAATTAGTAAGATACTTTAGCTGGATTGTAAGATCAAGCGCTTGTTTTAGATTATTTGCTTTAAATGATTCTTCTAGCTTAAGCAGTAATTTTTGATAATCTTTAGTTTTATCTTGTTGGATTTTTTGTAATTGAGATAAATCTTGTGTATTTTCTACTAATTCATAATTATCTAAAATTTCTTCAAGTTGACTAGGTAATAACAGATTTTTTAAATTATTATCATCAATTATTTCTCCTTTTATTTTTAACAAATATTCCGCCCGAAAATAATCATCTTGTAAGATTTTAAAAGCCTCATTTATTAACATTGAATATTCAAGATTTCCATAACGCTCAAACTCGTTTTGTGACCTATCAGGATGGTATTTTGCTTGCAAAGAAAAATACTGAGTTTGTAATAATTTTTGATCAATATCGTATTTTTGCTCTATAGCAAATAATTCAAAATAGTTCATTTCCTTATTTATCAGAAGTTAATACGGTTACAATACCTCTTAAAGTTTGTAATTCTATTTGTGAAATTTTATCTATACGAGAAAATAAATTTCTTATTTTGTTAGACATTTGTTGTTTTTTTTCTGGTACTCTAAAAAATCCTTTTTCATCTAATTTTGTAAATAAATGTTCGTAAAAATAATTCAATTCAGCTTGCGAGGCTAATTGATTAGTAATCTTTAAATCATCTCTGGTTTGATTTTTTATTTTAAATAACTCATAACAGATAATAGATACTGCATGGGCAATATTTAAAGAAGTGAAATTTTTATCAGTATCTATTACTAAAATCTTATTTGCATAAGCTATTTCTTGATTATTTAAACCAGAATTCTCGCGACCAAACATTATCCCAATAGAAGAATTAATAGGTATATCTTGTTCTAAATTTTTTGAGAGAACATAATTCTTATTCATATCTCTAAGAGTTCCTGTTGTAGCATATATAAAAGACAAATCACTGATCGCTTCGCTTATTGATGAAAAAATCTGAGCTTCTTTTATGATGTTAATAGCACCAACAGACATGCTTTCTGCTTTTGCATTAGGCCAACCATCTCTTGGCAGGACAATACGTAAATCCTTTAAACCAAAATTTTTCATGGATCTAGCGCTTGCACCAATATTCTCTCCCATTTGCGGAGCAACAAGAATTATAGCAACATTATTATTTATCATTGGTGAGTTTGTTGTTAAATTTTGTTTCTTGAATATATATAATATTTTTTGGCACTCAAATTCTTTTATTATATTTTTGTTTATTCAAGAAATTTGTTATATAAAAATATAATCTATTTTGAAAAAGTTAATTGCCCAGAAGAAAAACTCAATAATAGTTTTTCAGCAGTTTCTATGCAAATAGCCCCTTCTTGATCTATACCCTTGAATATACCGGAAATTTTACTTATTCCATTATCTAAAGTTACAATATTATTCAAATTATAGGCTAATTTTAGCCATTCTTTTCTTATATTATTAAAATTATCGTCACTTATCCATCTAAAATAATTAGCATGAAAATTGTTCATAAAACTACTCAAAAAACAATCTGAGTTTTTTAAAATAACTCCTTCATTAAATAAACTTGTAACATCTGCATTTTTAACATCTGGTATAAAATGGGTGTTAACGCCAATGCCGATTACTACATAATTTACACCATTTAAACATGTAGATTCAATCAAGATACCAGCAAGTTTTTTATCATCAATGAGTATATCATTAGGCCATTTTAACTGAATATCAGGTTTTGAAGCATTTGAGTTGATTATAAATTTTTTTATGGTCTTATGTAAAACTACCGCAACTAAAAAAGAAAGTTCTTTAATCCGACTAATACTAACTATTGGTTGAATTAAAATACTCATATGCAGATTGCCGAGAATAGATTCCCAAGATCTTTTATTACTACCTTTACCAGCAGTTTGCTCTCTAGCTACAATTACAAAATTACCTTTAATGCCATTTTTTATAAGACGAAATGCTTCATTATTGGTACTATCAATCTGATCGAAAATTAGCAAATTATAATTTTCAATCCATGTTAGAGGCATTATTGGTAACCTATATAAGTAAAATCAAATCTTCAAATTTACAAAAGTAATGATGGAACAAAAACAAAGAAAAATAAAGTAAATACTACTGATATAAAAGATACTAATAATAATCCATGATTAGTTGGTATAATTGTTAGTTTTGTAGCAGATTCCATAAAATACATATATTTTATTACCTTAAGATAATAAAAAGCTGCTATTACACTGGTTAACATACCAAGAATTGCTAATGTAAATTCGCCTTGCATGATAGCATTATAAAAAATATAATATTTACCAAAAAACCCTGCCATAGGTGGTAAACCTATCATAGAAAACATTAATATTGATATTGCCGCTGCAATTGTTTTTCTTTTGTCACCAATAGCTTGCAAATCAGCAAAAGTAGCTATATCACTTTTTTCTCCAAATAAAGCCACTAAGCAGGCAAAAAAACCTATCGTAGCTAGAGAATAAATCAACATATACATAAAAGCTGCGTACATTCCTTCATCTGAGTTTAAAGAAACAGCTATTAAAACATATCCAACATTTAATATTGTGCTATATGCCATCAATCTCTTTAGTGAAGATTGCATCATAGCTCCAAGTGAACCAATGAAAATTGACAAAATAGCTGCTATTTTTATAAGATCAACTGAAATACTAACATAATCTCCTATTACCAGATTTACAAAGTTTAAGAGTACAATAAGAATACCAATTTTTTGTGCCGTTGCAAAATATGATACTGCAGAAATAGGAGATCCCTCATACACATCTGGAGTCCAAATATGAAGAGGTGCTGCTGATAATTTAAATAATATTGCAGTTAGTACAAATATAGCACCAACAACTAGACCCATATTAAATTCTTTATTTAAAGCACTGTTAATATTGTCAAAATAAATGCTACCACTAAAGCCATAAAAAAATGATATTCCAAGAAGCATTAAACAACTTATTAAAGATCCAAGAACAAAATACTTCAAACCAGCTTCCGATGATTTGACATCTTTATTGTTAAAAGCAGCCATAGCATAACCAGATAAAGCTTGCAATTCTAACCCGCAAAATAGAATTATAAAATCTCGAGCAGAGATTGAAATAAACATCCCAACAGTTGACAATAAAATTAAAGTAATAAACTCTATTTTTATAAATTTATTGGAGATTTTCATTATATCGTTATATATGGTAATGCTCAGAATGCTTAAAAACAGAAGCAAGGATTTATATAAATAAATATCATAAGAAATTTCAAAAGAATTAGAAAATAAACTATTACTTTCTTCTGGAGCAAAATAGATGATAGAGAAAACAAGAGCAAATAAGCTAGATACTGTCAGAGAAATAATAAAACGTAAATGATGTTTAAAAAATACGGCAAGCAATTGCATGCACATAGCGATAATTGTTAATATAATCTCTGGTAAAATTAAACCAAATTGATTTAGCATACGAATTTCCAAGTTAAATATTTATAGAACACCATATAAATCAGCGATTTTTGTAACAGGCAATTGTATGATATGTAAAATATCATTAGGCAAAATGCCAATATAAATTATTAAAATAATCAATGGTAATAAAATGAGCTTTTCATGCAAATACAAATCTATAAATTTTAGTATATTTTGATTTGTAGCTTGACCGAATATTACATCTTTATAAAGCTTCAACATATAAAGTGCTCCAAGTACGATTCCAAAAGCAGATATCAGACCCATTAAGGGATTTACTTCATAAATCCCTACTATGCTTAAAAACTCCCCAATAAAACCACTAAATCCTGGTAAACCTATAGAACCAAGCATTGCAATCATGAACATGGTTGATAAAAATGGCATAGTAGCAGCAACACCACCATATTTACTTATTTCCTTAGTATGGTTACGATCATATAACATACCAACAATTAAAAACAGTGCAGAAGAAATTAAACCATGACTAATCATTTGAAATATAGCACCATTAATTCCTTTTTCTGTGAAGCTAAATATTCCACCAGTAACATATCCCATATGCGCTATAGATGAGTATGCTATCATCTTTTTCATATCAGTTTGTACATAAGCTATGAGCGAGGCATAGATTACTGCAAAGCTACTCATCCAAAGAACATATTCTGAAAATGCTTCTGAAGCATATGGCAACATTGGAAGCGAGATTCTAAGAAAAGCATATCCACCAAGTTTTAATAATACCCCAGCTAGCATGACTGATCCACTAGTTGGCGCTTGGACATGGGCATCTGGCAGCCAAGTATGAAAAGGTGTCATCGGTATTTTGATTGCAAAAGAAATAAACATAGCGATCCATAAGATTTTTTGTATTTCTAAGGGTAATTCTGGTAATAGAGTCGTTAACTCTATCATGTCAAATGTGCCAGTTTGAGTATAGATATAAATTAATGCTAGAAGAAGAAATAAAGATCCTAAAAATGTATATAGGAAAAATTTTACTGCTGCATATACCCTGTTTTCACCACCCCAGACACCAATTATAATATACATAGGTATAAGAATTACTTCAAAAAACCCATAGAATAATAATAAGTTTAGAGAAGAAAACGCTCCGATACAAAAAGATTCAAGTAATAGGAAACAAATCAAGAATTCTTTTATGTATTTTTTGATTGTAAATAAACCAGCGATAATACAAATCAAACTAAGTAGAGCTGTTAGAAAAATAAAAAATAAAGATAAGCCATCTACGCCAACAAAATAATCTAATCCAATTGTATCGACCCAGCTATATCTTTCTACAAATTGAAAAGATTCTTGAGTTTTATCGAAACTAAATAATAAATATGTTGTAGTTATCAAAGTTAATAAGGAACTCAAGATTGCTACATAAATTACGTAAATTTGTTTTTTCAGCGATTTAGCTTTGTTAATAAAGAATACAATATACAAGGCGCTAAATAGCGGTAGTAAAATACTAATTGATAGGATCGGTAAATCTAACATTTATATACTCCAAACAAGGGGAAGATATTTAAAAATAAAAATTGTTATACATAATACCAAAGCAAAAATTATATATAGAGCATAGTTAAATATATAACCTGTTTGAATTTGGCACACACACCAACCAAGCCCTCTTGTAAAATGACTAAACCCATTAGGACCGAACCTATCGATTATTTTGACATCAAAATACCCAGCAGCAGAAGTTAAAATTTTGGTAAATCTTACAAAAGTTTTGTCATAAATTTCATCAAAGAAATATTTATTTTTTAATAAATAATATATTAATCCAAAACTCTGTGCAATTTTTTGGTGTAAATTGCCTTTATAACAATAAATACCAATAAATATTCCAGTAATGCCAATTATCAGAGGTAAAATTTGAATAAATAAAGATATATTATGTTCATCATGACCCACATTCAAATTAAAAATACTACCAGAAAAATATCCTAATGGATTATTAATTAATAAAATATAATAGCCAATCATCCCAGAAAATAAAGCCCCTGCCACTAAAATAAACAAAGGTAAATTCATAATTTTTGGTGATTCATGAGCATGATCAAAACTTGTCTCAGAAAGTTTGGTTTTACCATGGAAAGTAATCAGAATGATTTTTAATGAATAAACAGCTGTTAAAATAGTTGCTAAAATTCCGAGAATAAAAGCAAAACTACCAATTCCTCCAGCCATATAAGCTGATTCTAAAATCAGATCCTTAGAATAAAATCCAGCTAGTGGAAAGATTCCAATAATCGCAAGAGATCCAATCCAGAAATTAGCATAGGTAATAGGCATTTTTCTCCATAATCCACCCATCTTAAATATTTCCTGCTCATGAGTAGCATGGATTACACTTCCAGCAGCTAGAAATAGTAAAGCTTTAAAAAAGCCATGAGTTACTAAGTGAAAAACTCCAGCTTGGTAAGCAGAAACTCCACATGCAAAAAACATATAACCTAGCTGACTGCAAGTTGAATAAGCAATAATTTTCTTAATATCAGTTTGAGCTATCGCAATGCTCGCTGCAAATAAACATGTTATCGCTCCAATTACTGTAATAATTGCTAATATGTTTGGACTATATTCAAACATAAAAGAACAGCGAGCTAATAAAAATACTCCAGCTGTAACCATAGTAGCAGCGTGGATTAAAGCAGAAACAGGAGTTGGTCCCTCCATTGCATCTGGTAGCCATACATGCATTCCTATTTGCGCTGATTTTCCCATGCAGCCAATAAATAACATCAGGCATATCACGTCAAGCACTGTAAATTCATATCCCAAAATATGCATAGTCATCTTGGCTAAGTCTTGATTTTGTGCAAATATTGCAGTGAATTCAATAGTACTTGCATAAATTAGCATGACAATAATACCTATGATAAAAGCAAAATCACCAACTCTATTTACTATAAAAGCTTTAACAGCTGCGTTATTTGCTGAATCTTTTTGATAATAATAACCAATCAATAAATAAGAACATAAGCCTACTCCTTCCCAGCCAAAGAATAACTGCAAGAAATTATCAGCAGAAACTAGAACTAACATACAAAAAGTAAATAGAGAAAGATACGATAGAAACTTAGATAGGTTTTTATCGTTGTTCATATAACCAAGCGAATATATATGAACAACTGATGAGACAAAAGTTACTAACAAGAACATTATTGCAGTTAATTGGTCAACATAAATAGCCCAATTCACAGATACAGAATCAACATCAATCCATTTTGTAATAATAATATGTACAGGATTCTTACCAACGCCAGCAAAAATAAAGAGGTAAGTAGCGCAAATAGCTGATATAATTATAGAAATACATCCAACCAAACTTGCTTGTAGGTTATTTATTTTTTTACAAAAAATACCATTAAATATACCAGAAATAAAAGGTAAAAAGATAATCATTTTAGCAATAATCAGCATTTTATATCCCCTCTATCCTTTCATTTGATTAATGTCTTCTAGCTCAATCGAATTGCGATTACGGAAATATAAAACCAAAATCGCAAGACCAATTGAAATCTCTGCAGCTGCAACTGATAAAATTATTATACTAAATATCTGACCCACTATATCTTGTAAGTGAACTGAAAAAGCTACAAAATTTATGTTTACCGCCAATAACATTAACTCAATCGACATTAAAATTGTGATAACACTTTTGCGATTCATGAATAATCCTGTCACGCCTACTGAAAAAAGTAAAGCTGATAAAATCAAATAATGCTCTAAAGAAATATTGCTAATCATCATAATTCAAATTATTTAACCCAGATTTTCCAGTATTTGTAGCTAGAAACAAACTATTTTGTTTATCTTTTTTTAGTTGCTGAGATGGATTTTGTCTTTTTACACCACTTCTTAGACGAAGAGTAAGGGATATGCTTGCAATCATCGCTACAAACAATATTAATCCAGCAGTTTGAAATGGCAAAATAAATTCAGTATATAAAAGTCTTCCAATAGCATAAGCATTACCAATTTCTGGGTCAATTGCAAACAGACCAGTACTTAATGGAACAATTATTTTAGAACTGAGTAAAATAACAGCCAAAAGATCAATAAATAAAAATAATGCTATCATTGTAGAAACGCCCATTTCGGATCCAATTATTCCTTTAAATTCTGCAAATTTTATATCAAGCATCATAACAACAAATAGAAACAACACTGCAACCGCGCCAACGTAAATAATTATTAACATCATTGCTAAAAATTCAGCTCCCATTAAAACCATAAGACCAGAAGCATTGCAAAAACTTAAGATCAACCATAACACAGCATGTACAGGGTTACGAGATGTAATAACCATGACACTAGCAAACACTAGCAGAAATGCAAAGAAATAGAAAAATATTGCCATAATTTATTACCTGTATGGATAATCATCCTTTAATTTTTTAGCAAGTTCTTGTTCCCAAATTTCTCCATTACGGAGTAGTTTATCTTTGTTATATAGTAATTCTGCGTGAGTTTCTGTGGCAAACTCAAAATTAGGTCCTTCAACGATTGCATCGACAGGACATGCTTCCTGACATAAACCACAATAAATGCATTTAGTCATGTCAATATCATATCTAGTAGTACGACGGCTACCATCTTCTCTTGGTTCTGATTCAATCACAATAGCTTGAGCAGGACATATTGCTTCACATAGTTTACAAGCAATACATCTTTCCTCGCCGTTTTCATAGCGTCTCAGAGCATGTTCACCCTTGAATCTTGGGCTAATTGGACTTTTCTCGTACGGGTAGTCAATGGTAACTTTTGGCTTGAAAAGATATTTTAAAGTTAAAAACATCCCGCATAAAATCTCATATAAAACAAAAGATTTAATATATTTAATCATAAATTTATAACCCATAATTACGGTAAATTACCAGTTAATAAAAGCAGTGATGCTACTAGCACAACCCAAAAAAGAGTTAGAGGTAGAAATACTTTCCAGCCAAGATGCATAAGTTGGTCATATCTGTATCTTGGTAATGTTGCTCTAATCCATAGAAATATAAATAATAAAAAACAAACTTTTAAAATAAACCAAATAAATCCTGGTATTGCATATAAGAAACTTATTCCAAAGGGTGGCAAATATCCCCCCATGAAAAAAGTAACAGTAATAGCGCTAACTAATATCATATTTGCATATTCACCAAGAAAAAACAAAGCAAAGCTCATCGATGAATATTCAACATTGTAACCAGCTACTAGTTCTGATTCAGCCTCTGGTAAATCAAAAGGTAAACGATTAGTCTCTGCTAAAACAGAAATAAAAAATACAACAGACATAGGCGCAAGCAACAAATGAATCCAAAATGGCATATGTTTTTGATGCTCAACAATTTCACTTAAATTAAGAGTTCCCGTAACCAAAAGTACAGTAACAATAACTAAACCCATAGAAACTTCGTAAGATATCATTTGCGCAGAAGATCTAATAGCTCCTAAAAAAGCATATTTAGAATTACTAGCCCAACCAGCCATAATAATACCATATACACCAAGAGATGATATTGCTAGAATATATAAAACACCTACATTCATGTTAGATAAAACAAATTCTTTAGAAAATGGAATAACCGCCCACCCAACTAAACTTAAAATAAAAGTTATCATTGGCGCAATTATGAAAACTATTTTGTTTGCAGGGGTTGGTACGATTGATTCTTTAAACATCAGTTTAACAGCATCGGCAATTGGTTGTAACAAACCAAATGGACCAACCATATTAGGACCACGACGCATTTGCATTAGTCCTATTATTCTGCGCTCTGCATATGTCAGATAAGCCACAGATAATAATAGAGGCAAAACAACAAGTAGCACTTTAAGAGCAATAAAAATCAATGGTAAAATATATTCATTAAATAATTCAATCATTCTATTCGGTTCTATTTTTTATTTCAGAAAGAGCTAATTCGTGAAGAGCTTTTGTACATTTTGCCATAGTAATAGATGCTCTAGTAATTGGATCAGTCATATAATAGTTCATTGATATTTTTTCCAACGGTTTTTTTGTCAATTTTACCATAGACTTAAAAGTTACAAAATCATTTGTCATAATTTGATCAACATGAGCAAAAATTTTGTTTTCTTTAGCCATGTCTTGACGAATCAAATGCAATTCATTCTTACCAATATCAATATTTAGGGCTTTGGCAACCATACTGATAATTGAAATACCAGTTTTAGCTAAGTTAGGTAATTCAACAGCAGCTCTTGCAAGTTGAACTCTGCCTTCCATATTAACATACATTCCTTCTTGTTCGGTATAAGCGGCTTCTGGCAGTATTAAATCCGCTCTATTTGCTCCAGCATCACCATGATGACCTTGGTAAATAACAAAAACATCTTCTCCTATTTTGTTCATATCAATATCATCTGCTCCTAGCAAGTATAGAATTTTTACTCCTCCATTTTGAGTTTTATTTAGAATATCAACAACACCACTACTTCCTGAGGGGCCATAAATAAAACCAAGGTCAAGGGTTCCAACCATAGAAGCATGATTATGTAAAATGTTAAAACCATTCCAATCGGAACGAACAACATTATATTTTTGAGCAATCTCATATAATATTGACAATATCCCATGAGAATCTGATCTTGATAAAACCCCGTCGCCCACAATAATCATAGGATTAACGGCTTTAGATAAAAGCTTGGCAAAATCATCCACAGATTTATTGCTAGTTTTGTGAGTATTTAAATCATAAGAATTTAAATATTCTAAAATCTCAATATCATTGCCTAGTTCATTTATCTTGTAGGTCTGATTATCTGCTTCACCAATTCTACCAACTGTCAATAATCCATTCCTCACCATCTTACCAATTCTAGCATTTAAAACTGGCGCAACTTGTTTTGGATTAGCTCCAATAATAAGGCAAATATCGGCTTTCTCTATGCCAGCTATTGTACTATTAAAAAGATAATTTCCCCTAGCTGATAAATCAAAACCATAGCCAAGCTGATTGCCGTCGCACATTGTTGAACCAAGTTTTGAAAGCAATTTTTTTAATAAAAACATTGTTTCGCAAGGGGTTGTAAAGCCGGAAATAGCAGCGATTTTTGACTTATCTCCCATACTATTAAATTGACTAACGATATTAGATATGGCGATCTCCCAGCTAACCTCACAGAATTTTCCATTTTGTTTTAGGTAAGGTCTGTCTAATCTTTGATTTTTGAGACCATCATAAGAAAACCTTGCCTTATCTGAAATCCATTCTTCATTTACATCTTCATTTAATTTTGGCAAAATACGCATTACTTCAAGACCTTTAGAGTCAATTCGAATATTTGAGCCAACAGCATCCATAACATCTATAGATTCTGTCCCCTCAAGTTCCCAGCTTCTGGCTGTAAAAGCATAAGGTTTTGAATTTAATGCACCAACGGGGCATAAATCTATAACATTGCCTGATAATTCGGAAGTAAGAGTTTTTTCTAAGTAACTGACAATTTCCATATGTTCGCCTCTGCCAATAGTTCCAATTTCTGGAACTCCTGCGATATCTGTAGAAAATCTGATGCAACGTGTGCAATGGATGCATCTTGTCATATGAGTTTCGACCAAAGGACCTAGGTTTTTATCCTTAACTGATCTTTTTTCTTCTGAGTATCTACTTTTTCCCCGGCCATATTTGAAAGCTTGATCTTGTAAATCACATTCTCCACCTTGGTCGCAAATTGGGCAATCTAGAGGATGGTTAATTAGCAGAAATTCCATAACTCCTTCTCGAGCTTTTAGAACTCTAGCACTATTTGTGTGAACGATCATCCCTTCACTTGCTGGCATAGAGCAAGAAGCTACAGGTTTTGGAGATTTTTCAATATCAACCAAACACATGCGGCAATTACCAGCGATTTTTAAGCGTTTGTGAAAGCAAAAGTGAGGTATTTCTATGCCAGCAGATTCGCAAGCTTGCATAACTGTTAGCCCGTTATCTATTTCTATTTCTTTGCCATCAATAGTTAATTTTGGCATTCCACCTCTTTCAAAATCATTAAGGAATTAATCTATATATAGTGTCAATAAAACATGATATATTACGACAATTTAAAACTAAAGTTTTTTTTGAATAAACACACCAATATAACTATTGTTATTTTGTAATACTTGACAAAAATAATACTTGCTTTAGCATGAGTCTTCAGGGTAATACTAGGTTGTTTGTAGCTTGAAAATTATCTAATTTCAAGTCGTAAATGTTTATTTATATTAATTAATATCGTTTAGGACGTTTTTTATGTCAACAATTTGCAAAAGAGTTCTTTTTAAAGTGTCTGGCGAGGCATTGATGGGAAAACAGAGTTTTGGTCATGATTTTGAAACTTTGCTTGGTATAGCAGAAGATGTAAAAGAAGTTATTAATCTTGGTGTGCAAGTGTGCTTAGTAGTTGGTGGTGGCAATATTTATCGTGGTATTGATGCATCTTTACTTGGCATGGAAAGGGCAGCTGCAGATTATATGGGTATGTTAGCTACTGTTATTAATGCTTTAGCAATGCAAAATACTCTGGAAAAAGTCGGTATATATACCAGAGTTCAGTCTGCAATTCCCATGACTACAATTTGCGAGCCATTTATTAGGCGTAGAGCAATAAGGCACATGGAAAAGGACAGGGTAGTAATTTTTGCAGCAGGTATTGGTAATCCTTTTTTTACTACTGATAGTGCGGCAGTACTAAGAGCCATAGAAATGAATTGTGATCTATTGTTTAAAGGTACAAATGTTGATGGGGTTTATGATTCTGACCCACATAAAAACAAAGATGCAAAAAGATTTGCAGAAATTACTTATACGGAAGCTTTAAGAGATAATTTAAAAGTTATGGATATGGCTGCAATTGCAGTGGCAAGAGAAAATAATTTGCCTATAAAAGTTTTTTCTATAAAGCAACGTGGTAATTTTGCGCAAGTGTTGCAAGATAAGGGCAATTTTACTATTATAAAAGAAAATTAGTTTTAAGATCAATTACTAGCTACTAGGAGGGCTAAATGAATCATCTACTTAAAAATGATTTAACGGAAAAAATGAACAAAGCAATGATAATCCTTGAAAAAGAGTTGTCAGGTCTCAGAACTGGTAGATCTTCGGCCAACTTACTTGATCCAGTAGTTGTTGAATTATATGGAAGTAAAATGCCAATATCTCAAGTTGGAACAGTTTCAACGCCAGATGCCAAAACTATTTCTGTTCAAGTATGGGATAAAGCAATGGTGAAAACTGTTGAAAAAGCTATAGCTGATGCAAATCTTGGTCTTAATCCGAGTTCGGATGGTCAGATAATCAGAATGAGTTTGCCTATTCTTAGCCAAGAAAGAAGAAAAGAGTTAGTTAAATTAGCTCATAAATATGGTGAAAATAGCAAAGTAGCATTAAGAAATATTAGAAGAGATGGAATGGAACATTTGAAAAAAATGGAAAAGGATAGTCTCGTTTCAAAAGATGATTACCATAATATTGGAGAAGAAGTTCAAAAAATTACTGATGAATTTACTAGTATGGTTGATCAGCGTATAAAAGCAAAAGAAGAAGAAATCTTAAAAGTGTAGATATATTTGTTGTCTGTGTATATTTATAGTATTGCTCAAAAGAAGAGTTGATAATCTTGTAAGTGAATCGAAATTGAAAATTAATTTAAACTAATGCTAGATACTAATAAATTATGATAAACCAACCAATAAGTACTAAATCAATCGCACGTATTGCGGCTATACAAACTTTATATCAATTTGCTAGTTCCAAAGGTGCTGTTGATATCAATACAATATTGCTGCAAATGAAGGAATTTTATAAAGATGTTGGTTTTAAGAGTGATCATGATATTGATATAAAAAGTAAAATTAAGCTCAGACCTAGTTATAGTTATATGGAAGAATTGGTGAAATATACTCATGATAATTTGTCAATGATAGATGAGGTCATAACTAATCTTTTAACAAAAGAATGGACTATTAACAATATACCGATGTTGCTTCATGCAGTTTTAAGAATTGCAATTTGTGAGTTTAATTATTTTCCAGAAACTCCTCGAAAAGTGATAATTAATGAATATACTGATATAGCAAATGACATGTTAGATGAAAATGAAATAGGTTTTGTAAATTCTACATTGCATAATTATTCACAATCCAGACAAAAATAAAGAGTTTATGTCAGCATCTAGTGGTTATCGTGGTAAGTTTACCAAAGTTAAAACTGCAAAGGGTAGAAAAAAATCCTCAACCCGCTGGCTTATGCGTCAGCTTAATGATCCTTATGTAGCAAAAGCAAAATTGGATGGTTACAGATCAAGAGCTGCTTATAAATTAATAGAAATAAATGAAAAATTTAATATATTAGCGCCAGGAATGAATGTAGTTGATCTAGGCGCAGCGCCTGGTGGATGGAGTCAAGTTGCATCGAAGATTGTGCAATCAGATAATAAGAACGCAAAAAATAATATTATAGCGATTGATTTACTAACTATTGAACCAATAGCTGGGGTCGTTACTTTGCAAAAAGATTTCTTTGCGGATGATGCGCAAAATTTAATAACAAGTCAGTTAAATAATCAGCTTGCAGATGTAGTACTAAGCGATATGGCGGCTAATACTATAGGGCATAGTGCTACGGATCATCTTAGAATAATTGATCTTTGTGAAAATGCATTTCATTTTGCTATGACTATATTAAAACCAGGTGGTCATTTTATCACTAAAATTTTTAGAGGTGGAACTGAAGGGGAATTGTTAAATGAGATAAAACAAAAATTTACCTTAGTTAAACATTTTAAACCAAACGCAAGTCGTAAAGGATCAAGTGAGTTTTATTTAGTAGCATTGGGGAAAAAGTAATACAGGTTGAGTAAATTCTAAAATTTGATTCAACTTCCTTTGAATTATTTAATTTCTTCTTGGTTTATATTTTTATTAGATATTTCTTGGGCTTCTTTTATAGAATCTCTGACATTTTTGATGGAATCTATCACAACATCTATATCATCAGGGTTTGAGCTTTTGATATTGATCTGGTGAATTTTGTTAATTACATTTTCATAAAATTTATCCAGCATTACAATTATTTCACCGGCTTCAGTGTTAGCCCCAGATCTTAATATAATGAAAGTATCAACTATCTTCATTAATATATTATGCTTTGAATCAAAACTTTGTTCAGCTAAAGCTTTTTTTGCTAAATGTAGCAATTTTATAGACTCATCAAACACGAACAACATTTGATTTGCGGTATCAGAATTTTTTACAGTTGCTAACTTGTATTTTTCAACGGAAGCTTGATTCATGATTTTTAATATACATTTTTAATGATAAAATTAGTAATATAATATATTGCAGTTTATGTCAAGTTTAGGCTAAAACCGCTCTGCATTTTCTTGTTATTAATATAAAAATGAGGATATTTAGCAAATAAAAATATTATTCGCTCATGCAAACCAACTATCCCGTCTTTTTTCTAGATTCCAAGGCTTGGGGGGCTCTGTTTTTCACCCCCAAGAATATTAACTTTCTGGGTTTAATAGTCCTTTTATACCATCTAAGATGATATCATTTAAAAGGGACATTTCTTCAACTTTAGAATATGCTTGTTCAATTTTTTCAAGATCTCTAGCTAGAATAGTTTCTAATTCTGTTTTTTTCTTGCTGAAGCTTTTTACTTTTGATTGACTTTCTGTGGAATAAAATTCTAGACTGCCTTTACCATCTTCACCCATTAAATCATTCGAGCGGAAATAAGTAATATCAGCAAGACCTTGGGATAAATTCACTGTAAATTTTTCAAGATTTTGATCATCTACCTTAGTAGCTTTCACAGCATTCCAGTATAGTCTTAATCCTTCTAGCGGTGTACCGTTGAAATCGATGTAACCGGCATCTTTGTTGTCAATTTTTTTGTAATTGCCTTTAATAATTTTTTCGCCAAAATTGGCTTCCACATCCCATTTAGTGCCATCAACAAGATCTGTAAATTGTACAATCTCGCCAGGATTAGCTCCTGGCTTGATTTTAACAGTCATGTCTTGATTATAAAATTTAGAATCTAGCGATTTGCTCATTAATGAAAGAGATAATTTGGAGTTTTGGTTTGCAGGATCTGCAGTGACTTTTAATGCCCCTCTAAATAAAGCAGTAAAATCTTCATAATTATTCTCCAAAGCGTTGCGTAAAGCTGCCTCATCTACGGTTTGCAAGAGAGTTGTACCAGTAGGTGCTCCTTCATCTTTATCAGCTGGAACGAGTCCAACACCTACATCAGATAATAATTTATATTTTCCACCATTATTAATATTAGGGTCAAAAACACTATCGAGTAAAGCTTGTGCTTGTCTTATTGCTGATGAATTATGCAAAATCGCTGTTTTAGCGTATTCTTTATCAGAGGATTTCTCCGTCATTTTTGCAACAAAAATTTTAAGGTCGTTATAGGCTCTAGCAAATTTAGAAATAGATTTCATCATAACACCATCGTTTGTTGTATCAGGTGCTATGGTTACAGTTTGTTTTATTGCATTGGGGCCAGCAGTGTTAGGCGCAAGCGCTTTTATTGTGACGCCTTCAAAACCTATCGTTTTACCATCGAAAATATTACTATTTTCATTCACTAATTCCGTACCATCAATTACAATTTTGGCACTTGTACCAATGGTACCAATGGTGCAAACGAATTTATGTTCTTTGTATCCCATATGCATAAAATCAGTGTATTCAGTAAAAACACATTCCATACCCTTTGCTCCTAATTCTTGATGGGTTACTTGAATATCAGCAGTGCCATCGCCTAATTTTAACAAATTAGCTCTGGCTTTCACACCTAGTTTTTCAAATTCACTATTAATTTTTTTAACAATGTCCTTACCAGTTTCTGCTGTAGTAAAATCAATTTTGACATTATTGTCAGCAATTTTAAAATCAAGAGATCCATCAAAATCCACTGCTTTATCAGAATTAAAATCTAATGGCTCATCAGGGTTAAACTTGAAATTGATAAGCAATTTAGATGCTGTTGCAACTTGCTCTACACGTAGATCAAAAGTCATTTTAGGAGTGTATTTTCCTGGGATTACGCTGACATATTTTTCAGGTAGACCAAGATCTGTAGTGGTAAGAGTTGCATTTTTACTCTCAAACGGGCTATCGTAAGGGTTTTGCAGAACAGCTGCGGCTCCAGTAAAATTTCCCACCAACTTAGATAGTGTGTCTAAAGCAGAGGATTGTTCTATTGCCTCTTCATGTTTTAGTGTAACCTCGTCTATCCTAGGTTGTTTTGCTTTGGTTATTCTTTGAATTGTTGGTTCTTTGTAATTTTGTAGCTTCTCCAAAGGGCTAGCGCCTACTGCATTTACTGGCATTTATTTTGCTCCATCTATTTTAAATTGAACTGATTCTAGCACAAAAATTATATAATATAAAACTCGAACTTAAATCTTACAAATAAACTATAAGCAAAAATGATGCCATATTAATTATTATAGTCTTTTGAATTAGGTTATGTTATTATTTTTGATGCTATTTTGGTTTTAACTTCCGTAAAAATTAATAAAATAATAATTTATGAAATCGCTTAATACTTTGATTAAATTCAACAAAATAAAGCTTGATCAAATTCTTGTTGAAATTAAAAAAGCTGAAGAAGAAAAATCTTTATTAGTTATTCAAGCAAAAAATTTAGCTGAAGAAGTAGGTAGAGAGATAGAAAATTATCGTGGATCAGAATATTCTTTTATATTAGAGAATTATCTTGAACATACAAATAAAATACAATCTAAAATCAAATTGCAAATAGGAAAATTAAACTTTAATATTGACAATCATCGTAAAGCATTAAACCAGCAATATACAGAACTAAAAAAATATGAAATAGCTAGGCAAAATAAACAAAAACAGGAAGATTTAAAGATCCAAAAAATAGAAACTAAATTTCTTGACGAATTTGGAGCCAATAAATTTTTTTATAATTAAATAATAATTATTTTCCACCCTTAACCATAGTTAAATATTTAGTAGGTCCTTTTTTGTAATGCCATTTAGTAGCGCATTTATTAATTTTGGTGCTAGCTAATCTTTTTGGTTCTTCTGAATTTTCGCTAATCAAAGGGTCTCTTATCATCTGAGTGACTTTAGGTTTTTCTAAAGATAAATATTTGGCGGCGAATTTTTGAATTCTTTCTGGAGAGCCAAGATATGCTAATTCAGCTTTTAGAATGCGAATAGCATCTTCTTCATTTCGAACTTGTTTTCTCACTTCTTGAAGTTCGTATTTTAATGTCATTACCCTATCTTTGATAGTAAAAAGACTGCATATAGTTAGTAAACATAAAGCTGTTACTATATATACTAAAAACCTGTGGGAGAAAATCATACACTGCCTCCTATTTTTTCTGCCACCCTGAGGCGAGCAGATCTTGATCTAGGATTCTTTGCTATTTCATCTCTGGTTGGTAGTATGGGTTTTTTTTTAATTGTTTTTAGCCATTTATTAGCATCAATATTTTCTGGATCTTGAGAATATTTTGACCTAGCAATTTTTTCAACAGAATGCTCTTTGAAAAAAGACTTAACTATACTATCTTCAAGTGAATGAAAAGATACTATCAAAATTTTTGCTCTTGGTTTTAAAAGCTCATTAACGTTATTTAAAAAATGCTCAAGATTTTCAAGTTCTTTATTTATATAAATTCTTATTGCTTGAAATGTTTTGGTTGCAGGGTCAATTTTTGCTCTTCGATAGTGCATAGCACTGCGAATAATCTCGGCTAATTTTAAGGTGGAAATAATAGGTTTTTTTTGTCTTTCTTGTATAATCATTTTTGCAATCTGACGAGATTGAACTTCTTCGCCATATTTGTAAATTACATCGGCAAGTTCTGTTTCAGAAACATTGGCTATAAAATCCGCAGCAGAGGAGCCTTTTTTGTTATTCATGCGCATATCTAAATTGCCATCACGCATAAAAGAAAAGCCCCTTTCTCCCTCGTCAAGTTGCATTGAAGAAACACCAAGATCTAATACTATTCCATCATATTGATTTCCATTTAAAAGATCTTTTATATTAGCAAAATTACCTTCTATAAATTCAAATCTTTTTTTATATATATCTTGATCTTGTAATTTTTTAGCGTATTCCAAAACATTCGGGTCTTGGTCAATAGCTGTAACAAAGCAATCAGAGCTTTCTAATATTGCCTTCGTGTATCCACCAGCTCCAAAAGTGCAATCAAGATATTTTTTATTATTTTCTGGCTTTAAATTCTGAATAATTTCTGAAATTAATACAGGGTAATGAGGTGTAAATATATTATGCTCGGGTAACAAGATGTTATTCATATTATTCCCCTCGTATGTTCATGATTTTTCAAAATTAATCTGTTAGCCTGCGCAAGAGCTTTAGCAGTTTTTAGGTGAGTGCTGAAATGCTCTGGATTCCAAATCTCGAAAACTAGACCTTTTCCAATAAAAAAAGCTTGTTCAGATATATCTGCTTGCTCCATCAAATAAGATGGAATTATTACTCTGCCTTCAGAGTCAAATGGTAATTGAACAGATTCTCCCATAATTATTGTTTCAAAAGCATCCCTTTCTTTAGAGTATGGGTCTAAATTTTGGACTATCTTATATATTTCCTGTAGATGATTCATGCTACAAGCTTCAATGCAGTGATTTTTAAAAGATGGATAAACAACAATACCATTAAATTTATCTTCAGAAAGAGTCGATCTAAAAGAAGATGGCACGGAGACCCTAGCCTTTTTGTCAATTTTGTTTTGATATTTTGAAATAAAAATATTCATTTTATATCTATTAATTGATCCTTAGTTGCTTTGCACCTTTTCATTTATATTAATGAATAAAATGATAAAAATGGGTTAATATGGGTATTTATGGGATTATTTGGAAAATAATGCTATATTTTTAGTTAGTCAAGTGATATTTCAGTCACTGATATGAAAATAGGAGTTTTTAAGACTTTTAATTAATTTTAAGTCTTAAGAAAAAATAGAAATAGTCTAAATGAGAGAATATTTAATGGATTCGTCAAGCTTTGTTGAAAAAACAATAGAACAGCTTTTAAATTAAAAAGCTGTTCTATTGTTTAAAGAATATATGGTAAAATAACTGCTTTGCAAATTAATGCATTGTTTTAACAAGTTCAGTAATTTTTTTACGACTTTGATTATTTTTAATCTCGCTAAAAGCTTTTATTAAGACAATAAGTTCTTTTTCGCTTACATTATCTTTATCAGTTGTGTGATCATAATTTTCTGTTTCTTCAGAGAAAATATTGCCAATTATGTTGCTAGGATCATCTCCTTGTTCAAAAAAGTAACTTATCGGTACTTTTAAAAATTTAGAAAATGTAAATAGTTTACCACTGGAAATACGATTTGATGCTTTTTCATATTTCTGTATTTGTTGAATACTAACATCTACAGCGTTTCCTAAATCTTGCTGACTTAAGCCTAGCATCATTCTTCTTACTTTGAGGCGCTTACTTACTAAGCGGTCTATATCATCAGCTCTTCCTTTTGATTCTTTTTTGTCGATAGTTTGTGTTAGCATATACCTTAATAATTTATTAAATTGAATTTAATCAATAGGGTCGATAAAATTAGTATATTTATTGAATCATAAAAAATATACTAAGAATACATTAATTTGTAAAGATTTATCAACGAAACTAAAAATTAGTATAGATGAAATTTTCTGTAATGAGGGAATTACTTTGTTATTTGCGTGTAATATAAATAAAAAACGTAACAAATAATTGTAATATTAACACGAAATACACCCAAAGCAATAATCCACATAGTGGATATTTTGAAAATAGGGTCTCTAGGGGTAGTTTTTGGGGAATAAAATTATCTAATATAGTAACCTCATTTAGTTCAGTTTTTTCTAAAACTCTACCAACTGGATCAATAAATCCACTTATTCCATTATTTGCAATTCGTAGCATTGGTAAACCATTTTCAATGGCTCGCATTCTGCTGATTTCAAAATGTTGATATGGTCCAGAAGAATTGCCATACCAACTATCATTTGTGATGTTGATAATTACATCAGCATTTTTGTTTGAAACTTTAACTTCGTAAGGGAAAATTGCTTCATAACAGATTAAAGGCCAAGTAACTAGATCAAATTTTTCTATAATTACAGATTTTCTCTTTCCTTCCGTATAATCCATTAGACCATGGGTGATTTTTTTTAAAGGTAATATATTTTTAAATGGTATATATTCGCCAAAAGGTACTAAATGCGATTTATAATAATCCAGTAACTTGGTACCAGATTTGTTAATGCCAATAAAAGAAGAGTATATTTTTAAATCATCACCAGTTTTGTCATTATCACTTACTCCGCCAGTCAATAAAATTTGCTCATCATTTGCAAAAACAGACTGAATTTTTTTGATAACAGGCTTAATATTGTAAGGTAAAGTTAAAGCAGCTTCTGACCAAATTATTAAATCTGGTTTTCCTTCTTTTTTTGAAAGTTCAATTTGCAGATCTAAATTTTCCCAAAATTCTTTTTGATCCCATTTTGCTGTCTGTGGAATACAAGGTTGCACTAGTCTTGCAGATATATTAGTATATTCTGTTGGATTAGCCTTTAATCTTAAATAACCATAAATTAACATAGCGATTATTATAATCAAGGAAGTTATAAGCCTTGAATAGAAATTCTTTTTTTCTATATCTGATTTTACACAAAGAAAATTATATGCGCTTGATCCTATATAAATTACAATAAAACTAAGACCAAATATGCCGAAAATACTAGCTAATTGTGTTAATATAAGCCAATTAGATAAAGCATATCCAATTACAGACCACGGCAGACCTGTAAATATCCATGAGATTACCCACTCAATAAATACCCAAGTAAAACAAAAGAAAAAATGAAAAAATTTATTATCTCGCATTTGCCAAGCAAATAAAGCTATTATTCCGTTAAAAATTGCCATAAAAGCAGGAAGACCAAATAGAGCAAAAGGAATTGCCCACCAAAATTGATCTATAAAAACACCAAGAGCAAAGCTGATCCAATATAAACTAGACAAATAAAAACCAAAACCAAACATAAATCCATATTTTATAGCTTCGGATCTTGATTGTGATAATTTTATTTGCGCAACTAGTAATGATGTGCCAAATATTCCTGGTACAAAAAAAACTGGTGCAAAAGACAAGCCGCAAATAAGACCAGAGATAAAAGAAGTTAGTTTATTTAATAACATAACCAAAGAATTTGTAGATTTATTTATTTGAGTATATAAAATAGCATCTATTATTGTTTTGAACATAGAAAAGAGGTTATCAATGAAAGAAATTCAATCTGGGTTACTAAAAGGCAAAAAAGGAATAATAACTGGGGTGGCTAATAATTTGTCAATATCATGGGCCATAGCCCAATTAGCAAAAGCACATGGAGCAGAAATTGCCCTGACTTATCAAGGTGAAGTTTTGCAAAAAAGAGTTATGCCTTTGGCAAAGGAAATAGATTGTGATTTTGTTTTAGAATGCGATGTAACAAATGATGCTTCTATGGATAATTTGTTTGAGGTAGTAAAAGATAAGTGGGGTAGGGTAGATTTTCTTGTTCACGCAATAGCTTTTGCTGATAAAGAAGAATTGCGAGGAAGATATATTGACACTTCTTTGTCAAATTTCTTAAATGCAATGAATATTTCTTGCTATTCGTTAACTGCCATGGCTAAAAGAGTGGAACCTCTTATGACAGATGGTGGAAGTATAATTACCCTTAGTTATTATGGAGCGGAAAAAGTAATACCATATTACAATGTTATGGGTTTGGCAAAATCAGCGCTAGAGACTAGTGTTAAATATCTGTCCCATGATATGGGTCCGAACAATATTAGAGTAAATGCTATATCGGCTGGTCCTATTAAAACTCTTGCCTCTAGCGGTATTGGTGATTTTAAATCAATGTTAAAGATACATGCAGAAACTTCCCCATTGAAAAGAAATACTACTCAGCAAGATGTAGCTGGATCAGCTGTTTACATGCTTAGTGATCTTAGCTCTGGAGTTACGGGGGAAGTGCAGCATGTTGATTCTGGCTATAATATTATGGGAATGAATGCAGGTAATAAAGCTGAGTAAATTACTGTAATTAAGCTCTGATGTTGGTTAGTTAGTCTGTTTAACATCAGAGTTTAAAAAACATATTTAGCAAGTATGAGATATATCAAGCAATGCTTACTTTAGGTCTTCTTCATGGCGATTTTGATTTATTGGAACTAGGAAAATAAGTATGATCATAATTTTTTCAATATTATCAATATCCGTATTGTTATCTATTTTTCTGATTTACAAGCAAATAATCAATAAATCAAAAATAAGTTTTTTACAATTTTTGCTCGATGAAAGAAATAAATCACTAGAAGAGCTAAATGGTAAATATGATTTTGCCGTCAATGAAAAAATAGAAAATATAAAACATATTGAACAAATAGTAGCTAAGGTTCAGCAACAAGAAAAATTAATCAATGATTTTGAAAATATCACTAAAAAATCCCAAGAACTCACAAAAGCATCTTTGTTTGAACTAGGAAATGAATTATCAAAACAATTAATTGCGATCCACAGAACAGAAACAGAAGGAAATCGTAAATTATCAGAAGAAAATATAAAAACCAATGCTGAGAAATTCAATGCTGAATTTGAACGAATAGTAAATATGGTTGGAGCTCTTAAAAATGGAGTAGAAAAATCACAGGGTACTGTTGATTTAATCAAGAATTCGCTGCTTTCGCCCTCTGGTGCTGGAAAATTAGCCGAAATTACACTGGAAAATATATTAAAAGCCTCTGGTTTAAAAAATGGTTTAGATTTTTCAATGCAATATAATCTCAGTGGTGAGCATAATAACAAATTACGTCCTGATGCAGTAATTTTTTTGCCGTCAAATAACATTATGATTATTGATGCTAAAGCTTCAAAATTTTTAATAGATGAATCAGAAAATATCGAGCGATTAGTAAAAACTATGAATTTTCATTTAAAATCTTTAGCGAGTAAGGATTATGCCGAAAATATGAAATTAGCTGGCAATTTAGCAAATAGAATGAAATATGCTAATATTATAACGCTTATGTTCTTACCTAGCGAACATGCGATTGAAAAAATAGTTGAAGCTGATAGTGACTTTTTAAATAAAGCTTGGAACTTAAATATTTTTCCAGTAGGACCAGCGGGGCTTATGAATATGCTGTCATTTGCGAAATTCCAAATAGCTGAAAATTTAATGCTTCATAATAATTTAGAAATTATTGAAGAAGTAAAAAAGCTTATTAATTCTATTTCTTCTCTAGCGGAATATTCGGCAAAACTAGGATCTAATATTTCAAGTTTGGTTGGGAATTATGATAAATTTGCTGCTTCTTTCAATAGAAATTTCTTATCAAAAGCAAAAAATATATCCAATTTAGGCGTGGGGTCAGATCTTAATAGAAAGCAAATTCATCTGCAAAGATATCAATTAATTACTGGCAAATCAGAAATGATAGAGCTAGAAGAAGAGCAATTACAACAAATCACGACTAATAAAGCTATATATGAATAATTTAAGTTGAAAATGTTGGAGCAAGTAATTTTGGTTGATAATAATGATAAGATCATAGGAGTAGAAGAAAAAATCACTGCTCATAAGCTTGGACTTTTACACAGAGCTTTCTCTATCTTTGTTTTGTGCAATAATCCAGATTTAGAATTATTGATGCAGAAAAGGTCTTTAGCAAAATATCATAGCGCTGGTTTATGGAGCAATAGTTGTTGTGGACATCCCAGACCTTCTGAATCAGTTATGGAGGCTGCAAAGCGTCGTTTAAATGAAGAAATAGGGTTAAATATACCATTAAAGGAAATAGGAGTTTTTACTTATAAAGCTGATGTAGGAACTAGTTTAATTGAACATGAGATAGATCATGTTTTTATTGGTTACTGGAGGGGTGAATCAATAAGAGTTAACCCTAGGGAAGTATCAACAGTAAAATGGAGTAAAATAGATGAAATATTCTCTGAGATAAATAATACTCCTAGTTTATTTACAGCTTGGTTTAAAGAAACTCTTGCAATGGTTGATAAATTTACTAAAGACTAGATAAATGTAATTAGAAATTCATGTTATGTATAAATATTTTTTTATATTGCTGATAGCAATAATATTTTCATCTTATTTTTTATTTTCTTATAGTAAATATTATGATGGTAAAATCACTGATCATTTCGATGGTACTAGGTTTTTTGATCCAGAACTGAATAATGAAAAGAGTTTTGTTGATTTTTTAAAATGGCGGTTTACTACAAAATCTTACCCTTGGCCAGATAAAGTGCCAAATAATCAATTTGATTTGCCACCAGATAGAGTTATGGGTTCAGATCTTAGAGTTTCTTATGTTGGACATGTAACATTTCTTATACAAACAAATGGTCTAAATATTCTGACCGATCCCGTTTGGTCTGATAGGGCGAGTCCAGTTAGCTTTGCTGGTCCAAAAAGAGTAATAGATCCTGGTATAAAGTTTAAAGATTTACCGCCTATTGATCTTGTCTGGATTAGTCATAATCACTATGATCATTTAGATCTTGAAACTATTGAATTATTATGGAAAAAACATAAGCCAAGAATTATTACCCCTATTGGCAATGATACAATTATTAAGAAATATAATTCCAATATTGAAGTTGAAGCTTACGATTGGGGAGATGAAGTAATAATTAATGATAATATGAAATTTCATATAGAACCTATGCAACATTGGTCATCAAGGTGGGTGCTTGATAAAAACAAAGCTTTGTGGGCAGCTGTTAATATAGAAACAAAATCAGGTAATATATATTTTGTTGGAGATTCTGGCTATGGCAATGGTCGTTATTTTAAAAAAGCAAAAGAAAAGTTTGGTAAATTTCGTCTAGCTTTGCTTCCTATTGGAGCTTACGAACCAAGATGGTTCATGCAATATGCTCATATGGATCCTTTTGATATGATAAAAGCTCATATTGATCTTGGAAAACCATTTACTGTACCATCTCATTATGATGTATTTAAATTAACCGATGAACCAAGAGGCGATGCTTTAATTAAATTGGAGAAAGCGAAAGAAGTTTTATCCGTAAAAGAAATGGTAAAAACTTTGGAGCCTGGTCAATTTGAATTTGTTCCATTGCAATAATAAATCTTTAGATTAAATTATCTGGTTTTGTCTAAAGATTTGTTATTAAATATTATTGATTTTTAATAGATTTATTTTAAATATAATTTGACCGATGAAAGTTTACTGATTTATGTCTTAGACACATAATACCACACTTCACTAATGGATATAGAATATTCCTAATTTCTTGATTAAATTCTGCGACTGTTATTTCTCTGCCTATTGCCTCTTTTGTGAAATTTAGAATGTCCAATAAGGTTCTGTTTTTCTCTTTTGTTGCTTCAAAAATATGTTTTGTCAGAAGAGAAGTTGTGAAAATAACATTCATAGATCCTGTAAAAGTTTGGACATCAAAAGTAATAGGTAAACCAACTTGATTAGGATTATCATTTAAAAAATTTATTATATCTTCACTATATCGAGAAGTTTTTTTGTAAAAAATTGGTATATTATCTAAATCTTCAAGAGAAGCAATTGTGTTATCACTTCTATTTGTAACCCAAAAACTATGCTTTATTATGTTTCCAGCCATAATCTCGCAAATGCTTTGTTGCTTGATTTTATCCATTTTGAGGATTTTTTCCGCTAGTTCTCCTTGTCTTAAAAAACTCATAATATTCAAAGTTCCCCTAGAAATTGGGTCAGAAAATTCAACAAAATGAAGATCTGTATTACTGATAAATTCATACATTTCGGGAATTGAATATGCACGATCTTGCTTGTGTAGGAACATATCATACATTCCAATATCGCCATCTGATTTGTGATCTTGTAAAAGCTCTTCTCCTCTTTTGTACCAATTAGTATCAGGCAAGGAGTTAACTATTTCCCAGCCATTATTTACCTCTTCCTGACGATTTCCCACCCCTTCGTTAACCATTTGCATAATTTCTTGCATCTGATATAAGCCAGTTCTGCCATATTTAGCGTAAATCATTATACTCATACCGCCATCTGGCTTTAGCACGGATTTCAGGGCCTTGAAGCCTTCATCTGGGGATTCAAGATGATGCAATACTCCAACACAATTAATAAAATCAAATTTACCAATATTGAGTTTTGGTAAATTTAAAATACTATCATGTATCCATTTTATATTTTTTAGACCTTTAATTTTTGCTCTCTCTTTAGCAATTGCCATACTTGCTTTACTAAAGTCAAGATATACTATTTGTGCATTAGTATCTCGCAATTGCTCAGCATGAAAAATAGCGGCATCACCAGTTCCACCACCTGCGACTAATATTCTAAAATTATTTTTGAAATCTTGGCGACCATTAAATAAATAATGATTTATTTCTTCCAGAAAATCTCCTTGCAGACAAAGTAATCTCACTTTTTCGTCTTCTGGATTCCTCATAGGATAGGGATAATCTAGATATTGGTCTTGAACTTGTTGTAAATCTTTTGTAAATTTTTTATCGTTATCTTTGTTTTTCTTACTCATAAATTGTAACTTAATTTGTTTCTATAGTTTTAACTATGTGAATCTTTTAGCATGTTTTTAAAACTTACCAACCATATTTTCAGGAACAACAAATTTATCAAAATCTTGCTCTGAAATAAGTTTAAGTTCAAGAGCTGCTGTTTTTAATGAAGTGCCGTCTTTGTAGGCTTTTTTTGCAATAACAGCTGCTTTGTCATAACCAATATAAGGATTTAAAGCAGTAACAAGCATAAGAGATTGATCCATAAGGTTCTTTATTCTTTCAAGATTTGGTTCCATGCCATCTATACAATGATCTACAAAACTAACAATAGCATCAGATAATAAATTTATAGAATGAATTATGTTTTGAATTATTAGTGGTTTAAAGACATTTAACTCTAAATGACCATTAGATCCACCAATAGTTACTGCTACATGATTGCCCATTACTTGAGCTGAAACCATAGACATAGCTTCACATTGGGTTGGATTTATCTTGCCAGGCATAATTGATGATCCAGGTTCGTTTGCCGGTAAATTAAGCTCACCAATACCACTGCGAGGACCAGAACCAAGTAGTCTAATATCATTTGCTATTTTCATCATACTTACAGCGAGTGTATTTAATGATCCAGAAAACTCTACTAAAGCATCATTACATGCCAAGGATTCAAATTTGTTGGGAGATGTTTTGAATTTATAAGATGTATATCTAGCAACTTCATCAGCAAATTTTTCAGCAAAACCTTCAGGGCAATTAATACCAGTACCTACTGCTGTGCCGCCTTGAGCTAGATAATGCACTCTGATTAATGATTGTTCTATTCTCTCTAAAGAATATTGGATCTGCGCAGCGTAACCAGAAAATTCTTGACCAAGAGTAATGGGGGTTGCATCCTGCAAATGAGTTCTTCCTATTTTAACAATTTTTTGCCAATTTTTTACCTTATTGTTAAGACTAGTATGTAATTTATTCAAAGCTGGTATTAACTTTTCATAAGTTGTAATAACGGTTGCAATATGCATAGCTGTTGGAAAAGAATCATTTGACGACTGCCCCATATTGACATGATCGTTTGGGTGAACTGGTGATTTTCCACCTTTTTTACCAGTTAATTTTTCATTTGCAATGGAAGCAAGAACCTCGTTCATATTCATATTGGTTTGAGTGCCAGAGCCAGTTTGCCAAACTACTAAAGGAAAATTATTGCTAAATTCACCATTAATTACTCTATCTGCAGCACTTACTATTTCATTTGATATTTTAAGTTCTAATACGCCAATTTTTGAATTTACAATAGCTGCAGAACGCTTTAAAATTGCTAAGGCCTTTATGACTTCTTTTGGCATTTTTTGATCAGCAATTTTAAAATTATTAATAGATCTTTGTGTTTGTGAACCCCAATAGAAATTTTCGCCAACTTCTATTTCTCCTATTGAATCAGATTCTTTTCTATATAATATGCTCATATAATTTGACCCCTTTATCTTTTAATATCACATTTTCATAAGATTATATTCTAGATTTTTGTCTTTTGTATGAGCAATAATTTTATATCCAACACTTTCGCATAAATTATTTACATAACACTCACGACAGTTTTTTATATCTATTTGAGGATATTCTTCATTAGTTAATATCTTTAGACTATTATCGTCTGTTACCAAATTTTTAGTAGCATCACAGATTATTTTAACAAAAATATTATCCTTATCATTGCTGCAAGCGAAAGATATTTTGCCATTAAAATGCATCTTTTCACTAGCTATCATAACTAAACAAATCGCAATTTTTGCTACAAAGCTATCTAGAAATATCATTCCAGGTTTGAACTCTAACTCTAGCTTGAGTTGTGTACTTATTGATAAAAAATCTTTCAGTAGTTTCATTAAGTAAATAATGCTAGTTTCCTCACCTAAATCCGCAGAACTATAAGCTAAACGAAATATATTAAGTTTTTTTGCTAGATTAGCAGATTCTTCTATTGCCAAGGATTGAGCCTTTTTACTGATATCTTTAGTACTTGTACCAATTAAGCTTAAACTATTATCAACAACACCGATAGTACCAGCAAGATCGTGCAGAATACGAGCATTTAAAATTTGTAGTAATTGCAAATCTTTTTTCATGGTACACCAATTATAAATATCAAATTATATATGAATTGCTTTATTATATGCTTGTAAAACAGATTCATGTAACATTTCAGAAAGAGTAGGGTGGGGGAAAATTGTTTCCATCAATTCTAGTTCTGTAGATTCCATAGACTTAGCTATTACGTAACCATGAATTAACTCCGTTACATCACTGCCAATCATATGAGCCCCCAATAATTCCCCTGTTTTATCATCAAAAATAGTTTTTATCAGACCATCGCTATCACCTAAAATAAGCGCCTTTCCATTAGCATAAAATGGGAAACGTCCTATTTTAATTTTATATCCTGCGGCAATAGCTGCTTCCTCGGTCAATCCAACGCTTGCTATCTGAGGAGAAGAATAAGTGCAACCAGGGATGTTTAATCTATGTATTTGATGAGGATTTTTACCTGCTATATGCTCTGCAGCTATAATACCTTCATGGCTTGCTTTATGAGCAAGCCATGGCGCAGATGCAACATCCCCTATTGCATAAATATTAGTTTCTTCTGTTTGAGCAAAACCATTAGTAACTATATGACTGTTATTAAGTTTGATTTTAGTATTTTCTAGTCCTATGTCCTCACTATTTGCCACCACTCCAACTGCCATTAATACTATTTCTGCATTTAAAGAAAGTTCTTTTTCATTGCATGTGAAATTAAGTAAAACTTCATTTTCTTTGAGTTCATGATTATTTAGTTTAACCCCAGTGTGAAATACTATTCCTTTACCGTCAAAAGCCTTTTTTGCTATGTTTGATATTTCGGCATCTTCAGCTTGTAAGATTCTTGGTGCAGCTTCTAAAACTGTTACCTTTACTCCGAGAGCATTATAAAAAGAGGCAAATTCAATACCAATAGCACCTGAGCCAACAATAATCATTGATTTTGGCACTGATTTTGGTGTTAAAGCTTCTTTATATGTCCAAATATTTGTACCATTTGGTTCGAATCCTTTAATTACTCTAGCTCTAGCACCTGTTGCAATAATAATATTTTTTGCCTCAAGAGAAGTGGTTTGTTCGTTAATTACCACTGAAACTAATTTAGGATTAATGATTTTAGCGACTCCTTCAAAAACCGTGACTTTATTTTTCTTAAGTAAGCTTTTAATACCGCCAACTAATTTAGATGAAACGTTACGTGAACGCGCTACTATCTTCTCAATGTCAAAACTAGCTTTTACAACATTAATACCAAATTCATCTGCATGATTAATTTTTTCTAATAGCTCAGCTGATTTTAGTAATGATTTAGTAGGTATACATCCCCAATTGAGGCAAATGCCGCCAAGATGCTCTTTTTCTACTAACGCTACTTTTAGACCGAGGCTCGCAGCTCTAATTGCTGCAACATATCCACCAGGACCACCGCCTATAACTATTACATCAAATTTTTCCATATATTTGTACTACTCTATTTTTCTGAAAAGTTTGTTTTACTAAATAAACATTAGAATTGGTGCTTCTATATATTTTTTAAACGCATTTAAAAAATGCGCTCCTACTGCGCCATCTACTACTCTATGGTCGCAAGAAATAGTAACATCCATAATAGTTTTGATCTCAAGTTTATCATTAATGACTACAGGGCGTTTTGAACTTGCACCTACAGCCATAATACAACCTTGTGGAGGGTTGATAATAGCACTAAAATTTTTAATTCCATACATTCCTAAATTAGAAATACTAAAACCACCTCCTTGGAACTCATTGGGAGAAAGAGTATTCTCTTTAGCTCTTTTTGCTAAATCCTTCATTTCAGAAGAAATATTATGTATATTCTTTTGATCTGCATTTTTAATGATTGGAGTAATAAGCCCACCATCAATTGCAACAGCTATGGAAATATCAATATTATTGTACATCATGATAGAGCTGTCAGTCCAGCTAGCATTAGCTTGTGGCACATCTTTTAAAGCTTTTGCGGTAGCAAGAATAATAAAGTCATTAACTGATAATTTTTTATTTTTGTCATCAGCAAAATTAATATTTATTTGCTCGCGTAGCTTAAGGGCATCATCCATAACACATTCTATAGAAAGGTAAAAATGTGGTACTGTCAGCTTAGATTCCATCAATCTTTTAGCTATGACTTTACGCATATTATTGTTTGGAACTAGAATATATTCTTCATTATTTCTTCTTGGGCTACTTTTGCTATTTTTTTCAAAAGCTAAAACATCTGACTTAACTATCCTAGATCTTGGTCCAGAACCAACAATATCAGATAATGATATACCTTCTATAGAGGCAATTCTTTTTGCTAATGGTGAAGCAAAAATTCTAGTTTTTATTTCTGGAATATTTTCTTTGTGATTTGATAAATTAGGCGAAACTGCAGTTTCTGTAATAATTGTAGTTTTGGAAGTAATATCACTAGCAGATGAAGGCTGATTTTTTAATATAAATGCATCTATATCAGCATCTTTTTCATCTTCTTCAATTAAAACAGCTATCAAAGAATTCACTATTACTCCTTCTGTTCCTTCTGGCACAAGAATTTTTGCTAGGATTCCTTCATCAACTGCTTCGACTTCCATGGTGGCTTTGTCGGTTTCAATTTCTGCTATTACTTCACCAGCAGATACTTTATCTCCTTGTTTTTTTAACCATTTAGTAAGATTTCCTTCTGTCATTGTCGGAGACAATGCTGGCATCAAAATTTTTATTGGCATTTATATCAACCTATTTTACTATATACTATTTAATTCCACAAATTACAAAACTCCTAAGAATCTAATAAATTTTAGCTATTTATAACAAGCTCTTTTTGCGGCTATCACTATATCATCAACAGTAGGTAAAGACAATTTTTCAAGATTTTCTGCATAAGGCAAAGGAACATCTTTACCAGAAACAATCTCAGGAGCTGCATCTAAATAATCAAATGCTTCTCTTGTAACAATTGCGCTAATAGTTGCTCCAATTCCAGAAAAAAACCAACCTTCTTCAACGAAAACTAAACGATTTGTTTTGCGAACTGATGCTAAAATAGTTTCTTCATCTAGCGGTTTTATCGTTCTTAAATCTATGATTTCAGCGGTTATATTTTCTTTTGCTAAAATCTGAGCTGCTTCAATTGCCATACCAACTTGGAGAGAGAAAGCTATTATTGTTATATCAGAGCCTTCTTGAACTATTCTAGCTTTACCAATTTCTATCGGGCTTACAATATCCGGAACTTCAAAACTTTTTCCGTATAATATCTCATTTTCTAAAAAAATTACAGGATTATTATCTCGAATTGCGCTTATTAACAAACCTTTAGCATCTTCTGCGCTATAAGGGGCAACAACTTTTAACCCAGGTATATGTGAATATATAGCAGCAAAGTTTTGGCTATGCTGAGCACCAACACGAGAAGCTGCTCCGTTTGGCCCTCTAAAAACTATAGGACATCCAAGCTGTCCACCAGACATATAATTGGTTTTAGCTGCAGAATTAACTATTTGATCAAAAGCTTGCATAGCAAAATTAAAAGTCATAAATTCAACTATTGGACGAAGTCCTCCGAATGAGGCCCCCACAGCAAGACCAGCAAAACCATGTTCAGTAATAGGTGTGTCAATTACCCTCTTATTGCCAAATTCCTGAAGTAAGCCTTGAGTTACTTTGTAAGCTCCTTGATATTCAGCTACTTCTTCGCCTAGGATGAATATTTTTTCATCTCTATGCATTTCTTCTTTCATTGCAGATTGCAGAGCTTCTCTAACCGTTATTTCTGGCATATATGTACCTAAAAAATTATTTATATATATCTGTAAACAACTCGCTTGAACTAGGCAAGGGTTCTGAAGTTGCAAATTCTTCTACTTCTGATATTTTTGCCTTTATCTTTTTTTCTATAGACTTTAATTCATCTTCAGTAGCGTATTTATTATTTATGATAATATTTCTGACTTCGTTTAATGGATCAAGATCTTTATATTGCTCGACCTCTTCTTTTGTTCTGTATTTTGCAGGATCAGACATTGAATGCCCTCGGAATCTATATGTTTTTACTTCCACAATAATTGGTCCTTTACCAGATCTTGCGTGCTCAGATGCAAACAGAGCTGCGTTATAAACATCTTCAACATCCATACCATTTGCCTGTATACCAGGAATATTAAATGATTCACCTTTTTTATATAATTCAGTCATGGAAGTAGATCTTTTTACAGAAGTGCCCATTGAATATTCATTATTCTCAATTATATAAACAACAGGCAATTCCCATAAACTTGCCATATTAAAAGCCTCGTATACTTGTCCTTGGTTTACCGCCCCATCACCTAAAAAAGTATAGCAAATATTTTTTGTATCATTATATTTTTCAGCAAAAGCAAGACCGGTTCCAATTGGGACCTGAGCGCCAACAATACCATGACCACCGTAAAATTTCCCTGGAATATCAAACATATGCATCGACCCACCTTTGCCTTTAGAACAGCCAGAAGCTCTTCCGGTAAGCTCCGCCATAACAAATTTTGGATCAATACCAGACATTATTATATGGGCATGGTCACGATAACTAGTAATCATGCTATCACCTTTGTGTTTTGCAAATTCAAAACCTACTATTACAGCTTCTTGTCCAATATATAAATGACAAAACCCTCCTATTAATCCCATACCATAAAATTGACCACATTTTTCTTCAAAACGACGAATGAGCAACATTTGTTCGTAGCATTTTAGATATTGGGAATTATTTAACTTTGCTTTATTTTTTCTAAACTCAATCATACATTTTTTAAAATAAATGAAATTCTGAACATAATGTACCGACAATATGTTGTCAATAGTACCAACGTTGATGAGTATGATAAATACTGATGAGTATGATAAATATTTTTGGATCTTTAATTAAAGAAGGGTCATCTTGTATTTCTTAATATCAACATAACACGTTAATAAATCCTATAGATTATTTTATTTGCTTTTCTAATATTATTAATTTACAATAATAATAATAACAATACATTTAATAAGTTTTGAAAAAATTAAACTATTAACGAAATAGATATTTTTATGTCACACAAGAAACCATTGCAAAAGCTTGTCGCATTTACTAATAAAACCTCAGATCTAGAAAATATGAAACAAGATATGGAATCTGGTTGGTCCATTGTAAGTTTGATGAAGAACGGTGATTATTATGTTGGTATTATGGAGCAAAATAATCCAAATCTTGCAAATGATAAAGATAGTTTTTTTATTCCTCCAAATAAAAAACTTAAAATCTCTTCTTTGGGTAATAGTTAGTAATTAACTGTTAATAATATTTTCCATCCTTCTAATTATTATAGAATAATTTGTTGAAATTTAAATATAGATAGTGATGAAAAATCGAATTTCTTGGTTTGATTTAACGATTCTTGTATGTATTATCTAACTTTCATTATTTATTAAGATACATTGTTAATATTATGGATGGTTCAAGACCTTCTATTTCTTTTTTTAGAAAAAAAATACTGAAACTAGCTCGGTATTTAATTTTTTGCATTTTGGTTTTTAGAATATTTCTATTAAAAATAAAGCATTACAGTGTAAAAAAAGTTAAACGGAGTTGTAGAAACCTGACTTTATCACCTAAAATACTAAATGATCGCATCAAGCTGAATCAAAATATATTCAAACAAGTATTTATTTGGGATCTGTCTGAAAATACAATCAAAATTAGGTTAGTTTTAGTTATTGTAGGATTCTTATTAGTTTTTAGTGTTTTATCCATAAAATTAATTTTTGTTGCAAGTGTAGATTTAATTACAACCAACAAATTTCTTGGTCGAGATGATATGTTCAGGCGGGATATTGTTGATAGATATGGTAATTTATTAGCAGTGAATTTGCCTATTGCATCATTATATGCCAAACCTAAAAAAATTGTTGATTCAGAGATTTTAGCACAAAAATTAGTGCGAGTATTTCCGGAATTAGAGAAGAGGAAAATTTTAGAATTATTAAATATTGATAAAAACTTTGTTTGGATAAAACGTGATATTTTACCAAAACAACAAGAAGATATTTACAATCTTGGTATCCCGGGGCTTGAATTTGAGAGAGAACAAAAAAGAATTTATACTTACGGTAATTTATTATCTCATGTTGTTGGATATGTTGGTCGTGACATGGAAGGATTAGCTGGGATAGAAAAGTTTTTTGATAAAATGTTAACTACTCAAGATGAAGATAATTATTCTGATAATTCTAATCTACAATTATCAATAGATGTTAGAGTGCAAAATATATTAGCTGAAGAAATTGATAAAACACTTAAGAAATTTAACGCTAAAGGAGCTGCTGGTATTGTGGTTGATCCAAATAATGGCGAGATAATTGCCATGGTTAGTAAACCAGATTTTGATCCTCATTATCCAGGTAATGCTTTAGGTGATCAATTGTTTAATATGGTAACCCAAGGAGTATATGAAATGGGTTCAGGGATGAAAGCTCTGACCTTGGCTATTGGTCTTGATACTGGCATTGTTAATATGAATGATGCGTATGATTTAAGCTATATGAAAGTAGGTAAATTTAAAGTAAAAGACTATCACCCTGTTAAAGGATGGCACAGTATAGGACAAATATTCTTGCATTCTAGTAATATAGGAGTTAGTCAAATAATGCTTGAAATTGGTAAAAATAACCTACGCAACTATTTAAAAAAGTTGAAATTATTGGAAAAGATTGAAATTGAATTGCCAGAGCGGGCAAGACCTCTTTTTCCTCCTTATTCAAGATGGAGTGATTTAAGTTTAGTAACAATGTCTTATGGTTATGCTATTTCAGAAAGTCCTGCACATTTTATTCAGGCAATGATGCCACTTGTGAATGGTGGTTTCATGTATCCATTGACCTTATTAAAAAGGAAAGAAAATACACCGATTGTAGGTGAGAAAATTTTCAAAGAAACTACTTCTAAATATATGCGACAACTTATGAGGTTAGTTGTTAAAGAAGGTACGGGTAAAAAGGCAGAAGTTAATGGTTATTACGTAGGAGGAAAAACAGGAACAGCGGAAAAAGTAATTGGCGGAAAATATTATAAAGATAAAAGAATATCATCGTTTTTTGGTATTATGCCAGCAACTAATCCTAAATACATTATATATATAATATTTGACGAGCCTCAAGGAATTAAGGAAACTTATAATTTTGCAGGAGGAGGGTGGACTGCCGCTCCAACAGTTGGGGCCGTGCTTGAGCGAATAGCTGTTCTTTATGGTATGAATAAACTTGACGAGACTGATTCGGATGTTCAAGAATTAACGGATATTGATTATATAATTGATGGAAAAACTTAAAAATATAATGCAAGCTAAAATAACTTCTTTGTTTAGAAAATATAATATTAAGAATATTTCTTGTGACTCTAGAAATGTTAAAGCAGCTTATGCATTCTTTGCTATTAAAGGTAGAGATTTTGATGGTAATTTTTTTATTACTGAAGCTTTAACAAAAGGAGCAATTGTTTTTTCAGATGATTTAAAACAAGAATCGGAGAAAGTTTTTTATCTTCCGAATATAAGATTAGCTTTTGCGATTGCTTCTGGGGTTTTATATCCAAAATTGCCAAAAAATCTGATTGCAGTTACTGGTACTAACGGTAAAAGCTCCGTAGTTGCTTATATTTATCAAATATTAAATATACTTGGATTAGATTCTGCAAGTTTAGGGACTTTAGGTCTCGAATCTACAATAAAAATAAATAATGATTTTTTAGCGAGTTTGCCAAACTTACTCACTACTCCAGACCCTATGACTTTTAGAAAAATACTCAATGAAGTAAAAGAGATGGGAATAGATAATTTTGCTTTTGAAGCTTCTAGTCATGGTATTTTTCAAGGTAGGCTAGGTGATGTAAAAGTAAAAACAGCTGGTTTTACTAGCTTTTCGCAAGATCATCTAGATTATCACAATAATATGGAATCTTATTTAAAAGCTAAATTGCAGCTTTTTGTAAATAATTTAGAAGAAGGTGGAGAGGTAGTGATTAATTCGGAGATATTAGATTTCCCACCATATTCTGATATAATTAAAGAATTTTTAGAAGAAAAAAGAATACGATATTTTTTAGTTGGTAAAACCGGTGATATTAAAATAAAAAACATAAAAACCTCTCTTGTTGGAACTGAAGTTTATTTTGAGTATAATGGCAAAAATCATCATTTTAACACTAGTATAATCGGATCTTTTCAAGCAACAAATCTTCTTATCTCTGCAAGAATAGTGGCAAATCTTGGTGTGGATTTTGATCTGGTAATAGAAAAGTTACAACATGTTAATGCTGTAACTGGTAGATTGCAAAGAATAGGTGATATTGAAGATGATTTTCAAATATTTGTTGATTATGCTCATACACATGATGCCTTAGAAAGGTCGTTATTAGAATTGCGAAAAATTAAAGCAAAAAACGGTAAATTATATTTAGTCTTCGGTTGTGGTGGTGATCGTGATCAGTCAAAGAGATTATTAATGGGAAAAGTAGCTTGCAAATTAGCTGATTATACTGTAGTTACAAATGATAATCCACGTAACGAAGATCCAAAAAAAATTCGCCTTGATATTTTAAAAGGGCTGATTAGAGCCGAAGAAATAGATTCTAGGGAGCAAGCGATAGAAAATACTATAGCAAAACTCAATAAAAATGATATATTACTCATTGCTGGTAAGGGTCATGAGGATTACCAGATAATAGGTAATAAAACCTCTTTTTTTAGTGATATCGAAATAGCTAAAAAATTACTAATTTTGAAAAAAACAATTTCAATAAAACAATAGAAACAATGAATATGATTTGGAAATCAAAGCAAATTAGCGAAGCATTAAATATTAAAATTTTATCCCAAGAGAATTTTGGTAAGGTTCATTTTAACTCAAAAGATATTGATAAGGGTGATATTTTTATAGCTTTAACAGGTGGGGCAAGAGATGGGCATGAGTTTGTTTCAGATGCTTTTCATAGGGGTGCTGGACTTGCAATTGTTAGTCAAGATGTAAAAGACGTACCTAGTGATAAAATTATAAAAGTAGATGATACTTTTGAGGCTTTACAAGATCTGGCCGAATATAAAAGACAAAATTCGAAAGCTAAGTTTATTGGTATTACAGGTAGTGTAGGAAAAACCAGTACTAAGGAAATGTTAGGCTTGGCATTAGAGTCTTTTGCACAAACTTTTGTTAGTAGGGCGAATTTTAATAATCAACTTGGTACGCTTATTAATCTAGCTTCGATTTCTGATGATGATAAATTCGTTGTAATGGAAATGGGAATGCGAGCGGCTGGAGAAATCAGTAATTTAACAAAACAAGTGACGCCAGATATAGCTGTGATTACCTCTGTAGCGCAAGGGCATTTGGAGTTTTTTGAATCTATTGAAAAAATCGCTGATGCAAAATCAGAGATTTTTGAGGGGCTTGATATTAATTCTGGGGTTGCGATATTAAATCGTGATATTTCTACTTATAAGAGATGTACGGAAAATATAGATATAGCTGGTATTGGCAATATAAAAACTTTTGGTAAATCACAATTCGCAAATGTACGATTTGTATCTTATTCTCTTATAGACTCAGAGATGGTGAAGTTAGTTTATAATGTCTTTAATAAGAAATTGGAATTTATTATGCCTGCTATACCTATGCATATGGCATTTAATTTTGCAACTGTTTTTGCTGTCATTCATACCCTTGGCCTTGATATAAATCAAGCTGCAAAATCTCTCTCTAAATTCAAAGCTAAGATTGGAAGAGGTTTGGTTGTAAAAGTACAAAAAGATAACAAAGATTATGATATCATTGCTGATTACTATAATGCAAACCCTGAATCTATGAAAGCGGCGCTTGAATATTTACGTCAATTTCAAAATACAAAAAAAATAGCGATATTAGGTGATATGAATGAATTAGGTAAGGATGAAGTTAAGATTCATTATGCGGCTATTTCACATATTGTAAAATCAGGTGCAAAAAAATTATTTTTAGTAGGGGAGATTGTAACTAAGATTATCACTGATATACCAAAAACTATTGCAGTTTATACATATAAAAATTCTGATGAGCTAGCTCGTGATATTAATAAACATGTTGAAGGTGGAGAGGTTATTTTAATCAAAGGATCCAGGGGTATTCATCTTGAAAAAGTCGCAGAAACTTTAGGAATTCAAAATGCTTTATAATATATTTTTGCCATATGCAAATTACTGGCATTTAGCCAATTTGATGACTTATATTACATTCAGAAGCGGAATTGCTATATTAAGTAGTTTGCTTATAAGTTTTGTAATAGGACCAAGAATTATATCAAAGTTAAAAATGTTGCAAAAAAAAGGTCAGCCAATTAGGGAAGACGGTCCAGATTCTCATTTTGCCAAAGCTGGTACACCTACAATGGGTGGAATAATTATTATTAGTGCTACATTATTTTCCATATTATTATTTTCAGATCTTTCTAATCATTATGTTTGGATAATTATTTTTGTTTTAATAATGTTTGGGTTACTTGGTTTTTTAGATGATTATACCAAAGTTAGTAAATTTAACTATCGTGGTATTACAGCAAAGAAAAAACTATTTTTTCAATTTTCCGTTAGTTTAATTGCTTTTGCAAGTATCAAATATTGCTCATTACATTCTCATGTAACTGAACTAGCTGTACCGTTTTTCAAAACTTTTTTAATTGACCTTGGTTATTTTTATTTTCCATTTGCAATGTGTGTTATAATAGGCTCTTCTAACGCAGTAAATCTAACAGATGGTCTTGATGGGTTAGCTATTGGTACCGTGACTATAGCAGCTAGTGCTTTTGCTATTATTTCTTATCTTGTAGGTAATTTTACCTATGCAAATTATTTGCAAATTATTTATGTACCACATGTTGGAGAACTTGCTGTTGTCTGCTCTGCTTTGGTAGGTAGTGGTTTAGGATTTTTATGGTATAATTGCAAACCAGCTGAAGTTTTTATGGGAGATACTGGAAGTTTATCTCTAGGTGGTGTTATTGGTACTATTAGTGTTATTACAAAACACGAAATTGTACTTGCCATAATAGGTGGTATCTTTGTTATTGAAACATTGTCAGTTATTATACAAGTATATTATTTTAAAGTGACTAATGGTAAAAGATTTTTTAAAATGGCGCCAATTCATCATCATTTTGAAAAGAAAGGTTGGTCTGAAACTAAGGTGGTTACAAGATTTTGGATTTTAGCAATAGCTTTTGCTTTGATTGGTCTTTCCTCTTTGAAATTAAGATAGAGAATATGTTTGGTAGAAATCAAAAACTTTCAGTATTAAATGGGAGTGGAGATAGCTTATTTGTAAAAAAAATATTTAAAACTTTACAAGCTGAAGGCTATAATACTGGTACGCCAGCGATTTTTATTAGATTAGGTGGATGTAATCTAGCCTGTAGTTTTTGTGATACTGAATTTGATGATTATTCAGAAAAATCTATTGATGAGATAATAATTCAGACTCAAAATTTAAGTAAGAATAGCCAGAATAAACAATCAGTATTTTTGGTTGTTATTACAGGTGGTGAACCTTTTAGACAACCAATATATAAATTGTGTGAAAAATTATTACAATTAAATTACAAAGTTCAAATAGAAACCAATGGAACACTATATCAAGATCTTCCTGATATGGTTGAAATTGTTTGTTCACCTAAAATTACAAATTTAAAATATCATAATATTAGGCAGGATTTGCTACCTAAAATTACAGCTTTTAAATATATAATATCAGCAAATTTACTTGGTTATAATGAAGTTCCAGATTTAGGACAATCGCTTTATAATATACCGGTATTTGTTCAAGCAATGGATGAATATGATGAAAAACTAAACTTGGCAAATAAAAAATTAGCAGTTTTTATTGCTCTTGATAATAACTATCGTTTATCATATCAAATACATAAAGAATTGGATATTGAGTAATTACAATAATATAGATAAAAGATGAAAAAAGCAATAGTACTGGTAAGTGGAGGGGTTGATTCATCTACTGTTTTAGCTCTTTTAAAAGAACAAGCTTATGAAATATATGCAATTAGTTTTAATTATGGGCAGAAGCAAGTTGTTGAGATTAAAAAAATACAACAATTTATCAAAAGATATAAAGTTAAAGAGCATAAAATTATCAATATAGATCTAAAAATTTTTGGTGGATCTGCCTTAACTGATGATGAAATAATTGTTCCCAATTACGAACAAGCAAGTGATTTAGGGGATCAAATTCCAATTACATATGTTCCAGCAAGAAATACAATTTTTTTGAGTTATGCTCTTGCTTTTGCAGAAATAAAAGGAGCTCATGATATATTTCTTGGAGTGCATTCAACTGATCATTCTAATTATCCAGATTGCCGCTTAGAATATATTGAAAGTTTTGAAGCAATGGCTAATCTTGCAACGGCCGAGGGGGTTAGAGGTAATAAGATTAACATCCATGCGCCTCTTATTAGCATGACAAAGACGGAAATAGTTGCTATAGGTCTTGCCATGGGGGTGGATTATTCTTATACTATCTCCTGTTATGATCCAAACCTTGATGGTGAATCATGTGCAAAATGTCTTGCCTGTTTAGTGCGTCTGAAAGCTTTTGAAGAAAATGGAGTGCGGGATCCAATTTCATATATTAAGAGAAATTGATTATGAATGTACAACCTTTTTTTTCCTCTTTTCCAATAATTGATTTAGGGGAGATTATACTTAGGGATATTAGAGTAGAAGATGCTCAATATTATTTAGATTATATGAGTAAAGATCAAATGTCTTCTTTTCTGACAAAAGAAAATAGACCTCAGACTTTTGATGCGGCATTAGAGGAGGTTAGTTATTGGGGTGGTTTGTTTCCTTCGAAGAGGAGTATATATTGGGCAATCTCTTTAAAACATGATGATAGAATGATTGGCACAGCTGGTTTTAACATGATATCTTTTGCCAATTCCAGGGCTGAGATTAGTTATGATTTAGATCCAGATTATTGGGGTAAAGGATTGATGCTGACTTCGATTAAGGCTATATTGAAATTTGCCGATTATATACTCGGTATTGTTAGAGTTCAAGCAACTGTGATTACAACAAATGATCGTTCTATAAAACTGTTGGAAAGATGTGGTTTTAAGAAAGAAGGTTGTTTAAAAAAATATGAATTAGTAGAAGGGGAGCTTAAGGACTATTATATGTATGCAAGAGTAAATTAAATGAAAATTTTTAACATTATGTTGACGAGAAGGCTTGGTGGTATAGAACAAGCTTTCTTAGATTATAATAAAGCTCTGAATTTGAAAGGACATCAAGTAGTTAATATCACTAGTTCTTTTGCTTTAATTAATAAAAAAAACATTAATTCTATAAAATTACCAAATATAGTGCCTTGGTGTATTTTTTCTAAGATATATTTAAAGTTGTTAATATTATTTTATAAACCAGATTTGATAATAGCTCACGGTGGTAGAGCCGTTAATTTTGCTTGCGGCACTGGAATTAAAAATGTACCTATAATAGGGGTAACACATGCTTGTAGTGTTCGTCATATCTTGAAATGTCATTATCTAATTGCATTAGGCTCTCTTTTAAAAAAACATGTAATGGATAATGGATATCCTGAGTCGCAGATATTTATTGTACCTAATATGGTAAATATTTTACCAAAAAAACTAACTAACTCCTCTTTAAAAAAAACGACTTATGTGATAGGTGCTATTGGTAGATTTGCTCCGGAAAAGGGTTTTAATTACTTGATAGAAGCTATTAGTATATTATTAAATAGAAGATATAAGGTGAAATTGTTGCTTGGTGGAGCTGGCGAATTGGACATGCAGCTTAAAAAACTTGCAATAGATATTAATATTGAGAAAGAAGTTGAGTTTATTGGTTGGGTAAAAAATAAAAAGAGTTTTTTTGAGTCTATAGATATTTTTTGTATACCATCTGTTTACGAGCCTTTTGGGATTGTTGCTTTAGAGAGTATGAGTCATCAAGTGCCAATTGTATCGACCAAGACAATAGGAGCTTCCGAGATTTTTGAACCAAATGTTGATGCTTTAATAACAAAAACTGGCTCAAGTCAAGAATTGGCGGATCAAATTGCTTATCTTATTGACAATCCAGCAAAAAGAGAAGAGTTGCAAAATAATGCTTATAATAAAGTTGTTAATCAATACGATATGCAAGTTGTTGCTAATAAACTTTCTGAAGCATTAGAAAATATTTTATCATTATCAGTAAAATATTAATTAAAAATTAAAACTATCAAATTATTTTGTATTTGTGAAAATGCTGCATAATAATACTTGCGCTAAAATTTAAATTAATATATATTCGGCGTATCTATTAGATAAAAGGGGGTGTAGCTCAGTTGGTTAGAGCATCTGCCTGTCACGCAGAAGGCCGCGGGTTCGAGTCCCGTCACTCCCGCCACTATAGAAAAATACATTAAAAATCTAAATTATTCTTTCATGTCTATTTCCCTTAAAATTACAAAACTTGATCATGCTAAGGATTTAGACCTTCCAGCATATGCAACTGCTCAAAGTGCTGGTATGGATTTATGCGCAGCTGTTAACACATCAATTATTATCAAACCACATGAAATAGCGATTATTCCAACGGGTATTTCAATAGGGTTGATGCATGGATTTGAAGCGCAAATAAGACCAAGGTCTGGATTGGCTGCAAAATTCGGCATCACGGTACTTAATACACCAGGAACTATAGATCCTGATTATCGCGGAGAAATAAAAGTCATTTTAATTAATCACAGCGTCAATGATTTTGTTATTGAACGTGGAATGCGTATTGCACAGATGGTAATAGCTAAATATGAGCATGTTATTTTAGAAGAAGTCCAATCTTTAGACGATACAGCAAGAGGAGAAAAGGGTTTCGGCTCTACTGGTTATTGATATAAAAATTAGAGATTTTTTAATCATCATCATTTCCCTGCTTCAAGTTCTGTTTAATATTTTCTATATTTTGGTTATGTTCTTCAAATGTTTTAGAAAAATTATTTCTACCATTACCATTAGTAACAAAGTATAGATCATCTATTTTTGTTGGGTTTACAGTTGCCTCAAGAGTTTTTTTGCTAGGACATGAAATCGCTCCAACTGGTAAACCAAAATTATAATAAGTATTGTATGGAGATGGTGTTTTTAGATCAGTTTTAGTAAGATCTCTTCCTAACTTGTATTTTCCCTGTGTTAACGCATATATCACGGTGGGGCAAGCTTGCAGTTTCATTTGTTTTTTTAATCTATTAATAAAAACAGCAGCAATTTTTGCTCTTTCATCGTCATTGCTAGTTTCTTTTGCAATAATTGAAGCTAATATTAATACATCCTTTCGTGATTTAAGAGGAGAAGATTTTGGTAATTTTTGCATTACTTCATCAAGAGCTAAAGACATTTCCAATCGCATTTTATCGATAATATTTTCTCTTTTATCGCCGTAAGAATAAAAATAAGTAGAAGGCATTAAGTAACCTTCTGGAATTTGCGTTGATATTGTTCCATCAAGCAATTTTTCATTGTTAACAATATTAATTATCTCATTAACGCTCATTCCTTCTTGGATAATTATTCGATGAATTATCGATTTTCCGCTAGCTAATTTTCTTAGTACTTGTATGGGAGATATTCCATAAGTGAACTCATATTCACCGCTTTTTAATGAGTGATAAAGTGAATATATCTTGCTTATGAGAGCAAAAAACTTTGGATGTTGAATAATATTTGATTCTGCAAGTAAAGTGCTTACCTCGTTTATAGATAAGTCACGCTGTAGTAAAATAACATTTCTGTTCTTTAAAGGACCAGGTATATATAAATAACTAGTGACAATATTTATGCTAGTGATTAATAGAATGCTAAAAAAAACAGCGCAATATAATAGTATTTTTGATAATTTTATATTTCCTACCATAAATTTAATAATTTCCACCAAGCTCCACCTATAAAGGTCCAGATCAATATATATAATATGCTTGTTGCTAATCCAATATACCACCAATCTTTGGTTTTCATATATCCGGAACCAAAAAATATCGGAGTGCTACTTAGTCCGTAATGAGTTAATCCAGAAGATAATGTTGATAAAAAACTTAAAATTAATGTAGCAAGAGAACCAGACATGCCGGCATTGACAAATAATACTAAGAATGTTGGTAATAGTACAGTAACATGAGTTGTGCTGCTTGCAAAGAAATAGTGAATATAAAAATAAAGTAGCGATAATATAATTATTGAAATTATAGGTGACCCCTCAATAACAAGAAATTGCAAATTATTTCCAAACCAAGTCATTAAACCAAAATCAGATAAAAAACCTGATAGCATTACTAATGTCCCAAACCAAATAAAACTATGCCAAGCTTCCTTATTCGCTAAAGCATCTTCAAAATTGATTGTTTTGGTAACCAATAAAACAGATAAACCTATTAATGCAACGGTTGTTGAAGAAAGATCAAATTTAGATCCATTGATCCATAATATTATTAGAATAAAAAATACTATTATCAATATAATTTCATGAATTGAAATTTTTCCCATAGAATCTAGTTTTTCTTTAGCTATTTTAGGTGCTGAATCTGAGTATTTAATTGCGGGAGGGTATAAATAATAAATAATTAAGGGCATTAATGCTAAAGAAATAACACCTGGAACTATAGATGCTATTGCCCAGTCAGTCCAAGAAATTAGGAATCCAGCTTTTTCTCCTAATTTAGCGGCAAGAGGATTTGCGGCCATTGAAGTAATAAATAATGAGCTGGTAATTACTGTTGATTGTGCGCAAACACTCATAATGAAACCGCCATTTTTTGAAGAAGCTCCTAGATGTTTATCATCTGAAAAAGATTGGCAAATAGATTTTGCAATAGGAAAAATTATTCCTCCGCCCCTTGCGGCAGCGCTAGGAATTAATGGTGATAAGATAAAATCTGCAATAACAAAAGCGTAAGAAGTGCCAAGGGTGCTGTGACCTATTTTTGAAAGTACATAATAAGCTATTCTAGAACCAAGCCCAGTCTTCACGAAACCATTTGAAATGAAAAATGCAAAAACAACCAACCATACTACACTATCACTAAATCCAGATAAGCATTCTGATAATGATAATGTTTTTGTTAGTACGCAAGTTAAAATACTTAATAAGGCAATTACACCCATAGGTAAAGGATTCAAGATTATGCCAATGATAGTAGCTACAAAAATTATTAACAAATGCCAAGCGTTTGTAGACAAGGTTTCATCTATTGGCGAATACCAAGCAATTGATGAAACAATAAAAATTAATAATAGGATCAGATTTTGTTTTTGATCTTTTGCTTTAGTTAACATTTTAATATAAATATGATTGGGTTATTTTCAGTAAAAAAATAGAGCTTCAATCTATATCATCTTATTAAAAAATCAATATAGTTTTTTAACTCCTGAAAACATCAAATTTTAAAAAATCTATGATTTATAATAGTTTATGTTATTATTGCTTTTTATCTTAAATCTAGATAAGTTGAATAGTATTAAAATTAATGTTTAAGGTGATTTTTTAAGTGTCTGATCTGTTTAAATTTGCTGGTGTTAAAAAAAAATCTAACGATGAGTCGTACACAGCAAATGATATAGAAGTTTTAGAAGGTTTAGAGCCGGTCCGCATGAGACCAGGTATGTATATTGGAGGAACGGATGAATCTTCAATGCATCATTTAGTTTCAGAGGTAATTGATAACTCAATGGATGAAGCAGTTGCTGGTTATGCAAATCGTATTTCAATTGAAATGTTTGCTGATGGCAGTATATCTATAGATGATAATGGTAGGGGTATTCCAGTTGATAACCATCCTAAATTCCCTAAAAAATCAGCGTTGGAAGTGATTCTTACAACATTACATTCTGGTGGAAAATTTTCCGATAAAGCTTATCAAACATCTGGCGGTTTACATGGTGTTGGAATATCGGTAGTAAATGCTTTGTCGGAAAAATTAAACATAGAAGTATATAGGGATGGTTTTGTTTATAGCCAGAGCTATTCTAAAGGTCATCCTCTTACGAAATTAGAAAAAACAGCATCTTCTAAAAAACAAAAAGGAACTAAAATTACTTTTGTCCCGGATAAAGAAATTTTTGGTGAAATCTCTTTGAAGCCAAAAAGAGTGTATGATTTAGCAAAGTCTAAAGCTTACTTATATAAAGGTTTCGAAATATATTGGTCGTGTGCTCCAGAATTAATTAATAATGATGAAGTTCCTGTTAAATCTGTGATTCATTTTCCGAATGGACTCAAAGATTATTTAGATTCAAAGCTAGAAAATGGAAAAATTATAGGTGGAGAAATATTTTCTGGTAACGCTGAAATAGTATCAGAGAATATGAAGATAGAATGGGCGATATGTTGGCATGAGGATGAAAGTTTTGTGCAATCTTATTGCAATACAATTCCAACTCCTCAAGGCGGAACTCATGAACAAGGAAATAGAGCAGCTCTTTCCCGAAGTATTAAAATTTATGGAGAAATGACTGGCATCAAGAAAGTATCATTAGTAAGTCCAGAAGATATTCTAGAATCAGCTTGTATTGTTATTTCTGTTTTTATAAGAAATCCTGTATTTCAAGGTCAAACTAAAGAAAAACTAGTTTCAAATGGTATTACTAAACATGTTGAAAACATGATAAAAGATCATTTTGATCACTGGCTTAGTAGTAATAAGAAAACAGCAGATATATTGATAGCTCATATTATTAATAATGCTGAATATAGACTCAATCGGAAAAATGAAAAGTTAGTTAATAGAAAAAATGCTACACAAAAATTACGCTTACCTGGTAAGCTTGCTGATTGTAGCCGAAATAGCTCTGAAGGTACGGAGCTATTTTTAGTTGAAGGTGATTCTGCTGGTGGTTCTGCTAAACAAGCAAGAGATAGAGAGACTCAGGCAATTTTGCCTCTTAGGGGGAAAATATTAAATGTTGCAAATTCCCCATTGTCAAAAATTTTAGCCAATCAGGAAATACAAGATCTTGAGACCGCTCTTGCTTGTGGTTCAATGAATAATTACAGAGAAGAAAATTTACGTTATGAAAAAATAATTATTATGACCGATGCAGATGTTGATGGAGCTCATATTGCTACATTATTAATGACTTTCTTTTTTCTTAGAATGCGTAAGCTAATAATTAATGGTCATTTATATTTGGCAAAACCGCCATTATACCGTTTAACACAGAATAATAAGACCCATTACGCAAATAATGATGAACAAAAATTACGAATAATGGATGAATTATCAGCTTCCAGTAAAGCAAAAATTGAAGTTGGTAGATTTAAAGGACTTGGAGAAATGACGCCAAAACAACTAAAAGAAACAACTATGGATCATAAATTGCGATTATTGTACAAAGTAAGTATAGATGATTTTGACAATACGAATGTAATAGTGGATAATCTGATGGGGAAAAATCCAGAAAAAAGATTCAATTTTATTCAGGAAAAAGCATTGTTAAATAGAGAAGGAGATCTTGAAATTTATGTTTAATTTTATAAACAATGTTGCGTTGTTAAATATGGCAAAAATACTCATACTGTTTGTTAGTCTAATTTGCAGCTCTGTTTTCGCCGAAGAGGCAGAAAAGGAAAAAATTCATAATCAATCACCGCTTTATTATTGCAAACAGTTTCAGGATGTTTTGCAGAGAGTTGGTAAAGATTATATGGGTGAAATTGATTACCAAAAGATGACTGATGAAGCAATTGATGGAATGCTCCACTCTCTTGACCCATATTCTGGCTATTTTGTTGATGAGGATCTTGAATTTTTTCTTGATCAAACTGATGGTGAGTTTGGAGGTATAGGTGTTGAGATAATTCCAGACCATGGTGCTATAAAAGTTATTTCACCTATAGATGATTTACCAGCTCATAAAGCTGGTATCAGAGCAGGTGATTATATAATAGGGGTTAATGGTCAATTAGTCTCTAATCTTGGATATAATAAATCTGTTCGAGAAATGCGTGGTGAACCAGGAACGAAACTTAATCTACTTGTAGCAAAAGAAGAAGCTAATCAAACTACAGAAATTGATTTAACAAGAGAGATTATTAAAATTAAGCCAATTAAACATGATTTAGAATTAGATGAGTATGGTGGAATTGGTTATGTTAGGATTTCAACTTTTAACAATCAAACAATAACTGAACTAAAAAAAGCAATCAAAGATTTAACTAAAAAAGCAACAGAAGAAAAAAAAGAATTAAAAGGAATTATTTTAGATGTTAGGAGTAATCCAGGCGGTCTTCTTGATCAGGCTGTGGCAGTTTGTGAATATTTTTTAGATCACGGGGTTATTGTTTCAACAAAAGGTAATCAGGATAAAGAGAATGTTGTAATTTCTGCTGGAAGATTTGTAGAAAAAGCCCCTGCAGTTCCGATGGTAGTATTGATCAATTCTGGCTCTGCTTCTGCTTCTGAGATTGTAGCTGGTGCTTTGCAAGATCATAACAGAGCAATCATAATTGGTACGACTTCCTTTGGTAAAGGTCTTGTTCAAACTTTTACTCAAATTAACAAGAGAGCGGCAGTAAAATTTACTACTGCTAAATATTATACTCCAAATGGTAGATCAATTAATGGCAAAGGTATTGAGCCAGATATTTTTATTGAAAATGCAAAAGTTGAGTATGAAGAAAAAGCAAAGAAAGATAGTGCGTTTAATGAATCTTCGATAAAAACCTATCTTAAAAAATATAATAACGATTATAAGGGAGACGGAAAAATCAATGAGGTTGTTGAAAAAATAGATAACTATAAAATGTCTGAAAAATATAAGAATGATTATCAATATGCTCGCGCCTATGATTTAATTCGTGGATTAATAATTAGAGAAAAGAAAAGTAAATAATGTGTTTAAAGATTTGAAAGATAAGGCGGTTATAAAACAATATCTAATATTTTTGAATATAGTTTTGGCTGTTGTTTTATCTATTTTGTTAATTTCTTGGTTTGCTTATGTTAGACCAAATCAGATAAAATTAGCTATTAATCAAAATCAATATGGGTACTACGATATCAATAATTTGCCCAATAGGAGTGACGAAATTGAAGTTGATTATTTTGGTAAATCAAAAATTGTGGATTTGAAAGATAATAGTGATTTTGTAGATAATACTGTATCTGAAAGTGAATTTATAAATCAATCATCTATTCCTGTCCCAGAGGAATTAATTGAAAAAACTAATAAAATTCTTAATTCTTCTATAGAAGAAAAAAAATTTTGGGGAGAGGCGGGAGAGCCAGTATCTTTAGCAAATGATGTAAAAAATTCTGGCAACAAGCCAAAAATTGCATTAATTATTACTAATCTTGGCTTAAATCGTAGGTCAACTGAACTTGCTATTACACTTCCCAAACAATGTGCTTTAGGTTTTTTACCTTATACAAAAACCTTGAAACCATTATTAAATAAAGCTCAAAGTAAAGGTCATGAAGTTTATTTATACTTACCATTACAGACAAGTAACTCTTTTGAAAGTCAGGGTAAGCATGTCTTGAGTACTAAGTTACCGCCAGAAGAAATTGCTTTGAGATTACAAATAATATTAAATTCTCATATGAAATATGATGGGGTTTATTCAAATTATAAAGAAGTTTTTACTGATAATATCAAAGCTTCAATGAGTATTTTTGATCAAATAGCTGATAAAAATTTAATTTTTATCATGGGAAAAGGAAGAACTGATAAAGTAGAAAAGCATTTTAAAATGCATAATAATATAATAGCTTCAAATATTGTTTTAGATGAAGAAGTTGATAAAAAATCTATCAAGGGTAAATTAGAAGATTTGGCTAAATTAGCAGAAAAAAATGGTGTAGCTTTAGGCTATTCACAAGGTTTTGTTTTAAGTGTTGAGATGATTAGAGATTGGATACCATCTCTTCAGAAAAGAGGTATTTTAATAGTACCTGTATCTAGCCTTGCATTGGAGCAAAAATAAAAATGGCAAAAAAAGAACTAGATATTTTAGATCATAACTTACCCTTTAGACCTGCTGTTGGTATGATGATTATTGACAAAAACAACCGAGTTTTTGTAGGAAAAAGAGTTGAATCAAAATCTAATGGCTGGCAAATGCCTCAAGGGGGAATAGATTTAGGAGAAACTCCAAGTTCTGCGGCTTTAAGAGAGATGGCGGAAGAGATAGGTAGCAACAAAGGCAAAATTCTTGCGGAAAGTAAAAAATGGTATAGCTATCGATTGCCAGAGTTTTTAGTACCAAAACTTTGGGATGGTAAATATTGTGGTCAAAGGCAAAAGTGGTTTTTAATAAGATTTACAGGTCAAGATTCGGATATCAATGTTAAAACTAAGCATCCAGAGTTTGACAGCTGGCGGTGGATAGAAATAAGTGAACTGCTTGATAATATAATTCCATTTAAATATAAATTATATTCAAGAGTAATTTCGGAGTTTAAAGAATTTTTTGTTTAATGATATTTTACTATATAATTATTAATATTTTTTATCCTATTTTTAAACTGATAATATAGATCAGCAAATATTAATTTAGCTGATTTTGATAAATATTTAAGATTCTGCGAATATTTTTTTCAGAACTTTTAATTTATCATATTCTTTCTTTTTACCAGAAAACATAGAGTATAAAAGTTTACGTATCGTCGTACGTTGTTTGATCTGAGTTTTGATGGAATTAATTAACATTAGTTGAGTAGCTGTTAATTTAGGAAGACATGCAACATTTCTATAAAGTGTGTGTAGTTGAAAAGCGTTAATATTAACACACATATTATCTATCAAGGATTTTACATATTCAACAGGTGTTTTTAATTCTACAATCTTGTCGCTTTTTATAAAATTAAATGAATCAAGATTATTAAAATTACCAGGAGAAAAAATGATTGTAAAATCTAAATCAGAAAGTAAAGAGATCACTTTTTTTCTTTCAATAGCTTGGGTTCTTAATTTATCTATTGAATTTGATAAATGTGGCAAATAATAATCAGACGCTAAACGATAAGTTAGAATATTTTGCAAAAATTTATTTGAATTATCTGTATCTTCGAAAATTGATATTATATTTATAAACACGTTACTATATCTTTTTTGCAAAGCAATATTATGAAATTTATCTAACTCGGAGTAACGTTTTTTGACGTAAGAGGGTAGCAAGTTATTTAAACCATTTTTTAAACTACGTAGCATAGCTAGGCTACCATCCTTACCTTTGTTGGATGGATTATTTAATTTCTTACCTATATGACTAATTATTTTAAGAAAATTCTCGTTTTTATTCAGACACAAGGCTTTTATATTATGAGAATGTTTTGCAATGCTTACTAAAATTTCTTTTGTAAAATTGGATTTTTTAAACAAATATGCTTCTAAGATAGAGAATTCTAAATTTTCTATCTGATGCTTAATAGCATCAAAACTTTGGAATCGACTTAATAATTGGTACCCAGTATCACTTAATCTGTGATAACTATATCTAAACTGCGCCTCTTCATGTATCTTTTCTAGTAACGAAAAAATAGTAATCTTATAACCTTCATAATTTTTGAGTCGATCATATAAGGATAAAATCTTTTCATCTTCTAAATACAATAAAACAGATTTTTCCTTTGAAGTAAGTTTATCAATTGTTAAGCTAAATATTTTTTCAATATCCAAATCATCTTCATCAATTTGTAAAAGTTGAATAGGGTTTAGATAAAATCTATTTACAATAATAGCCTCTTTAAATTTATTAGCTACATATTCAATATTCCATAATTCTTTTATAAGTATTAATAACTCTGTTAAAACAATATGTTCTTGAAAAGGTCTATCTCCAATTTTATATACAATAGATAATGCGTGAATAAACTCTAAAGAATTTTTGTTTTGAGATTGGTTCGAAAAGAAAATTTGAATTTTTTTTAAAATTGTATAAAAATTCTCGCTTAAAATATTTATTTCCGAAGTTTCTGGTGTAAATTTATTTTTATCTATAACAGATATTTTTTTTACAAATTCATCAAGAGAATTTTGAAAAATTAAAGCTTCATCTTGTAATTCTGGATATTTTTTATATTCTTCAAGATATCTTTTTCCATGAGTTATAATTGTGTCGCTGAGATCTTGACGATGCATTGTACTTAGCAAAGCTAATATGTCATTACTGCTATTTAAAGCTATTAATATTGTCTTTGCACAAGACAATTCTTTTTTAACTGCTGAATCAAGTTCTAAATTATAACATCTTATGCTTATTTCATGTATAAACTTTGATATACTATACGATAGTGAAGTAAATTGTGTCATTAATTAAACAAGTTTTAAATTGCTATCTTTTGTCTATTTTTAGATTAACATAAAAATATTATGAAACTATTAATTTTTTAAATATTGATAGTAATAAGATCTAAAAAGAAAATATATTAATTGCCTTATTATCATTCTATATTTATTATGTCATACTGAAAAATATATATTTAAATAATTAAGTATTCATATGGCTGGACATTCAAAATTTAAAAATATTCAACATAGGAAAGGGGCTCAGGATAAAAAAAGAGCCAAAATATTTACTAAACTTGTAAGAGAAATCATTACAGCAGCTAAAATTGGTGGTGCTGATCCATTAGCTAATCCAAGATTAAGAAATAGTATTTCAGCTGCAAGAAGCCATAATTTACCTAAAGAAAGAATTGATAGAGCCTTAGCACAGGCATCTGACCCAACTAATGATAACGATTATGTGGAAATTAGGTATGAAGGATTCTTACCAGGTGGTATTGCAATTATTGTTGAAACTTTAACAGATAATAAAAACAGGACGGTATCGGATGTAAGAAGTTGTTTTAGTAAATATGGAGGCAATCTGAGTGAGTCAGGCACTGTAACTTTTATGTTTGAGCATGTTGGTAAAATTATATATCCTGTATCAGTAGCCGATTCTGATCAAATATTATCTGCTGCTGTTGAAATAGATGTAAAAGATGTAATTTCTGATGAATCTGAACATCTAATTTATACAGAAGTTGAGTCATTTTCTGAAAGCCTAGAATATTTAACAAAAATATTCGATACTCCTGTTGAATCAGAGCTTGAATGGAAAGCTCTGAACAATGTTTTAGTAGAAGATGAAGAAAGAGCAATAAAGCTATTTAAACTAATAGACACACTTGAAGAAAATGATGATGTGCAAAAAGTATTCGGTAATTATGAACTCTCTGAAGAATTGTATAAAAAACTCGATTTAATTAATTAAAAATATAGTATAATCAAGAGTTTTTAGCAGTTTTTAATTTATCATAGATTGTCATAGCTTGTGTGATAAACCCACTTGGGTCTCCTAAATTAGCAGGTAAAATTACAGTATTTGATTCTTTGGCAAAATGGGAAAAAGATTCTACATATTGCTGAGCAATTTTAAGAGAAACAGCCTCGGATCCCCCTTCTTTTTTGATTGAAGAAGCTACTACTTCAATAGATTTGGCGGTAGCTTCTGCTACAAACAAGATTGCTTCAGCTTCTCCCCTAGCTCTGTTTATTTGATCTGTATATGCTGCTTCCGAGCCCAAAACCACTTGAGCTTTTTCCCCTTCAGAAATATTAATTTGAGCTTGCCTATGACCTTCTGATTCTAAAATTTTAGCCCTTTTTTGACGCTCCGCTGCTACTTGTAATTCCATAGCTTGTAAGATTGATTTAGGAGGTTGTATGTCTTTTATTTCATATCTCATACATTGAATACCCCAATTCACTGCTGCAAGATTTATGGATGTAACAATTGCATGGTTTAGAGTTTCTCTCTCTTCAAAAGTTTTATCCAGTTTTAATTTTCCTATCTCTGAACGCATAGTAGTCTGAGCAAGTTGCGATATAGCATAATAAGGATCGCTTACCCCATAAGATGCAGCTACTGGATCAACAATTTTTACGTAAAGTACACCATCAATTGATAGAGTAACATTATCTTGAGAAATAGCGGTTTGTGCATGAACATCAACTGCTTGCTCCTTGAGTGTATGTTTATATGCAACTCTTTGAATTATAGGGACAATTATGGTAAGTCCTGGTTGTAATATTCGATCAAATTTACCTAAATTCTCTAGAACCCAAGCTTCTTGCTGCGGAACGATCTTAATCATTCTAACTATTAAAAGAATAGCAACTACTCCAAAAATCAGTAACAATATTTCCATGTTTTTTTCTAATTAATTATTATTATAAGCCAATTATTTTAATCAAATGCACTTTCTAAACATCTAAATTAGCTACATTTAAAGCGTTTGCATTAATAAAATCTCTTCTTGGTTCTACAACAGAGCCCATTAAAGTTGATATTGTCTCCTCAGCGCTATCAATGTCACCAACCTTTACTTGTAATAATGTTCTTTTTGTATGATCAAGAGTAGTTTCCCATAATTGTTCCGCATTCATCTCGCCAAGTCCTTTAAATCTCTGAATCCCCAAACCTTTTTGACCATTTTCTATAATAATTTCAAGAAGTTTACTTGGTAAGAATACTTTATACTCAGTAGATTTAATATTTAAAATACAGTTAATATGAAAATAATTAGATAATGATTCGCCAATTTTGTCAAGATTTATAAATTCTGGCGATTCAAGTTGTTGTTTATATAGTATTTTGGTGTTTTTAACACCACGTACAAATCTAAAAAATTCTATTGAATCATTTTTTATACTTACTTGCCATTCAGTTTTATCTGGCTCTAGTGACCCTAGATTTAAAATAGAAATTGCGTCAAGAATCTCTGTTTTCTTTAATTCGTTGAATGATTCGTTTTTAAGTAATTTTTTTACAGATAGGCATTCAGCAATAGTTTTATCAAATTTCTTTGAAACCTGATTTAAAGTAAAAACAAATAAAGCAATTTGATTAAGTATGTTAATCAAATCTTGACCTCTAATTTCATTGCCACTTTCAATTTTTAAGGAAGTATCATTGATAGCACCATTAATTAAATATTCCTGTAATGCTTGTTCATTTTTTAAATATGTTTCACTATTTCCTCTTTTCACTTTATAAAGAGGTGGTTGTGCAATATATAGATAACCCATATCTATTATCTGACGCATATGTCTATAAAAAAAAGTAAGTAGTAATGTTCTAATATGAGATCCATCAACATCAGCATCTGTCATAATGACAATTTTATGGTATCGTAATTTTTCTATATTAAAATCTTGGCTACCGATGCTTGTTCCAAGTGCTGTAATTAATGTTCCAACTTGTTCAGAAGCAAGCATTTTATCAAAACGAGATCTTTCAATATTCAATATCTTTCCCCGTAAAGGTAATATTGCCTGAGTTTTACGATCTCTTCCTTGTTTTGCTGTACCACCAGCAGAATCACCTTCAACAATAAAGATCTCGGATTTTGCTGGATCTTTTTCTTGGCAATCAGCTAATTTTCCAGGTAAATTTGAAACTTCAAGTGCTGATTTTCTTCTAGTTAACTCTCTTGCTTTTTTAGCAGCCTCCCTAGCATTAGCAGCTTCTACAACCTTATTTATAATCATCTTTGCTTCGATTGGGTGCTCCTCGAACCACTCAAGAAGTTTAGTGTAAATTGCATTTTCTACAACTGGTCTTACTTCCGATGAGACTAATTTATCTTTTGTTTGTGAAGAGAATTTAGGATCAGGTACTTTAATAGATAAAATACAAGAAAGACCTTCTCTTGCATCGTCACCAGTAAAATTAATTTTTGTTTTTTTACCAATCCCACTCTGTTCAAGATAACTATTTACCATTCTAGTTAGAGCTGCTTTAAAAGCTATTAAATGAGTACCACCATCTCTTTGACGTATGTTATTAGTAAAGCATAAGATATTTTCGTGATAAGAATCATTCCATTGCATGGCACATTCTAAGCTTATGCCTTTTTCTTCATTATGCGCAACTAAAGAAACAGGTGCATGAAGAGCAATTTTTGTGCGATCAACATATTTAACATATGCTTCCACTCCACCAGTAAAATAAAATTCTATTTCTTTTTTTTCATCATATCTATCATCAACTAAAAATATTCTTACCCCCGAGTTTAAGAAAGCAAGTTCTCTTAGTCTATGTTCAAGAGTGTTAAAATTAAATTCGATATTAGTAAAAGTACTTATAGAGGGCATAAAAGTAACCTCTGTGCCTTTTTTCCCAATACCTTCGCCTATGATTGCAAGAGGCGCTTCTGAATCACCATTTTTAAATTTAATAAAATATTCTTTCTGATTTCTCCAAATTCTAAGCTCAAGCCAATCAGATAAAGCATTTACTACGGAAATACCAACACCATGCAAACCTCCTGATACTTTGTATGAATTTTGGTCAAATTTACCACCTGCATGAAGTTGGGTCATGATAACTTCTGCGGCTGAGATTCCTTCACCTTCATGGATATCAACTGGTATGCCGCGACCATTATCTCTAACAGTTACAGAGCCATTTTTATTAATTATAACTTCTACAAGATTACAATGCCCAGCTAAAGATTCGTCAACTGCATTATCAACTACTTCATAAACCATGTGATGTAATCCTGAACCATCGTCAGTATCACCTATATACATACCAGGTCTCTTTCTTACGGCTTCGAGTCCTTTGAGAACTTTAATAGAGTCTGCTGCGTAGTCTTCGTAAGAATTTATAGCAGTTTCTTTGTTACTGATTTCGTGTTCTGAGTTTGACATAATTATCTTTGAAATTATAAAAATAAAAGCTAAAGGTCCAAAATTTCTTATCAAAATTGACCTATTTGGATAATATAACATTAAGTCCTATTTTAAAAGCAAAACTTAAACAAAAACTATTAAAGGGTATCCCTATGCAACAACTAATTTTCAAACATATTTCTCAAACCTTTGAGGATTATGATCTATTTTTATTTGATTTGTGGGGTGTAGTTTTTGATGGTGATAAAGTATATCCTGGAGTTGTGGAATCAATAAATAGTATTTTAAAACAAAAAAAAGTAATTTTTCTTTCAAATGCGCCAAGACCTTCTTTTGCGATGAAGAATAGACTTGAAAGCTGGGGGTTTAAAAATATTACAGAAGAAATGATTATAACTTCTGGTGATGTTGCTAGAGAATTAATGTTAGAAGAGGCAAAAAAACTAAGACAAGAAAAGTTAAAAATCTATCATCTTGGCGATGATAGGAATGATGAGATATTGGATGAATTTGACCATATTATTACTTACGACTATAAAGAAGCGGATGTAGTTTTATTGAGTTTGCACAGAGATGAGAATGAGAATATTAGAGAATTTGATGATTTGCTAAAAAAAGTTGCAAAGCAAGATAAAATTCTTAAAATATGCGCAAATCCAGATATATCAACTCCTCAAGGCAATATTACTAAATATTGCGCAGGATATTTTGCTCAAATTATTGAAAAAAATGGCGGTAAAGTGATATATACAGGTAAACCCCAAAATGTTATATATCAAAATGTTTTTAAGAAAGTAGGTGATATTCCAAAAAAACGTATTTTAATGATAGGAGATACATTTGAAACTGATATTATTGGTGCGCAAAATGCGGGTATAGATTCCGCTCTAGTATTAACTGGTAATGCATATAAGCTTCACTCTAATTATAAATCTATGGAAGATAAACTTCAATCTCTTACTAAAAAAGCCAAGGAACTTAGTATGTTTCCTACTTTTGTTACTGAATTAGTTTAATTTTTATATGATATCACAGGAATTTATTTTGAAATCAGAAAATGATAGTATAGAACTTGCTGATAAAATTGCTATGCAGATAAAAAAAGGGGCAATTATTACTTTAAATGGTGATCTTGGAACAGGAAAAACTTTTTTTTGTCGCCACATAATTAAATATTTATGCGGTAGTGATACCAAAGTCATTAGCCCAACTTTTAATTTGTTACAAATATATCAAGCTAAAAATTTTGAAATCTATCATTTTGATTTATACAGAATAAATTGTTTAGAAGAAATTTATGAACTTGGCATAGAAGAAGCTTTTGCGGATAAAGTCTGTTTGATTGAGTGGTCATCTATAATTAGTAATATTTTGCCAAAGGATGTTATTTCAATAAAAATATACATTCTTGATCAAGAAACTAGAGTTTTTGTAATATCTGGTGCAGTTATACCATAAGTATATCTCAAGTGGTTGAATTTTCTAATAAAAAGCAAATTATTATTGACAAACTCTTGGAGTTGTGTAAGGATGTGTATATTAATTACAACTAAAAGTTAAAAATCTCGATGTAGATAAGGAAAATAATATGTAGTTAAGGAGATTGATCATTGAAGGCAAAACGAAAATCCCCCATTCTAACAAAAGATAACAGAAAATTTTTAGAAAATATACAAGAAGATTTGCTTGGTTATGTAACTAAAATCACTGATGCGATGGAGTCACTCAAAAATCGTTATAACGATCTTGAGGAGTATGAAAAATTACAGAATATTGAACAAATTAACTTTAATTCAGAAGGGTTAAATTTTTTAATTAACAACATTATTGATTTATCTAAATTGCAATTTGATTGCAATTTGCTAGTAGATCGTTGTGACTTAACTGATTTATTATACGAAAGACTAGACTATTGTAGAAAAATATATATCAGAGATAATGTTGATAAATCATGGAATTTTCAACTTAACATAGAAAAAAATATTTTGGTTAATTGTGATAAATATTATATGGCGCGTGCCTTCGATAATATCATTATTAATTCCACAGAATATTGCATTAATAATAATGTTAATATCAATTTATACCGAAAAAATAATGGTTTAGCAGAATTTATTATTACTGAGCAAGAATTATCTGTGACTAAAAAATATTTAGATACCATATTTAATCCTTTAATGAGTAATGTAACAAAAAATAAAGTTCTAGATATTAGAATATTATTTTGTCAAAAAGTAATAGAATCTCATGAAGGGAGTTTTCGGTCTAAAATTTGTCCAAAACAAGGCATTACATTTTCTTTCACCATGCCTTTGGTATCAATGATTGAGAGACCTGTGAAATTTCTTCAACCTCAAATTGAATCTTGGTAATTTTTTGTCATTTTAATTAATATATAATAGCTTTTTATTTTCAACTTAATTTACTATATGTATTAAATCTCAAAATTTTAAACCCATGGAATGATAAAGTTCAGGATTATCTTCCCACGATTTTCTAACTTTAACAAAAAGAAAAAGATGAATTTTTATACCAAGTAATTCTTCAATATTTAACCTAGCTTTTGTACCAATTTCTTTAATTTTTTCTCCTTTTTTACCAATGATCATATTTTTATAACCATCTCTGGAAACTATTATTACTTGGTTTATTTTTACCGATCCATTTTTTTGGGTTTGCCAGCTTTCATTTTCAACTGTCAAATTATATGGTAATTCTTGATGAAGGTTTAAAAATAACTGTTCCCTAGTAATTTCTGATGCTAAAAATCTCATTGGTAGATTAGTCATATCATCACTTTCATATAACCAATTTGTTTTTTTAGCATTGTTTTTTAAAAATTCAATAAAACTATCAATACCTTGACCAGTTAAAGCTGATATGTTGAATTTAGTTGCATCTGGAAATTTTTCGATTAAATAATTTAAATTATCAAGGTAATATTTTGAATTTAGATCAATTTTATTCAATAAAAAAACAACTTTTTTTCCCAATTCCTTGAGTCTAGATAATATAATATTCATCATCTCATCAATTTTGGTTCCACTGTCTAAGATAAGCACAACAATATCTGCGCCATTTAGGCTAGACCAAGCGCATTTAACCATCGCTTTTTCCAATCTTTTTTTTGGTTCAAAAATTCCAGGAGTATCAAATAATATTAGTTGAGTATCATCAATTGTAATAATACCAGTAATTATAGATCTAGTTGTTTGCACTTTTGGAGTAACGATCGAGATTTTTTGACCAATAATTTTATTTAAAAGAGTCGATTTACCAGCATTTGGTTTGCCTATAATGCAGACAGAAAGCAATTTTTCATTTTCTTTTAGATTTTTCATATATAATTTTTATTATTGTTTAATTTGAACAAGAGTTTTCTTGCTGCTTCTTTTTCTGCTGTTTTGATAGAACTTCCTTCGCCATTTTTCTTGTATGGTCCAGCATGCGCACAAACTGTGAAATGTGGCATATGATCAAGACCTGTTTTGCTTATTATTTCATAATGAGGCATTCCATATTTATTACCTTGAGACCATTCTTGTAGAGATGTTTTAGGATCAATTTGGTTTAAGTCGAAATCTTGCAAAAACTCTGACCATAATTTTGTAACAACTATTTTTATATTTTCTATACCACCATCAAGATAAATAGCTGCAATTAATGCTTCCATAGTATTTTCAACATTGTTTAGATTCACTCTGCCTCCAGAATTTTCTTCTCCTTTAGTCATAATGATAAAATTTGCCAAATTGATTTTTTTGGCAACATCGCAAATAGTTTTTTTGCTTACTAAATGAGATTTTATTTTGGCAATAACACTTTCGTCTGATTTTTGATAAGTGTTAAATAATATTTCAGTAATAATAAAACCTAAAATAGCGTCACCGAGTATTTCAAATCGCTCATAGGTTTTATTCCATTCTGATTCATGTTGTTTAAGTGATGGATGACTTAAAGCTTCATGGAGGAGCTCGTGATTTTTAAATTGATAATTTATCGATTTTTCAAGCTTGGTAATATAATCTTTGGAAAATATATCGTTCACTAATAACCAACACTGTTTTTATTACTATTTGTTTATACTGTACATATCTGTAAATAATCTATTAAAACGAATGGAAGATAACCAAGTCCAAAAACGAGATAATTGATCTGCAATTCCAAGTTCTTCTTTCCAAAGAACTTCTTTTGTTGATAGAAAAATGAATTGTGCTTTAGCTATTAAATTTTCAAAAGGTACAAACCCAAGTTGATATCTGCTATCACCTGATTGATCACGATTATCTCCCATAAAGAAAAAATAACCATTAGGTATAATGCATGGTCCAAAATTGCTATGTATATTTTCTGGTTTTTCATCTAGTTTTTTGAGTTTATAAGTGTAAAAGCTTAAACCATTTTGCATGGTTTCTTTGTATTTTACGTATTCTTGATTATCTTCATCAAAATATTCGCTAACTTTAATTCTTTTTATTGGTTTATCGTTGATATATGTTACATCTTTTTTTATTTCTATCTTTTCTCCAGGGAGACCAATTAGTCTTTTTATATATCGAGTATTCATATCATGCGGTGGACGCATAATTATTATATCTCCCCTTTTTGGGGTGGATGAGAAGAATCTACCTTTAAATAGATCTGGACTAAAAGGAAGGGAATATATGCTAAAACCATAATTATATTTTGTTGATAAAATATAATCATTTTTTAAAATAGTTGCTTGCATAGATGTAGTTGGTACAAAAAATAACTCTATAACAAAAGTTCTGATTGATAATGCTAGTAAAATAACTAGTAATAGCGATATTATTTCAGATTTTACGCTTTCTTTTTTAGTAGATTGATTCACAATAATTCTCTTTAAATTTAATTAATAATCTTGCGTAAGATATTTTTTGAATAATTCAATATTTTATCAATGATTGTTATAGTAGAATAATTTTAATTTAGCATTAAACTATTTATTATAAATGAATGATTAATTAAGCCATGATTTGTGGCAATTCATAAATTGCTTTTTCTATCTAAGCTATATTCTTGAATTTATTAAAATTTATTTCTGTATATTTTTCCAAATTCTATTTTTTGAAACATAGAAGAATATAGTAAAAAATAATAGGAATATCATAACTTTTAATCCCATAGATTTTCTGTGTTCCATCTCTGGTTCTGCTGCCCATTGTAGAAAAACCACTACATCTTTAGCCATTTGTTCAACAGTTGCCGGAGTTCCGTCAGAAAATGTTACTTGTCCATCAGTTAGCGGTGGTGGCATAGATATTTGACCACCTGGAAAATAAGGATTATAATGTAAATTGGGCATTAAATGTACATCAGCTGGGGGTTCTCTATAACCAGATAATAGTGAGAATACATAATTAGGACCATCTTCACGAGCTTTTATTATAAGGGATAAATCTACAGGGTACCCACCATTATTAGCTGCTCTAGCTGCTTCTTCATTGGGAAATGGCGAAACAAAACTATCTGAAGGTAGAGCTGGTCTATCAAACATATCTCCTTCTGGATTTGGACCATCCTTAACCGTATATCTTTGGGCGATTTGTTTTATTTCACCTTCAGCAAAACCTATATCTTTTAAATTTCTGTAATAAAGATTCTTATTACTATGACAAGCTGAGCAAACTTCAAAATAGACCTGCGCCCCACGTTGAGCTGCTTGTCGATCAAAAGTTCCAAAAACTCCTTCAAAAGGCCAAACTAATTGCAATGGCTTTTTGTTGTCACTATTTGCGAATGAAATGAAGCTGCTAAATACTATCAATACAGCGATAATAATTCTTTTATACATAAAATTTATTGTTTGTTATCTTTAACTAAATAAATGCCATTTTACTCTGCTTGCTCATCTGGTAACGGCAGAGGTTTTTCAATTCTAGCAATAAAAGGTACTAAAACAAGAAAATGGAAAAAATAATAACTTGCTGCAACCCTACTAATAGTTAGATAAGGTTCTTCTGGTGGCTTTCCACCAACATAACCAAGAATAAGGCAATCAATTAAAAATGCCCAATATGCCCATTTATAAAGTGGTCTATAATTAGAACTTCTTACTGGTGACTTGTCTAACCATGGCATGAAAAATAGAATCAAAATACTACCAAACATCATTAATACTCCACCAAGTTTTGATGGAACAGCTCTTAATATTGCATAAAATGGTAGAAAATACCATTCGGGTACTATATGAGCTGGTGTAACAAGAGGGTTGGCTGGTGTGTAATTATCTGGATGACCAAGTAAATTCGGTTTGTAAAATATAAAATAAGCAAAGATAAGAAAATATACTCCAAAACCAACAAAGTCTTTCACTGTATAGTAAGGGTGAAAATTAATCATATCCTTATCTTTTAATTTTACTCCAGTTGGATTATTAGATCCATGTGTATGAAGAGCCCAAATATGAATTACTACTAATGCAACAATGATAAAAGGTAGAAGAAAGTGAAGAGAATAAAATCTGTTTAAAGTAGGATTACCAACAGAAAAACCACCCCATAACCATGTAACAATATTTTCCCCAATAAATGGAATAGCAGAAAACAAATTTGTAATAACAGTTGCTCCCCAATAACTCATCTGTCCCCAAGGTAATACATAGCCCATAAAGGCTGTAGCCATCATAGTTAAGAATATTATCAAACCTATTTGCCACAATAATTCTCTGGGTTTTTTATAGGAGCCATAATATAAACCACGGAATATATGTAAATAAACAGCAACAAAGAACATTGAAGCGCCAACTGCATGCATGTATCTAATTAGCCATCCGTAATTAACGTTACGCATGATTTTTTCTACGCTTTCAAATGCTTTATCAACATCAGGGGTATAATGCATCGATAAAAACAAACCAGTTATGATTTGAATAACTAGTGCGATTCCAGCTATTGAACCCATATTCCACATATAGTTCAAATTTTTTGGCGTTTTATAAATACCAAAATGCGAGATGAATGAAAAAATTGGTAGTCTATAATCTATCCAACCAATAATGCCAGTTAATTCTTTTTTATCTTGATCGTTATCTTTTTTCATAATTATCCAATTTTAATCTTGGTGTCTGAAATAAATTCATATGGTGGAATGGCAAGATTTAGAGGTGCTGGACCTTTTCTAACTCTGCCTGAAGTATCATACTGAGATCCATGGCAAGGGCAAAACCAACCATGATAATCACCTTTACCAACAAGTGGTACGCAGCCAAGATGCGTGCAAATACCAATCGTTATAAGCCAGTTAGCATGATTTGGTTTGACTCTTGCAGAATCTTCTTCGGGGTCAATTAAACCCGATATTGGCGTATCTTTAGCTTCCTTTATTTCCTCATCAGTTCTATTTCTAATAAATACTGGTTTACCACGCCATTTTATAGTAAGGGTCTGACCAGGCTCTATTGATGAAATATCTACTTCAATTGAAGAAAGAGCTAATACATCTGCTGAAGGATTTAAAGAATCAACTAAAGGCCAAACAGTGCAAGCTGCGCCTACGGCCGCTATACTACCTGCAGCAAGCGTAACAAAATCTCTCCTTGTTGTTTTGTTTGCTAAAGATTCATCTGACATAGTTTTTTGTCTCCAATAACTATTAATAATTCCATGGTATTATACAAATATAAGTCTTTGTGGCAATAAATTAAATAATAATTTCTTTAGTTATTAATTACCGTAAGGATCTTTTTGTTGATTAGAACCTACGGGGGTAATAAATTTTTTAACGCTTTCTTGTAAATCAGCTTCTTCTGTACTAGGAGTATAAGTTGGTGGATGTTGTAAACATTCCCAAAAAGTTCCTAAATTAGCAATTTTGGGAATGCAATATTGAGCTACAGATTTTGTTTGAGTGAATGCATGAAAAATCACTTTTTCAGCGTTTTGCAATACCCCTGCATCACTTAGACCTCTGAACACCCAGTAAGTAACAACAAGTGCTGTAACAAAGATAGTAATAAACCACTTGCTTAAAATGCTGTAGACAAAAATAGTCATTGGGCTTTTAGCAAGAAATTTAAATTTTTCTAAAAACAATCCGAACATCATTTAATCTCATTATATAATATCATTATTATGTCTTAATCTATTAATGTTAAGATTTAAGTTTTATTATTTCTAATTTAAACTGAATTTTTAATTTAGCAAAAGATATTTTCTATAATTATTAGATATTATTATGTTCATATGTTGTAAATATTTTCAATCAAGTAACTCGATAAATAGATAGAAATTGGAACGACAATGCAATTTACTCCTAATAAAATTAAAATAATAGAGTGGTTACTATTATTGTTTTCTATAATCATGCCTGAAAGTATAATGCTTGGAATAATTAAGGGCATAAGTAAACTTGAAAGAAAATTTGTATTTGATCGAAAATAACATTGCACTGATGAAATTAAAACTATTATACCACAACTTGTTGACATTAAAAGTATTCCAGAAATGAATAATAGACTTAAGTGTGTTGTGTTCATATGGAACAAAAAATATGAAATTGGTAGAGTAGAAATAAAAGCTATGCTACCGCAGATAAATAAATTAATATATTTGCTCAATGTTATTTGAATAGGATTGAATGAAGTTATTAACAATTCTAAAGAACCATCTTCTATTTCTGATCTTAGAAAATTTATGCTAATGCCAATTAATGAAAGTGGTATAGAAATTAATGAAAAAATCAAGCCGAAATAAGCGATTTTGTCATGAGAGCTTATTATTGTGATACTACCACTGCAAAAAACAAAAAAGATAAAGAAGTATTTTGTTAAATTGTTTACTTTGTTTTGTATTAAAAATTCATGTTTTATTAGTTGTATCATACCATATTTTACTATCATTTTTTTTTAAGAATTAGATGGGTTTTTTTGCGTAATCATGCATATTTATAATTACAGATGATTTGATCGAAGGATCGTTATGAGAACTAGCTATTATTATGCCTCCGCTATCTGCTTTTGTAATTATTAATCTAGTTAGCAAATCTTTTCCTTCTGAATCAAGATTATTTTCAACTTCATCTAGCAACCAAAGTTGTGAAGAACATGCAAGAAGACGGGCAAGTGCAACTTTTTGTATTTGACCGGTAGAAAGTTCTTGGCATTTTCTGTTAGCAATTTCTTCAAGTTTAAAATAAAAAATTGCTGCAGAAATTGCTTCATAAGAATTATATAGCTTAGCCCAAAATTCTATATTTTCAATTACGGTTAATTCAGGCTTAATGGCATTCTTATGACCAATATATGCGCAATAAGGTTTTGAAAGATATCCTATATTTGTGTTATTTTTACCAAAAGTAATATTACCCTCTGATAATTCCTGTATACCAGCAATGCTACGAAGTAAAGAAGTTTTCCCAGACCCATTTTCTCCTTTTAAATAAACTATTGCACTGGGTAAAAAAGTGATGGAAAAATTTCTTATTAAAGTTAAGTCGTGGATTTTTATACAAACAGAATTTAAAGACAACATATTTATACTAATAATAAAATTTATTTTAAAGGTCTTGTGTCAAATAACTTGTGCTTAATATATAGTTTTATTAGCATATATTTATATTAATACCAAACATAATAATATATTAAATTATTTTATGTATAAAAAAAATGAGTGTTTTATGTCCAGAGAAAAGAATCAGCAATATAAAAAATTAATAGAATTTAATCATAAGAAATATTGGGTGTTTGATATAAAACAGGCTGCAAAAGATCTTGATTTTGATATTGAAAAATTACCTTTTTCTTTAAGGGTGCTGTTTGAGAATTCTTTAAGAAACGGTGCAAGTGTTGAAAATCTTTTCGTTTTTAAACAATGGCTAGATACTAAAACATCATCATCAGAAATTGATTTTTACCCTGCAAGAGTTTTAATGCAAGATTTTACCGGTGTTCCGGCTATAGTAGATCTTGCTTCTATGAGGGATGCAATGAAATTGCTTGGGTCTGATCCTCATAAAATCAACCCATTAATTCCAGTGGATTTGGTGATTGATCATTCAGTGCAGGTTGATTCTTACGGATCGGAATCTTCTTTTGCTGAAAATGTAGCAAAAGAAGTGGATAGAAATTCAGAAAGATATCAATTTTTAAAGTGGGGGCAAAAAAGCTTTGGTAATTTTAGGGTTGTGCCACCTGGAACTGGTATTTGTCATCAGGTGAATTTAGAATATTTAGCTCAAACAGTTTGGATGAGTAGCAATAAGGACGGAGATTTGTTATATCCAGATACAGTGGTTGGAACTGATAGTCATACTACTATGATCAATGCTTTATCAGTGCTTGGTTGGGGAGTGGGAGGTATTGAAGCTGAAGCAGCGATGCTTGGTCAATCTCTACCAATGATATTACCTGAGGTAATAGGGTTTAAAATAATAGGTTCTTTGAAAGATAATATCACGGCAACAGATCTTGTTCTAACGGTTACAGAAATATTAAGAAAAAAAGGAGTGGTTGGAAAGTTTGTTGAGTTTTTTGGCTCTGGTCTTGATAATTTATCTTTAGCGGATAGAGCTACAATATCTAATATGGCACCAGAATATGGTGCAACTTGTGGCTTTTTTCCTATAGATGATGAAACAATTCGTTATTTAGAATTTAGCGGTAGAGATCATCATAGGGTTAAGATAGTAAAGGAGTATGCTAAAGATCAATCTTTTTGGAGAAATTCTAATGAACCAATTTACACCGAAACTCTTGAATTAGATTTGTCGAAACTTGAACCTTCTCTTGCTGGCCCTAGAAGACCTCAGGACAGGGTGGCTTTAACTAAAATGAAGAGTAATTTTAAAGAAAATCTAGATTCGCTTGCTGGGGATGGGGCTTCAATTGATAATAAATTTAATGTTAATTTAACAAATTATCAACTAGGGCATGGTGATATCGTAATTGCTGCTATTACAAGCTGTACAAATACTTCTAATCCTTCCGTCATGATTGCTGCTGGTTTAGTTGCAGAAAAAGCTTTTAAATTAGGGTTAAAATCAAAACCTTGGGTTAAGACATCTCTTGCTCCTGGTTCTCAAGTAGTTACTGAATATTTACAAAAAAGTGGATTAGATAAATATTTAGATACTATGGGGTTTAATCTTGTTGGTTATGGATGTACTACTTGTATAGGTAATTCTGGACCATTAAGATTAGAAATTGAGAAAACAATTGCAGATCATAAGCTTACAGTAGCATCTGTTTTATCAGGAAATAGAAATTTTGAGGGTAGGGTTCATCCGCTTGTTCGTGCTAATTACCTTGCTTCCCCTCCGCTTGTTGTGGCTTATGCTATTGCAGGAACGGTAAATATTGATCTGGATAAAGATTCTCTTGGTAGCGATAAAAATGGTAATCCAGTATATTTAAAAGATATCTGGCCAAGTAATTCGGAGATTAAATCTTGTATTTCTTCTTCTATAACAACAGATATGTTTAAGAATAAATATAGAGATGTATTTACTGGTGATGAGAATTGGCAAAATATTCTTGTAAAAGAAAGTGACACTTACAGTTGGAGTGCAAGTAGCACTTATATTAAGAATCCACCTTATTTTGAAAATATTGACAAACCAGCGAAAGCATTGAGTGACATTAAAAATGCTAAAATACTTGCTTTGTTTGGTGATTCGATTACTACCGATCATATTTCTCCTGCTGGTTCAATAAGTAAAACTAGCCCTGCAGCTAAATTTCTTATGGATAAAGGTATTTCTCCTGCTGGCTTTAATTCTTATGGAGCACGAAGAGGTAATCATGAAATTATGATGAGGGGAACTTTTGCTAATAATCGTATTAAGAATCATTTATGCAAAGGCGTAGAGGGGGGAGTGACTATTAATCATCTCAATGGCCAGCAAATGAGTATTTATGATGCGGCTATGGAATATAAAAATAAATCAATAGATTTGGTAATTTTTGCTGGTAAAGAATATGGAACTGGTTCATCTAGAGATTGGGCGGCAAAGGGTACTAGTTTGCTTGGTGTTAAAGCTGTAATAGCAGAAAGTTTTGAAAGAATTCATCGATCAAACTTGGTGGGTATGGGAGTTTTGCCAATTTCCTTTAAAGACGGAAAAAGATGGATTGATTTAAATTTGAATGGTGATGAAGAAATTAGTATCATAGGTATGGAAAATGATATTAAGCCTTACCAATCATTGCAATGTTTAATAAAACATAATAATGTCAAGAATGAGATTTTAGATGTCGTTTTGCAAGTTTATACTGATAATGAAATTGAGTATATAAAGCATGGTAGTATTCTTGGTGCGGTATTAAAGAACCTAGCAAATGTTAATTAATTATATTAAAATATAAATATATAGATGAGCGAAGAGATTAAAAAATATTTACAACCAGGAAAAAATAATATAGTTTTTGTGTATCTTCTTTTTTTAGGCGGTTTAATTTTTCCAATTTTATCTTTTTTAGGTGGTGTGTTTGCTTATGTTAATAAATCAAACCATGATAAAGTTTTGCAGACTCATTATTTATTCGCATTTAACACTTTTCTTATTTGTGTGGTAAATTTTATACTATCATTGATGATAAATTTTGCTTTCATATTTCCATTATTGCATGTAATGGTATTAGCATTATTTATTATCAGAGGTATTTTTGCTCTGCAGCTATTGTTTTATAATTTACCTCATTCAAATCCTTTGACTTTCTGGATTAAATGAGTATTAATAGTGTTTAATTTTTGATATTATATATTTTTTAGATGTTTCAAAACATATTTCAATTTTTAAAAGATATGAGCCCACAAAAGCTAATTGCTAGCGGTTTAGCAGTTTTTGCTTTTTTTATGATATTCGGAGTGTATATAGCAAAAATCGGCTCTAATGAATTTGCTATTTTATATTCAGACCTTGAAATGCAGGATAGTGCTAAGATAGTTCAGGAACTTGAACGACGCAATTTGCCTTATCAAGCTGTTAATGACGGTTCTGTGATTAAGGTTAAAAAATCAGAAGTTGTTAACATTAGGCTTGCTCTAGCTCAAGAAGGTTTGCCGAATTCTGGTTCTGTTGTTGGGTATGAAATTTTTGACAAAGAAGATAGTATTGGAGCAACAAATTTTTCACAAAATATAAAATTAATAAGAGCTCTTGAAGGTGAGCTTAGTAGAACTATATCAGCTTTTGAACAAGTAGAAAAGGCTCGTGTTCATCTGGTGATGCCACAGAGGGAGATTTTTTCCAAAGAAAAAATGGAGCCAAGAGCTTCTGTAGTTTTGAAATTCAAAGGATTGAAAAGATTGGGAAAGGCGGAGATAGATGCAATAAGCCATCTTGTGGTCACTTCTGTTCCTGGTCTTGAAATGAAAGGGGTAACAATTGTCGATACAAAGGGTGTTGCGCTTAAAATTGGATCTTCTGACGAATCTTTAGAGTTCGGTGGAGGGAAAAATGAAGAAATGCGTATTGCTACTGAGGAGAGATTAAAACAGACTATTGAAAATTTGCTTGAAAGCACTTTGGGAGTAGGGAAAGTAAGGGCTCGTGTCGCTCTTGATATGAATTTTGACAGAGTTGTAACTAATTCAGAGTTGTATGATCCTGATAGTTCTGTTGTTAGATCTGTTCATTCTGTTGATGAAAAAGAACAAACACCAGTTGCTAGCACTGATGAATCAGATGTTTCAGTTGCTAACAATATTCCTGGTGGATCAAGTGGTGAGGATTTTAAATCAAAATTTGCACTTGTTGAAAAAAGTGATCAATTAACTAATTATGAAATTTCAAAAACAGTAAAAAACCATATTTCTGAATCTGGATTAATAAAAAAAATGTCTATTGCTATTTTAGTTGATGGTCAATATACAGAAAATTTTGATACGAAAGAAATAGAGTATTCTCCAAGATCAAAAGAGGATTTAGATAAAATTGCTAATTTAGTGAAAGTTGCTGTTGGTTTTGATGAAGACAGGAATGACAAATTAGAAGTAATTAATATGAAGTTTTCTTCCGAGATGGATTCTGAAGATAATAATAATGGATGGTTAAAAGAAAATATAGCGAGTATATTCCAGACCTTAGTATTTGCTATTGTTGTTTTGCTTGTTTTAATAACAGTGATAAGACCTATCGCTCTTAAAGCATTTGAGATTAGAAAAATTAACGAAAATAAAAACCCAGAAACTGAAGATAATGGTGGTAATTTAAATTTATCAATTGATGAAAAAGAATTACTTGATTCCGATATGGATACATCTGAAAGATCTATTGATTCTAAAGCATCTTTTGACATGCTTAATAAAGTTAAGAAAGTGGTTGATTCTAGCCCGCAAGATTTAGTAAATGTACTAAGAAAATGGCTTAATGAGGGGGGTTAATGAGTGTTTTAGTTAAAGATATTGCAAAATTAAATGGAGCCCAAAAAGTAGCTATAGTGTTACTTTCTCTTTCGGATGAAGATGCTACAAAGATTTTTTCTTTGATGAGTGAAGATGAGATAGCAGAAGTATCTCATGCTATGTCTCATTTAGGTTCTGTAAGTCCTGAGGTTGTTCATTCTGTAATTTATCAGCTTAATAATGATATTACAGGAGATTCGATGTTTTTGGGTAATTTACATAATACTGAAAGATTACTTGAAAAGGTACTAGATAAGGAACGTGTTAGTGCTTTAATGGATGAAATAAAAGGTCCTCAAGGTAGAAATACATGGGAAAAATTAGCAAATGTAAATGAAGAGCTATTAGCTTTATATTTTAGAAATGAACACCCTCAAACTGCTGCTTTAGTATTATCAAAAATTTCTCCTGATCATGCTGCTAAAGTTTTAAGTAATTTACCTGATAGTTTTGCATTTGAGATTATTTCTAGAATATTAAGTCTTAGTAATGTAAAGAAAGAAGTGCTTGATAGAGTTGAAAGAATTTTACGTGTTGAGTTTATTAGTAGCGTAGGTAAAACGCAAAAAAATAATAGTTTTGAAATGTTGGCTGAAATATTTAATAATCTTGACAGAAGTAATGAAACTAAATTTATGAATATGTTGGAAAATAACATTCCGGATGCTGCTGCTAAAATTAAGGAAATGATGTTTACATTTGAAGATTTAGTGAAAATTGATTCTAAAGGTATACAAAGATTACTGCGTGATGTTGAAAAATCTCGTTTAACTCTTGCTTTAAAAGGCGCTTCGGAAGATTTGAAGAAAATATTATTTGCAAGTATGTCTCAAAGGGCAGCTAAAATTATAGAAGAAGATCTAATGTCTCTTGGTTCTGTAAGAGTTAGGGATGTAGATTCTGCGAGAGCTGATGTCGTTATGGCAGCTAAAGCATTGATTGATAATGGCGAAATAGATGTATCGTTGAATTCTGATGAAGAAGAGTTAGTAACATAATTTGGTTAATATTGTGAAATATAAAAAATTTATTTTAGCGGAATTTTCCAGGTCTGATGTTGTTAATTCTAATGTTTATGATAAAAGCAATCATGTGGATGATTTTATAAATGATGTAGTTTCTAAACATCTAAATTCTATTGTAGAAGAGCCTGAAACGTCTTTGTCAAACCCTGATAAAGACAGTAAGATTATAGAATTATCTAACAAAGTAATTGACGAATCATTAGAAAGGTGTAACATACCCTATGATAGTACAGTAGATAATTATTTGGTTAATGTTGAAGTAATAAAACAAGAAGAATATGATAGAGGTGTTGCTGACACAGTTTTAAAGTATCAGCCTTTGCTTGAAGATGCTTCTGAAAAAAGAAGTTTTGCAAGTTTGTTAGAGGAAAAATTATCCTTAATTGTTCCAGAACAAAATGTTAATGCACAGATTGCTAAAGTTTCGGCTGAATCAATATCTTCTATTGCAAAGAAACTACATTTGGCTTTACCAGCAAATTTTGAAGAAATTGTTATTGATGGCTTGATTTCTAAGCTTAGAAAATTTTATAAAGAAGGTGAAATTATTATTACGATACACCCTGATAGGTATGATTTTTGCCAAGAAATTTTGCAATCCAATTCAATTCCAGATAAATTTAAAGATAATTTTTATGTAATAAAAGATAGTAAAATTGGTTTAGATGATTGTAGTTTAGAGTGGCAAAACACAAGACTTGAATATAATAAAGAACAATTATCACAAGAAATTGAAAAAATACTTGAACAGTTGAAGACTGTTAATTAATAATTTTAGGTAAAAATGGTGGAAAAAGAAGAAGATAATAACAGAGTTGAGCTAACATTAGAAGCTCTTTATGACGTTCCTGTGCAAGTATCCGTTGTTCTTGGTAGTACTAGTATGTTATTGAGTAATATTTTAAAACTTGGTAAAGGTGCAGTTATTGAACTTGAACGTGCAGTTGGTGAACCTATAGATGTTTATGTAAATAACAAAATTGTTGCTAAAGGAGAAATAGTTATTGTAGATGACAAGATAGGTGTAACATTAACTGAAGTTGTGGCTCAAGAAAGAGATTATAAATAATTACTGCATAATAGCTAAATAACAGTTGATAATAAATTCTTGTTAAAAAACTAACTTAATGAATGCTATATTATAGTATAAAAAAATTTGTAATTTCTTTTAGTTCTTAGGTTAAATCTTTCAAGATAATTTCTGATTAAACTCAAAAATTACTGTAATTATTAACATTGCTTATTTGCCATTTATTGAAGATTGGAAATTAGAAGAAATAGTTGGTAATGTTCTTGTTAAAGGACAACTCGCCCTAAAAAATGTTAAAACTAAATTCACCCGTAATGTTATAGACCCTTTTCTATATTATTTGAAATGGGTGGTTTTAAAATTAGCTGATCAATGGACTGTCAAAAAAGAAATTCTTCAATTTTAAAAATCATTATCTAATTCAATTGACCTTTTTTATCAGAATATTCTTAGCTCGATAAAGGGTTGGCAATTTCTACCAACTAGCGGAATAGTTGATATTGTTAACTGCAAAACTATTATTATGGGTGAAGTTAAAAATAAATATAATACTTTAATTCTAAGATAGAAGACTTGGTTATGTGTAAAGGTCATATGCAAAGGCTATATAAGTTTATTATATAGAAATAATCCCCTAAAAATGTGATCGATATAACATTGAATTTATACAACCTGATGCCAGTACAGGTGATAAACGCCTTGCTAATGCACTAAACAACTTTTTGAATCCATACCTCAAGTGATTAAAAAGCTAAAACCACATTAGTATTGGTTATATTATATACATTAGTAGCTATTAATGTATAGCTTAGCAAATAAAATATAGCATCACTTCTGCAGATGAATTTTGGGGTTAGAGAGAAAAACTAATGAAAATAGAACTTATTAATTTCCAAACAAAAACAGGATATATTAAAGGGAAAAAATTTATAGATACATTGTAATTGTAATTTAAAAAAATCAACAACATCTAGAAGAGAATGAAAGCTAGTTGCCAAAATATCTAGGGATATGACGATCTTATCGCATTATTCAAGAAATAATTTTTTATTCCCTGGTTGAGTAGTGATATTTTGAGATTTTTTATCAATGCTTTTTTGATCATAATTAGGGTGATGATCAAAAGTGCTTTTTAGATAATCATCAATCTCTTCATTTAATTTATGGATTTTTTCTCTGAAAAAATGATCTGCACCATTAATCATACGATAATCTATTTTTATATGTTTTTGCTTTGATAATTTTTGTGCTAATTCATGCACAGATTCTTCCGAAACAACGCTGTCTAGATCCCCTTGCATGATTAATCCAGGTGTTGGACAAGGTGATAAAAATGAAAAATCATATTTGTTAACAGGAGGAGAGATTGTCAAAAAATGGGTGATTTCCGGTCTTCTCATTATTAATTGCATAGCAATCCAAGCTCCGAAAGAAAAACCAGCTATCAGATTAACATTAGCAAGAGGATTGTTTAATTGCAACCAATCAAGAGCTGTTGCAGCATCAGTCATTTCTCCGACACCTTCGTCAAACTTACCGATAGATTTACCAACGCCACGAAAATTGATTCTAAGTACTGTAAAGCCATTATCAACTAGTGTCTTATATACGTTATAAACAACTTTATTATTCATGGTACCGCCGTATAGCGGATGGGGATGAAGAACAAGTGCTATTGGTGCTTTAGGGTTGTTTGATTCAGTATATCTACCCTCTATACGTCCCGCTGGACCGTTAAAAAAAACCTCAGGCATCTTACTAATTTATCTATTTTTTATTTGCAGATCGCAGTCTATTACTATTTTCAATAAAAGACAATAGACTTGTTAAAATACTTACAGTTTTTTCAAAAAAATAATACCTATCTCGAAGTAAGAATCTTGATGTTTAAAAGTTATTAAATAGTAATTAATACTAGACTAGATTAGAATTTTGTTTATTATATTCCATAATAATATTAAAAATATGTAATTAATTTTGTGTATACAAACCAAAAAATGATCTTAAGAAATTTTTCAGCTCTATTAGTAATTATTTTTATAAATAGCCTTAGCTATGCTTTAGCTAGTGATCCAAATTATATGGCAATTATTCAACAACAATCCGAAGAAATAAAATTACTAAAAACTCGTATTGATAAACTTGAGCAAACAGTCAATATCACGCAATCAAATATTTTGGCATCTGAAGTTACCGAAGATCAGAAAGGAAAATTATCTTTTGAGCAAGAAACTAACTTAAAACAACAAACAGAAGATAAAAGATTATTTTTTCAAGAAAATGGTTTAGATCAAGTTAAATCTGAATATGATACAGCCCTCTCATATTTAAAAGATGGTAAATTTGATGAAGCAGAACAAAAATTTGCCGTCTTTATTCAAAATCACCCAAAGCATAAACTTAAGGAAAATGCTATGTTTTGGTATGCAGAAAGTTTTTATCTCCGTAATAATTTTAATCAATCAGCAATTAACTATTTAAAAGCCTATAAAGAATATCCTAAGGGTTCTAAGGCCTCTGATGCTTTGCTGAAATTATCTCTTTCTTTGGGTAATCTAAACAAATCTAAAGAAGCTTGTAGTGTTTTAGGTAAACTAGATACAGAATTCCCAAAAAGATCATCTAATTCTTTAAAAAGATCTAATGAAGCAAAAATTAAATTTAAATGTACAAATAAGTAATAATAATTAATTAAAAATAATGACTGATATTCTAGAAGAAATATTGAACGATGAAAAAGATGCAAAAAGATTGCAAATATTTAGAAAAATTTTGCCAATTATAATAATACTCACGATCGTCACTGCTATTTTTATGGCTGGATATAATTGGTTTTCAGAATCAACAACTCTTCATAATCAAGAAATAGGAGATTCATTTGTTCAGCTGGTTTCTGGTGACTATAAGGATAAGAAGCTAGTAAATAGCTTAATTGAAGAGATCACTATTAATAGTGAAAATAAATTATCAGAATTAGCTTCCTTAAAATTAGTTAATACAGAAGTTCAACTTAATGATATTACAAAGGCTACTGAATTACTTGAAAATATAATAAATAAAAAAGAATATTCTGATATAACAAAATCTTACGCAAGAATTTTATATATTAGTCTTATTCTGGATATAGATAATTTAACTATTAGCCAAGAAAATAAATCAAGAGAATATTTACAATATTTTAATAAAGATTCTCAGGTTTTTTATGCAACAGCTACTTTATTAAAATCATTATTTTACTTTAAAAAGAATGATTTTAATTTTGCAAAACAATATGCATCAGAAACACTAAAACTTTCAAGAGCATCAGCGGTTATAAAAGAACAGGCAAAAGCAATTATTACTCTGATTTCTATAAAAGAATCGAGTTAGAATATTATATAGGTACGATTATGAAAAATTTCTTAGCATTCTTACTGTCTCTATTTTATTTAGTTTCATGTGATAGTATAGGCAGCTCAAAGGTAAAAAATCTTGTTGACCTAACACCAAAACTTGAAGTTGAAGATCCAAAGCAACCATTATTTTCAACGGGAAAAAAGGACCCATTTAAAGAAAAAACATCTCATTCTTATAAGATTTCTAATAAAGCAATTATAGCAGAGCCAGCTATTGCTAAAGGCGTGATGTATAATGTTGATAAACAGGGTTTTGTCAATGCATTCTCACTGAAAGAAAAAAAAATATTATGGAGTAAAAATATATCTGGTAGCGAAGTAGATAAATATTTTCATTCTGGGGGGATCTTATTTAGTGATGATAAGCTATACATTACTTATGGCTCACGGAATTTAGTTATCATGGATGCATTAACTGGAAACGAGATTATAAGAAAAGAATTTCCTGATATACTAAGAAGCAAACCAGTTATGGTAGATGATAAATTATTGTTGGTTCAAACTACTAGCAATCAATTAGTAGCTTACAATGTAAAAAATTCTAAGTTGCTTTGGATGCATGAAGGTGGTATAGAAATCATTTCTTCGAAAAATCAAATTCATCCGATTATACATAACGGCAAGGTGCTAGTAAGTTATAGCTCAGGTGAGGTGGTATATATTGATGCAACTAATGGCTCTGAATTATGGCGTTATAATTTATCTAACTCTGAACTTGGATTACCAAATTTTGAACCCTATGTTATTATAACTAAACCTATTATAAGCGGTGACTTTACGTATTTTGCCACTAGTAACGGAAAAATAATCAAGCTTAATTTAAATAATGGTCAAGAAGTTTGGACAAAAATTGCCGAAGATATTCAATCTATGATTTTACATGATAATAATTTGATAATTACAAATAATGCAAGACAAATTGCTTTACTATCAGTAACTAATGGTAAAGTACAATGGGTTGGTGATCTTATTTCCACAAAAGAACGCATGTCTAAAAAACCCAAAACTGTCAGTTTTTTAAATCCTTTTGTTGTAAAAAACGGCAATATTTATACAATAAATGTCATAGCTTCAAATGGCGAACTTTATCAATTTACCACAAACGATTCAGGTGAATTACCAAAAGAAGCCCACATTTCTTTGGTTGATAAAAATATAAAATATTACTGGATATCTTGCTGTAATGGTATAATACACATGATTTTAGATAGAAAAGTAAGATTTTAGTTCTTATCTACATAAGCATAGTTTCAAAGATTTTTAAATTTCACTTCAGCAAATTAGGAAGTTTATTTGTTATAAACTAGATTTCATATTGAAAATCAATTTGACAACAAATATCATTATTACCAGAGTTTTTGCATATTTAAGTTATTTTCTGCAACTTAAATATAACTTCGCAGCTCGCGATGTCTAAGGTATGGAATTCAGAAAATTCTATGTAGGAATGGTTTGTATCAACCTAAATGGTATCCTCGAACGGTTGGGGAGATGATGACGTATGTCCAAGGTTTTTAAATAAATTTAAGACCTAAAGGTTGTCGTAGCTGAATTTCTACAGTTTTTCTGCTTCCCGACCACCAATCAATCAAAGGATACTTTTTCTAAAAAAGAAGGGTTGATTTTTATAAAAATCAACCCTTCTTTAATCAAAGAATTTATTTTGTTAAATTGTTTTAGGTTATTTTATTTATTTTTTGTTGTACAAGATTAGTAGAAGGATGTAAATTAGTTTAAAAAATATATAATTAAAAATGACAGTAATCACAAGATTCGCCCCCTCTCCCACTGGTTTCTTACATATAGGTTCTGCTAGAACAGCTTTATTCAACTATTTATTTGCTAAAAAAAACAAAGGGAAGTTTTTATTAAGAATTGAAGATACAGATAAAGAAAGATCAACCAAAGAGGCAACATTAGCTATTTTGGAATCTATGAAATGGCTTGATTTAAATTACGATGCTGAAGTGGTATATCAATCAAAAAGAGCCACAAGACATCAAGAGGTAGCTCTTAATCTTGTAAAACAAGGTAAAGCTTATTTATGTTTTTCATCACAAGAAGAAATTGCTATTTTACGTGAAAAAGCATTAGCTAAAAAAGAACATTTTATTTTTCATAGCCCATGGAGAGATGTAGACGTTGCAAATCATCCAAAGGATATAAAACCTGTAATCAGATTAAAAGCACCAAAAGAAGGAGTTACAGTAGTAAAGGATCTTCTACAAGGCAACGTAGCAGTTCAAAATTCACAATTAGATGACATGATTTTACTTCGCAGTGACGGTAGCCCTACCTATATGCTAGCGGTTGTTGTTGATGACCATGACATGGGTATTACGCATATTATAAGAGGAGATGATCATTTAAGCAACGCCCCTCGCCAGCAAATTTTATACGAAGCATTAGAGTATAATATACCATCTATGATTCATATTCCTTTGATTCATGGTCCTGATGGAGCAAAATTATCAAAAAGACACGGCGCCCTTGGCACTGAAAGTTACAAAGATGTGGGTTATTTACCAGAAGCCCTGTGTAATTATTTGCTAAGACTTGGCTGGGCGCATGGTGATGACGAGATCATCCAAAGAGATAAAGCTATAGAATGGTTTAATATTGAAGGTCTTGGAAAATCCCCAGCAAGACTTGACTTTAAAAAAATGAGATTTTTAAATGCTTATTATTTGAGACAAAAAACTGATATAGAACTTAGCGATATAGTAATTAATATGATTGAAAAAGATCATAAAATATCTGATATTTCAAAAAATAATATTTTAAAAGCTATTCCTAGCTTAAAAACAAGAGCAGAATTATTGGTAGAATTAAGACAAATGTCTATGATGTATATTGTAGATTTTCCAATCAATATTACAGAAGAAGCTAAGCAAATAATAGCTAACATTAGTCACACTCTGTTAAAAGATATAACCACATCCCTTTTTGATCTTAAACAATTTGACAAAAACTCAATTCAAGAAAAATTGAAAGAACTTGCAGAAAAAAATGATATGAAGCTTGGTGAATTAATGAATTTTATTAGAGCTTTTATAGCTGGTGATGTTAAGTCTCCAAGTGTTTTTGAAATGATTGAAATTTTAGGTTTAGAAAATACGCTTCATAGACTAAAAAAATTGATATAAATATCTAATAAAACATGATAAAAGAATATCTCTCAAGAGACCTCGATCTTAATAAGTTATATAATACTTATCTTATTAGTGTGGATAACCCTGATTCTGCAATGAATGAAGTTTTAGAATTTATTAGTAGCAGTTTTTATCAGCACCAAAACACTATAACTCATCCAGATTTTATGCTTGTACAGAAAATGGAAGGGAATGTAAAAAATATATCAGTTGAGCAAATAAGAGCTTTGAAAAATTTTTTAAATAAAACTTCTATTATTTCTGGTTGTAAAACTTCTATCATTTTTGGCGCAGATCAAATGAATATAAATGCAGCAAATTCTTGTTTAAAGCTACTTGAAGATACATCTAAAGATACATATATTTTTCTTATCACTAATAATGTTGCTGCTATTTTACCTACTATACGCTCAAGATGTGCAAAAATTAAATATAATTATCTTGGCGTTAATACCAGCTATTTTGATAGTAAAAATAGAAAAATTGCAGATTATTACATAACACCATTACTTAATACAACCAAAATTGATGAGCATTTATCATATCTTAAAGCCTTTGCATCAAAAGATAGAGATTTGTGGGTTGATTTCACGACTAATATTCAAAACTTAATTCTAAGAATTTGTAAAAAAGTAACTAATCATGATATTTTATTATCACCTCTTGAGATGCAATTTTTAACTCAAATAATGCCAATTTCAATAATCAATATTACTAATAAATATGACGAATTGGTAAAATTAACCGAAGATACCATTAATTTTGATCTTGACCTAAGAGCTAGTTATATTTCATTAATCAAAAGCATGAATTAATTAAAGAGCAAGTTTAGGAAATCAACTAAACTGCTTTGGCTATATGTAGGTGACGGTGATACCTTTAAGACACTCTCGTGTTTAAAGATGGGCGGGTGCCTTAAGAATAAAAAGACTATAAACTCTTTGATGAAGATAGAAGCTGAAACATATCAAAAATATTGAAAACCAAATACAGTAAATCATAGGTCTATAATATATTATTGCGTGGATGGTTGAGCCGTTTATTTTACTTATACTAGCTACCATATCATGTGTTAGATAGGAGTAAATGTCAGATTCTTGTGACAGGGTATTTTCAATTTTATATAGTCTATTTTCAGGTCTTAATACTACTATATTTCCATTATTATCTTGAACAGAGAACTCGGCTATTTGTCTATAATATACTTGTGTATCACTAAATTTTATATTATTTAATTTTACTGAAAAAGATTCGTTTGTAACTAGATCTCCAATTTTACCAATAAATTCTATTTCCTTTGCAAAAAGAACATTGGTAGTTATGGCAAATGCTAGTAACCCTAAGCTAAAATGTCCAAGGATTAGTGATAATTTGTTGATAGCAATGGATTTATTAAAATATTTAGTTTCAATTAATGCTAAATCAATCATTTGGGTCATTAATAATAATGAAGCGAATAATATACATGCGCTAATAATACCAAATTCTATATTATTATAATAAATAACTAATATAAATATGGAAGGGACTAGTAAATAAATTAGTTTTCGAAAAAAGCTGATTTTCTTATGAAAATATGGTGCTATAGATGCTATTAACATTAAAGGAATAAAAATGGGAACGAATATTTTATGAAAATATTCTGGATCAATTGCTATATCATTATTATGAAAGAAAGAATGATATATTGGATATATTATTGCAATAAATAAAGATAACAGTGCGGTTAGCCATAAAATATTACCAGTGATAATAAATTTCTCAGCTATTGTTAGTGAAAAATTATTTTTAGTATTTTCTCCTATAAGGTTTTGTTTTTTTCTTAATATAAAAGCTATTATTGGTAAAAAAGTTAAAATGCTGCAGATAACAAATAAATAAAAACCTCTTTCTGCAGAAAAAGCGAAGCTATGAACGGAGCTGATTATACCGCTTCTTACAAAGAAAAGACCATATAAAGTGAGTAAAAATGATAAAAAAGAAGTGATAACACTCGAGTAAAAAAACTTTCCTGATTTTTTAGTAATTGTTAAAAAATGATGTAATGCAATACCTGCAATCCACGGCATTAGAGATATATTCTCCACAGGATCGAAGAACCAGTATCCTCCCCATCCTAGCTCTCTGTATGCCCACCATGAACCAAGACCTATACCAGCTGTAAGTAGAAGAAGAGCTAAGCTTGAAAGATGAAAGCTGGTTTCTAGTATCATTTTTCTATCTTTGGGATTTAACAATAATAAAATAGCATTCACGTAAATAGTGACGTAAGTTACGTAACCCATATACAATAATGGAGGATGAATTGAAAGAGCTTTATCTTGAAGAACAGGATTCAAACCAAGGCCTTGATCCGGTATAAATTTAAAATTATCGAATGGGTTGGAAGTAAAATATATAAAAAATAAGAACAATATTTGAATAAATGCCAGAATAGCTATTTGTAAATTTTTGGTATTCACTTTATATTTTGTAATTTTTAAATATATAGAACTAATGAAGCTTAGCATGCTTGTATATAATAAAATAGATCCCTCATGGCTTGCCCAGCTACCAGCAACTTTATAAATTAATGGTTTGATAGTGCTGGAATTCAAAAAAACATTTTTCACTGAAAAGTTGGAGCTAACAAAGGCAAATACTAACAAAAAAAAACAAAGAATTATGGCAGCACTACTTATCCAAAAAACATAGGATTTATAGTGTTTTTTGGTAAAAATTGCTAAAATTGAACTAGCAATGGAAAAAATTAATAATGAATTGCCAACAAGACTAATCACTGTAATTATCCTTGTTTCTTTGTAGAAAAATATTTAAAGATTTTATTTTGTTTTGAGTTTTCTTTTTTACAACTATTTTTAAGTAGTCAATAATAATAAACTCTCCTTGATTTGGGATTCTTTTCATTTCATTAATTACAAAACCAGCTATTGTTGTAGCTTCTGTTTCTGGTAAATCCCAGTTTAATTCACGATTGACGTCTCTAATTGATACTGATCCATCAATTATATACTCATCTTCAGATTTTTTGGTGATTTTATTGTGAGCATGATCATGCTCATCATATATTTGACCAAAAACTTCTTCTATAACATCCTCCATGGTTATAATTCCTTGCAGATCTCCGTACTCGTCAACCACGCAAGCTAAATGGCATTGACCATCTTTGAAGAGCTGGAATTGTTGAATAACTAGGGCATTATCTGGAACGAATAACGGGGTTTTAAGTAGAGAGCGGATGTTAATATCTTTTGCTTCGGTGCTTGTTCCATGTATTTTTCGTAACAAATCTTTGATATGTAATATACCAATTATATTATCTGGTGTTTTTTCCCATATTGGAATTCTAGTGTGGTTAGATCCAAGTGATGTTTTGAGGAGTTTTTCAATTGGCGTATCAATATTGATGGCAAATATCTTGCTTCTGTGAATCATAATATCAGCAGTCACCATGTTTCTTATATCCAAAATTCCACCAAGCATGTCCCTGTCATCTTTAATTACGTTACCTTCGTGCATATGGTGTTCAATGACGCCACGTACTTCATCTGCAGCAGAAACTTCATGTTTTAAATTGATGCGAAAGATAAAACAAAAACATTTTACTATGTAAGCAAGTAAAATATTTAATGGTTTAAATAATTTTAAGAGTATTACAATCGCAGGTGCTACAATTAATGCAATTTTTTCTGGTTTTGCCACGGCAATAGCTTTTGGTACTACTTCTGAAAAAACTATAATTACAAATGACATTACTATTGAAGAAATTATAGTCCCTAATTCATAGCCTAGAATGTCTATAAACAAGCTGGTTGCAATTGTTGTGCATAAAGTATTAGATAGACTGTTGCCAATTAGTAACGTACTAATTACTTTATCTTTGATTTTAATAATTTGCAGAACTATTATGGCTCTTTTATTACCTTCTGATCTTATCTTGTGTAATTTTCCTGGAGTACAAGCTGTTATTGAGGTTTCTCCGGCTGACATTAAAGCGGCGAAAACCAGTAGCGCTATCATTAAGAATATAAGAAAGAAAAACATTTGTATTTATTTATTGAAAAAATCATTTACTAGAATTTAATTTAGTTGATAATATCTCCTTTTGACAAGGTTTTTCTACAAAAATAGTGGTGAAATTATCTAATTAGCACTTTAAATACTAAATAGTATTAATTATTATCAAGCTAATAATTAATTAATAAAAATAATAGGTACAAATATAATGTCTGATGAAAATGAGCTAAATGACCTTCTGCAAACAAAAAATATTACAAAAAGAGCTACTGTAGAAGCATTAGAACAAATTCTATATAAACCAATACCAGTGCTAGATCATGGTTTTGTAAGGGTAGTGGATTATATGGGAGATGATAGCGCCGTAGTTCAAGCTGCAAGGGTTTCTTATGGGCGTGGAACAAAAAAAACTTTGCAAGATAAGGGCTTGATAAACTATTTGATTAGACATCGTCATACTACGCCTCTTGAGATGTGTGATATAAAATTTCATATTAAATTGCCAATTTTTATTGCAAGGCAGTGGATTCGTCATCGTACAGCTAGTGTAAATGAATATTCTGCTAGATATTCGATATTGAGTAATGAATTTTATTTACCAGATATCGCTCAGCTCGCTCCACAATCTTCTATTAATAAACAGGGAAGGGGTGAAAATGTTTTGCCAGAAGATGTCGCTTCAAAAGTGCTTGCAACAATAAAAGAAGACTCTCTTAGATGTTATAATAATTATGTTATAATGATGAATGAAGATGATAAGGGCAATATTATCAATGAAGATAATATCGGTATTACAAGAGAATTAGCGAGAATAAATTTAACTCTAAACCATTACACTGAATGGTATTGGAAAATTAATTTACATAATTTACTTCACTTTCTTTCTTTGAGGGCTGATAGTCATGCTCAATATGAGATTAGAGTTTATGCTGAAGCTATACTTGAAGTTGTAAAAGCTTGGGTTCCATTTGTATATGAAGCATTTAATGAACATAGAATGAATGGTGCTAGTTTGTCTAAAACTGGTCTGGAAATTATACGAAAAATGATTAAAGGAGAAAAAGTTGATCAAGAATCAAGTGGTATGAGCAAAAGGGAGTGGGAAGAAATAATGGCGAAATTTAATTAGTAGTTTGAAAGATCTGAAATTATTTAATATATATCTTTTTTGTGGATTAAATATTAATTTATTTAACCTGAGATTATTTTAAAAAAGCACAGTAATAATGAATAAGGTGGTAGTAATTTGTGGTCCAACAGCTGGTGGTAAAACGCAGTTTGCTCATTTTTTGGCAAAAGAACGCAAAGGGGAGATAGTTAATGCAGATTCGATGCAATTATATAAACAATTACCTATAATTACATCTTCTCCATCTTTTGAATTAACATCAGAGATACCTTATCATTTATATAATTTTCTTGACGTTGAGTCTAATTATTGCGTTGCTGAATATGCAGTAATTGCAGCAAAAAAAATTAGAGAAATTTCTACACGTTCTATTTTGCCTATAGTAGTTGGTGGTTCCGGTATGTATATAGGCGCTTTAATCAATGGTTTTAGTGTTATACCGAATATAGATCCAGTGATAAGAGAAAAAGTAAGGGGGTTGCAACAAAATATTTCTTCTGAAGATTTTTTTAATTTGCTAAAAGATTCTGATCCTCATTTTTCTTCTATTCTTCATGTCCAAGATTCTCAAAGAATTGCTAGAGCATATGAGGTATATTTGCAAACTGGTAAATCCATATCTTTTTATCAAAAAAGCAATAGCAAATTGTTGGATGAGTTTATTTTTGAAGTCATAGTACTTTTGCCAAATAGAAGTTTTCTATATTCTATGTGCGATGAAAGATTAGAGCAGATGTTTAAAAATGGTGCTATTGAAGAGGTTGAGAAGGTAATTACTAAAAACCAAAATATAAAAACTTCTGCTATGAAGTGTTTAGGAGTTCAGGAAATTATATCTTACTTAAAAGGTGATGTTTCAAAAAATGAAGCATTAGAAAAAGCTCAAACCAAAACTAGACAATATGCGAAACGTCAAATCACTTGGTTTAAGAATCAAATCAAAGAAAAGAAAGTGTTGGAATTTTCAAACCATGAAGAATATAAGAAAGTTTTAAAAATGGTGAGCCCGCCGGGATTCGAACCCGGGACAACCTGATTAAAAGTCAAGTGCTCTACCAGCTGAGCTACGGGCTCATTATATAACTCCAATATAAGATAAATTCTAGAATCTGTCTTACATGTAAGTTAAATTTTTACTCACCAATGTTTTAATTCTTAATATTATTTTGTAAATAGAATAACATTGCTACCTAATTGTTTGATAAGCTTTAGTGAAATAACTTACAAAATGTGTTTTACTTTATCGTGCAAAAACTATATTATGTCAACAACTATTTTTTTAGAAAGGGATTAAATTTTAATGGATTCTGATGTTGTAGTAATAATCCCTGCAAGAATCTCTTCTACGAGGCTAGAGAGAAAAATTTTGCAAATGATCGGCGATAAAACAATGATTGAGCATGTTTTGTTTAGAATTCAAAGAATAAAGGTTGCCGCTATTTATGTTGCGACCGATTCAGACGAGATATATTCTTTAGTTAATGAAGCTGGATTTTCTGCCGTGATGACGGATAAAAATTGTTTAACTGGTACTGATAGAGTTTATGAGGCATTTAAAAAGATACCTAATAATGATAAAATAAAATATGTTATAAATGTTCAGGGCGATATGCCCTTTGTGGATGAGTTGGTAATATTAGAAATAATAAAAGCTTTAAAAAGCAATAAATTTGATATAATGACTTCTGTTGTAAAAATTGGCAAGGATATTGCTGACTCGCAATCGAATGTTAAGGTAGTGGTAGATAAAGACAATAAAGCGTTATATTTTTCTAGATCTCTTGTACCAAGTGGTGGTTCTGAATTTTTGTATCATGTCGGAATCTATGGTTTTAGCGTCCAAGCTTTAGAAAAATTTATATCGCTAGAACAAACTGAGAATGAAAAAGCTGAAAATCTGGAGCAGTTGAGAGCTCTGGATAATGGCATGACGATAGGAGTATGTAATTCTAGGGAAATTCCAATTTCGGTAGATACTAAGGATGATTTAGAGCGAGCAAGGGGTTTTTGGCAATCAATTCTCAATAATTAAATTAGAAGCAATTGTACATAATTAGGCACATTAAACTTATGAATATTAAAAATGTTATTTTAGCAAGTTTTTTAATTTTTTCTTTTAGCGTGGTAAAAGCTGAAACTAGAATTAAAGATATTGCTGTTGTTGAGGGTGTTCGTGAAAATTTACTAGTTGGTCAAGGCTTGGTGGTGGGTCTTAGCGGCACTGGTGATGATTTGAAAAATGCTGTATTTACAGAGAAAGGTTTAACAGATTTTCTTGAGCGTCTTGGAGTTAATGTTCAGGGTTCTACAATTAAAACCAAAAATATTGCAGCAGTAACTGTTACTGCTAATTTTCCTCCTTTTGCTCGTCAAGGAACTAGGATTGATGTAAAAGTTAGTGCTCTTGGTGATGCAAAAAGTTTGCGTGGCGGGACTTTGCTTGCTACTCCTCTTCTTGGAGCTGATGGTAATGTTTATGCTGTTGCCCAAGGTGCTGTTGCTTTGTCTGAATTTACTCCTTCTTCCGCGGATGTAAAAACAAGATCAAGTTCGGTGGAAACAAATGGTTATATTCAGAGTGGTGGTATTGTTGAAGCTGAAATAGATTTTAACTTTACTGATATGCAGAATATTAAATTTTCATTATATTCTCCGGATTTTAGCACAGCTATTGCTGTTGCAGATGTTATAAATAATAATATTCCTGGAAATACAGCTAATGCTCTTGATGCGGCTACCGTAGAGGTTGTGGTGCCTAATTTTCGCCAAACTGAGGTAATTCAATTTATTGCAGAAATAGAGAGTCTTAATATAACGCCTGACTATAAAGCTAAGATCGTTATTAACGAGTCTACAGGTACTGTTGTGATAGGGGATAAGGTTCATATACGTCCTGTGGCTATTGCGCAAGGTAATTTGATAGTTAATGTGGGTCAGCTTGATTTTGATGAAAAACTATCACCGACATTACCTGAAGCTAAAAGGGATTTAATCAATAGTTTTGTGGATCAGAGACGTGGTCGCGCTGTTCAACAATTTAATGAGAGCGCAACTTTAAGCGAGCTTGTGTCTGGGTTAAATAAGCTGGGTGTATGGCCTCGTGATATTATAAATATTTTATATAATATGAAATCAGTAGGGGCTCTAGATGCCGTTATTGAGGTTAGGTAGTTATGGCTGTTGTAACAAATACATTGGGGAATAATTTATATAGGGATCTGAAGCCTAAAGATTATTTTGGTCAAATAGATAACAGTAAAAAATTACAATCTAATAAAGTTGAGAGTTCGAAAAGTTTTCATAAAGTTTTGAAACAAGATTTTGGGAAATTGAATGTAAATGTTGAGGCTCAAGGAAAGGGTGGCGCTGTCAAAGAATTGCAAGCGCAAAAATTTTCAGCAGAAAAAACTGACGATGGCACGGATTTTGCTCTTAAAAGATTATCGGAAGATTATGAAAAACAAATTCTAGGGATTATGTGGAATCTAGTTTTTGATTCTATGAATAAAAATTTTGAAGGTGGTCTTGGTGAAGAAATTTTTCATAAAGAATTAGTTAACGAGATGGTTAAACTTTCTAATACTGGTGAAATGGGTGAAATAGCTAACAGCATATATTTAGATCTCTGTGATAAAGTTAAAAACGATCCGCTTTAACTTGTAATTAGTGGTTAGATTTTAAATCACCAAATGTTTGTTTTGTATAATTGAATTTAAAAAATACTAAAAATAATGTTTTCGGTAAAAAAAACAGTAACTCAAGTATCTATAATGAAAAAGCTTAGCAAAGCTTGTGTTTATCTTATTGATGCTATTAAAGATGAGAATAAAGTTTTGGAGAGTGGTAACCTTTCACTTTTAGAAGTGGCTTGTGAAAAAAAAGTTAAGTACTTACAGGAATTTAGTGATTCTCAGGAGGAGCTTTCTAATTTTATGGATCATGGTAAAATTGATCAATCTGATCCAATCTTGCTAGAGTTGAAGAAAGTGTTTTTAGAGATTGATAAAGTAAATAAAAGAAATGAGATTCTTTTACGTGCGAATATTGAGGCAACTAATAGAATAATTGAGTTTTATAAAGAAGCTCAAAAAAATAAAGTTACAAAAAATTATGGATATAATAGCCAAGGTAATATAATTGTTTCGAAAGATTTAGAAAAAGTTATGCCTTCTATTAGTTTGAATAATAAAATTTAAGGTTAAATATAATGGGTAAAGTAGCTGCTGATTCTTTAAGAAATGCAAGGGTAATGCTAGATACAGTGGGTAGAAATATAAACAACACTCAGCAGCCTGGCGCAAAGGCTTTGGATAGTTCAATAAATATAAGTCCAGTTGGAAAAAATGGTGCTTATAGGACAAGTGTTGTAACTACTAGAAGGGACGATCCTTTTAAAGAAAAAGTTTTTTTCTCTGCTATTAGCTCTGCTTCCGAGACTGAAGTTAAAGCTGTTTCTTTGTCTTTTCTTCAGCAGTCAATAAATAGTGCTTCTGATGTTCAGAAGTCTAGACTTGTAGATGCTGTAACTCAATTCGTTGCTAAAAGTAAATCTGTTACAGCCGTTAAAGATGTTTCCATAAAGAAAGCTTTTATTGATCAAGGTAATGCTTTGGCTGATACTCTTAGAAATGCAACGGATCAAGTTAATAATTTAAGAATAGATGCTGATGATAATTTAAAGCAAGGAATAAAATCATTGAATTTAAGTCTTGATCAGTTATATTTGTTAAATCAAAAGATTATGAAGAGCTCTGCTCCTCTTTATCTGTATGATCAGAGAGATCAATTAATTGCCGATATATCAGAAAAGTTAGCAGTACAAGTCTATTACGGTCTTAATGGTATTGCAAATTTAAATATAAAAGGGAGTGGGCAGGAATTATTGAGTGCAACTGGTAGAGCTGAATTTTCTTATCCAGGTGCAAATCCTAGTGATCTTCTAAATAATGGAAAGATACCGGAAATAACAATTACAAAAATTGCTAAAGATGGTAGCAGGGATAGAGTAATTTCTGCTCCTACTGTTATTGTTGGTGGTAGTGATAATTTATCTCGTAATGGTATGAAAGGTGGTCAAATTGAAGGCTGGATTAGTTTGCGAGATGTTGAATTACCTAAATCTGGCGATGCAATTAGAAGCTTGGCGCAAGGAGTAGCGAAAGCTGTTAATGGCGTGCATAATAATGGGAGTACTTATCCTCCAAAAACATTTTTCAAAGGTTATCAATCTATTTTGGCTTCTCAGGAGCTTGATTTAAAAGGAAAAGTAACTTTTTTTGCGATTGATGCAGAAGGCAATCAGTTAAAAGGGGGAGCTGGGGTTCTTAACCCTGCAACTATTGATTTTGCTGAATTAAAAGGTAGCGGAGTTGGTGGAAAAGCAACAACTCTCGATGTTGTAAATGAGATTAGTCAGAAACTTAATTCTAATTATGCAGCTCAGCGTGCGGCGCTTGGTAATATAGGTGGTGAACAAGGTCAATATTTGATTAATAATATGCAGCTTGCAGGGATGAGCGATATAGGAGATGATGGTCGTTGGACTTTTGATCTTGATCTTCAAGGCAATGCATATTTTGGTAGTAAAATTGAGGTTCTCTCTGTATTCAGAGAGCCTGCTGGCGACAATCAAGAAGCAGAAGATTTGCCCCCAGCATTTAATTTGGGTAGGTCTGTAGATGCTAGGACTAACGGACCAATTAGTTTGGGTGGTTTTCGGCCTGGGGGGGATAATAATGTACAAGTGAAAGTTAGGGTTACTGGTGATAATGGCGTTGTGCAGGAAGGTACTGTAACTTTTGTAGTGAATAGAGATAATGCAAAGTTGAATGGGCGTGTAGCATATAAAACTCCTGATCCAATGAATCCTTATGATAATGATGTAGGATTTACTACAACTGGAATTCAATCTCATTCAGGTGTTGCGAAGGCGATGTTAGTAGATAAGAACGGAAGTGAAATAACCGATCCATCTAGTAGCGAAGAAGGTTATTTAGTAATTAAGACTAATAGTTCGGATTATCGTATTGCTATCCAAAATGGTGATCTTAAGAATAATTCTCTTCAATCTGGTAATTTTTCAACTTTATTAGGTTTGAATGATTTTTTTGATTTTGATGAAGTAACTGGCAAAATTGCCGTGAATCAAGTGATTAATGCTGACCCGCAGCAGCTAGCAACAGGTATGGTTACTTTGAATAATGAAAATACTGTTAAAGTGAAAGTGGGCGATAAGGCGGCTAGTGCGGATTTGACATTTGCTAATGATTTTACAAATAATGATACAATAACTATCGCTGGACAAGTTTTTACTTTTGTTAATGTAGCTCCTGTTAATCAGAATCAAGTTTCAATTGTCGGAGGAAATCTTGCTGGTTCATTGCAAAATTTAGTAAATAAGATTAGTGCTAATCCTGCATATATTTTTACTGCTGAAATGAATGGTAATGATATAAAACTTACTGCTAAAACGAAAGGTGCATCTGGCAATAGTTTACAAGTTATAGCCGTGTTAAATGGAATGAATACAATGAATGGAGCTGCTGGTCCTGTTTCTTTCTCAGGCGGCGAAGATAAAGATGAAGACGTTAAAATAGCTAGCTATAGTATAGGTTCTGGTTCTGTAGAAGTGCTTAAAAATATGCAGAATCTATCAACAACTATGTTAGATTTTACTGGTCTTGGTAGCGCAAGTGGGGAGTTTAACTCTACTATAGAGGAATTCGCAACAACAGTTTCAGCTGCTTTAACTAGCCAATATAATGAAGCAAAGGCGTTGAATGGTGTGGAGCAAGGTGCGCTTGAGCTTTTAAGCGATGAATTGAATAGGCTTTTCGCTCCTGATTTTTATGAGGAATTTTCTAAACTTTCGGAAAATAAACAATATATGACGGCAATTGCTACTTACGGAAAAACAGTTCAGAGTATATTAGATAGAGTTTTTGATCTATTATTTGCTCGCTAAATAAGTTAATTATAATTAAAAAATAAGTATTATTATGAGTGTAGGTGACATATTAAGCAGAACACCTTCTGCTATATTAAATGGTAATATTGGTGCTAATGTTCAAAAATTAGGAAAAGATCTTGCAGCTGCATCTTCTGATTTGTTAAATGATGCAAAATATTCTTCAAGAGCCGATCTAGAATCATCTGGTCTTGATGGAATGTATGATTCTTTGCAGTCTACTATTGCAAGATGTGCCGTGTATGAGATAACTACTACTAGTGCTGAGACAAAGCTTACGGCAAAAAAAATAGCACTAGAAGAGATAGGTGTTATTATGAGTAATGTTAATGGAAATGCCAGTAGAGATGATAAATCTACTGGTATTACTCGACAAGAAAAAGCAGATGCAGCATTGGTGAAAATAGCAAATATTTTAAATAGAAGGATAGATGGGGAATATATTTTTGGTGGTAAAACCTCTGATAAAGCTCCAATAGAAGGTAATATAACAAAATTAAATGACAAAAATTTTACAAAAGTTGATCCTGTAGTGGAGTTAATTGATGTATCAGACAATATATCTGTAGATGCTAATATGGTTACAGCTCGTGATTTAGCGCCGGCGATTGAATTTTTAAATAAGTATAAGAATGATGGTAGTGATAAAGAAGCTTTGCAAGCTTCGTGGGATAAATTCACTAAAACTAATGGATTATTAACAGTTAATGTTGGTGATGCATTGCAAAATGTCGAGGCGGCGAAAACTGACAATGTTGCGGCAATAGAAAGTGCAAATAAAATTTTGGAAAGCGATTTTACAATGAATATTGTTGAAAAATCTCAACAAATGTCGGGTGTTACAAAAAGCTTGTTAGTCAATTTTTATATACAGGGTGCAAGCAATAAATTACTTGATAAAGTAATGATGTCTATGGGTTAAGTTTGATCATCTTTCTACTACTAGTTAAATTATTTAGGATCATTAGTTATTATCTACTTAAATAATATTAATTGATCCTATCTAACAATTGGGTTTGTTAAGTTTTAAATTAGATTCCCGCCTATTTTGGAATTGTGAGGTAATATAATTATCGTCCATTTTAACTTATATTTACCAGAGCAATAAATGCTTGAACTAAAAAAAAAATTACATTTTAAATCTGAGAACTATCTTTATCTTTTAGAAGTTATAAAATCTCAAAACCATAATGTGAGGTTGGTTGGTGGTGTAGTGCGTGATGCTATTCTTGGTATAGATTCCGAGGATGTTGATATTACAACCAGTATGAGACCAGAGGAAGTAAAGAAAGTTTTTACCTCTTTGGGCTGTAAAGTTATACCAACCGGCATTAAATTTGGTACAGTATCTGTTTTATATAATGGTGAATTGTTTGAAATAACTACTCTAAGAAAAGATTTAAGTTCAGATGGTCGGCATTCTCAGGTTGAATATACAGATGATTTTTATATTGATGCGCTTCGTAGGGATTTCACCATTAATGCCCTTAGTTATTGCCCATTTGAAGAAAAAATTTACGATTATTTTGATGGTGTTAAAGATTTAGAATCTGGTTTGGTTCGGTTTATAGGTGATGCTGATTTGCGTATAAAAGAAGATTATCTAAGAATTTTACGTTTTTTTAGATTTTTTGGTAAATTTGGTAAAAAAATAGATCAAAATAGCTTGAATTTTTGTATTAAAAATAAATCATTTATTAAAAATTTATCAAGAGAGAGAGTAAAATCTGAATTCGATTTGATTTTAAAATTACCAAACTATTCCGATGTAATTATATTAATGAATAGTATATCTATATTACAAGAAATTTTACCTATATCATATTTGAAGCTAGACGAATTTATTGATGCCCAAAATATAGCAAATAAGTTTTCTACTTATTTAGCTAATGAAACAAAATATGCTTTGTTATTTGCAAGGGGTGGTGATATATCTTATACTAGGCTGGTTGATTTAAAATTTTCTCGCATAGAAGCGAGAATAATTACCGATTTATTATCTATACAGCGACAAAAAAATATTGATGAATATTTTTTAAAAGAAATTTGGTTAGGAAAGAATAATTTTTGTCAGTTCTTTATTTTTATATCTGCTATTTTTCAGGTGACAAAAAAAGTTGAAACTATGTTTTTACTATTAAAGAATCAACAAAAACCGCTTTTTCCAATTAATGGTAACGATTTACTATCTCTTGGTATTAGTGGCATTATGATGGGGAAAGAACTTGCATATATAAAAAGAAAATGGATAGAAAGTGACTTTGCCTTAACAAAACAGGAATTAATTAATATAGCTAAAAAAAATGAAAAATAAAATCACTCTATGGTTAGTTTTTTTGACAATTATTCTTAATAATCAACTAGCATATTCCAAACCTAATATTTTAGTTACTATTACTCCGATAGCCAGTATTGTAGCTATGTTAACAAAAGATAAAGCTGATATTGTAATTTTAGATACATCTGGTGGATGTCCTCATCATCATAGTGCAAAACCAAGTGATAAATCTTTGATAGATAATTCTGAGATGGTTATTTATATTGATGATCAATTTGATAGTTTAGTTTCTTCGATGCTTCTTAATTATAAGGGAAAGAAAGTAAGAATTAGTGATTTTTCTTCTATTAATTTTAAAGGTATAGATGGTCAGCATAACTGGCATTTTTGGCTGGATTTGAACAATGTTAAACTAATCCTCAAAGATATTGCAGATAATATTATTAAAACTTTTCCTGAAATAAAAAAGGAGGTAACAAAAAATCTGGCAGAATCTTATATTATAATTGACAATCTTGATAAATTGAAACAATCAAAACTGGTAAAACTTGAATCATCTGTCTTACTTAGTGATAGTTTGGAACATTTTTTTAAATCAATAAATAATTCTGAGGTAAAAGTTTTTGACATATCAAATGCTAGTTTAAAAAATATACAAAAATTAGATGATGTTTTGAGTTCTGAATCTCTAAAATGTATAGTTTTAGATGTTAACCAAAATAGCCAATCATATTCAAAATATAATAAACTAATAATTCAGCTTGATAGTGAAAATTGGACTTTGAAGGATAAAACAAATATAAGCGGAAATTTATTTGTTGATCAATATTCAAAAATGATTAATCTAGTGGAATCTTGTAAATAATAATTACTGTTCAACTGATTTTTTTAAATAAGAAACAATCTTAGTAAGAACTATTTTTACTGAAAATTATAATTCTATACTAGAATATTATGATTTGTAATGATAATCTCTAACAATAGTTAAAAATGTTTTTTTAAGGAGGGTATGTATGTATGAGAGATTCACAGAATGCTATTTTACCTGATTACCAAGAAAAAATTGAAAAAACTTTTGAGCATATTCATTATCTAATAGATAATGAAAAGATAGATCATGCAAAGCGCGCATTACTTGATCTACATTACGCAGATCTTGCTGATTTTTTAGATACTTCTTCTTATAAATTATACGATCTAATTTTACCTATTATTGCTGATAATATTGATCCGCAAACTCTTGTTTGGCTAAGTGATAGTCATAAACAATATGCTATAGAAGCTCTTGGCATAGATAAAGCTGTTGTTTTAATAAACCAATTAGATATTGAAGATTCCATTGAGGTAATAGAAGCTTTAAGCTTGGAATTAAAAGATGAAATAATAGGTAAATTAAATAATGATATTAAACAGCAAATTATTGAAGGTTTTAAATATCCAGAAGATACTGTAGGCAGAATAATCGAAAAACATTTTGTTGCATTCCAAAAAAATTGGTCAGTAGGGCAGGCAATTGAGCATATACGTAAAAGCAATATAGATAAAGATTTTCATGCTGGGATCGTAGTGAATGATAAATATCAACCAGTTGGCAATATATTACTTTGTACATTGCTTAAAAGCTCGCATGATGAGCCGTTAATAAATTTAATGAACTCCGATTTTAAAATTGCCGGAACTACTACAAAACTTGATGAAATTGCTTTTATATTTAAGCAATATGCTTTAACCATTGTACCAGTAGTAAATAAAAAGGGTAAGCTAGTTGGAAGTGTTTCGATAGATAATATGATATATATTATTGAGGAGCAAACGGAAAATGAATTCATGCATCTTGGCGGTGTCAATAATAGTGATATATTTGATAATTTATATGCAACTGTAAAACATAGATTTCCTTGGTTATTTATCAATTTGATTACAGCCTTTGCTACTTCTTTGGTTATTAACCAGTTTAGTGATACTATAGAAAAACTTATTATTCTTGCTACTATTATGCCTATTGTTGCTAGTATGGGTGGAAATGCTGGTACACAAGTAATGACAGTTACAGTTATAGCTTTGGCAAATAGAGAAATAAAACAAACATATGTAACAAAAGTCATTTTAAAAGAAGTATTTGTTTGTCTGCTCAATGGCTTTATTCTAGCTATTATAGGAGCACTTATTATATATATTCCATTTGCTGATTTAAACTTAACTATTGTTTTTATGGTATCGGTAATAATTAATTTTGTTGCTGCTGGTATGCTAGGTTCTGGTATACCAATTATTTTGGATCATTGGGATATTGATGCTGCAACCTCTTCGGGAGTCGTTTTGTCAGCTTTAACAGATGCGCTTGGATTTTTTAGTTTTTTGGGTTTGGCTTTCTTTTTTCTGGTTTAAAAAATATTTCATACAAAAACTTTACAAAAATAGTTGCAATAAGCTCTTTGTATCTATATAAAGGATCTTGTAATGCGTATTTGTATATTTGATATTATAATTAAGTTGCAAATCTTGTATTTTATGGCCCCTTCGTCTAGCGGTTAGGACGCTACCCTTTCACGGTGAAAACACGGGTTCGATTCCCGTAGGGGTCACCATAAATATCTTGAAAATGATAAAAATCATTATAAATATTTTCTAATTTTTCTATGTAGTTCTAATGAAAAAATTCATATTTTTGTAGATAAAGCAAATAATATTAGCTATGCTTTGTTATGCATATAAAAAATATTTTTTAATCTAGGTAAGATTTTTATGGGCGTTAGTGTTGGTCAGTTACTAGTTGTTTTATTAATAATTTTGGTGTTATTTGGCGCTGGAAAATTGCCTCAAGTAATGTCTGATTTGGGTAAGGGTCTTAAGTCCTTTAAAGATGGTATGAAAGATACTAAAGATGAAAATGATGATAAATAAATATATGAAAAATAGAAATTTTGCCTTAACCTTTTTATGTGTAATCTCATTTATTCTTACTTCTTGTAAAAGTAAATTAAAGGATGAAGAAATTGTTCCCCCAGAGCAAAGTTATAATGCTGGAATAATACAAATTGAAAAAGGCGAATATAAGAAAGCAGCTGAGGATTTTGAGAGAGTCTTTTTTCAGCATCCTGGTAATGTAATAACTCCTCAAGCAGAGTTAATGCAAGCTTATTCTTTGTATCTTGCCGCCGAGTATGATGATGCTGTTGATGTTCTTGATATATTCATTAAATTACATCCAAGACATGATGATATAGCTTATGCTTATTATTTAAAAGCAATGTCTAATTATGCTCAAATTTCAAGTGTTTTACTGGATCAATCAAGAACAAGAGCTGCAAAAGAAGATTTTGAAGAAGTGATCAATCGGTTTTCTGGTACAAAATACGCTATAGATGCGGCGCTTAAGATAGATCTAGTGAACGATCATTTAGCTGGTAAAGAAATGTTAGTTGGTAGATATTATTTAAAAAAGAAAAACCCAATATCAGCAGTCAAAAGATTTCAGACTGTGATTGACGTATACGATACTACCTCTCACGTAGAAGAGGCGCTGTATAGATTAGTTGAAGCAAATATAATGCTTGGTCTTGAAAGTGAAGCAGAAAAATATAATGCTGTACTTGAGTATAATTATCCAAACGGAATATGGATTCAAAAAGCACGTAATTTATTAAAATAATGTTATTTCATGCTCCAAAATCTATTAATTCAAGATTTTATATTAATCCAGAGACTGGATTTAGATTTTGAAGATGGGTTTTGCGTTATTACTGGTGAGACAGGTGCTGGTAAATCAATATTACTTGATGCAATCTTATTTGCTATGGGTGATAAATCTAATGGTCAAATAGTTCGTTCTGGACAAGAAAAGGCAATTGTTACTCTTACATTTTCTGTTGCTGATAAAATTATTCTATTTTTATCAGAATATGATATCAAGCTTAATCTAGATGAAGATTTAATAGTCAAAAGAGTTCAATATGTTAATGGTCGTAAAAAGTTTTTTGTTAATGATAATATAGTTAGCCACAAAGTGGTTTTAGATTTATTCGACTATCTTTTGGAGATTCATGGTCAGCATAATCATACATCTTTATTAAATGTTTCTGCACATTTAGAAATACTAGACCAATCTGCTAATAATATGGATTTAAGAAATAGAGTTGCAGATTTATATAAGTTTTGGCAAGATATTTGCAATGAAGTAGCAACAATTAATAGTGAAAGAGAATCTATGATAAAAGAAATAGAGTATCTTTCGCATATTTGCCAAGAATATAGTGCTTTAGATATAAAAGATGATGAAGAAGATAAGCTTACAGAAATAAAAAGATCTCTGCAAACAAGAGGTAAAGAAGTGAATTTAGCGCAATCAATTTTAAATGATATTGAGGCAAGCAAGATTGAACAAATTGTAGCTAAAGCTCAAAGAAGTATAAGTAAGTCTGCTGATGTTAATCTTTATAATCAAATAAATATTTATCTCGAGGAAATATATAATAAAACCGAAGAGGTAAAATCATCTTTAAGTATTATCTTAAATAGCTTTAATGATAATGAATATTCATTATCAGAAATAGAAGATCGATTATATGAAATTAAATCAATAGCCAGAAAACACGGTTGTTTAGTAAGTGATTTAAGTTCATTTATGAAAAATAGTGAAGAAAAATATCAAAATCTTGAGCTAAAGCTAAAAAATAGTGCGGATTTACAGGATAAAATGATGAAAGCCGAGCAAGAATATTTTGATCAAGCTAGTTTATTGTCTCAAAATAGAAGAATATCTGCAAAAGAGCTTGAAGACAAAACAATGAGCGAATTACAAATGCTTGATATGAAAAAAGCGATATTCTCTGTTGATATCAAATCAGATAAAAAACTTGCTGGAAGTAAAGGCATAGATGAAATAAGATTTCTTGCGTCAACTAATCCTGGTACGCCGAAAGCACCAATTGATAAGATAGCGTCTGGTGGTGAGCTATCAAGGTTTATGCTTGGATTTAGAGCGGCTTTATTTAACAAAGAAGCAAAACAGACTATTATTTTTGACGAAGTAGATGTTGGTATTAGTGGTAGTGTTGCAGATGTTGTTGGTCAAAGATTGAAAAATCTAAGTGAAGTGGCGCAGGTAATAGTAATTACCCATCAGCCACAAGTAGCTGGTAAAGCTAATCAACATATTTTAGTACAAAAAACACAAACAAATACTGATACAAAGATTGTTACAGAATATCTTGATTTTGATGGAAGATCTTGTGAGCTTGCAAGAATGATATCTGGAAAAGAAATAACTAGTAATTCAATTGCTGCGGCAAAGGAATTAATGTAATAGTGAATATCTTTTATTTGAGGCAATGAAATCAGAGTTTTTGAAATTTTTTTTAGTGTATAATAATTGTTGTCCAGTATCATTATCTATTACATTTCCTCCAGCTGCAAGGATTAGAGCATGCCCAGCTGCTATATCCCATTCCATGGTTGGACCAAATTTAGGATATACATCTACAGAACCTTCAGCCACCATGCAAAGTTTTATAGAGCTTGGTATGCTAATTATTTCTGAAAATTCCCGCTCTTGAATATATTGTTCAGTTTTCAAATTAAAATCTCTAGAGCTTACTACTGCAATATAATCGGAGTTAGTTTTTTGTTCTACCTTAATAGTTTTAGTATTTTTTTCTATACATAATTTTTTTTCGTGATTTGTAAAATATAATTTTTTTGCAGTGGGTTGGTAAATTAGTCCAATAATAGGAATTTGATTATAAATTAGAGCAATGTTAACAGTGAAACTATCCATATTTTTTATGTAGCTTTTTGTGCCGTCGATAGGGTCAACTAGCCAAATTATTTCTTTATTTGAAATATCTTTTAAGGGTTTTTCTTCGCAAATAATAGGTATATTATTATCTAATTCTGTTAATTTTTGGTAGATAAAATTGCTAACTGCTATATCACCATTAGTAACTGGAGAAGAATCATTTTTCTGTTCGATTATTAATCCTTCATTTCTTAAATTAATGGATATTTGCCCAGCATTAATGATTATTTCTTTTAGATTTGAGATAAATCTTTGATCCATTATATGTCTCTTAATGTTTGATATTATTTCTAATCATAGCCTCAAATGTATTATTAAGTAAATAAGCAATAGTCATAGGTCCCACTCCTCCAGGGACTGGCGTGAGGTAACTTACTTTGTTTTTAACTGAGTCAAAGTCGACATCGCCAACTAGTTTATATTTATTTTCAAAATCAACTCTATTAATACCAACATCTATTACTATAGCTTTTTCCGAAAAATATTCTGATGTTAAAAATAGTGGTTTTCCAATTGCGGCAATAACTATATCTGCATTACTAGTGATTTTAGCTAGATTTATAGTTTTAGAATGGCACAAAGTAACAGTAGCATTTTCTATATTTAACAACGCAGCTAATGGTTTGCCAACGATATTTGATCTGCCAACTATGGCAATATTTTTACCAGTAATATCAACTTGTGTAAGTTTTATAAGTTCAAGACAACCTCTTGCTGTACATGGTACAAAACCCCCTTCATAACCACTATTTAAAATTCCAACATTTAATGGATGAAATCCATCAACATCTTTGTTTGGAGCAATAGTGTTTATTACTTTTTCTTTTGAAATTTGTTTAGGTAAAGGTAATTGAACAAGTATTCCTGAAATTGAGTTATCAGAATTAATCCGTAAAATTTCAGCAAGTAAATTTTTCTCGTTTACATTTTCATCAAAATGTATTAACTCGGTATCAATGCCAATTTTTTTTGCAGCATTTATTTTGTTTCTAACATATATGCTACTAGCATGATTTGAACCAACCAAAATGATAGCTAATTTCGCATTTAAATTATTTTCTTTTTTTTGATATGAAACATTTTTTTTTAACTGATCTAATATTAGACTAGCGTAATGTTTTCCATCTATTAAGATAGCTTCTTTTGCCATTTAATTTTTTATTCCTTTTGTTGTTGAATATTCAAAATGCAATGCTTTTCCATCAAAAACTCTGTTGTAAGCATGGTGCAGAGCTGAGGCGCTTTCAGCAAAACTAGTTAATATTAATTTTAATTTTCCTGAGTAATTGGCTACATCACCAACTGCATATATACCTTTGACGTTAGTTTCAAAATAGGGAGGAGTGACATCGATATGATGATTGCTAATATTAAGCCCAAAATTTAATATTGGTCCTAAATTCTGCGCAAGACCAAAAAATGGTAATAAAATATCGGCTTTTAATATTTTTTTATTACCATCTAGATCAGCAACTATAACTTCTTCTAAAATACCATTTTGCCCATTCAGTCCGTCAAGCTGGTAATTAGTGATTAATTTGATTTTATTCATGGATTCAAGTTCATGAATTTTTTGTACAGTAGCTGGTGCGGCTCTAAACTTATTTCTTCTATGAACAATAGAAACATTAGCTATTTCACATAAAGATATTGCCCAATCAAGAGCAGAATCACCACCTCCTGCAATAATTATATTTTTATTAGCAAGGGAATTTTTATTTGTTATTAAGTAAAAAACTGATTTTTCCTCGTAAGACTCTATATTTTCTAGAGGGGGTCTGTTGGGACCAAATGCTCCCGCTCCAGCAGCAATAATCACAACTTTTGCTTGTAGCACTGTTCCAATAGAGGTTGTAACCTTAAAAAAACTATTATGATCTTCAAGAGCAATTAATTGCTGAGATAAAAAATATTCTGGTGTGAATGGAGCTGCTTGTTCAACTAATTTATTTATTAGATCTTGAGAAACTATTTCTGGATATGCAGGAATATCGTAAATTGGTTTTTCCGGGTAAAGAGCAGCACATTGACCACCTATTACTTCTAATGAGTCTATGATGGCTGATTTCATTCCAAGCATACCAGCCTGAAAAGAGCTAA
>Ga0222713_10000044_pt1 | contig 118188 bp, 149 predicted proteins | sample C33_649DmetaG_FD_165061 | JGI IMG/M metagenome (GOLD analysis project Ga0222713, IMG submission 165061) | Estuarine water microbial communities from San Francisco Bay, California, United States - C33_649D | ecosystem: Environmental > Aquatic > Marine > Unclassified | place: USA: California...
ACCCAAACTCCAAACCCTACAAGAACTTCAGCATATCCCACGCTACGCCGTGCAATGTTGGGTCAATAAGTTATATTTCAACGAGTTCCTACCACTCCATTGTCACGAGGACGAAGACACCACGAGCCGATTTTATGCATCGACTGTCTTTCTCGGTGGCCCAGTAGAGACAGGCACATGGTACGAACCCATAGGCATACGACAGAATAGTATCGGAGAACTGCAAATCGCCTCCTCGGATGTACTGCATAAAGTCCCCAAACACCTATTCAAAGAACCAAGAATATCCCTTGCCATGGATATCATAATCGATAAGCATAAACTACAAGATATTGAAGAGAAACAGCATGCCGGCATACTGTATGAGAGACGATTTATGTTCTTTGAAAACGCAAATGCATAGGTAATATCACATTGATAATGGATACACTTCGCCATGTATTCGTATCATTCCTATAACAATGTGGTAAACTGTTCTCATCATTGATAAACCAATAACCACAGTTATTTTTCCATTCCACCTCAAAATCCTCAAAAATCGTTCCATTACCATGCAAACCATGATAAATGATCAATGTATAGAGTTTCTTCGGTGTATCTCTATGCCAATCAAAGAAAGAATATGGGGGTGACATACGAATACGGTGTGAGATACGGTGAGTTTGTGGATCGTATGCAGGAAAGGTGTTTTTGATAAAATGCGTGGTATGCTCGGAATGACTTAGGTAGATCGTCTGTTTATCCGTGGTAGGATTGGCTGCATGAGACTGTATCTGAGCATCTATATGGGCGAGTTCAGGGGCTGGAAAGTAGTCGTTTATTATATTTACGGACATAGTCATGTATGTAGGAATATAATAGTGTGTGAAAGTGTGGTAAAGTGTGAAAAATAATGGGATTTGTTGATCGTGGGAAAAAGTGGATTTTTTTGGTTTTGCTTGGTTGTTCTTGGAGATCCTAACCACTTATTTACTTGAGAGTCAACACCCAGCAAACCCAAGCACAGTAAGGGTTTCAGAGCACCCCCCCAAACCCAAGCACAGTAAGGGTTTCAGAGCACCTCAGAGAAACCCTGAAAAATCTCTGTGAAAACCTTGACAATACCCCTCACTTTTTGATACACTTATAGTATGGTAAAACAAGGTGATAAAATGAAAGGTTATGTTCTGACTGTAGGGAATAATGTTTACTACTATGATAATGAGAAAGCTGCACGGAAAGCCTTTCATCTATCAGTAGTAAAGAACGGTTTAAACAATGTGAGGATTACAGTATGCTAAGTATAAGTGCTTTTAATAAAGATGAATATCCTTTTGATTCTGCTGTCAGAGTGGTGTCTAACTACGGTGACGGTGACCTTCTAAAGGGAATGAAAGCAATCAAAGAGATATATTTGAACGGTGATGACGATACAGAAGACGCGTATCACATAGAGTTCAACTGTTATAATGCAGTCTTCAAACCAATGTCGGAGATGTTTCATGGTAAGTAATAATGATAATAGTTTTGTTGATCGTACTGTGGGTATAAAGAACCTTATTCTCAAGGCCCTTGATGTGCCTGAGAATGTAGAGAATGGTCGTGTCAATTGGAACTATGTGGATGCAGACATTCATGGTTGGAATCATGAATGGAATCTAGGGTTTACTGACAAGGAGTTACATAATGGATTGAACGCCTTTGCATGTTCTTTGGTACCAGCTCATCTGACCTGTACCTGTGCGCGGTGTGGATTGAATAACTTTCTTGGTGAACTCACTGAAGCATCTAAGGATTTCTAAGCAAAAACCTATTGACAGGGAAAGGAATATGAATTATAATTAACCTATACAGAGTGATCTGAGACACTCAGTGATGTCTACATTATGGTCTCAGGGGTTGATTACCGAACATCCAAGGGGGAAATGAGAAAGTCCCCCACTTACACTATGGCCGAAAAACAGACAAGCACTGTATGGATATACAGTATCGACACCAAGATAACCAATATCGATGGGTCGCACAAACTCGTGAAACGCTGTGAGAAACCTCTGAGCATGAAGGCAGGTCTGTCGTTGGCCTCAGAGCTGCACAAGCAGGGTCATGTGGTAGAGGTACGCAGGGTCTCGGAATAGCTCGGAGAAACAGTATTTTGGGACTCCTAGAAAAAATAGCAGGGGAGTAAAGTGGTACCCCAAAAGTCTCAAAGGAGTTCAAATAAATCCAAGCAAAAAATTTTTCAGCAGCAAAAACCCTCTAGACAGCTCGTCCAACATCGAGTATAATAATGCTATAACAGGAGATAAAAAATGGCAGAATTTTATGACGAAAGCAAATTCAATCTAAGACAAGACTGGTACTGGTCTAAGGTCATTGGTAAGAGAGACGAGTTGCAGTTCCAAGAAAACGAAGAGGAAATGCATGATGTTCTCATGGAGTACTTAGAGTTGAATGATCTTGCAGACTTCACAGAAGAACACTTAGAACAATGCGAAGAGTTGGTAAGATACTTAGAGACACCTTATAGTGAAGGTGGTGCAGGTTACGATATGGATACTTCTGCACACTTCTATGCATTGTGGTATACAGTGAATCAATGGAGTGAACAGTGGCACGAAGGCAGTTGGCAGGACTACTATGGATAATAACTGGCCTATACTCATTCTTATATTCTTTATGATAGTGGTTTCTGCTATCGGTGCGATATACACACCTGAGTTTGCACTCTATCCTATACCTGCATTACCGTGATCTACAATCGTTTACGGTCTGCACCCTACGGTTACGGTGGTTACTATTGGAGACAATGGCGTGAGTCAAGAAGTTAGAGAAATACATGCACGGACTGCTTCGGTGGTCTTCAGTGGTTTGGTGATCAACTACCCACTCCAAATCCTTGTGTTGTATATACTGATTGATCGGTTCAGTGTGTTGGATAGTTTTTGGATTGCCACCTATTCAACACTGATCATGACCGTGTTTGCATACACAAGAGTCTATATCGTCAATCGGTTCTTTACTAAAAGAGGGAGACAAAAAGTTTGAGACTGGAACCCTATGTCGTAAAAAGTGTATTCAGTGATGCCGAGTGTTTGGATATACTGGATATCTGTAAATACAAAGAGTTGAAAACCTCAGGTATTGGTGTGCATAAGACCAAGGCTAAAGAGAGTATGATTCGTCAATCGAAACAGGCATGGGTGCATGAGATACAGGCATACGAAGAAAAGTTTCTTCATATTATGAACGGTGTCAAGCAGGCTGTCCCTGATTGGAACCTAAGGTTTCTCTATCGTGAACCGTGGCAGTATACGGTCTACGATAAGGGTGATCATTACACATGGCACAACGATCAAACGCATCCCTCAGAAGACGGTAGCATTCGTGCCTTGAGTACGATTTTGTTATTGCAGGGTGCAAGTAGGGGTGGCATATTAGAGACCTCTGAGGGAGTCGTACAACTCTCACAGGGGGATTGGTGTGTGTTCCCTTCTTTCTTAGAACATCGTGTCACTCCAGTCGAACTGGGTCAACGAATTTCTCTCGTAGGTTGGTATCGATGTCGTGCATAAATAATTCCGTGGACTTTCATAAAGTAAGAGAAAAACTATTACAAGGTAAACATCGGCTGGTTTACAATTCGCTTACTACGGAAGGAAAACAACACACCATGATCGCATCCTTGTTGAACACGAACATGTTTCTCCATCAATCGGAGAGTGATAAAATAATTGTGTTTGATGAAGAGATTCAAGCATGGAAAGATATAGAGGTAAGTACCATTGTCAGTATGGAAAAAGTGGATGGACTTTGATCCTAAAGAACTAAAGAACAGTAAACGCATATTCAAGTCTGCGACACCGAAATACGATTTGTCGTGGTATGTCAAATGGATTGCATCCGTCTTTGTATTGATCGGTATGTCGATGCGAGGCATACCTGAACTTGCCTTTCTTGATATGAGCTTTAGTATGATTGGTGTGGGATTATGGTTATGGGTTGCCATTCTATGGCAAGACCGTGCATTGATATTGTTGAACGGTATCGGTCTCGGTTTTCTAATTAACAATATGATAAAATTTTTAGTGGGGTATTGATATGTTGGATTGGTGGTTTTTTGATATACCGATGTGGATCTTCGTGACCACATACAGTGTGATCTTTTGGTTTAGTGTGGGAGCCTTTGGAGTGTATTCCATCGAACGCTTTTTTGGAACAAAACTTTCGAAGTGGTGGCGAGAGAAAGTCGTCAACCGTTATAAAGTAAAATCAAACTCAGGGGACGATACTTATATGAACCCTGACGATTGGGGAGTCTAATGGAAACATTTTTACTGCTTACTGCACTCATACTATTTTTAGATAGTCAAATGGTACAACCACCACTGATGGTTGAGCCACCTATTGAAGAAAAAACACAAGAGGTAAGAGAGGTGCCAAAAGATGCTGTCAATGTGACAGAAGTCATGGCACTAAAAGAAATATTAGAGAAGGTCGTTGATCTTCAAAAGAAAGAAGGAGAAGAATAATGGATCTTTACATCGTACATCTATTGTACATCACTGCATGTGTATCCACTTGTTACTACATGGGATATCGAAACGGAAAACAAAAGGGTTCAAGACAAACTCTAAATATGTTGATAGCAGATAGATTACTATCAGCAGACAGACTGGAAAAATTTTACGGTAAATAAATTATGAATATATTGGGTGTGAATATTTCACACGATACTTCGGTTGCATCCATTACGGATGACACCATCGACTTCGTTTTTGACGAAGCACGGTTCAGACGCCAGAAGTATTGGGAAGTGGATGAAATGATGAAACGCAACGAAGATGGACTGCAGTGTATTGTGCAACGCAATATTCCTACTCCTGATAAACTGATTGTTGCAACCTTTGATCGTAGGGGTGTCAAACTGAGTGTCCCTTACGAGGATATCGTGTGTGATCGTTTGAAGTCGATGGAGTTCTGTCGTGTATTTCAAAACGAACAACTCTCTAACGACACGATTCAAAAACTGATCAAGGATTATGAGATCACCGAAGAACGCATGGAAGACGCGGATGCATTGATTTCACAAGTCATTGCAGAACAAGTCGGACTTAAAAAATTTCACTTAGACTTTGAACATCACCTGTATCATGCAGAGTGTGTTCATGCACTGTCACCATGGAAAGGTGAAGAGTGTCTTGCAGTCGTATGGGACGGTGGTGGTGTGTATGCAGAGTACGACACTTACCCCACTCATCAAGAAATGGAAACACTCTATCATTGTGTGCCAGGCAAGACACCAAGAAAAATATGGCAACGATTATCCAACCATCGTTTTCTTATCGACATGGGGTGGACATTCCCTAACCTTCCTTACGATTGTTTGGTCAACTGGGAAGATGAGATCATAGATCGAGACGGTGTGGAGATTGTTATTTCTTCACGACCATCCTCAGGTATGAACTTTAGTAATCTATCCAAAGTGTTTGGTTGTGATAATCAAGGAAGAGCTGCAGGTAAGATCATGGGTATGGCAAGTTACGGTTCCGTTCATCCGAATGCATTCAATCAATACTCGGTTGCACAACAATGTGAATTAGAATCGTTGACCAACTCCGTCAACATCATACAAAAAGGTATCGACATGCTTCCTCATGTCAATAAAATTCTTTTGAGTGGTGGGTACTCATTGAACTGTACCAACAACTACAAGTATCTCTCTGCATTCCCTGAGCATAAATTCTTTGTGGATCCTATTCCTCATGACGGTGGAACCGCACTGGGTGCATGTATGTGGTTGAAACGACATCTGAAACAAGGAGACAACAATGATTAGAACAGAAATAGTCAGAGACTTAGATACGGTATTAGACTTATTGATTGATCAACAAAAGATTGTTGCGATCTTTCAAGGCGAGTCCGAATGGGGCCCTCGTGCATTGGGTAATCGATCTATCATGTTTGATCCACGACATCCTGAAGCAAAACAAATTGTCAACGGTGTGAAGAAACGAGAAGACTATCGTCCTTTTGCAGGAAGTGTATTGGCTGAACATGCACACGAATGGTTTGAAATGTTGACACTGGATGATTCCCCATGGATGTCTTTTGCGATTCAAGCAAAACAAATTGCATACGAGAAGATACCAAGTATTGTCCATGCAGACGGAACCTGTCGTATTCAAACAGTGACACGAGAACAGAATGCAAACTACTACGACTTGATCAAAGGGTTTCATGGTATCACGGATGTTCCTGTTATCTTCAACACTTCATTCAACCTAGGTGGTGAAGCATTAGTAGAGACTATCTACGATGCAATCGACACTTGCAATCGTAGTGAGATAAACTTTCTCTATGTTCCTGAAGATCAGGATATTCATATTCCTTTTGAACTTATCAAACCAAAACATTTCTAATGGAACTAGGTATCACAAATGAGGCAATTGAAAAACTACTTGAGAAGAAAGCTAAACTCAATTTCACCTACATCCGATTGGGTGTTACTGGTGGGGGGTGTAGTGGTTTTAAATATGTCTTTGACACTGATGATGTATTTGACGAGAGTATAGACGAACTCGTTGACATGGGTCAACTGCAGTTCGTAGTTGACAAACATTCCCTTCCCTACTTAGACGGTATGACCTTAGACTTCAAAGTCGAAAGGTTCAACGAGTATTTTGATTTTATAAATCCCAAAGAACAAGCATCGTGTGGATGTGGTGAAAGTATTACCTTTACTATATAAATAGTATTATCGTTATGAAAACATCAAGTGCAAAAGCAAAAGGTCGTAGACTACAACAATGGGTTGCAACCAAACTTGTTGAACACTTAGGAGTTGATGCAGAAGATTTAGAATCAAGACCTATGGGTTCCTCAGGTGAAGATATCATTATGGGAAAACTCACTAGACAAAAGTTTCCCTATAGTGTAGAATGTAAGAATCAAGAAGCAGTGAATGTGTGGAAAGCATACGAACAGGCAGAGTCAAACTGTAAAGGATACGAACCTGTCGTGGTGATCAAAAGAAATAATCACAAACCCTTGGTTGTTGTGGATGCAGAGTATTTTATCGGATTACATAAATGAAAAGTTTTTTAGAGGCTGTCAAAGGAGACGACAAAGTTACGAACAATAAGTTTCGTCTAGTTGTCTTGGCTAACCGTCCTAAAGAACAAACCGATAAGTCTACCTCATTCAAACTAGTCAAACAAGCAGAGAAGATGGGCATCGAAGTTTATAACTGTCGTATCAACGGTGCATTCATCAATAGAGATCAAGACACTGAGGTCATCACCATTCACAACGAGGGTGATGATAAAGGTTTTGAATTGGATATGGATACACTAGTTCTTGTTCGTGGTAATGTTACACAAAAAGATTCTTACATGGATTTGATTTCTCAGATTGAGAGATACGGTATTGCAATATCAAACTTCCGTGAAACTATTGAAGTATGTTCAGATAAGTTCCGTGCATATCTTCGTTTACAAGAGGTGGGTATGAACCAACCTCGTACCGTATTGATACCAAGTGATGATCCTGAAGCAGTCAATCGTGCTCATGAAGCACTTGATGATAAGTTCCCTATGGTGTTGAAAACATTGCAGGGTTCTAAAGGTGTGGGTGTTCTGTTGATTGAAACAGAGAGATCACTCCAGTCTACCGTACAATTGATTGCAAAGATTGATCCTTATGCAGACTTACTCTTACAAGAATACATCGAAGAAGACTACGATGTGAGAGTTATTATCCTCAATCGTAAGATCATAGGTGCAATGAAACGACCTAAGATTATTGATGACTTCCGTTCTAATGTCTCTCAGGGTTCTAAACCTACAGAGATAACACTTACAGAGAAAGAGAAGGATGCAGCCTTGAACGCTGCAAAAGCAGTAAATGGACAATGGGTAGGTGTGGATTTCATGCCTGCAAAAAATAGAGAAACTGGTGAACCTTATATTATTGAGATCAACCACTCGCCTGGCACCGAAGGTATATCCAGTGTGATAGGTGAAGACATCAATAGAATTGTGTTAGAAGAATTCTTTGATAGAGATATATGGAAGAAGGCTGCAACTGAATGTGGTGTGTTAGAAACCATAGAAATCGAGGGTGAAGAACTAATGGTCAAACTCGATACTGGTAATAACACAACGGTGTGTTCCCTTCATGCAGAGGACATCGTAATCAAAGGAAAGAATATCTCATGGAACACATACGGAAAAAAATATACCAAACCACTTGAACGAACAATCGAACTATTGAAACCTGCAGAGAAAAGACCAGTAGTCTTGCTGGATGTAAAATTTCTAAATAAGAACTATGAGGTGGAAGTCTCGTTAGATAAGAGGAACCAAATACCCTTCCTTGCAAACAGAGATTTTATGAAACGAGCAAACCTTATGATCAATCCTGCAAGGAAGTTTATGTTGACGAAGAAAGTGGATTATGACAAGTCAGAAGATTAGTATTCAAGAAAGAATGAGAAACAAGGCACTCAGTGCCATGGATCATGTCGAGTTTGAAATTGATAAAATCATGGACAATCATAAGTCCAACTTCTCTATGTACGACTATCTCAAAAAACTAGACTACAGTTCTCGTGTCATAGAACACATGAAAGGATACTTTGAGAATACAATCTTCGAACTCAAGAACGAAGAAGAATGTGAACAGTTGGATGAAGCCTATAGTTTTCTAAAGAATAAAGACTACACTATAAAATTTATAGAAAGTATAGAAAAGGATATTGTCCGATATTGTGATGATTACAAACCAGTCCGTAGGGTTCGTATCAAGACCCCTGCTCAACTCGTAAAGAAATTACCATTTGCAAAAAGGTTTACCAAATACGATAGTGTAAACCCTGAGGATATTATCCGTGCAAAAATGTTATACACTTACAACACTTCAAATAAAAAACTCACTTGCTTTGATGCAGGTATGGGTGGACTATCCGTCAAAGGATCTCACATAATTGGATTTCAGAAATGTGAAGAAAAGACCTTGACAGATTTGAAGTTATTGGATAGACTAATTAAAGGTGGTAATACTATTGCAAAAAATTTCTTAGACGAGATACCAAGAAGTAAACGAAAAGAAGGAAACAACAGGATTACCAAAAATACATTATTAGCTAAAGTGATTAAATGATACTTATAGATTTTACTCAGACCATCATTGCAGGTCTGATGGCACAACTCAAGATAAACGATGGAGAGATCAGTAAAGACCTACTTCGTCACATGATAATAAACTCAGTTCGGAACTATCAGAAACGATATGCAAGTGAATACGGTTCCATTGTTTTATGTACTGATGCAAGTAATCCATGGAGAAGAGATTACTTTCCCTTTTACAAATCAAACAGAAAGAAAGCTAGAGATAAAGATGATTTAGATTGGGGTCTTATATTTGAGACTTTGCAAACAGTCAAAGAAGAAATCAGAGATAACTTTCCTTACTACTACATGTATGTAGAGAACTGTGAAGCAGATGATATCATTGCAGTCCTCACTAAAAGAAATGCAGAGGTGGGTGAGGATACACTTATCATATCAGGTGATAAGGACTTTCAACAGTTGCATGGTGAAACAGTAAAACAGTTCTCACCTAACTTAGGTCGGTTCATTGTATGCAGTGATCCGATTGCATTCAAACAAGAACATATACTCAAAGGTGATAAGTCTGATGGAATACCAAACATACTCTCTACAGACAATTGTTTAGATGAAGGTATCAGACAAACTCCACTGAGAAAAAATGTTTTAGATAAATACATGAGAATTACGATTGAAAACGATGATAAATACTATCGTAATTATTTACGAAATCAAACTCTTATTGATTTAGATTTCATTCCTAGTGATATAGAACAAAACATTGTGAATGAATTTGAAAAGTGTGAACCACCCCAAGGTAAAGTTTTCGATTACCTTAGGGAACACAGACTCAATGAGTTATTAGATAATGTCGAGGATTTTAGATTATGATAGAAGAAAAGAAAAGAGGTAGAGGGAGACCAAAGGGAGCTCCTAATAAACCTAAAATGGAACTGATTACTGAGAGGAAGAATCTTACTCATAATGCAGATGTATTTGAAATACTATGTCAGGCAAACATTGTTGCAGGTGAAGATAAAGACAAAGCAGTCAATGGTCTGAGAGTATTCAATGATAGAAACGGTGCAGTAAAAAAAGTACTGCAATGGTTATTTGATCCTAAGATTGTTTCTACATTGCCTGAAGGTAAAACACCATATAACTCCAACACTGCACCTGCATCCGACCTGAGTGAAACTGCATTGAGATTAGAGACAAGACAGTTCAAGTACTTTGTAACAGAACAGGTACCCCAAGTCAGAAGAGAAACGATGTGGATACAACTACTAGAAGGTATCCCATCTAAAGAAGCTGAACTTATGGATTTGGTAAAGGATAAAGTAAATCCTTTCCCTAACATAACTAAAGAACTTGTATCAAAGGCATTCCCTGAGATTCAAGTATAAATAAATATTAGTACAGTCCTCAGAGACTACATATAGAAAAAAGGGAGTTATTATATAACTTCGACTTATGTAACTTCTATAGTCGAGTAGGACTCCTAGGATTTTTATGAGGAATATATAATGGCAACAGATGAATTGAAACCATCCCAATTTGCTCAAGAACAAGCAATCCGTCAAAAAACAGAATCGGAAAGACTAGTTGAGCGTGTAGAAAATTTTACTGTAGGTATAAAACCCAACACAGCACAAAGTGTAAGACAAGTAATAGAGAAAGGATTACAGAAGGGTATCTTTTCTCTCCAAGAATTAGACTCTCTCTTAGTAGTCAGAAATGAAGTAGAGAAAGGAATACTTGATTTCAATAACACTGTAAAGTTTGTACAAACAAAACTTGCTGAATTGCAAGAAGAAGAACTTGTCGCAAAACAAGCTGAACTTGCAAAACGAGAAGCTGAAAGAACACAAGAAATCACAGACGAAAGACAACGAAGAAAGAAAGCAGAAGAAGAAGTACGAATTCTCAAAGCCCAACTCGAAGTACTTTCAGGTGTTGCAGGTAATGTAACATCTGCACCTGTAGCTGTAGAACAACCACATGCACCAAAAGTAGAGAAACCAAAATCAAAAGCATGGGATATGATTCGTGCAGGTAGACCTCATATAGATGATGCCTATGATTCTGATCTAAGTCATACAATCAAACCTCAACCAAAGGATGATCCTGATTTAGTAGAAGCAACTACACCACACATAGAACTATCTCGTAGAGAAAAAGTTCTCTTAGATCCACTAGGTGCAAGTCAGAAAGATGCAACAACAACAAGTGTAGATAAAGTTATTGAACTCGATGTTCCTCAAGATGCAAAGACCGTCAAAGACTTCTTTGAGGAAGTGCAAAGAGTAGAAGATCTTCCGTCTGCAATTCCACAAGAGAGATTGCAACCAACTCACTACATGGAAGATACCTTTGAAGAACTAGAAGCATCACAAGAGTCAGACTTCAAATTCGTTGAAGAAGATGTAAAGACAAAACCTAACTACACTAAACCAACTATCACTGCTGGTAATGCACCCAATCTAAAAGCAGTTGTTCAAGAACCTAAAAATGTTGAAGCAAAAGTAGACAAACCTATTCGTCAATATGATAGTGAAGAAGAACTCCTTGCAGATGCAAAACGAAGAGCAGAAGAAAGAAAGGCACAAAAAGAAGCAGAAGAAGAGTTTGAAGAAATAACTATACCTTCTGAAAGTGAACTTCGTGGTATGACTAAAACAGAAATTGAAACTATTGCAAAGACATTAGGTTTTGAGTCAGTAATTACATCACTCACTAAAGATAAAATGATTGATAACTTTCTAAGTGAAACCGATTCTTTTATAACCAGCCTACAAGAGAGTGGTGAGTTTGTAAGTGCATCTGAAACAGATGTGAAAGATGAAACGGATAAGAAGGATGCTGACGATATCAGAGACGGCGGATACTTTTAGTTATGGAGTGGTTGAACCACTAGACACAAAAAAAGTAAGTCGTCATTATGTTGATAGACTAGAAGAAATTGCAGACGATGTTCTTCGTTTCAATTTTCCTCATGACTATTCTGTTAGACTAGGTTCTCTCTACTCAGGTAGAATGTTTCTACATAAAGAGAATGATGAACTTATTTTCTGTATGACACAACTTCCTATTCTCAATCAGATCACTCTTAGACCTTACCTATATAAAAGAAAAGGAAATCCTACATCTATAGTTTTAGATGCAGATGAAGATTGTCAGTTCTTTATTGTACCCAAATATTTTTCACCCTTCAAAGAAGGTGATAAGATTGAGTTTGAATATGTACCTGAAGATGAACCTGATACAGAAAGAAAGGTACTATGTCGGAAATTATAGCAACAACAAAGGTAGATCAATATGAGTTTCTTGAGCACAGAAGAGAACAAGAGAGAAAACACTGGAACAAAAACAGTCTCAGTGGGAGACCTCTTGACTCGATTCTTACAGTTGAAATTAATACTACTGAGTTGTGCAATCGCACCTGTATCTTTTGCCCTAGACATGACCCACAAGTATTCCCCAACAGGAATTTACATCTTACGCCTAAAGGTGCTGAAACCATTGCAGAACAATTAGAAGAAGAAGGATATAACGGTAAGATTTCGTTTAGTGGTTTCGGAGAGAACCTACTCAATCCTAATTTCGTAGAGATCGTCAAGATATTCAAAACAGCATTACCCTATGCAACCATAGAGTGCAACACAAACGGTGACAAACTTACAGACAAGTATATCAGAGACCTAGTTCATTATGCGGGTTTAGACTTGTTGTATATCAATCTATATGATGGCCCTGAACAAATGAAACACTTTGATGAAATGATTCTATCGGCAGAGATAAGACCTGATCAATATAAGTATCGTATGCACTGGGGTGATTATGAGAAACATGGATTGATACTAAATAACAGAAGTGGTGTGATAGATTGGGTTGGTATTGAAGAAGATAATATCAAGTCTCTACAAGGTAAACCCTGTCATTATCCCTTCTATAAAATGTTTGTTGATTGGAACGGTGATGTGTTATTCTGTTCTAACGATTGGGGTAGAGAACATGTAGTAGGCAATCTACTGCAACAATCCTTATACGATGTATGGTTCTCTAAACCTATGACAAAGATCCGTAAACGACTTATGAAGGGTGATCGTTCACATTCACCTTGTAATAAATGCAGTGTAGATGGTTCACTGTTTGGAAAACCATCGTTTGATTTGGTAGTGAAACACTATGAAGATATTAATAATGGGTCTGCCAGGCTCAGGAAAGACGACACTAGCTAAAGAGTTATCTTACCACTTTCTTATTCCACACTACAATGCAGATACCCTTAGGGAGTTTCATGACGATTGGGATTTCTCTAATTTAGGTAGAGCAAGACAGGCACATAGAATGTCATCTTTTGAATTTGGTATTCTAGATTTCGTTTGTCCTTCTCCTGCATACAGAGATATAGTCAATGCAGATTATACCATTTGGATGGATACGATTGAAAAAGGAAGATTTGAAGATACAAACAAAGTGTTCATACCACCTACCAAATATAATGTAAGGATAGAAAAATGGATTGGACTAAACCGACTACGCAAATGCTTGGGAGATTCCAGCCCTGGCATACAGGGCATACAGAACTTTTTAGAAGAGCAATTGCCAAAACTGGCCAAGTAGTTATACTGATTAGAAATACTGAGTTAGACGATAAGAATCCCTACACTTTTGGAGAGAGGGAAAAACAAATTGTATATGCATTAGAAAGTAATGGATATAGACACTTAGAAGATTTTACAATTCTTAGAGTACCCAACATCACACATATCACCTATGGTCGTGATGTAGGTTACACTATAGAACAAGAACACTTAGATAAGGAGATAGAAAACATAAGTGCAACAGACATTAGAAAAAGACTCAAAGACAAAGAGTCTACTGAAAACATTTAGTTGGAGAACGATTGCAACCATATCCACAATAGGGATAGCATATCTCTTTACGGATAATGTTGAAGTTGCACTGAGTATAGGAGTAGCAGAATTTATTTTCAAGATGGTGATCTTCTATATACACGAAAGAGCATGGAGTAATGTAAAATGAAAAGAATACTAATAACAGGTAGCACAAAACTTGCAAGGTCAATAACAAATACCTTTACCAAAACCCCATGGCAAGGTGGTGTGTTTACAGTACACAATGCAAGAGTGGACGAAGCGATATCATGGAATGACTATGATATCTTTATCAACAATGCACATGTCAAGTTCAGACAAACAGAATTATTGTGGGAATGTTTCCAACATTGGGGTAGTGATGAAACCAAACACATCATCAATATCTCCAGTCGTGCTCATGAGCCTAATATCTCAAAGGGGTATTTGTATTCAGCACAAAAGGCTGCACTCAATCATCTTGCAAGTAATCTAGTGTACAACTCTGATAAGAAGTGTAGAATGACTACACTCAATCTCGGTCTTATGAACCATGAACTTCCTAGTTTGAGTTATCAGTATGTTGCAGGTGAAGTGTATCGTATAGTGACACAATACCCTGATGTCGAAATGACAGAAGTAACTATTCAACATAGAGAGAACTACAAAAGTGTTCAGAATGACAAAGAGTTTCTTTTGACTATGGACAAGTATAAGACAGATGGGTTCCCATTTGCATAAATAATAGTATGAGTATAGAATACAACGACTTCGGTTTTACAGCAATGGATGCAGAGGAACTTGCTTCTGTAGATACTAAGATTGTACAAAAGACCACAACAGCAACAGAAGTTATCAACAAACTAGATAACTTCATCCGACCTCTCCTTGAAAACCTTGCAAAGGACTCAGACAAGGACTACATCTATTGGCCCAATAGAGTAGAGATCATCAATAAGAAAATTCAAGAACTAAACGACATTCAAAATAATTTATAATTTTTTTATAAAAAAATAAAAAACCCCTTTACAGAACAGTCCATCTGCCCTATAATGTAATCATGGTTGAATCAATACAGGGTTTTGTATTGAGAACCGAACCGTAATACATTGAGGTATTTTATATGTCATTACAAAACAAATATATTGTGGACTTGGCGAAATCTACAGTATTTACCGATAAGGATTTAGAATTGTCAAAATCAGTTTTCAATCCTGATACGCATCCTGAATACTTTTATCTCTCAGAAATGGGACTAGAGTATGTCAAAACAACCCTTATGGAAGATGTTGAAGTTAACAACATCAACCCAACACTTCGTAAGAAGATGTTGCAAATGTTCCGTAAAGGTTCGTCAAAAAAATATCCTATCGTTAAAGACAGTTTTCTCAGTAGAGGGTATGACCTTCGTGCAAAAGGAATATTTGTCCTAGTTGACGAGAATGGTAATGTTGAATATCTGTTTAGTGGAAACACTACTCATGATATTCTAACCAAACACACTAATATGCAAAATAGAGTTGTGCATGTATTCAGAAAGAATGCATTCTTTTCTATAGCCAAACTTGCACAAATTGGTGGATATTTCAATGCCTTAGATTTAGAATTTGATTCTATCTCTTGGGAAGATATGGAAGTTATAGCTAGAGTCCAAGTGGAACAAGGTGAAATTGCACTTCCTAAAAATCCTACTGAAAAACAGAGAAAAAAATTCTTTGATGATATTAGAGAAGTTATTTCTTTTACAGGAAATGGTAAGTTCGATACGAAGGAACAGAAGATCAACGCTCTTCTAATTGAACTTTATGTTGAACAGACAGGTGATGCTTCTGTCATTACTATCAAAAGTGAAACACAGTTGATGGAAATTCTAAAGGAACAATTTCCTGAAATATACACTGATGGAAAGTATAATCAGTGGACTGGTTATTCTTGTTTCTCAGAAAAAATCTTACCAAGTTTTTCTGCAAAATGGTATGATAGAGGAAGGTGTGAGAAAGTAAGAATGGATATGATCATCCATTTTGGAACACCAAATCCTAGTGATCCTATCAAATGGATTAGGGATGCGTTTGTGGCATTCGAGTATGAGTGGAGAAGATTGCATGACTTCTTTGGGAATGCATACTTCAACTCACCTCTCGTCCTCACTAATAGGTTCTCTATTGAGGGGTTCTACCAGCAATCTCTAGAGTTGGATAGGGAGTCAGATGGATTACTGAAGTTTGGAACAGTAATTCCTTTTGATGTCATGAAAAATTATTTTCAAAACTATTTGAAATAGCCTTGACTACACCTCTCACTTTTTATTATACTAATAATACTATAACTGTGAGAGGTGTATCTCTCTACTAAGGAGTATATTATGTTATCAGAAAATGGTATTGTTGCATTAGGTAGACACCTAATCAATCAATGTGAAAAGAATGAATTGTATCCTAAGGACGATCTCTTGTGGAATGCAGCTGTTACTGCTGGGAATAAGATGGTAACCGTGGGAACAGTATGGTCTAGGTTCAAAGACTTCTCGTCTTTAGACAGAAACGAAATACAAGCAGTATTAGGTTTTATCAAATCCAAACAAGGTGCTAAGTTTCTTGAAGAGGTGAACCTAACCACTGCAAAACTATGATAGATTTACAACACAAAGATTGTCTAGAATTTTTGTATGCACTTCCTGATGAAAGTGTAGGACATATCAATTGTGATCCACCTTACAACATTGGTTATGACGGTGGTGCAGGATGGGATACATTTGCAAATGAAGATGAATATTTGGAATGGTCTAAGTTGTGGATTACCGAGTGTAGTCGTGTATTGAAACCCAATCGTATGTTATGTGTATGGGGAACACAAAAGACCGATCTATTCTTTCGTCTGAAGTTGGAAGTGTTGAACAAGATAGAAGGACTTGTTCCTCAGTCTGCAATCCACTGGTCATACAACTGGGGTGGTCGTCCTCGTAATAACTTTGCACACAAGTTTGAAACTGCATGGTGTTATTCTAAAGGTAAAGACTTTCACTTTGATAGGACACACATTGAAGTTCCTAGAAAGATGGAGATCAATGTAAGGACTGGAGAGAAGTATGAGAACGGAACTATCCCCACTACTATTTGGGAAGGTAATCTAACCACTAACTCTAAGGAAGCTAAAGAGTCAAACTTCCACCCCACCGTAAAACCCCAGTTTATTCTACAACGAATGATCAATGCTTACTGTCCTAAGGATGAGACCGTATTAGACTGTTTCAGTGGATCAGGTAGCACTGCATTAGCCTGTATCAATACTGGTCGTGATTTCGTTGGTTGTGAGGGGTATGAGGAGTATTATAATAAGTCCTTAGAACGGTTATCGCTACATACAGGAATAACTGAATTTATGGGTTGACAATAGGTATCACTTTTTTATATAATTAAATTATGAGAGAAATAAAAGGAGACAATATGAAACTTTCTGAATTAGTAAATGAAGTGAACCAAGAACAAGAGTTGTTCCAGTTATGTGATAAACTCTGTGAAGATATCGCAGCTGAACACTTCAAAAATTTTCCTACTCTAACCGATTATTCTTGGGGTTATGAAGTTGGACGAAAATACATCAAGATAATTGAAAGTGGTACCTACCAACGATCCGTTTGGGGTTTTATCAACAAAACTGAATTCAAAAAAGGTTCGTGTGGAATTACTTTCAAAGTTGGTGATGTTCTTATGGCAGCTGGTTGGAAAACACCTGCTCTAAACAGACCAAGAGGAAACCTCTTTGACGGTTATGTGATCAAAGGAAGAAGAAGATACGGCCCTGACTATCTAATCTAATGAAAACTTTTTTCAAACTACTAGGATACTCTGCACTACTTTTTGTAGTGTGGTGTATCATAGTTATTCTTATAGGAACGACACTATGAAACTAGAAGATTTTACAGATGCTAACGGCCGTCCATTGACATTTGACGATTTACGATATTTTGCAAAGCAACAATTCTCTGTTGATAATTGGGCAAACGGACTTTATCTTTCAACTGAGGAACTGGGTATGCAAAAGGGAACTGACAAGACACAGTGGAGAGAAGCGTCAATGGCGGGTAAACTAAGACATAAAGTGCATCCTAAGATATCCTCAGGTGCAGGATCGGATGAATACGGTTCTGATGCACTCAACGAGGAAACTGGTAAATTCTCAGAATACAAATCCAATGCAGTCGTTGATCGTCAACTACGAAACTTTTACGAACTACCTAAAGGAAACAATGGACAAACCTTTGCACCTCTTGTTGTGAAGGGTGTCTACAATGGTGCATACAAAGAGAGTGCAATCGAAGCATACACAAAGATTGATCATTACTTTGGAGTGTTTTGGAAAGAAGAAGTTCTGTTGATTATCAAAGTCAACACTGATGAGGTCATACGACAGTTGACAGAAAACAATGCAAAGAGAAAGCCAGGCAAAACAACCAACTGTAATAATGTGTCAATCAGTTTACGAGATATACACTTGTATGAGATTGCATACAAACGAGAGGGAAATGTGATAGAGGAAAATAATATAAAACTATGAGAGTGTTAGTGCAAAACTATGGGGATGTCAGGATATTCTACGATAGACCATTTGGATATAAGAGATACCATGTGGTGTGGCCTGACAAGACTGAAATGTTCTCAGGTATTTGGTATAAAGAAAAGGATGTTATTGAACATGTTGAAAAGCGTCTGTTCTTTGCACTAGGAGAAGATCACAATAGGGGCTCCGAGCTCGGGCAGGGATAATGGGTCAAGTATCACAAAATCCACAAGTATTTACACGATTGATGTGTGCGACCCACCCCGCCAACTTTCTTTTCAAAACACTTGACAATAGGTATCACTTTTTTATATAATTAAATTATGAGAGAAACAATAAAAGGAGACACAATGTTTGACATCATGCAATACGAAACCAAGAATGATAATGCTTTATACAAGGGTATTCCTGCTGTATATCGTTATCATCCTGCAGTTAGAGATCTTATGAAAACTAGGTTGTTCTCTGTCAAATACAGAGGAAGATCTAAGGAAGGTTATAAAAGACCACAAAACTATTGTCATAAGGACTATGCAGAAACCTTTGCAATTTATCCTTATTCAAGTTATTCTGAATACAGTGCTTTGAGAAACCAATACTTAAAAGATTGGGGATATAACCTTGCATGGGGTAAACTCAGAAACTATCTAAAAGATTTATCAACCTTTGTAGGAGCAAAATAATGGTAAAAAGATTTTTTGATACAATAGAAGTCGCAGGTCGTGACTACAAAAGATGGTCTGTTACAGGCACATTCTCTACTACAGGCAATGTAGTAGAAAAATACAAAGACAAGTTTTATGTAGCTCCTGGCGACATAGTTCGTTGGAAGTCTAACAATCAATTACCTTTTGGTGATGTGTTGTTAGATCTATGTGAAGCACTCTACATAACACCTAAACAACTCAAAAAGACTTGTGAGTTGAGGGAAGATGAAACAGATAAATTTTGGGGGAACCTAGGAGAAAAGATATGATACAACTAAAACTAGATTGGTTGCCGAATGCAATGGCAGACTACGAGAACCTAAGTGAAACAGAAAAGGCACATGTTGATGCTGCCCTTGATCACTTTGAAAATCAAAATCATCAAAACGATAACGACACATGTGTTTGTGGTGAAACTAATTGTGCAGATGAATATGCACATGTAACAAGTGGGTACTAAATATGGTAACAATACTTGTAATCGTTATCACAATTGTTATGGTACTATGTGTTTACATTGGTGCCGTGATATGTGAGGAGAATCGACAGAAAAAACGCATACCCCTTATATGGGAGAAGGAGTTTTGGAAATGAACGAGAAACATAAGTTTGGAGTAATTGGGAAAATAGCTGAACGAGAACTACTCATTCGTTTGGGTATTGGATTAGGTTCAGCAACATTTGGTTTTTTGATGGGTCTGTTCCTCATGTTTGTATCAATAAAAGCAAATGCTTCAGATGAGAACGGAGATATACTTTGTCTTGCACAGAACATTTACTTCGAGAGTGGTAATCAACCTCTAGCAGGAAAGATAGCAGTATCTCATGTAGTTCTCAATCGTGTAGAGAGTGATCTCTATCCTGACACTATCTGTGGTGTCATATATGATGCAGAACTCAAAGAAAACTGGTTAGGTAAAATGGTTCCTGTTATAGGTCGTTGTCAGTTCAGTTGGTATTGTGATGGTAAATCTGACGACCCTGTAGACAGTAAGACTTGGATAGAAAGTATCCTGATTGCAAGGAGAGTAGTGCAAGGTGAATGGTCAGACATCACTGAGGGTGCAACTCACTATCATGCAGACTACATACATCCCTTTTGGGCAGACAGCCTAAACAAAACAACAACAATCGATAACCACATATTTTACAAATGAGACACATAGGCAGTTTACATAGAACATACGACAGAAACGATGGTGTATCGTTAGAGTTTACTTTTGCGAATGGTTGGGGTGCAAGTGTCATAAAGAGTCAATACTCTTATGGTGGTAAAGATGGACTTTGGGAACTTGCAGTGTTAGATCATGGAGTTATATGCTATGATACACATATAACAAATGATGTACTAGGACATCTGACTTGGGAACAAGTCGAAAACACCCTAGACGAGATACAAAAACTATAATATAATGGAGACTATATGGAAGAAATACTAAAAGCATTACAAGAAAGAATAGAGAAGAACCAAGACATATTGGAACAAATAGAATACCAAGTGTCCTCTCTACAAAGTGAAATAAACATACTTTCAAATTCTATCAACACTGTTGACAGTATACTAGGTTCACTAGAAAGTACAGTCAACTCAATAGATAGCAGAGTATCGTGAACCTATTCTACTTAGATACAAGACCTGAGAAATGTGCAACTCTGCATTGTGATAAACATGTGGTCAAGATGATCATCGAGTATGCACAACTCATGTCTACTGCACACCGTGTGTTAGATGGATCTGAGTATGAAGATAAAACTAAAAACGGTAGAAGGATTAGACGATGGAAACATCCTAACAATAATATGGAGAATGTGTTGTATAAAGCTTCACACATCAACCATCCTACTGCAGTATGGACAAGACAGTCTTGGGGTAACTACCGTTATCTCTACAAACTGTTTTGTGCGTTGTGTGATGAATACACATATCGTTATGGTAAAACACATTTGACTGATACACTACTCAGACAAGTGTTAGAGGAACCACCTCAAAACATTCCTAGTGAAAGATTTTCTGCACCACCACCTGCAATGCCAGATGATGTCAAGGAAAAAAATGTCATAAATGCATACCATAAATACTACAGAGTTTATAAGAAAGACTTTGCAAAGTGGACTGGTCGACCAGTTCCTAGTTTTATGAGTGCATAATGCCAACATACGAATTTCTAAATACCGAAACCAACGAGATTGAAGAACACTTCATGTCTTACACTAAGTTGGATGAGTTCAAAGAAAACAACCCACACCTCAAACAACAGATCGGTTCACCTAACATTGTTGGTCGTGTAACTATCAGAGATAAGACTGGTGGGTTCAATGAAGTGTTATCACGAATAGGTGAAGCTAATCCTGCATCTAAACTTGCAGAGACCCACGGAAACAAATCAATCAAAAGAATAAAAGCAGAACAAGTTGTCAGAAAACACATAGACAAACAGAACAAAAACAAGTAAAATAATATCATGGGTAAAGTGCAAACAGATTACTTAGACTTTTCTGATTTAGAAAGATTAGATCTAAAAACTATTACAGAAAACGGAACACGGTTTTATGTAGATAGTATGGGAACTAAATTACCCAGTGTTACTACAGTCGTTGGACTAAAGACAAGAGATCAAATACAACTATGGAGAAAACGAGTTGGTGAAGAAGAAGCCAATCGTATATCCCAAAAGGCTGCAAGACGAGGAACTGCATTCCACGATAAAGTAGAACAGTACCTTCGTAGAGAAGATGATTACATAGAGTTTAATAACCTAATAGAAGAAGGTATGTTCAAAGGTATTCGAGGTTTGTTAGATCAAATAACACCTCTTGCAATTGAGTGTCCCCTCTACAGTCCAACACTGTCTATGGCAGGTCGTGTGGATTGTGTAGGTATCTTTGAAGATGCACTTGCAATTATAGATTTCAAGACAAGTGCAAAATATAAGAAAGAGGAGTATGCAGAGTCTTGGTATTTACAAATGACTGCTTATGCAATCATGGTTGAAGAACTAACTGGTGAAGCCATAGATGAGTTGTGTGCGATTGTTGCAATAGAAGACGGTAATTATCAACTGTTTGTTAGTGAACCTCATCGTCATGTCGAGGAACTGGTATCGTTGAGAAATCGTTATAAAAATTTATATGGAGTATAAATGTCAATACTATCTAAAAAACAATTCAACGAAAAGGTAGAACGATTATTGAGTAATGGTCGTGCAGGTGTCGTAGATGCAATTCTTAGAGTGTGTGATGATCATGCACTAGAACCTGAGAGTGCAAAGAGATTGTTATCTGACCCATTGAAACAAAAACTAGAGGCAGAAGCCAAGTCCCTAAATCTAATCAATAGAGGTAAGTCTAGTCAAGGGACACTTACCAGTTTTTATTCCAAATAGGAGTTGTTATGAAAAACGGTGAAATTGTTGCAGTAGTTACAATGTCAGGAGAGTATGTTGGAGAGTTAGTCAACCTAACAGAAGGTAGTGTTGAACTCAAAAACCCTCGTATGATATTGTCAGATGGACATGGAAAAATGGGATTTGCAAAAGGTATTTGTGTATCAGGTGTAGAGAACCCCACTTCTCAAGTGTTCAATCAATTCGTGTTTGTTGCAGAAGTCAATGAGACTATTGCAGATGGACACAGACAAGCAGTGTCAGGTATTACAGTCGCAAAACCCAAGATTGTAATCTAATGACCAGTAGAGAAGGATTTGATGCATATCAGTTGTACCTTGGAATAAAGTTACACTTTCATTCAGATAGTTATAACTTTATAACATACAACGGTAAAGTAAAGGCTGACATCAATTCTTTTCTCAAACGAAAAGACAAATACCACTTTGGTAAACTATACAAAACATATAAAACAGAACTGAAAGATTTCTTTGTTGCAAATCTATCACAACATGACTTGTGGGCAGGTGATCTACTCAATGAGGAAAGTGATAGACGATACATAGAATGGAAGAAGAAACATCAGAAACTTTTTTATATGTTTGAAACAGAAGTGTCTGACTTACTTAGAAGTAAAACCATCAAACAAGTCATTGAAGTAAAGAATGGACAACATCCTATTCTACTCAAAGAGTTTATGAGAAAAAGTATCTCCATTGAAACCATGTGTATACTGGATGACATCATGGGGTTTTTACCTACATGGTCTAAACTGATTGGGGAACAAGTTATCTATCCTGATTTACAAAACAGAATAAGTAAGTACAAATCCTTTATTTCTTATGATTTCAAAAAGTATAAAGAAAGACTAATTGAATTATGCTCACAATAGTTGGAAACGGTAGAAGTAGAGAAGGAATAAATCTTGACACTATCGGTAGATGGTGGGGGTGTAATGCAGTGTATCGTGATGGATACATTCCTGAACTACTCTTTGCAATGGATATTTCAATGCAGAGTGAGATCATCCACTCAGGATACTACGAGAAGAACAAAGTTGTGGTTGGTGGATGGGAACCCATAGACATATCTATGTTAGATATTATCCGTGCAGGATTTGAGTGGTCAGAAGAAAAACAGAATGTTTTTATCAAAGAGGGGGATACTCATTTTGTTGTACAAGGTGGGGAAGGACAAGTAGATTTCTTGGGATATAGAGCTGGTTTTCAAGATAACATAGTTATATATAAAAAAGAGAAACTCAAGAACCTCTTTACTGGAATGAGTGCATTGGGATATGCATTAGAGGAAGGAATGACTGAGATTACACTCTTAGGTTTTGATGCACTCTTTTCAGAAAATGTTGGTAATGTTTATGAAGGTTCAACTCATTATCGATATAAATATACGCTTGAGGACAGAGTGTATGATGCACAGCGTTCTCAATTTATTGCTCTTTTAGAAGAGTATAAAAATAGTAAAGTTTATTTCCAAAAGTCGCTTGACGATATAGAGGAAATTGACTATACTAATCTTAGTTACTATGAAAATAGTGAAAGGTGGATTCTAGGTTTCGGTCTAGAATCTAGTAGATAAAATGCAAATACAATGTAATACAATAGGAGAATACAATGTCAGCATCATTAGATAAACTTCGTGCAGCCATGAACGCTGCTTCACCAACTCAAGGTGAAACAAAATCCTACTCAGACGATAGATACTGGAAACCTGAACTCGACAAGAGTGGTAATGGTTTTGCAGTGGTTCGTTTTTTACCTACGCCAGAGGGAGAGGAATTACCTTGGGTTTCTTACTGGGATCATGGTTTCCAAGGCCCAGGCGGTTGGTATATTGAGAAGTCTTTGACTACCCTCAATAAACAAGACCCAGTGTCAGAATACAACACTCAGTTGTGGAATACTGGAATTGAAGCAAACAAAGAAATTGCAAGGAGACAAAAACGCAGATTGCACTATGTCTCAAATGTCTTTGTTGTTTCTGATCCAAAAAATCCTGACAATGAAGGTAAAGTTTTCTTATTCAAATATGGTAAGAAAATCTTTGAACAACTCAAAGAAGCAATGTCACCTGCATTTGAAGATGAAAAAGCAGTAAATCCTTTTGATCTCAGAGAGGGTGCTAACTTCAAAATCAAAATCAGAAAAGTAGACGGTTATTGGAACTACGACAAATCAGAATTTGATTCAGTTTCACCACTTTTTACAGATGAAACAAGACTAACAGAAGTGTTTAATTCTGTGCATGGTCTTGCTGATATCGTTGCACCATCAGAGTTCAAAACCTACGAAGAACTCAAAGAAAAATTTGAGAGAGTTCTAGGTCTCACTGGTAGTGTTGCAACCTCTACAGCAGAAAGTATTGCGAATGACGAAGAAGAAGTGCCTTGGTCAAATGCAAACGAATCTGTTGCAGATGAACCAGTAATCAGATCAGTTGACTCATCATTAGAAGATAGTGAAGATGATACTATGGATTACTTCCGTAAACTTGCAACTGAACAGTAAGTTTATGTTTGGGATGGTAGTATGATTATAATGTGTCCTATGAAAGTACTACCATTGACTAAGACCGTGGATAACAGGGGGTACTTAGTAGGGGTAAGAAGTTCAGCTAGATGCGGGGACTTCGGTGAAGAGCGGGTTGCTATAACAGTAGGGGCGACTTCACATTTTTTATTATAGGAAAATTTATGCCAAGTGTAACACCAAGAACTAATCCAAAATCTAAATTTGTTGAACCGTTTGATAAGATGCTAAGAAGGTTTAAGAAATCTTGTGAAAAAGCAGGTATCGTAGAGGAAGTAAGAAAAAGAGAATTTTTCGAAAAACCAGCTGCTAAGAAACACAAAAAAATGCAAGATCAAAATAGAAAAAGACAGTTAGAAAAGGAAAGACAAGCACTAAACGGTTATAGAAGGAAAAGATAATGTCTAAAGGTTCAAAGAGAAGACCTCAAATCGTATCAGACGAACAGTTCTCTTTGGCTTGGGATAAGATATTTACTCAAAAGAAAACACCATCACACGGACTTACTCAAGTCCATACAGATAAAACAAAATATAATAGAAAGAAATCTAGTATACAAACTGAGTGCTAGCAACAGTTGCACCGTATCTGTCTTGGTTCCTAGTTTGTGGGGCTGAAGGATAGACATTAGAGGTTGAACTGTTTGTTGATTGTGCATTAGTTACAATCACTGGTTGTTGTGTACTTGTACCAGCAGCTGACTCTGTTGCTAGTATTGTTGCTTGTTGTTGATATGCAAGTTCTTGTTCATCAGCAGCTCTAATTGCAGCTCTATCTGCGAGTATACCTTCTAATGTTTCACGATCAGCAGGACTTACATCAGCAGTATCTAAGATTGCTTGGATCTGTTTATCGGATGCTCTTCCAGCCATTGAAGTGTCAATGGTGTCCATACCCCAATCACGAGTAAGAATACCTGAAGAATCTGCAAGATCTTTCTGTGCATCAAACTCTTCACCGCCTCCAAACAAACCACCTATAACTGGTATATCTTTGATTATGTTTTTGAAATAACCTAATATATCAAAATTGAATAGTTCACTAAAGAAATCAAATAGTCCCTGCAACGGAGATGTTATAACATCCCAAAAACCACTAAAAGTTTGCTTCAGACCTGCCCACATCATTCCGAAGTCGAGGGTGAATAGACCATAAAAGAAGGTTCCTATTCCACCGAAGAAATCAAACAATCCACCTAATGCAGTGGAGAAGGAAGTTGATATACCTGACCATAGTGCAGAGAAGAAACCTGTCTTTTCTTCAATCCATTCTGCTGCTTTGTATACTGCATAACCAAGAGCAATCACTGCAGCTGCTATTGCAATATATGGTAATGCAGCTACTAACATACCAGCAGCAGTTGCTAATAAACCAGTAACGAATGCAAGTGCAGCTGGAATAAATGCTATCAATGCTCTTCCTAGACCTTTTGCAGCCGTACCAAGTCCTGCGGCTATTTTTTCAAGAACTTTGATTAGTGATCCAGCAGAAACAGCGAGGGATTTTATTACAGTTGCAAATCCTGTAGCCAAACCAGTAAACAATTTTCCTAATCCAACTATACTTGCTCTAAACATTTTAGATGCTAATTCAAGTTTATTATCGGATGCAAAGAAGTTCTGAGAAGCACTGACGACACTTCCAAATAAATCTTTTTTACCGAATATTTTTCCAACTGCATTGGTGTATTTTACTACATCATCAAATACACTTTCTAGATCAATGACACCATCAGTCAAGTCCTTGAGACCCTCTGCAAAATCACCTATCGGATTACTATCATTATTTAATTCTTTGAGGTTTTTCTTTACTCTTTCGTTGAAGTCTTTTTGGAGTCTTAAGTTTTCTTCTTGATCTTCTTCTGCTTGTGCAAGTTGTTGTTCAAGACCACTTTTGTTTAATTCTGCAATTTCTTCTCCTAAGAGAGAAGCTTCTCCTTGTAATATTCTTGATTTTTTATAAAGTTCTCTATTCTTGTCTATAGCTGCAAGAGCATCATCTCCATCTTGTTTAGAAATAAGTCCTTCACCAATATAGTCCTGATAAAATTGAAAATTTTCATCTAATTTTTTTTGGATATCTTCTAGAGAAGAAGATGGATCTATCTTCAAAAATTTTGCAGTTTCTTTTATGAACTTGTCTGTTTCTTTATTGTTTTCTTCTTGTGTTTGTGTTAGAAAACCTATTCTATCTGCCTGTTCACCTAATTGTCTTTGTACTTCAAAAAATCTATCAGTAGTTCTCTTTACCTCTGCTTCAATGTTTGCAAATGTATCAAAATCAAAATCTTTATCACCGTATTTTGCGAAGGTGTCTCTTATCAAATCAAGATCACCACCTGCTTCTTTAAATGCTTCTATTGTTTGTTTTTTTTGAAGTAACTCGATGTTAGATATAACTAGTTCAGACTTTCGTTTTTGCAATGCACCTGCAAGAGTATCTTTAGTTGTCTTACGAATTTCTGCAACTGTTTTTGCTAATTCAGGATTTACTTCTTGTAAACCCTTAACGACTTTTTGAAAAGAACTAGAAAACTCTCTAGTAGTTGCATCAATCTCACGATTTGTTTCTGCGAGATCTCTTGCAGCTTCTTTCTGTTGTTTTGCCTGTTCTTTTAGAACCTTACTTAGTTCGTTGTCGTTATCAGCCATTTATTTTTCTCTTATTGTTTACCAAATGCCTTTCCAGCTTCTGCAATACCGAATGAACCTAAAGTAACCACCACGAAGGAAGTGTAGATAGTGTCTGAGATTACTAAATCTTGTCCCATGTAACCTGTGACTAGATCAGTGATACCAAAGATCACCATCATAAAGAATGATATAAATCCAATGATTGATTTCTCATTGAGATGATTGTCATCCATAAACAAAGAACCAAATGTGAACTTCTCTTTAGGTTTAGCTTCTAGAGCTGCAACCTTAAGGTCTTTGGTTAGTTTTTCCATTTCTTTGATCTTGTCATTTGCATCGTCTAACTTTAACATTAGATCGGTGTATTTCTCAAGATCGATGTTTACTTCATTTCTATTTTCTACTGCTTCACTCATTGTTGTGTCCTCGTGAGTTTATTATTTTTTCATTCTGGCTTCTCTAGCCTTTTGCCTCTCCTCTTCTTCCTTTAGGTATTTGATGAGAAGATTTATGTAAATTTCTCTTTCCCAAGGAATCATATTTTCAAGTTCTGATAACGAATACTTGTGGTGTTGCATCATCTGAAAGTTTGAGTTGTAATAGTTATACAAACTCTCATGAGAGAGGCATACTAAAAAAAACTTTGTATACCCTCTAATCTACGAGTGTTTTGTTTCCCACATGTGTTACATTCGTAACTTGCATCAAAACTAATTTTAGGTGATTTCTCAAACCAATTGGTCAATTTTTGTAGTTGATCAATTGTTAGGTTATCTATAAAATCATTTAGATCACTATCTGATATATCCACCCTTTCAAAAATTTGTTCATTATCAAAAATTCTTGCGATACTTGCTTTTAGTACTCCAATGATTTGTTCGTCTTGTGTTTTATCAAACAAATCTTGGACTCCATCAACGGTTAGAAGTTTCAAGTTGACACCTACAGAGTCAGTTATCATTATAGGTTCGTTACTAGCTTCACCTGTCACTTTTACTCCTTCAATGTCAATATGGATTTCTCCAGTACCGTTACATTCTGTATCTGAACACTTCAGATTTACCGTTATGTTCTCACCTACTGACTTAGATCTGATTTGTAAAAATAACCATTCTAAGTCAACGGCTGCAATTTTATCTGTATCTATTTCTCCAAAAGTACATGCAGTTATCAGTTCCTTTACTGACTCTAACTGTTGCTTTTGGTCATCTGATTCTCTTGCAAGAATCAAAAGTTTTTGTTCCTTCACAAGGAACGGTCTGTATTTCACCTCTTCATTAGAACTTGGTAATAAGGTTCTATAAGTTGGTGCAGACTGTATTGGTAATGCCATAATTTTTCCTCACTTACTATCCACCAATTAAATCACTGACTTGTCCAGCAATACTGTCAAGTCTATTCAAACGATCTGAAAATCTTCTTGCAGAATCGTTAAATCTTCCGAGTACACTTGAACCTTGTATAAGTGCATCAAGTGCTAGTCTACCTCTATTTAGTGCAGACCTAGGTGGTGCATCGGTGTACTCATTTGTAAAATCTGCAAATGCAAAAGTAACATCAAATCTCATCAACGAGTCTGTTGACGATTTATCTAAATCTTGTGCAGAATAACTTATCGGATAAGTGTCGAACAATGTACACTTGAGTGCAGGTCTGTCAATTTTCATATCTCGTCTAAGTTGATAAATTATAATTTGTGAACCTTGTGCATATTCGTTATGATAACTAAAAATAGGGTATGAACTGTTTACTCTCTCTGAAGTATTAGGAGATGCATAGATCATTTGCATCCATGCCTCTATAATAAATCTATCGTAAAAACTACTATCACACAAAAAGGTCATATCGATAGTAGTGTCATGGTTGTAACCTGAAACTCTTGGTTTGGTAGGCCCCCATATTTTGTAATCTGTTGTTTCAAGTGTTCTAGAAGGTAAAGAACACTTCTCAACTCTTAGACCCATGTCTCTTGGTCTGTTTGCACCCTCTCTATCTCTATTCTGAGAAATAAGTATTTGTGGTAGGAAAAAGTCTACATGAAAAAGATTAGACCTTGCACCGAAATCAAAGTTATACTTGAATTTGTTTATTGAACCTTTTTGTAAATAATTGTCAGCCATTAAAATTGTTTCCTACTTTTTGCATAAACCGTGTTTGCATTTATGTTGAAGTCTTGTAGTGGTAAGAGTGCAATCATATCCCAAAATTTAGGTGGGACTTGAAATAGTGGACTTTTCAGTTGTGATATTAGATATCTTTTGATACAAGGTTTTGCATATCTGAATACAGTTGCAGATATCAATCTTTCATAACTGAGTGCATCTCTTTTGAAAGCACCTGTGGTTTCGTTTATTTCTATAGAACCATACATTGCATCAAGTAATCTTACTCTGTATCTTGGTGCAATATAGTGTAGATTGATACCATACCATCCATCACTCATATATTTGTAAGGAATTACAACTGGAAATCTATCCCAGTATGGTAGTTTCTTATCCCACTTTGCACCATAAGAATAAATATACATTTCACCTAAACGAGGATATGCTTGAGTTTCTCTCTTCAAGTCATCATCCAACATCAAGTCTTGTTGATCTAAACGAATAACTCTAAGTCTTTGTTTGAACCACTCTAAACTTTCAAAACTTCTTTTTTCATACTGTTCAGGAAGTTTAACTCGTTGTTCTAATAAATCTGAGAGTATTGCCATATAACTATTTATGCAATTATGTCAATTGATCTTCTGTTAAAATTCTAAAACCTAATCTTCTTTCCTTGCAAAAACTTTCAGCAGCCTTGAACTTTGCTTGATTGATCATATAGGATACACACTCATTTAGATATCTCTGTGTTCTCCTTTTGGGTTCAGGTGGTGGTTTGAGTTTACTCTTTGGTTTGACTTCTATAATTTCTCTTACAGTATGACCTTTTGAGTTTACATATTTGACATAGAAGTCAGGGAAATAACGGTGTATCTTTTTGTCAAGTGGAGACCTATAGGGGATGATAACTTCTTCACTTCCCCACTCTATAATGTTTGGATTGTTATCACAATAGACCATAAATCGTCTTTCCCACAGAGAACGATAAATAATTCTTGTTGGATCACCCTTATATTTCTTATAATTCTTGGGTTTAAACTTTCCTTTATAAGCTTTTCTTGACATAAATAACAGTAATAGTATTTATTATTTATAGGTCACAATTAATGGCATCACTTAGCAAACTAATCAAAAAATTCAAAAAAGTACAGAATGCAATAAATTCATTCAAAGGAATTAGTGGCAAACTAAGAAGTATCAACTACGATGGAGTTATCAGTAACGATATTCTTGCAGATAGAAGAGAGGATGCACGAAATCGTTTAGATCAGAGAAGAGAGTCTCTAAAGGCATCGTTTGATTCTGCAAATGCACCAGTACGATTTGCATCACTTCAACCTAATGGAAGTCCTCTCGCGTTGACCTACCCATTACATCACCAAATGATGAACTCTATAGAGTTTAGATCACTAGCAAGAAATGCAATTCCACAAACTTCAGATAATACAGAAGGGGGAACAGGTAATATATATGATTTTATACAAGAAGTAAGTATCATGTTGTATATACCTGATGGTGCAATGATAAGTGATATAGAAGTATCTACAGGTAAAAAGGAATTCGGTATTTTGTCTAGAGGAATGACATCTACTGGAAGTGCATTTGCAAATGAAGGTGTAGGTGCTGGTTTTTCTCAACTTGGGAGAACAGTAAGTACTGCAATTGGAACAGGTCTCAATGCAATTAGTAATACAATGACTGGTGGTTATTCTAACTTCCGTGCAGGTAAAGCGAAAAACCCTATGGAAGAAATGCAATTTCAAGGAATGGATTTTAGATCACATAGTTTTGCTTTTGAGTTTATACCTGCAAGTGCAGAAGAAGCTCAGCAAGTTGAGTTGATTTGTCATCATTTCAAAATGTTGATGTTACCTAATACCTTTAGACACGGTATGTTTGGTCGTCAAGATCATGGTGCAGAACAAGGTCAAGAAGAAACATTAGAAAACTTTTTCAATTATCCAAACAAATTTCAAATAGACTATCACGGCCCTATCAAAAATCATGTAGAAGGATTTCTACCTTGCTTTTTAACAAAGGCTTCTGTTAAATATGCAGACGATTACACTATGACTTACCACGATGGTTATCCTATAAAAACAACATTAGATTTAGAGTTTACTGAAGTTGTTATTGCAACACAAGAAAATTATAAAGAATACATCTCAGTAAAACGAAATGGGTATCATGATTTTCAAGGTAATCAAGATGAGTTACAAGCAGAAGCAGATGAATTAGCAGCCGCTAGAAGACGAGAGGAAGAAAGAAGACAAAGAGCTGCAGGGGGTGACGGATAATGCCTAATCAGTATTTTTCAAATTTCCCTAAGATAAAGTATCAACTAGAAACTGGTAATATCATAAGAATCAAAGATATTTTTCGTAAGGTTGTAATTGAACCTGAAGCACTTGATAGTATGATAGAATACACAAGTTATGAAATTCACGATGGTGAAAGACCTGATATAGTTGCAACAAAACTATACGGTGATGCAGACTTACATTGGTTATTCTTTTTGACAAACAACTTTGATAACTATTACCAATGGTATAAAAGTTTTGATGAATTTGAAGAGTATATCAGTCAAAAATATCCAGGCTACATACTAACTGCATCGAACACCACCGATATTGTTTCATCTTCTTCTAAGTTCTTATTAGGAGAAAAAATCAGTAGTTCTTTATCAACTGCAAATGTTATATTTGTTGATCCAACATTCAAAAGAGTTATTGTCGACAGAGGTTCATGGACTGCAGGAGATGTGGTTACAGGTGCAAATAGTGGTAAATCATTTACAGTACAGTCTGTGCAAAATCATAGAGACGGTGTAACACATTATAAGAACTCAGATGGAGTTGAAAAGAATACTCCATCATCAGGTTTTAATCCTGTTACTTTTTATGACGAAGAATTTGCAATAAATGAGAAGAAGAGGAGTATCAAAGTACTTAAGAGACACTTAGTAAAACCCCTAATTGCTGAGTTAGATAGATTATTGGGATAATTATATTATGTCAGGCAGACAAACAGAAACACAAAACCTGATTGCAGGTCAATTTGAAATCGATGCACTTGTTCTTATCAATCAGTTTGAAGAGGCTGTTGATTTGAGATCGTTGTGTACCAATCTTAGAATCTTTGAATCTATAGATTCAAAATTTCTTACTGGTGATGCATCTATCATTGATGGTATGGATTACTTAAAAAACTTCCGTATGACTGGACAAGAATTTCTTAGAGTTGCATTCAGACAAAAAGAAGGAATGAATAAGAGTGCAGAAACTCAATTTTCTATAGACAAAACTTTTCGTATTCACAAAGTACATAATATTCAAGACAATCCTGAGGGACTAGGTATTGGTTATCAACTTATATTTTGTGATCCAAGAGAATTCTATGCAAAACGAACACGAATCAGTCAAGTGTATAGAGGTTCGTGGAGTAATATCTTACAGAACATTTTACTCAATGATGCGAGCTTCAAAGAAGAAGAATTTGATCATTGGGAAGATACCAAATACGAAAACTTTCAATTCATTTCTCCTAACTGGACAGTAAACGATATAATAGATTACATTTCAGCACAAGGTACTCCATCCGATAACACATGGGGTAATGAAATGTTTTTCTTTCAAACTGCAAACGGTAAGTTTCAATTCAAGTCGTTTTCAGAAATGTGTCAAAGTGAATTTCCAGTAGAGTTCGACAATGTTCCAAGAACAGATTACGATGCAAGTATTCGTGATCTAAATGGAAAGGGTGGTCTACATTCTGAAATCAAAACATTTATGAGGGAACAACAATTTGACACACTCAAACTAACAGAAACAGGTGGGTATGCAAGTACCATGAAAGTATTTGACCCTATAAGAAAAATACAATACAACCAAGTGTTTGATCTAAAGAAAGTGTATAACAAAGGTCATCATGTATCAGGTCATCCACTAAGTGTTTTAGATCAAGACGAAGTTTGGTTAACTTCTGATAACCTTAAAGGTGCAACAGAGAACATAACAGTTACTCAATACGATGTTGACTCTGCACCAAACGAACAAGACGGTTCACTTATTGTACACGACATTCATTCACGACATTCATTTGATAATGGTCAAATAGACCAAGATGAAGAATGGAGAGGTAGACAAAATTTAGATGAAAAGAGATTAGGTAGAAATGCACTAATGCAAGTTATAGGACAATATCGTGTAACAGTTCAAATTCCTTTTAGAACAGATCTAAGTGTGGGTCATGTTATCATACTGAAACAACAACCTAAGGATGTACAGGGTAGACAAGTATCTCCTGACAAACTGAACGATAATCGGTACATTATAACTGAAATTGGTTATGAGTGTTCACCAGTAGAAGAAGTGGGTATACTCAATCTTAGTTGTGTAAAAGAAAGTTATGCAGGTATTATCAAAGATATACCTTCACCATTATTGACAGCAAGTGGCCCTGAAGAAGGAAGTGCAATAAGACGATGAATTTTTATTACGGTGTAGTTGAAGATAGAAACGATCCACAAAAGTTGGGTCGCGTGCGTGTGCGTGTGCATGGGTTACACACGGAGAACAAACAAAAGATAGGAACACCTGACTTACCATGGGCAACCGTTCTTATGCCTACAACCTCTGCAACATTATCAGGTTTCGGAACTCAACACGGACTTGTAGAGGGAACTACTGTAGTTGTAACTTTCAAAGACGGAAAATCAATGCAAGAACCTATGGTCATAGGTGGTATGGTAGGGTTCAATCAACCTAAAGAAATACCAGTTACAGGATTTGGATTAGGAGATGCAAGAAGAGAAAAAATAAGAGACAGAGAAATTGGTTTCAATGATCCTAGAGCACTGAAGGAGAGTGACTATGTTGGAACACCTGATGGCCCTATCTTTGGTGCAGGAAGAAGTTTTGGTTTACTCGGTGATTTAGAAAATGCACCTATTACACCTAAAACAGTTGAGATTGATTACTCCTCTAAACTTGCATCAGGTGGTGCAACTGGAATTTTGTCATCGATCAGAGATGCAATAAGTTCGTTGACAGGTTCAGGTAGTGATGAGAAAAAAGGTTCAGGTGGAACTAAGATTACTAACCCAACACTTACAAATGATGACTTACCTTATTATCCACTAGAAGATTATTACAACATGTCAGATGTATCTGTTTTTGCACAAGGTGAAGCAGACTATTCATTTCTAAACTCACCTCATACACCTGATACAAAAGCTGCACCTAAGTATCCATATAACAAGTCAATGTACACTGAGTCAGGACACTTGATTGAATATGATGACACAAGAGATGCAGAAAGAATACTAATCTATCATCGTTCAGGAACATATACTGAAGTACAACCACTAGGTGATAGACATACAAGAATCGTACAAAGTGATTACGAAGTTGTGTGTGGTGATAAAGAAGTCACCGTTTGTGGTGATATGAAAATAGTTGTGAAAGGAAATGCAAGTATAGAAGTCACAGGTAAAACAGATATTACCTCAGGTGGTGATTTGACAGTTGCAGCTCCTACCATAACATTGAACTAAAATGGCATTCACACTTCCATCAATTCCAAGCAAGATCTCATGCCCACAGGGAGACATTTTTCAATTTCCTACACCTGCTGATTTAACAAACATACTCAATGAAATTGGTCAGATACCAAGTAAACTTAGAGCATGGATGGTAGAACAAAGAGACGAGATTACAGATGAAATCCGTGCAGAGATAGAGGAAGTTATTAACACCATAGAAGAATGGAGAGAAAAAATTGCAAATATATTATCTCCATGGTGGAATATAGATGGTGTTGATCCTGATATCAGAAGAAGAATACAAGAACTCATGGCAGAACTCGAAGGTAAGGTCGGTGAGGAAAGAGAAAGAATACTTGAACAGATAAGACAACTTAGACTTGAGTTCAATGTTCGTGATTGGCAAGCAGAAGCAAGGCAGGCAGTTACAGAGTTCATACAAGAAATGCATATCTATATTCCTATGAAGGTTGCAGAATTGATTTCTAAGATTACAAGTTTTAGTCTCAAAGTCACACTCTTTGGTATTTCCATTGATGTTGCAAAACTTGCTACAAAGGCAGAACAGGAAAGAATCAAAATGCAGATATGTGAGAAGATTGATTCTCTTTATGATTTAGTTCCTGAGGGTTATAAAACATTTGATGGTACTTTTGGAGTAGATGACAGAAAGAAAAGATGTCAAGTTGTTTGGAGTTGGATAAAGTCAGAGGTACATGATTGGATCACAAATGGTATCTTCAAACTTGCAAAAACTCTTATAAAAATTTTCAAAGTTATTTGGAAACTTTTAGGACTTCCTGATCTATCTGCATTATTTGAGTTTGATGTTTCAGCTTTCATTCAAGCTGCAATAGGTAAATTTAAGACTGAGATAAATGAGTTGAGAGAAAAACTTAGGAATATTGACTTATCTGAAGAACTACGAAAAGAATATAACAAGAGAATTCAACAACTAAGAAAGTTAGTATGTCGTACACTTGAGGAATTGAACATTCTAGGTTTCAATGTGTTATCACTTTTAGGTGGTGAAATAAAGTCAACGGTCAAATCATGTGATGAACTTATACAATCATACATAGAAGCATTCAGAGATTTTGCAATCAACTGGAAAAAGAAACTTTTATTTGATTGGGTCAAAATTATAAAGAAGTTTTTTGACAAGATTGGATTGGGTTCTATTTTCAAATGGATCAACATAACTTTCTGTGATATATTAGAACTTATAGGTTTCCCCTTCGATCTTCCTTCAAATTTAGGTTCAGGTTTATCTGCACTTGCAGCTGCTAAAATTATAGATGTTGATGAGTCCCAAACTTTCAACTTCAATACAACTGTAAGAGGTTCAGGTACAGTAAATGAATACCTTGAAGTAGAGGATGCATTGGGAAGAAAAACAAAAGTCACATCACAAGAACAGTTGAACGAGATTTTAGAGAGATCAGAAAGAGTCAATGTTGCATATTATCAAGGTGATGGTGTAACTGATAAGTTTATTGCACCTACTGGTAAGGGAACCCTTCGTGTTTATCTGAACGATAATAGATTGATAAACTCAGCTGCACTTGGTGTCAATAACTATGTGGAAAACGGAAATTATGTGAGATTTGTGGATACACCAAAAGAAGGTGATAATATCTCACTAATTAGAATCTAAAGATTATATTTGTTTATAAATAGTATTATGGTAGATTTAGTTAATCAAGCAAAAGTAGTTGCTACAGGTAAGAGTCTATATTCTGATTTAGATTTATTTCTTACACCTCATCCTGTAACAGGTGATATTACACTCAAGACAGATGCAGAGGCAGTTAAGAGGTCAGTAAGAAATATCGTTCTTACTAATTTCTACGAGAGACCATTTAAACCTAACCTCGGAACCAATATCAGAGCTTCGTTGTTTGAGTTAGATAACGACAGAATAAGACACTTACTCTATGATAGAGTAGTCAATGCAATCGAAACACTTGAACCAAGAGTATACAATGTAAAACTACAGTTTTCAAATCAGAGTAATAATCACTTGCATGTTTCTGTTACATATACCATAAGAAATAGTTCACTAACGAACAGTTTTGAAGTAAAAATTAAAAGGACACGATAACCATGGCAGTCAAAAGTTCATTATTAAATGTATCGGATTTAGATTTTGATGATATTTCAGCGAATCTAAAAACCTATCTCAAAGGTCAAGACAAATTCAAAGATTATAACTTTGAAGGTTCAAATATGTCTTTACTTATTGACTTACTTGCTTATGCATCACATATCAATGCATTCAATACTAACTTAGCTGCATCAGAGTTATTCTTAGACTCTGCACAGATTAGAAAAAATGTTGTATCTCGTGCAAAAGATTTAGGTTTTATCCCTGCATCAGAAAAGGCTGCAAGAGCAAAAATAGAACTTACACTTTCTAATGTAAGGAATGCAGACGGTACATATCCGACTACAACAGAGATGACTCTTCTAAGAGGAAATGTATTCGAGTCAGTCTTTGATGGTTCAAACTATAAATTTGTTGTTTCCTCTTCTGTCAAACCAGTTCAAAATGGTACAAACTTTAGCTACACTGATGTAGAACTAATTCAGGGAACATATGTTACAGATACCTTTGTTCATGATCGTCAAATAAAAAATCCAAAATATGTTTTATCTAATGATAGAGTAGATGGATCATCTATAGAGGTCACAGTTACTTCTAACAATGTCTCTACTGCATATACACTTTCTACCGATGTATCAGAAATCAAAACAACATCTGAAGTGTTTTACATTCAAGAAAACGAAGAAGGGTTTCAAGAAATTTATTTTGGTGATGGTGTATTAGGAAAAGAACTTTTAGATGGTGATATTATTGATGTAACTTATATATTGGTTGATGATGACCATGCAAATGGTGCTAAATCTTTTAGTATTGTTACTGCAATCAATGGATACTCTAGAGGTACTATTATTGTTCAAACACCTGCAACTGGTGGTTCAGAGAGAGAAAGTATTGACTCAATCAAGTTCAAAGCCAATAAGTTCTTTACATCACAAAACAGATTAGTTACATTGAACGACTATAAAGCAAAAGTTTCTGAGTACTATCCAAATGCTGATGCAATTGCAGTATGGGGTGGTGAAGATAATGATCCACCTGAATACGGTAAAGTATTCCTTGCAATCAAACCAAACAATTCTGATTATATAACTGCAGAAGAAAAACGAGTGATACAACAGAAACTCAGAAAACTTAATATGATTACAGTTCGACCTGTAATCATTGATCCTGAAATTATCAAAATACTTGTCTCAACTACATTCAAGTACAACCCTAAATCAACAAGACTTTCTCTAGGAGAATTGCAGACATTAGTAACGAATGCAATCGTTGATTGGGATACTGCAAATCTAAACAATTTTGATTCAATCTTTAGACATTCAAAACTTGTCAGAGCTATTGATGATGCAGACTCAAGTATTTTGTCAAACATTACAAACATAAGACTAAGAAAACAACACTCTGTTACAATTGGTCAGAAGAAAGACATCACTGTAAACTTTGGAAACAGTCTTTACAATCCTCATTCAGGACACATGGCAAGTACAGGTGGTATTCTAACCACAACAGGTTTTTTACTTGATGGTGATACAAAAACATATTACTTTGACGAAGATGGTACAGGTAATGTAAGAAGATATCACCTATCAGGTTCTACAAGAATTTATAACGATTCAGAAGCTGGAACAATAAATTATTCCACTGGATTGTTATCAATAGATGCATTGAACATTACCTCAACGGTAAATGCCAATACATCAATCGACTTCACCGTCATACCAAACAGTTATGATGTTGTTGCAACAAGGGGTAATCTAATAGATATCTCTTCTGCCGACATTTCGGTACAAGGTGAAATAGACACCATCGCAAGTGGTGAGTCTAGTGCAGGTGTCGGTTATAAATCAACACCTTCATCTAGTTACTAATTATGTATAAAGTGATCAGGAGTCCCCTGAGTAGTTTCCCATTTATTTGGATTATAGGAGAAAAAAATGGCAGATAAAAAAATTAGTGCTTTAACAGCAGTTGCAGATTCAGACATCGGTGCCGATGATCTTTTGCATATTGTTGACAACCCTGGCGGCACACCAGTAAATAAAAAAATGACTATCGGACAATTGTTCGAGAATGTTCCTACATTTCTTGCAGTAGATGATATTGCATCATTGACAGCAACTGCATCAAACCTTGCAAGTACTTTTGGTACTGCATTTGATGGTGGTTCTTTCAGTGCTCATACATCATTTACACTTGACAATGGAACTAACACTGGTCAATTAAAAGTATTGTGGATGAAATCATTTCATGGTTCATCTTACGAAGCAAGAGTAACAGTAACCTCATGGGGTTATTCATCAACAACAACAAACCAAATCGTGTTTGATGCACTTGGTGAAGCTGCTATTCTTATTTGGGACGGTAACAACTGGTTCCCATTAGGTACTGTTGGAGCAACATTAACATAATATTATGTCACACGAAAAATATGTCATTGATAAACTAAGTCAAAGATTACCGAATCTTCTTCCTGATTTTGTTAAGGAAGAATCACCTATCTTTGAGCAGTTTCTTAAAGCATATTTTGAGTACCTAGAAGCTGAGATTTTAGTTCTAAAGTCTCAAAGTGAAATAGACGGTATTTTACTTGAAGACGGTGATGGGTCAATTTTACTTGAACCTGCCACCGTCTCTCCGTCTCCTGATCAAAATGTTTCAAAGATAAAAACAGAATCATCTTCTGCAAACACAAACCCAACTGCAAGTCCGTTTGTAGTAGGTGAATACATCTACAGTGAAACAAACGGTTCAGTTGCAAAAATAGAAGTCATCAGTGGTAATACTCTTTACATTCGGTCTATATCAGGAACAGGTTTTTCAAAACTTGAAACAATAAAGGGAAGAGACGGTAATCAAACTGCCATAGTGCAGACATATAAACAAAACACAATCTCTGCAAACAACAGACTTCTAGATATAGGAGATGTAGATCATACAACAGAAGATTTCCTAGAATATTATCAAAGAGACTTTGTACCATCATTAGACTTGACTAATGTTCCGAACAAAAGACTTGCAATCAAACATATAAAAGAACTATATCAGACTAAGGGTACAGAAGAGTCTGCAAAGTTCTTGATGCGTATATTGTTTGGTGAAGATTCAGAGATACGATATCCTGATAACGAAACAATATATCTTTCAGATTCTAGTTACAGCCAACAACGAAGATTGGTTGTGCAAATGGATAGAGATTACTTACCCAAAGCAACAGATAAGATTACCAAATATGATATAGATGGTATCACAATACTTGCAGAGTCAATTATTGAAAATGTCTATGTGTTAGACAGTTCTGCATTTATCTATTCATGTAATATCAAAAACAATCACTACGGTACATTTAGTAATACCGATGCAGTCACATTTTTAGATAGAGACGATAAAACAAAATATACAGGTGTTATCAAAGGTATCATTGCAGGAACCAATTTAGACAATTCATCTGTTTATGTTGAACATGACGATAGTGGTGTTATTCTTTTAGAAGATGGTGGTGGTCTAACTCTAGAAACACCAACTAGAGGTTCCATGTACAATATCAGTGATGCAATCAATTATACTGGTTCAAAAGATGATACAGATGTAGTCAGTTCAAAAGGTGTTGTAGATGGTCTTACTTACGGCCCTATCACACATATCTACATTGAAGAAGAAGGAATAAACTATGACTCAGGTGATTTAGTTGTATTTGAAGATAATCTACAAACAGGTGGTGCAGAGGCAATCATCGGTTCAGTAGGTGATGAAATCCTTTTAGAAAATGCAACTTACTGGGGTCAGTTTGAAATCACTGCAGCAGCTAGTCAGACTGTTTTTTCAGGAGTAGACAACAATGGTAAAAGAATATTTTTCAATGACAATACTGTAAGAGTATTTGTTGATGGTATTGAATCAACTCCTACAACTGATTTTATATCACAAAACGATAGAGTTACATTCACATCTCCACTTTCAGGTGGTGAACTCGTAGAGATTTATACACAGTTCAATAGAATAACCTATGAAGATGGTTCACTTATAAACCAAGAGACTACTGTAGGTAATATTCGTTCAATTAGAATCAAAGACGGTGGATGGTATAATAGTGTACCCAATGTGTATCCAGGCGGATACATTTATTTTGATGACATAACAGGTTTCCAAGAAGGTGAGGTTGTTACAGGAACAAACTCTTCTGCAACTGCAACTATTCTTAGACTTGAACCTAAGAAGAAAAGAATAGTTGTCAAAAGAGAATCAACAGACACAGGGGTGTTCATAGATGGTGAACAGATTACTGGTGGTACATCAAATACACAAAAACTAAACACTAACACAACCGTTTCATCAGGTACAGGTGCAAAACTTTTCGCATACGGTGAAAACATTGGTGGTGTTGCATCAGTCAATATACAAGAACAAGGTTATAAGTTTGACTCAGATGGTGCATTAGATAGTTCCTCATTCTCACCTATGTTAATCGAAACACCTACTGCAACACTTACACGAGATATAACACTTACAGGGGATATCTCAGGTGCAACTGCAACAGTAGTTTCTTACAATGCAAACAAACATATTGTAACTGTCAAAGATGTTGATGGATACTTTTTAGAAAATGAAATGGTATCTTACAACAATGTGGACGAGTTTAGAGTTCTAAAATTTGATCCTTACACTGGTCGTGGTACACAAGCTGGTGAGGGTATCATACAAACTAATTTCTTGGGTGTTAGAAGTTTCTTAGATGAAGATGCAGCTAACATTCACGATGGTTATTATTATCAGACACACTCTTATGTTTTGAAGGTTGGAGAATCAATCAACAAATGGAGAGGTGCATTGAAAGACCTCTTACATCCAGCAGGTCATATTTTCTTTGGTGAGGTTGCAATCAAAAATGTTATTGATGCACAACCAACAGAACAGGTTAGATTTAGACCAACTATTATTATCGGACTTGAAGTTGTACCTTATGTAGTCAATGCATTTACAAACTCAATGAGAGAAATTGAGATTTACACGAATGCAGATGAGATGAATACACCATTGATTGTATTGAGAGATGCAGGTGTACCTTCTATCTTTAGAACAACACCTTTCACAGAGTTCGGTGATTCATCTCATAGAAACAGACACTTGAATATAAACATTATCAATAGTTTTGCAAGTGCAACTACACTTACAGGAACAAGACTACAAGGTGGTAATGGAACAGTTACATCTTTATCACTTGAGTCAGCAGACAACGGTTGGTTGTCAATAGAAACAGAAAGAAGGCCTGCAAGACACGGTAAAGTTTTCACTTCATACGATATTGTAGATGAAGTATTGATATTAGAAGATGGTAGTCGAATAGAATTAGAAGAAGAAGTTTGCAAACTAAGATTAGAACCTAGTGAACATGCAAATGTTAAGGGTGATTATGGTGATGTAATGATTATGGAAGATGGTGATATTGTTAGATTAGAATCTGCAACAACAGATGAACCAGTACATTACTTTACAACAGAAAGATCAATAGAACTCAAAGACAAATACTTCTTGTTTGAAGATGGTAATAGAATCATCTTTGAAGATGGCGATGCAATCTCAGACGAGGATGCAGGTAGTCATAGTTATACTTCTTTTGTCCCATTAGGGTCAACTTATAGAACAATAAATACAATATCAAATCAACGGACTTACGACATCTCTTATTACTTAAAAGATGAAACGGATGAAGATGATTTCTTATTGGAAGACGGTACAGGTAATGTTCTAAGTGAAGAATCACAACCTGAAGGAATTAGAATATCTGATATGGAATACTATCTACCTAAGATGTATGTATCAGAATTGCCTTTACATGAAAGAAAAAGGACAAATTTATCATTTAATGCTTATGTAAAGTCTGCATAAGTTATAAATAGTATTATAAATAATCTGAGGAGATTAAAAAATGGCAGCAATTATTACGGAAAAGTTTAGAGTACATAACGCTAAACAATTTAAGGAAGATTTCGGTGAATCCGCTTCATCGACTTATTTATTCATAGGTAGACCATGGGCATGGACTGACGATAACAACCCACCTTCACCTTCAAACGGTATAGGGGAAGAGGTTGATGCATGGTCAGATATGATTGCAATGAAGAAGGTTTCTTCTTCAGATGTATCACATGGTATAACAAGATACGACTGGACTTCAGGAACATCTTACGATGAGTATGCACATGATTATTCATCATCAAATCAAACACCTGCAACATCACAAAACAGTTTGTTTGATGGAAGATTTTATGTCATAACAGACGAGTATAATGTTTACAAATGTATTAGAACAGGTAGAGATGCAAATGGTGCTGTCGTTGCCTCTACTGTCAAACCTACTGGTACAAGCTCAACTGCAATAGTTACAACCTCAGATTCAGGAGCTGCCCAAGGATATCAGTGGAAATACATGTACACAATATCTGCCTCAGACACAATCAAATTTGTAACTAACGACTTCATTCCAGTAAAAACACTTGGTGCTCAAGCTGAAATAGACGGAACAGGAACAAGTGGTGGAATGGGTTCATCTGCAACCGATGATGGTTCTTCTCAATGGGATGTTGAGAACGATGCAGTAGACGGTGCAATCTATCATGTAAGAGTAGATGCAGGTGGTTCAGGTTATAACAATGGTTCATATACTTCAGTTGCTATCGATGGTGATGGTTCAAGTGGTGAATGTACAGTTGTTGTTGCAAACGGTGCTGTAGACTATGTTACAGTTACAACTTACGGAACAGGTTATAGAAGAGCATCGATTGACATTGCAGGTATCACAGGTATCGGATCAGGATCAAATGCAGTTGTTACACCAATTATTACACCTTTAATCGGACACGGTGCAGATCCAGTTCAAGAACTTGGTGGAAACTATGTAATCGTAAACTCAAGACTTGAGTTTGCAGAAGGTTCAGGTGACTTCCCAACAGATAACGATTTCAGAAGAATTGGTCTAGTTCAAGATCCATTCACTGTTGGTACAACCACTGTCGCAACTGCAACTACATTAGCTGCATACAAAAAAATGACACTTTCAAGTGTTTCAGGACTATCAACAGATGACATCATTATGGATGCAGCTGCTAATGGTGCTGGTGTAGCAGTAGGAAGAATTTTATCTATATCATCAAATGATGTTTCCTATATCCCTGTCGCAAATAGTGAAGGTGGTTATGCTTCGTTTGCAGCTGCTGATACTGTTTATGAAAGTGGTTCATCAATTGGTACAGTGTCTTCAGTTTCAACAAGTTTCCCTGAAGTAGAAAAATATACAGGACAAGTTCTTTATATTGAAAATAGGGGTGCTGTATCAAGAGCTGCCGACCAAATAGAAGATATCAAACTGATTATCGAAATGTAATTGGTGAGGAGAGTTCTCCTCAAACATTAATAACGAGTAGGGAATATGCAGAAAACTGACCTAAATATTACACCATATTATGACGACTATAGTGAGGACAAAAACTTTCATAAGGTTCTGTTCCGTGCTGGTCGTCCACTTCAAGCAAGAGAATTAACTCAATCACAGTCTATATTACAAAATCAGGTTGAAAGACTTGGTAGTCACTTCTTCAAAGAAGGTTCTATCATACAAGGTGCTCAAACTGATGTCAATATGGACTACTACTTTGTTAAAGTAAATTCTGCAAACCCTAATTCAAATGGTGATGCTAATGTAGAGACATATAGAACATCATCACACGGTTCATTTATCAGAGGTAAAACTTCAGGTGTAGTTGCACAGATTATGACATCTAGTGCAGAGACAACCGATGATAAACTAACACTATTTGTCAAGTATAAATCACAAGGTACAGACACAGATCATTCATTTGCCTTTACTGCAAATGAGAGTATAGAATTTGTTTCATTTGATTCAAGTGGTAATGCAACTGCAACTGGAAGTAATAACGAGTTCTCAGTTGTTGCATCTACCGACACACCAAATGGTCGTGCCTCTATTGCAAACATTTCAGAGGGTGTCGTCTTTATCAGAGGTTTCTTCTGTAAAGTAGATGCACAAGAAATTATACTTGAGAAATATTCAGGTAAACCATCTTATAGAGTAGGTCTAAAAGTAACAGAAGAACTTATCAGTTCTGCAAATGACAACACACTTTTAGACAATGCAACAGGAACAAATAACGAGAATGCAGCTGGTGCTGACAGACTTAAGTTTTCTCTTACTCTCTCCAAGTTTTCACTTACAGATACAGACGATACAAACTTCATTGAGTTTGTAAGAGTCAATAATGGTATCATCGAATTAGAAATCACCAAACCTATTTACAATGAAATAGAGAACACACTTGCAAGAAGAACATACGATACAAACGGTGATTTTGTTGTCAATCAATTCCGATATAATTTCAGAGAACACTTAGACGACACAACCAACAGAGGATATTACACTTCTGCACTTGGTGGTGATGAGACTAAAGTTATTATGCAAGTGTCGCCTGGAAAAGCATATGTAAGAGGATACGAAATTGATAAAGTTGGAACAACACCAATCACTATCAATAAAGCAAGAACAAAAGTATCACTTGACAATGCAAACTCACCAGTTAGACTTGGAAACTTTTTACGAGTAAACAATGCACACTCACTACCTGAATTTGGTAATGAGTCAGGTACAGATGCACAAACTCCATACGGATTATGTAAACTATGGAGTGATTATACATCTTCATCTGCAGGTACAGAACCTTCAGGAGACTATATTGGTTTCTGTAGAGTTAGAGACATCACAATTAGATCAAGTGGTGGTGTTGACGGAGACGGTGTATACAACGACAGTTCAGTATTTCAACTTAGTATATTTGATGTAAAATTACTGACAAAGATTTCATATTCTGCACATTCAGGTACAGCAAAAGGTGGTGATAAAGTCACTGGTTCTGTATCAGGTGCAACAGGTATCATTGCATACGATAACAACTCGAATGCACTTTACATACACGATGTAGATGGTACATTCTTAGACACTGATGCAATCAGTTCAGAAGGTGCTGGAGACTTTGCACTTACAGCAGGTCAAAACACAGGAGTTAGAACCTATGACATTGGTGTGGTTAGAGGTATTTCTCAAGTTCCACAAAACACAAACAGAGAAGTTTTCACAGCTGATACACTTGTTGATAAAGAAGCAACATTATCAGGAGTTGTAACATTTACTAATGCATCTGCAACCATGTCAGGATTTGGTTCTAGATTTGTAAATCAACTAAATGTAGGTGATGTGGTATACAACCCTGCAGCTTCTGAATATCATGTTGTAACAGCAGTAACCAACGATACAACTGCAACCATTACACAATTCAATGGAAACGGTGCAACGACTGCTGGTGGAGACTATCAAGGTAAAGTAACAAGATTTAGAACTGCAATCTATAACCAAGACCAACTTGCAAATATATTTGCATGGCCAAGAGATTGGGTTGCAACACATACAGGTGAGTCTGCTACTGTAAGAAGACAAGAGGTTGTTACCGTTGACTCAAACGGTAAGTTTGAATTAGACACAGGAACAGGTACTTTTGGTACAAGAAACACAGATAATTTCACTCTTGCAATTGTAGAACCTAAGTCAGGTGGAACACCTGATTATGCCGCTGGTGATTTGATCGATATCGAATCACTTACTGAAGATAGTTTGACTTCTACAGGTTCAGGTCAGGTTCTTACAATGTCAGGATTACCAAACGATAATGGTGCATTGATTCGTGCAACATTTACAGTTACAATTACTAATCCATCTAACAGACAAAAAGTATTACGACAAGCAAGATGTTTGAAAGTCGGAAGTGCAAGAACTGCTGGTGGATACTATGGAACTGCATACGATGATAGAGATATTACACTAGGTGTCTCTGATGTATTCAGAATTCGTGCAATTTACGAAGGTGTGGGTGGAACAGATCCACTACCACCAAGTGCAACACTAAACAGTATCAATGGAACATTTACACTCTTTGAAACTGTCGTTGGTCAGACTTCAGGTGCAAGAGCAACACTAATCGATTACAATGGTGGAAGTGCAACTTCATATTGGTATTATACAAATGCAAATAAATTTGTAGATGGAGAGACAATCGTTGGAGCGACTTCAAGTGCCTTTGCAACAATTAGTGGTGTATCACAAGGTTCACCAAATATTAGAAACAGATATCTATTTGATGATGGACAGAGAGATGGATACTATGACATATCAAAAATCATTAGAAAACAAGGTAGTGCAGCTCCAAATAATCCAATTGTAATTGTATTTGATTATTTCACCTCTTCAGGTAGTGGAGATTACTATGATGTAAACTCATATCTAAATGCAGGTGTTGATTATAAAGACATTCCTGTTTACTCACCAAGTAGAGTTGACTTAGGTGGATTAGAACCTGATGGTACATTTGAATTATCAGATGCAGTCGACTTTAGACCAAACTTAGGACAAATTCTAGGTACTACAACTTTTGGAAGTGCAAACCCTGATCTTACATCGATTGTAGACTTATCAAACACAACAAGTGGTGCTGTATATGCACCATTCTCATATGTTGGTAATACACAAGCACTTGGTACAAATCACGGTAAATCATTTGAGTCTGCAAGAACAGGTATCACTGCAACTGGTTCAAGTGTAAACGATGTTCCAGTTGACGGAACAAGTGTTGTCGGAGATATTGATTTTTATGTAAGTAGAATAGACAGAGTATACTTACATAAGAGTGGACTATTCCAAGTTGCAACTGGTATTCCTGCAATCACACCTCAAAGACCTAAAGGTGTTGATGATGCAATCGAATTATTCGAGTTACGCATACCTGCGTACACGCTGAATACAGATGGAATAACAGTAACCTCAAAAGATCACAGACGATACACAATGGCTGATATCGGTAAGATAAACAAAAGGGTTACCAACTTAGAAAGAATAACATCACTTTCATTATTAGAAAAAGATGTTCAATCAAAACAGATTTTAGACGCTGACGGTTTCGACAGATTCAAGTCAGGTTTCTTAGTAGATAACTTTAGAGGTCACAAACGAGGTGATGTTTTCCATCCTGATTATCAGTGTGCAATTGATAGTAAGAGAGGACAACTAAGACCAAGATCATACGAACAATTCTTTGACATTTCACAGAATACAAGTTCATCCTCACACTTCCGAAAAACTGGTGATCTTATAACATTACCTTATACTGAAGCGACCTTTATCAATCAATCAAAAGGTTCGAGATCTATCAATGTAAACCCATATAATGTGTATGCATTTATAGGTAATGTAAAACTATCACCTGAAACAGATGTATGGCAAGATACAGAGAACTTACCAACAGTAACCATCAATAGAGAAGGAACTTTTGATGCAGTTCTCGCAGGTAACGGAAATCAAACTGTAGGAACAGTTTGGAACGACTGGCAAACAACATGGGTTGGAGAACCCTCAGTAGTAGATACTGAATTAGTTTCAACAACTGGTGGTCATTGGGAAGGAGATCCTGCACAAGGTGGAACATGGATTTCAGGAGAAGTGGTTACAAGAGAAATTACTGAAACTCCTGAAGTAGAAACTAGATCAGGAATTACAACTACAGTTGTTGAAGATTTTGTAGAAACAAGAAACGATAGAGTCGTATCAGTTTCAATTATTCCTTTCATGAGATCAAGGACTATTACAATTGATGCAACCAATCTAAAACCAAATACACATCATTGGGTATTCTTTGATGGTATCAGAGTTGATGCATATGTAAGACCATACAGTGCAACTTACTCACAAGACGGTGGAACAACTGTTTCATCAGGTGTGAAAACAGATGGTAACGGTAGACTTCGTGCATACTTTGAACTACCAAATAGTTCAACACAAAGGTTCCCAACAGGTGAAGCTAAATTAGAAATCACCTCAAGTTATTACAATAACCCTGCACCTGCATCTCATGGAAGTGCAACATATAGTGCTCAAGGTTTATTACAGTCAAATCAAACAGAAATTATTTCAACAAGAAACGGAAAGGTAATTGTAGAAAATGTATCTGCATCAAGAAACATTATAAGAAGAGGTGAACAACTAAACTCTCTTGCAATTGATGAGATACCACCTGACACAACACCACAAGAAGATCCAAATCCATTTGATTGGGGTGAAGCAGATGATGATGATGATCGTCCACCACCAATCTCTGATTTACCTGAAGATAATGATATGCCTGTTGACAGAGGTGGAGACCGAAGGGTAGTTCCAATTAGACCTCGTGAGGGTAGAGAAATTGATGGTGGTTATGGTGATCCACTTGCACAATCATTCTTGGTTGATGCACAAGGTGGTATTATGTTGACATCTGTTGATCTGTTCTTCCATAAGAAATCTACAGATATGCCAGTCAGTGTTGAAATTAGAAATATGGTCAACGGTTATCCTGGCCAGATTATTCTTCCATTCTCAAAGGTATCAAAAAATCCTGCTGATGTTAATATATCTACAGATGGTTCAACTGCAACAACCTTTACATTCGACTCTCCAGTTTTCCTAGAAGAAGGAAAGGAGTATTCCTTTGTAGTTATCTCAAACTCAGATGATTATGAAGCATTTATTTCTAGAATGGGTGAAACAGATCTAGTTACAGGACAAACAATTTCAGGACAACCTTATGCAGGTTCATTATTCTTATCACAAAATGCATCTACATGGACAGCAGAACAAACAGACGATTTGAAATTCCATCTGAAGATGGCTTCATTTGATACAACTAAGAATGGTTCTGTAGTGTTTGAGAATGATGCACTACCAACTGTAAAACTACAAGAGAACCCAATTAAGATGTTCTCAGGACAAACTTATTTCCAAGTTGCAAGTTATTCACACGGTATGTATCATACATCATCAAATGTAACTCTCTCAAACATTGAGGGAGATGAAGAAGGTGTAGTTACAAATATCACACACAGTTCATCAGGTACACTACCAGTTGCAGGAACTTACTCTGCACAATCAACTACTGATACAGTTGGAACTGGTTCAGGTTGTACAGTTACAGTTGTTGTATCAGGTTCAGTTGGAAACGAAGTTATCGATAGTGTCAAGATTGCAAGTGGTGGTACAGGATATACAACAAGTTCATCTCTACAAGTTACTAACTTAGGTGGAGAGACAAATACACTTACTATGTCAGTTGATGCAGTCAGTGACACATTGGGTGGAATACCAATTGGTGCATTGAATACTACATTTACTGCAATTGCAAATATTACGATTGATACATTTACTGTAACTGCTGATTTATCTTCTTATGACTTTATAAGTGGATATACTGCAACACATAACACAATAGGTGGTGGTATTGAAGTTAGATCAAGTAGAAACTATTACTTTGATGCAATTCATACTATGATACCTAGTGTTGTCCATACAGGTACAAGAATGTTTTGTCAAGTTTATGGAACTTACATGGATACTCCTGAAGCAACAGGGGGTGGTACAGTTTACACACAACAAGCCTCAGGTGAGTATATAACATTGAATGATAACTCATTCTTCTCATACCCAAGAATTGTTGCATCAAGTATCAATGAAACAAATGAAATGTCATCTAAGAAGTCATTCAAACTTGTTTTATCAATCAAATCATTCAATAAAAACATCTCACCGATTATAGATGTTGGTACGATTGGTTGTTTAGGTATCATGAATAGAATAAACAATGTGGATACATCTGCTGATGTACCTACAGGAACAACTTACATTCCTTCAACAGTTGCAGAAGGTGATAACAATGCATTCGTGTATTGCACTAAGAAAGTAAATCTTCAAACACCTGCAACTGCAATTAGAGTAAATGCAGATGTGTTTAGACCTTTTGGTTCAGATGTTAAATTCTTATTCAAAATTTTGACAAACGATGATAATACACCTTGGGATGAATTAGGTTGGAATTATTTCAATACAGATGGTTCACCTGATACATCGATACCTCAAGATGGAAGAAACTTCAAAGAATATGAGTTTACTGCCGAGAACCTAAGAGAGTTTAGTGCATTTGCAGTCAAGATTGTTGGACAATCATCAAATACAAGTAGACCACCATTGGTGTCTTCATTGAGATGTTTAGGACTTGCAACATAAGATGAAAAAGTTTGCAAGAGTTGAAGGACACAACACTCTCGTAAGAGATGAAGAAACAACTGCAATCATAAACACAGATATAAATGCATATTTTTATGCAAAACAAAGAAAGGAAAAATTCTTATCTCAAACAAGAGAAATAAATACATTAAAACAAGAAGTAACTGAGATAAAAGAGTTACTTCATAGAGTGGTAGAGAAAATAAATGGCTAAGACAGTAGACAATTTTAGTACAATAGAAAACTTCAGAACGAGGTATAATGAACTCGCCACCGATGTTGGTGATATTGCAGGTCTTAGAAGTGCAATTGGTGGTGCAACACTTGTAGATGCACTCAACACTTTAGAAGATAAATCATTTTTCTTTCAAGAATTTATTTTCAATGCAACTGCATCTCAAACCACATTTAGTGGTAATGATGAATTTGATAATGAACTAAGATTCAAAAGAAATAGAATTCAAGTTTTCCAAAACGCTAATCATCTATTAGAAGATGTTGATTACATTATCGGAGGCCCATCAGGAAGTTTCCACACTTCTATTATTCTAAACTCAGGTGCATCTCTAAATGATAAAATTGTCATCTATGCATATACTGGTTCCTTTGAAGGAACATCTGCATCTGCTAATATTGTAGGATATTTTTCAGAGTCAACACTAAACACTATTTACAATACTAACGATAATGGTATTATTCTAAATGGTGATAACTCTACACCTACAACACAACTACAATCAGGTTACACAATTCAACTTGCAGGTAAAACATATGCAGAAGATAATATTACACTTGCAAGTGGTAAAACACTTTCTGCACCTGTCATAACAGATGGTACTGCACAAATCACAGGTGGTGTTGGAACTTCATTCTCAAGTATTACTTCAACAAATTTTGTAGGTAATCTAACAGGTAATGTTACCTCAACAGGAACATCAACATTTTCAAATATAGATGTCAACGGTGGTGCAATAGACGGTGCTGTTATTGGTGCAAACTCAGCAGCTGCAATCACTGGTACAACAATTACCGCAAGTACTAACTTCTCAGGAAATCTAACAGGTAATGTCACTGGTAATGTCACTGGTGATGTGACAGGAACAGTTTCAAGTTTATCTAACCACGATACAGATGATGTAGCAGAAGGATCAACTAACCAATACTTCACAAACGCAAGAGCAGATGCTAGAATCGCAGCTGCTAGTATAGAAGATTTGTCAGATGTACACACATTAGGAACACCAACTGCTGGTCAGATACTTGCATGGAATGCTTCAAATAATAGATTTGAAATAGCAGACAATGCAACAGTTTCAGGAAGTATTACAGAAACAACAAATAAATACTTTACAGATGCCAGAGTAAATGATGTAATATCTGCTGGTTCAGGTCTTGCTAAATCTTATAATGCAGGCACTAGTGATCCTTTAGATGGTGTCGCTACATTATCTGTAAACACATCAAACGGTATCAAAATAGACGGTGATGATGTAGAGTTAGATTACGAAACAGTGAGTTCCGCACCTTCTAGTGTAGGTTCAACTTCAACAGGTCACTTGTGGTTTGTGATTTAATGAAAAATGGTAGATAATGTCAGAAGAAATTTATATAAACAGTGGAAGCACATTTCAACAACCTTATATAGGTAGAGCTTCTGTTAATGCACAACAACCTACCGTAGGTAGAACTCCATTCATTTATACAGCACAGGGACGATCACCCTTTACTTATCAGGCACAGAACCCTGCAACCTATCAAGCACAGGGTCAAGGTCAAACACCATATATTGCTAATGCACAACAGCCTTATCCATATATTGCAAATGCACAGACACCTTACATTGCAAATGCAACTCAACCTTACCCATTTATTGCTAATGCACAACAGCCTTATATTGCTAATGCACAACAACCGTATCCCTATATTGCAAATGCACAAACACCTTATATTGCAAATGCACAACAACCTTATCCATATATTGCGAATGCTCAACAACCATACATAGCAAATGCAAGAAACCCATTTACTTATCAGGCACAGGGAAATACACAACAACCTTATCCGTTTAGTTTTCAAAACCCATTTACTTTTCAGGCACAAGGTCAGACACCTTATCCGTACATTGCAAGTGGAAGAAGACCTGTTAGTGTACAGAGTCCATACACATTTAGTACACAACAACCTGTAATAGGAAGAACACCTTACATATATGCAGGTGATGTAAGTTATATTGGAAGTTATGGAGTTTCTTATGGTGAATATACTTCACGATCATCAGGTTCTGCAACTGCAACCTGTTCATGGATTTTCTATGCATATTACACAGATTTAACTATAATTGAATTAAGAATACTAAGGCAGCAGTCAGATAGTGGTGGTTATTACAATACATCAAATGTATTTCAAAGTCCAAATACTTATGCTGATCTACCTCAGCCAGTTACTTCTGCCATAGGTTTATGTTATTATATTGATGATGTTCCAAGTGGGTATTCAGTTAGATATAATATAAACAGTACAAATGACGATGGTATTGGTAGTTCTATTATCGATGGTTATTCAAGTTCACCATGCAACGCTACAATGACAACATCTGCACAAAGTATTTCAATGAGTACTATACGAGGTGTTCGTTTTAGAAAATCTGTAACGGTTACTGACGGTGAGTTTGAGGCTGGTTTTACAGTATGGAATGTCTCATTCATTTTTGAAAAATCAGGTTCAACAACCTTTACAAAAACATTTGATATAGAATTACTTGCAGAAGCAGAATCATTTGGGGGTCAATAAAAATGTCAGTAACATATAATATTGATAACATTGAAGTTTTAAATTCTGATTTGTCAAATGTAACTGTTACTTTTACTGATGGTTCAAACACACTAACAAGAACCTATAAAAGACTAACAAAACATGAATCTTTAGATGCACAGAGTTGGAAACTAGATAGAGTAAAAGAATTTTTAGAAACAGAGGTATGGAGTAGTTAAAGATGCCTATAGGTCAACAACCATATCCATATACTGTCCCTGTTATTGCAAATGGAACTTATCCAGTTATAACACAGCAGCCCTATACATTTTCAGCACAGGGTACAACACCTTATCCGTATATTGGAAATGCAAGACAACCTGTAACAGCTCAAGGACGAACACCTGCAACATATCCTTATATTGCAAGTGCCCAACAACCGTTCACTTATCAAGCAAGACAACCATTTACATATCAAGCAACTGGTAGAACACCGTTCACATATCAGAACAGACAACCAAGTACTTATCAAGCAACTGGACGAACACCCTTTACATATAATGCAAGATCACCTTTTACTTATCAAGCAACTGGGGGTACACCATTTACCTATCAAGCAAGACAACCAAGTACTTATCAAGCACAGGGAAGGACACCATTTACATATCAAAACAGACAACCGTTTCCTTATCCGTATATTGCAAACACTAATCAACCTTATATAGCTAATGCACAACAACCTTACACATACAATGCAAATGCACAACAACCTTATATTTTCCAAACACCGTTTACTTATCAGGTTCCGTATATTGCAACTAGACCTATCGGCCCGATTGCAAAGGTGAAGGGTGTCTTCATAAATCAAAATGGTTCAATTGTAAAAGCACAAGAAATATATGTAAATGATAGTGGAACCCTAAGAAAAATACATCAAGCAGTTCCAAATGCACAATTTCAAACATAAAGTGGTATAAATAGTTATATGGCTATCATTGCAAACCTCTATATAGATCAAGGAACAGACTTCAGTATTACAGTTGATGTAACTGATAGTGCAGGTGATATTTTAGAGTTGAGTGACTATACAGCAGCTGCACAAATTAGAAAAACTTATAGTTCATCATCTGTCAGTGCAACCTTTGCTACTTCAATTGCAGAGTTAGCAGGTCAAGTAACTATTTCTTTGACTGATACACAAACAGCTGCACTTGAATCAGGTAGATATGTGTACGATCTAAATATAACAAGTTCTGCAGGTTTAGTCACAAGAGTAATTGAAGGACAGGCAATCGTAACGCCTGGTGTAACAAGGTAATAATATGTCAAATATCAAAGCAAGAGTTTTACAAACAAACACAATTCGTGCAAAGCAAGTTGCGATTGGTAACTCATCAACCAATGTAAACCTTTCTGCAAAATCAATCAACGAACTTGCAGATGTGAATGTTACTGAAACAGATGATGGACTTCTTTCTTATGATGCAGCTACTGATAAGTGGATAACAAAAACCACTATTGACGGCGGAACATTCTAGTTTTTCGTGAATTCTATACGCTCATACGATGAGTGGTCTACTTTACAAGAAATTATATTAGGTACCACAGGTCTAAATTTTAGTCATCCTATCTTTCCGATAGTCGAAGAAGGGTTAGATGCATTCTCAAATATTCTCAAAAAACACAATGTAAAGGTTTACAGACCTGAAGGGTTTTGTTATAATGTACGAGATTGTGCATTCGTCTATGGTGATATGATCGTAGATGCACCTATGAAATATCAAGACAAATATGTAGAACTCGATACACTCAAACCAATTTTTCAACAAAAAATGTTAGAGGGTGGTAGATGGTTGTCTGCACCCAAACCTAAATGGGACGGAACCAATGAACCCCTTTTTGATGCAGCTAATATTGCAAGAATAGGAAAGGATATAATTTTTGCAGTAAACAAAACATCCAATCGAATGGGAAGACAGTGGTTGAGATCCTTACTTCCTGATGACATCACCATACACTCTGTATCAACTTTTGCAACAGTATCACACATTGACACAACGATTGTACCACTTGCACCTTATGTTGTAATGGTTAACTCTAGTAGAATTACACCTAGTACACTTCCCTCATGTTTTTTAAAATATGATGTGATATGGATAAAGGAAGATGACTTGGTAAAAACAGAACTTATTGATAACACACCTTTCAAGGAGACTGCAAGTGATTGGATAGGTATGAATGTTCTTTCATTAGATAAAGAAAGAGTTTTTGTACAAGAAGAACAAACAAAACTTATGGACAAACTTTCTAAACACGGTTTTGAGTGCATTCCTGTACCACTGAAACACACACGAGAAATGTGTGGTGGTCTACATTGTTGCACTTTAGATTTAGTTAGGGAGTCTTATTTGTATAAATATTAGTATAAATCAAGGTGTCATCCATTGAGACACGACCCTCATAGTGAGAGGACAGGTATATTATGATTCTTTCTCGGACAGTGAAGAGAAATTTTTATAAAAATTTAACTTAACTTTTTTTTTATTCTAGGAGAATAACATGGCAACAGTCATTCAAATTAAAAGGTCAACAGGTTTATCTGCTCCTACAACTTCTGACTTATCAGAAGGGGAATTAGCGTATACCCAAGACCGTTCCAATAGTGGTGCAAGTGCAAAACTATGGATCGAATCTGTTGATTCAGATAACTCTACTCCTTTGATCCAAGCTATCGGTGGTAAATACTACACTGATATTCTTGCAGGATCATCTGCAACACCTGCTAACTTTATCGTTGGTAACGGTGCAACATCAGGTGCTTCAGTTCAATTGAGAGAAGATTCTGACAACGGTTCAAACTATGTTGCATTGAAAGCACCTGATAATATTGGTACTTCATTGACCTTTACATTACCATCAGCTGATGGTACTTCAGGTCAGTTTTTATCAACAGACGCTTCAGGAAATCTTTCTTTTGCATCAGCAATTTCAACACTTGCAGGTGCTACAGACTCAGATATCTCTGCTCCAACATCAGGACAAGTTCTTGTATGGGATGGTACAGATTCATTTGATAATGTAAGCATTTCAGGTGACGCTACACTTGCTTCAGACGGTGCTCTAACAATTTCTGCTGGTGCAGTTGAGAACTCAATGTTAGCAGGTTCAATCTCATATGACAAGATCGACTTCTTAGTTGACGAAGACAACATGGCATCTGATTCAGCTGTCAAAGTTCCTACTCAACAGTCAGTCAAAGCATATGTTGATTCACAAGTAACTGCTCAAGACTTAGATGTTTCAGACGGAACTACAGCAATTGATATTGACTTAGATTCTGAAACTCTTTCAATCTTAGGTGGTACTGGTGTAACATCAACTGCTTCAGGTACAAGTGTCACACTTGCTATCGGTCAGGCAGTTGGTACATCTGATAATGTTCAGTTCAACAATGTTCAAGTTGACGGAACTCTTACTTCAGATGACTTAACATCAGCAAACATTACTGCTACAGGTAACTTGACTGTTTCAGGTAACTTGACTGTTAATGGTACAACAACTACAGTTAACTCAACAACTACTTCAGTTGCTGACCCTGTATTTGAAATCGGTGATGATTCCTCAGACGATAACCTAGATCGTGGTATCAAATTCCTATGGAATGATGGTTCTGCTAAAGTAGGTTTCTTTGGTATGGATGATTCTGATTCTAAATTCAAATTTATTGCAAACGCTACAGATACCTCTTCAGTATTCTCAGGTTCACTTGGAAATGCTGCTTTCGGTGGTTTAGAAGCAACAGGACTTGCACTTTCAGGTTCTATTACTTCAGTTGACGGTTCTGCTCCTACTGCTGGACAATTACTCATTGGTAATGGTTCTAATGGAGACATGGAACTTGCTACATTGACAGCTGGTGAAGGACTTGATGTAACAAATGCTGACGGTTCAATCACAATATCTGCTGAAGATGCAACTGCTGGTAACAAAGGTATTGCTTCATTCTCTGCTAGTTACTTTACTGTAACTTCAGGTGATGTTGCTATCAATGATGCTTCAACATCTGCAAAAGGTATTGCTTTATTTGACTCAAGTAACTTCTCAGTATCAAGTGGTACTGTAACAGTCACAGCTATAGACGGTGGTACATTCTAATAACAGTCACTAACTATAGGAGAAAAATATGGCAACATTAATTCAATTCAAAAGAAGTTCTACTCAAAGTGCTGTTCCTACAACTGGTGATTTATCACTAGGGGAATTAGCTGTCAATACATATCACGGTAGATTTTATACCGAGAAAAATGATGGCACAGCTGCTGTTGTAGAAGTTGGATCTAATCCTTCTTCATTGACTGTTAATGATGCTTTTACTTTCCCTACAAGTGATGGTAGTTCGAACCAAATTCTTCAAACGAATGGTTCAGGAACTCTTAGTTGGGCCGATCAGCCATCAAGCGGAATAACCGTTTACACCTACACCATATCAAGTACAACTACTTCGATTACTGGTTCAGATGACAACTCTGCTACACTTTCTTATACCGCAGGTACAGAACAAGTGTATATCAACGGTGTCAAGCTCGTAGGTGGGGGTGCTGACTATACAGCTACAAGTTCTTCAACTATCACACTAACGGAAAATGCTCTTAGTGGTGATGTTGTTGAAGTGGTTGCAATAACAAGTGCAGCTAATTTAGTACAAGGTTTCTTTACTACATTTACTGCCTCAGCAACTACTGCAGATCAGGTACTATCAGCTAATGCAGTGGCAAACAAAACAGTCAAGTATGTGATCAATGCGACACATGCTACTGCTGGAACACACGCTGCTGAAGTATTATTAATCAACGATGGATCAAATGCATATTTCGTACAATACGGTGATGTGTATTCAAGTTCATCATTGTTTAGTTTGAGTTCAGATGTAAGTGGGGGAAACATGAGATTGCTCGTGACTCCTGCCAATACTAATACAACATTTGATACATTTCAAATCAGACTTTCATAGGAGTAACTAATGGCTAAAACAAACGCATTCAAAGTCGCTGAGTTGATTAGAGTATTGTCTTACGATACATCTAATGATGTCATTACTACTTCTAAAGAGTTGGATACAAAGCATAGAACATCTACTGCATTGACAACAACTTCTACATCTCAAGTCAACTTGGACACTTTTGCCCATGCTGACTTTAGAGCTGCTAGATATGTTATCGCAATGTCAGAAGGTGCTAACTATCATTCAACTGAAATAGTATTAGTACATGACGGAAGCACAGTAACCATGACTCAATATGGTACATTGAAAAATAACAGTGTCGCATCTTTTGACGCTGATATCAGTGAATCAGACTTGAGACTCAGAATTACACCTGCCTCAGCAAACAGTACGACTATTAAATTCCACAGGACTTTAATAGGCGCTTAGTAGACTTTTTTACTAAAAAGGAAGGGGGACTTTATGTCCCCCTTTTTTTACTTCTAAAATGTTATAAATAGTTATATTATTTCGGAATAACACAATATGGCAAACCAAGAAAAGTTTTTTGTAGAGTACGGTGTAGATACAGATTCTACCACCTCATTCAAAGTGCCTGCAGGAACTACCGCACAAAGAGATGCCTCACCTGAAAGTGGACTTTTTAGATACAATACTTCAAACAATCAGTTTGAGGGATATTCAAATGGTTCGTGGGGTGAGATCGGTGGTTCTTCTTTAGGTCAAAGTTTTGATGTGGATACATTCACAGGTGATAATTCAACCACCGCATTTACACTAGGTCGTTCAGTCAGTAGTGAAGACTATCTTATTGTCTTTATTGACGGTGTATTTCAAGCACAAGATGCTTACACACTATCAGGTACAACTCTTACTTTAGACTCACCACCTGCAACAGGTTCATCAATCATTGCCTATTCAGTAGTACCCATTTCAGTTGCAGAGATACCAGCAGATACAGACGACCTTACAGAAGGATCAACCAATTTATATTTCACTAATGCTAGGGTAGATAGTAGATTATCCTCAGGTAGTGTTGCAACGATAGAGACATCAGGTAATGTAACAGTTGGTGGTGATCTCTCAGTCTCAGGTGGTCTTACAGTTTCAGGTACTACAACAACAGTCAATTCAACCACCACATCTGTAACAGACTCAATGATCGAACTTGCAAACTCAAACACAAGTTCAGATGTTATTGATATTGGTATTTACGGAAACTATGATGATGGTTTATCAGAAGGTGGTGTATCAGAATACACAGGTTTATTCAGAGATGCTTCAGACTCAACTTGGAAACTCTTTGATGGTTTAGAAGAAGAACCTACCACAACAGTCAACATAGCAGGAACTAATTACGCAAAAGCTGCTTTAGAAGTTGGTGACTTAGATGCAACAACAATAACAACAACAGACATAAATTTAGAGAACACAGGTGGTAATGCTGTAATAGATATAAAAGCAAGTAACTCAGGTTTATCAAGGGTCAATCTAGGTGATACAGATGGTGCAACTAGAGGCGGTCTAAAGTACGATCATTCAGATGACAGTATGGCATTCAGAGCAAATGGTTCTGATCAAATGACCTTGACAAATACAGGATTGGGTATAGGTGCGGATACTCCACAGCAATTGCTACATTTAAGTGCTGAAAGTCCAAATATATTATTAGAGGGAACAAATTATCCTGCTTTAAAATTTTCAGGAACAGACTATACAACTGATGCTGAGATTTATTATGGAATTGGTGCAAGTGATTTAAATATTAATAATTATAATAACGGAATAATAGCCCTTAAAACCAATAACACAGAACGCTTAAGGATTGATAGTTCAGGCAATCTTGGCGTTGGTATATCTACCATAGAACAACTCGGTTCAGATAGTGTATACCCAAGAATACAATCATATAGTTCTGCTACCACAGGACATTTCTGTGGTCTTATGATTGGAAGACCAAATAATCCAGGCTTAGAATCATCAATAGCATTTACTGTTGGCGGAATTATGGTTGGAAAGATACAACATGACTATGTTGCAGAAAATCATAACGATATGTCATTTCACCTTAGAGGTGCTTCAAGCAATATAGATATAGAGGTTGCAAGATATTGGGCAGGCACAGGTACCGAAACAGCGTATTTGATTGGAACCACATCTGCTACTTTATCAGGAACGGATGATGGATTTGTATTCAAAAGTGATGGTAATAGTTCATTTGTATCAGGTACAGGTATCATGTACATGCGAAGAACTACCTCTAATGGAACACACATTAAATTTAGAAGCACTACAAATGCTACTGTAGGTCAAATTGATTCTGATGGTTCTAATACATCTTATGTAACATCTTCAGATTATAGATTGAAAGAAAATGTAACTTACGATTTTGATGCACTTACAAGAGTACAACAACTCAAACCTGCAAGATTTAATTTTATTGCAAATCCTGATATTACTCAGGATGGATTCATTGCACATGAGGTACAAGACATTGTTCCTATTGCAGTTTCGGGCATAAAAGATGCAGTAGATGAAGAAGGTAATATAGAACCACAAGGTGTTGACCATAGTAAACTTGTACCGCTTCTAACAAAAGCCATCCAAGAACAACAAACCATCATTGAAAACCTCAAAGCAAGAATAGAAACATTGGAGAACGCATAACATGGCAACCACAAAGGTAACAAAAGGAGTCATTGCAGATAATGCTGTCGGTATAGATCAGTTAGATGTAACCGATGGATCAAACGGTCAAGTTCTCTCTACAGACGGTAGTGGGACATTATCGTTCACTTCTGTTACAAGTTATTCTGATTCAGCTGTAGAGACATACTTAGATAGTGGAACATCAACCCCTATTTTAGCAAATGCAACATTTGGTGGAATAATATTAAGAGATGGAAGTGGTTCTATAGGAATAAATAGAAACCCTTATAATGGTAATAGTGTTTCAGATTCAAACTTACAAAGATTTCAAATCAATGCTCCATCAAGTGGTTCAGACTTTTTAGATTTTCAATCTTATAACAGCAGCGGAACATATACAGGTAGTTTTTATTTAAACGCTGGCAAGCTTGGTATTGGTACGAGTAGCCCAACAGATAGACTTCATGTAGTAGGAACTTCATTTTTAAATGGTAATACTTATGTTGGTTCAGGTGGTTCAGGTAATATTTATCTTAGTGCAGGAACAGGTATTTACATGGATGGCGGTACAACTTCTGCAAATCTTCTTGACGATTACGAGGAAGGTACTTGGACTCCTAGTTTAAATGCAGGAAGTTTTAGTTCTGTAAATGCTAGATACACAAAAATAGGTAGGGTTGTTACATTAACAGTAGATGCAACAGTAGGTACTGGTGGTGGTTCACAAATATCTAACATACCATTTACTGCTGGAAATACTACAGGAACTGCAATATACACAAGTGGTCAAGATTTTAATAGTGGAAGAACAGTTCCAATTGTCATAGTAGGTGGTGGTTCAACTACAATGTATTTTAGAGATATAGGAGATAATGTATCTTATTTAGGATTGGCTTTAACAGCAGGTGCAGCAATTTCTTTTACTTTAACTTATGATGTGTAACATAAATTTAACTAATATACCTAGTGGATTCTAGGTAAGGAGAAAAAAATAAAATGGCAATAACAAAAGAACTAATAGAAGATAAAATAGAAATCGTAGGCGATTACAAACATGTACAGGTAAGAACTGCTACAGTCATTAAAGAAGATGGCGTAGAACTTAACAGGTCTTTCCATAGACATAGCTTAAATTGCTTAGACGATATAAGTGGTGAATCTTCTGAAGTCCAAGCAATCTGCAATGCAGTATGGACTGACGAACTAAGAGCAGCTTATCAAGCACATTTAGATAGTCAAAACTAAAATCTGCATAGTTTTACAAAAAAACTTCCCAAAAACATATTGTTTGAAGAGTAAGACTTACTAAATATATGTGTATATACCCAATAACATTTTTTAGGACACACTAAACATGGCAACACAAAACAAATTTGTTATCGAGTACGGACTTAGTGTAGGTTCTACAGAAGTAATCACATCTTCAGGTAAGATCGTTGCAGCTGCAATTTCAGACTTAGACACAGACGATCTTTCAGAAGGTTCTACAAATGTTTACTTCTCAACCTCAAGAGTCGATACTCATCTCGCAGACGGAACTGCATCAAAAACATTAAACAATGTTCAGATTGACGGAGGCACCATCTAATGGCTGGAGAAAAGAACTTTGTAGTCAAGAACGGACTCTCTATCGGAACAACAGAGGTAATAACCTCTTCAGGTAAAGTTACATCTGCAGCTTTATCATCAAACACTGATTTCACAGAACAGGTACAAGATATTGTCGGTGCTTTTATCACAGGAACAGGGTCAACAACAGTAACCTACAACGATGCTGGTGATGCACTTACAATCTCATCAACAGGTAAAACCGAAGAAGAAATCCAAGATATCGTTGGTGCTCAGTTAGTAACCAACGGTTCACATACAAACATTACTGCATCTTACGATGATGCAGGAGACGGTGCAGTTGATCTTTCTATCTCAGATGCAACAATCAGAGGAAAGATTTTAGTAACAGATGCAGGTGGAGATGGTTCACTTGCATATGATAACTCAACTGGTGTAATCACTTACACAGGCCCAAGTGCTGCTGAAGTGCAAGCACATATCACTGCTGGAACAGGTGTGTCAATATCCAGTGGTGCAGTAAGTATCGGTCAGGCAGTAGGAACTTCAGATTCACCCACATTTGCAGGTATGACACTTACAGGTGCATCAACAGTTTCAGGACATATTCTTCCTAGTGCTGATGTTACCTACGACTTAGGTTCATCATCATATCAATGGCGAGATATCTATGTCGGGCCAGGGTCTTTATATGTTAACGGACAAAAGGTATTAGAAGATAACTCAGGAACAATTGTTGTTTCTGCTGATTCAGATCAGAATCTTCAGATAAAAACTGCTGGTAGTGGTGACATTGAGTTCAACCCATCAGGTACAGGTATCATTCAAGCAAAAGGAACACTTCAAATGCTTGATGGTGAGTTGATCACCAACAGTGCTGGTAATGCAGTTGCATTCGGAAACAACATCACTGTAGATCAGATTACATCAAGAAGTGCAGACACTAACTTAGTTCTTAGTGGAAACGGAACAGGTAATGTTACACTGAATGATAGTGTAAACATCACAGGTAACTTGACAGTTTCAGGAACTACAACAACTGTAAACTCCGAAACTATTTCACTTGCAGATAACATCATTGCATTGAACAGTAATTTCACTTCAGGTGTACCAACAGAAGATTCAGGTATTAGTATCACAAGAGGTGGTTCAGCTGCAAAAACATTCTTATGGGATGAAACCAATGATAGATGGACAGTCGGTTCAGATTCAATGGTTGCAGGAACATTCATTGGTGGTCTAACAGGTAATGTCACAGGTAATGCAGACAGTGCTACTACACTAACAGGTTTGACTTCAACAGTTGCAGAACTGAACTATTCAGATGGTGTAACATCAAACATTCAAACTCAGTTGGATGCAAAACAAGCTGCATCAACTGCTCTTACAACATCAACAACTTTTGGTGGTGATGTAAGTGGAACATATAATGCTATAGTAATTGCAGACGACTCACACAATCATATCATCGGAAATGTTGATGGATTACAATCAGCACTTGATGCAAAATATGGTAGTGGTTCTAATGCAACACTAGGTACAATAACAACAAGTAATGCTTCAAATGCAGGTGGATATGTAAGAAATATTTACCAATCAACATCAACACCTTCTTCAGGTGATGGTGCGGTTGGTGATCTTTGGGTATACTACGCATAATAGCGTATAGTGAGGATAAATGGTAACAGGTAATCAAAAGGTAAAAACGCCTACTGGTTGGAGTGCAACTAGAGGTGCTTGGGTAAAGACTGCATCAGGCACATGGTCAGCAGTCAAACAAATTTATATCAAGACACCTACTGGTTGGAATGATGCTTCAGGTCAAGCACTAGTACAACAACCTTACCCTTACATTGCAAACGCTCAACAACCGTATATCGCTAACGCACAACAACCATACGCGTATCAAGCAAACGCTCAGACACCATATATTGCTAATGCTCAACAGCCTTATCCATATATTGCGAATGGACAACAACCTTATATTGCTAACGCACAACAACCTTATCCATATATTGCGAATGCTCAGACACCTTATATCGCTAACGCTCAACAGCCTTATCCGTATATAGCAAACAGTCAGACACCATTCACATATCAGGCGAGGTCACCGTTTACATATAGTAATAGATATCCTGCAAATGCTCAGCAACCTTACATTGCAAATGGTCAAACCCCATTTACATATAATGCTAGATCGCCGTTTACATATAACGCAAGATATCCTGCTAATGCACAACAACCTTACATTGCAAATGGTCAAAACCCATTTACATATAATGCTAGATCGCCGTTTACATATAGTAATAGATATCCTGCTAATGCTCAGCAACCATATATAGCAAACGCAAGACAGCCAGGGACATATCAAGCATCTTATAGGGTTCCTTATATTGCAAATGCTAGGTCACCATTTACATACGATGCAAGATATCCAGCAACATATCCTGCAAATGCTCAACAACCAAACACATATACATTTTTCACGGATAGAGCTTACTACTTCCAAGGCCCGCCTGGGAATGTACCATCATTTAAGTAAAGGAAATTATGGCACTAGGATTTTATCAAATACCACTTCAGGGAAACTCAAGGTCTCCGTTTACCTATCAGGTATCCTATCGCGTTCCTTATATTGCAAATGCTCAACAACCTTACACATACAATGCAAGATATCCAGCAACATATCCTGCAAACTATCAGAATCCGTTTACATATAATGCAAGGTCACCATTTACATATAGGGTTCCTTACATTGCTAGTGCTCAACAGCCTTATATAGCAAACGCAAGACAACCATTTACTTATAACGCTAGATCACCGTTTACTTATCGAGTGCCTTATATTGCGAATGCTCAACAACCATATATAGCAAACGCAAGACAGCCATTTACATATCAAGCTAGAACGCCGTTTACTTATCGTGTGCCTTATATAGCAAATGCTCAACAACCATATATTGCAAATGCTAGACAACCAAATACATATCAAGCACAAGGTAGAACTCCGTTCACATATCAGAACAGATCGCCTTCTACATATCCTGCACAAGGTCAGACACCATTTACATATCAAAACAGATCACCGTTTACATATGAAACACAAGGTCAGACACCGTTCACATATCAGAACAGACAACCTAGTACATATCCAACAATAGGTAGAACACCGTTCACATATCAGAACAGATCACCATTCACATATCAAGCACAAGGTAGAACACCAGTTGCAAGATGGGATGGTACATTGACACAACAGTGGCCTGCAACACCTATCACATAATACACTAAATAATTGATATTATATTTTTTGGGATGAATTATGCCGACAGACTTTATTAAATTAGAGTCAGTAGAAGATGCTAAACAAGTAAAACCTATTGACTGGACTGAAAAACCAACACTTATCCACTTAAGAACTACTCAACCAAATTATCATTTGGGTACCTTATCTGTAAATAGATATTCTGAAAACAGTAAAACATATCAAATTCTAAAATATCTATTTGATAATAATATCCTTCCACCTCTAAAATATTTCAAGTGGGGTGCAATAAAGGATGATATCAAGAACGATAAATTTCGTGCATTTCATGGTCTCAGACATCATGCATCAAACTATCTAAGTTTTTTACATCATGGGTGGACTTGTAGTCCTAAGTCACCAAAGGTAGGTATGCTTGGTGGAATGGATTTCCAAAGTGGTGATGAAACAGAAAAGTCAATTACAGATTTTACCTCTATAACAAATCCTTCAGATTGGGACAATCATAATCTAAGTTCAATTTACTATCATTCTGCAAAAGCACACTGGTTAGTTCATAGTATGCAAGAAGAGGGATTGTGGGCACCTATACAAGGGGTGGTAGAAAGTGTACCTGAAAGTAAGGATAATTACAGAGTCTTCATTCATCCTGGCTCTGTTCGTTCTTGTGTTATAGAAGAGTTAGATGACTCTGAAAATGATTGTCTCTTTTTTGATCCATACAATCTTTTACCCCACATTGATCCTATAGGAGTAGATGAATACTTGCAATTATGGAAAGAGAAGTTAAATAAAAAGGGAGTGAAACATGATGATATATCACTCATAATGAATGGGGGAGTTATTGAAATACAATCATCTCTTGCAACATTAGATTTCAGACATCAGGTCTATGAATTTAACAAGAAAGTTCATATATTGACAAATAAAAAACCCTTCAATATCTATATTGGTTATGACTCAACACAAAATGGTGTAGAAAAAGTATGTAAACATTCTATACAAACAACAATAGAGAAATCATGGTCTAGAGGTAGAAATATGGATTCTACTTATTTCATGCCTGAAATAAAGTATCTTGACATATCCAAGATCCCTGAGTATACTAGACCGTATGCAAATCAAAATACTGAATTTACATATAGTAGATTTTTGATTCCATACTTGGAAAACTATGAAGGATTTAGTATGTTTGTGGATGATGATTTTGTATTTACAAAAACATTGTTACCAATGTTTTATTTTCTAAATCCTGATCATGCAGTTGCATGTATTCAGTACCCACAGTACAAACATGATACAACAAAATTTGTAGGTGCAGTCAATATAGACTATCCAAGAAAATTGTGGTCTAGTATGATGATATTCAACAATGGTCATGAGGATTGTAAAAAACTCACACCTGAGGTTATCAACACTTGGACTGGTGCTCAACTGCATCAATTTCAATGGACAGAAAAAATTTCTAAAATTCCTGAACATTTCATTTTTACAGAGGGGTACGATGATCCTGAAACTAAATGGAATGTTAGTGGATATCACTATACAAGGGGAGGCCCTTGGATTGATGGAATGGATTGTTCTAGTATAGAAAGACTTGAATACTATGAAAAAGCAAAGTCTTCCATGCAGTCTAAATAATTATTATTGAGGAAAAATTATGAACCATAAAATGAATGCATTTGTTTTTTGTGAGAACTCAAATCTTTTTATCAGAAAACCTAATGGATTAGAGTACACATTTGATAATGTAGATACACCTGCACTAGGATTTGAATATGAAGTGTTAGTGTATGATGAAATAGAAGTAAAAATCTTGAAATGGGATTGGGATAAAACTTTCCATGAACAAGAAAAAATACCTCTATCAGATAATGAAAAAGAAATTATAGAAAACTATATTTCAAATTCTGAACCACCTGAGGGTGTAACACTTGCAGGTCAAATAATCAATCGTCTAAAAACTTATATTACCTCTGAAGTATTACAGATGTGTCATATGCTTGGGTTTGAGGATTTGAATGAAGTTGCAGTTGCAGGACGAGAGGGGTCAAACCATCCGTATCGTTCAAATGCAAGGAGAGTGTTAGAGTATGTGGATGCAGTTTGGAATGTCTTTGATGATGTTTCAAATGATGTCTTTAGAACTAGAGAAGATCATCTAAAACCATTACAAGAATATATTCTAATAATACCTAGAGCTGCAGTACTACCTGATCAAGAAAGATAATGTCCAAAACTCTTGATGTAGTTTATCTAGATAAACCATTCAAAATTCAAGATCTACCACTTACAAGTGTGTATGTTTTTGATAATTGGTTATCTTCTGAATTACATCATTATTTTGATAAGTTTATAGTTAATGAACAATTTTGGTCTAAATCAAATCAAGTAGGAAGTAGTAGTCCCACAGGATTGCCTCATCATAGTTTTTGGGGTGCATCGTTTTTTCGTCAGAACTTTGAATTAGAACATGGTATCAAACCATATCAAGCATTTTTTGCAAATTATCTAATCCGTAGATTAGAAACAGAGTTTGGTTTCAAGTGGGTTAGATTTCAATATGCAGGTTTGAATTCTCAGACTGTTGGATTACAGGGTACAACTCATAAAGATTGTCAAGATGAAGATGCATGGAATCTCTCCTTTCTTTATTATCCAAATCGTTTTTGGAATAAAGAATGGGGTGGAACACTAAGACTCTATGATGAGATGCAACAGGGTTTAGATGGGAGAGATGAACATATAAAAAACCATCAAATTGCAGAGATAGAATTTGTTCCAAATCGTCTTGTAATGTTTGATGGAAGAATACCACATGGTGCAGATGCACCTGATCCGTCTGCACGATACATAGACAGGAGATCTCTTGTGGTAAGAGGTGATGAAGTAAGATTAGTAGATAGTGAGGAGTTTTTTTATGCCAACGATAGAATTCGTCGCATATAGTGAAGAAACTGTAAAGTATTTCAAACCTGTTCTTGCATCAACAGTTCAGCCTGATTGGTGGAAGAAGATGAAGATAATGGAAATAAATAGGGGTCACCGACAACATACTGTTCGTGCATGTCCCGCTATGGATGATTGGTTGAGAATAGGATACTATCTGATTGCAGCTCAGGATATAGAAGTTATAAATGGTGTGTCTGATACTGACGAAGGTGATGAAAGATTTTCAACTGCAGACATTAGTGGTAATGGTATAAATTCCATTAGTCATCCTGCATCTCAGATGGGAAATGTTTTTGAGTTTTTAGGTGACGGTGGCCCAATAAAGGATGCATTCAAAATGAGAAATCCATGGAATGTGATCACTCCTAAGGGGTATTCTTGTTTCTACTTAGATCCATTTTTACATCAAAATAGATATTTCTCAACATGGCCTGGTATCATAGATACTGATAGTTTCAATATCAATCAAGATAATGCACAAATCATTTTTTATCCCAAAGTTGAAAAGGGATTTATAATACCAAAGGGAACACCGTTAGTGCAAATTATTCCTTTTAGACGAGAGGAGTGGGTTGCCTCTTATCAACTAAGAAGTCACAAAGCATATATCGAAAATCTATCCTCTAGAACTTCACCTCATGGTGATGTACCAAATAGATTATCAATGTCTGAACATAGAAGAAGGGATCCTGAGGGAGATGCGTTTTCTATCGGGCCATATCGTAAACATGGATATTGGCATAGAAAAGATCAGTTTTTTAAGAAAATAGAAGAAGGTAAATGTCCTTTTCATACAGAGGAAGAAAGTCCTGAAAAACAAATGGAGTTTGATTTCTAATGGCAGTTCGATTACTATTTCCAACCTTTATATTTCACAGATATTTGCTAGACCCAAATCTACCTGAGGACAGAGGTGTATCTCAAGATTATCTAAATTTACTTAGACATGAAATGGATAATATGAGAAAGAAAGATCCTAAAGGTAGACAAATTTCTAATGCATACACTGGATGGCAATCCAATGATGGATGTGAAAGTCACCCTGCATTTGTAAAACTTATGAGAAGAATTGTCCATACCTTTAACGATGAGGTGTTACCGTTTCATGGTCTTTCTAAAAATACTCATAAAGTAGAAATAGGTAATTGTTGGGCAAACATAAATGATTATCTTGCATGGAATAGACCCCACTTTCACAATGGTTGTTGGTATAGTGGTGTGTTCTATATCAAAGGAGATGGTGATGAAGGGTCTATCAGCTTCTTAGATAAGGACAATAAGGTTGTTGCAGACTTTCCATCATGTCAGAGGACTAGATCATCAGAGGAATTTCCACCAGTTTCAGGTAATTTGATTTTGTTTCCAAGTGGTGCAATGCACATGGTTGATCCTAATATTACAGATAAAGAGAGATACAGTGTATCATTCAATATCAACATTCATAGATTAAGTAATGAATACCATGGTAATATAAAGAACTATAATCCTGATGAATTCGTTTTCGATTTAGATGAAAATGGTAACCCATTGATGGGTTAGTTTATCTAAATATGTATATGGAAATTATAGTAGATGCTCATATTATATGGAATATCTTACTAACATTTGTTCTAGCACCTTTGGGGTTCTTAGTTCGTAATGTACTCACAGAACAAAAACGAATAGATATTTTGATCAATAAAACTAGAGAAGAAGTAGCAAAAGATTATGTTACTAAAGACGAGTTGGCCGAAGATATGGAAAGATTAGTTAGAATGATTGAAAGAATTGACCAAAAACTAGATCGATTACAGAACCGAACTTACTTCCAAGAGTAAAATCATTATAAATAGTAGAAGAACATAATTTTTTATGGAATACTACTATGTCAGAACCAAACAGTAAAGCAACACTAAAGTCTTATATAAAGAGAAGATTGGGAGCTCCAATCTTAGAAATCAATGTTGATGATGACCAGTTTGATGACAGAATTGATGAAGCACTTCAGTATTTTAGAGAGTTTCATTATGATGGTTCTATCAAGTGTTATCTGAAACATCAATTATCTGCTGATGAAATAACCACACTAAAATCAGATGAGACTTTCACAGAGACAGCTGCTGGGTCACAAGTTCATACAGATCAACAATATAAACTACAACAAAATTATATCACATTACCTGAGTTTGTCTTGTCAGTTATAAACATATTCCCTTTCAACGACAAACACAACCTCAATATGTTTGACCTCAGATATCAACTTAGATTGAATGATATCTATGATCTAACTGCAACAAACATTCTCTATTATGAGATGGTGCAACAACATATCTCACTACTTGATAAAATACTTGTAGGTCAAACACCAATAAATTATTCAACCCATCAAAATAGATTGTATATGCACATGGATTACAATAGTGTAAATGCAGGTGAGTATATTATTATTGAGTGTTATAGAAAAATCGATCCCACAGATTTCACCGATATTTACAATGACTTATGGTTGAAGAGATATGCAACTGCATTAGTCAAGTATCAATGGGCAGAGAACTTATCTAAATTCTCAGGTATTCAGTTGCCTGGCGGAGTAGCATTAGATGCAGGTCAAATGAAAACCGAAGCACAAGAGGAAATCCGTAGACTAGAAGAAGAGTCAAGACTCAACTATGAGTTCCCAGTCATGGATATGATGGGGTAGTAAATGCCAACTAATGTATTTTTTAACCATGCAGTAAGTACTGAACAACACCTTTATGAGGATTTGGTTGTTGAGGCTTTACGATTTTATGGACACGATGTTTACTATCTACCTAGAGAGATTGTAGAAGAAGATAAAATACTAGGCGAAGATGTTCAGTCTACTTTCGGTGATTCTTATCAAGTAGAGATGTACTTAGATAATGTCGAAGGTTTTGAGGGAGAAGATTTATTCTCAAGATTTGGTGTACAAACACAAGAAGAAGCAACATTTACATTAGCACTTAGAACATGGGAAAGATTTATTTCGTTAGACAGCAACCTTGCAACAAGTCTAAGACCAAATGAGGGTGATCTCATATACTTCCCACTTTCAGGTTCATTGTTTGAAATTCGATATGTAGAAGATCAAAATCCTTTCTTCCAAATAGGAAAACTTTTTGTCTTCAAACTCAAATGTACATTATTTGAATACTCAGGTGAAGACTTTGATACAAATATTGATGCTATTGATCTTGTCGAAGATGATAACGCTTATACTATTCAACTCACAATGGCAGGTGGTTCAGGTAATTATTATCCAAATGAAAACATATCGTACAACAGTTCAGTGATAGGTGAAGTTGTATCATGGGTACCTTCAACAAGTAAACTCACAATCAAAGATGTAACAAGAACATTAGAGGTGGGTGATACACTTGTGGGTGCTGGTGGTGCATCATGGAATATATCATCAATTACTGATATACTTACAATGAATGCAAGTGAAGGACTTGCAACAAACAAAGAGTTTGAAGACAATGATTCAAATTACTTAGACTTTAGTGAAACAAATCCATTTGGTGAACCTTAATGTTTGGTACATATTTTTACAATGAAACGATAAAGAGAAGTGTGTCTATCTTTGGTACACTTTTCAATAATATCAAAATCAGAAAAACAAAATCAGACGGTACTGTTCTGACTGAACAGATTGTGCCTATATCTTATGGCCCCAAACAGAAATGGTTACAAAGGCTCAATCAGGATCCAAAGAAAAGAGATGCGAACATCACTGCAATGTCATTACCAAGACTTGCATTTGAACTTAGTTCATTTGAATACGATGCAACAAGACAACAAAACAAACTTATCAGAAATACAAAGCCTGCATTAGAAACAGGAAACACATCTCGTAAATTTCAATATGCACCTGCACCTTATAATCTAAAATTTACACTTAGTGCAATGTGTAAAAACATGACGGATGCATTGCAAATTGTAGAACAAATCGTACCTTATTTTCAACCTGAATATACAGTTACAATGAAAATGATTGATGATCTAACTGATGTTAGAGATGTTCCAATTGTTCTAAATTCAATCTCATTTGAAGATAGTTACGAAAGTAGTTTTGAAGAAAGAAGAGTTATTGTTTATACTTTTGAGTTTACCATGAAAGTATATTTCTTCGGCCCAGTTTATCAAGGAGACATTATCAAGAATGTTATCGAAAGAGAATACATCAACGATAGTGTTTCAGGTCAGTTTACTACATCACAAATTGATGAGAGTGGATTGGTCAAAGAAATCAAACACTACGAACCTGCATTTGGAGAAGTTGCAAATGCAGTATCCAACTCAACTACAATCACTTTTGATACTGCAATAAATAGTAAGATAAGTGTTGGAGATGAAGTATTTTACACAGGAAACACACCTAATCCAACAATCAGTAGTATTGCAGCTGATAAATTATCAATCATATTGAATACTGCTGTAACTATAACTGAACCGAAAACGATTATGTTTGTTGGTTCAGTGCAACCAACTGATACATTTGTGGTTGCAGAAACAGTGACATTTTATGATGATGGTGCTAAAGAAACATTTAGTGAAACCGATGACAGTTAATTATGCCAAAAGACATTGATGCAAAACTAGATGATATCTTAGACATTTCTTCTAATATAAAAGAAAAAACAGCAGAAATAGTAAAGATACCACCTAGACAAGAAAATACAGAAACCGATTATCGTTATGCACGAGAAAATCTCTATAATCTTATAGAGAGAGGTCAAGATGCAATAGACGGTATCCTAGAACTTTCCAAAGAAACCGAACACCCAAGAGCATATGAAGTTGCAGGACAACTTATCAAAACTGTTTCTGAAACAGCAGAAAAGCTAATTGATTTACAAAAGAAAATGAAAGACATAGAAAAAGAAGATGACACTATTAGAACACAACATAATCATTTGTATGTTGGTTCTACTTCAGAGTTACAGAAGTTTCTAAAGAAGTCTAAAAAGGATGACAGTTGATGTGTATAAAAAGAATACACACAATGTTATTTTAGATCATGTAAGAACTAATGCATTCGATGAATGGATTAGTAAAAATGTAAAGGATAAAGTTGTTTGTGATCTAGGTGCAGGTTCAGGTATACTTTGTTATCTTGCATACATATACGGTGCAAGAAAGGTATACGGAATAGAGTGTCAAACGAAGTGTTTGAAAAATCTAAAAGTTATCTTCAAAGATTACCCTATAGAGATAATTGAAGGAGATGTTTTTGAGATGGACTATCCTGAGTGTGACATTTACTTACACGAACTCTTTGCAAGTAATTTTGTAGGAGAGGGTGTGATGAAAATGGTTGAGAATGCAAACAGACAGGGAGTTGGTGATAAGTTGTTCCCAAATAAGATAAACTTATATGAGGGACATACTGAATTGAAAAATGGTATTATTGTAGAACACACAGGATATCTCAATAAAAATCCTAGAGATTTTTTTCTTTTCAGTGGACAAAGAAGTTTCAATCTAAAAATGTGGGAATATTATTCAGTAAAACACAACACAGTGTATGAAGGATTGATAAAAGACTTAGATATGAGTAATTTACGATACAAGAAAGGAAGTATTATATTATGGGATGCAGAGATTGTATCAAATTACTTAGATTGGTCACACTGGCAACCAAAATACAAATGGGGGTCTATAGATGGTACAACCTAAAAACGAAGGCTATCTAGGTAATACCCTTATAAAACGATCAGGTATTGAAACTCAATACACTGAACAGGAGATGCAAGAGTATCTCAAATGTGGTCAAGATCCTATACACTTCATAGAAAATTATACACAGATTATCTCACTTGATGAGGGTTTAGTTCCGTTCAAACTTCGTGGTTATCAACAAGGACTCATAGAACACTATAATATTAATCGTTTCAATATTGTTCTTGCAAGTAGACAGAGTGGTAAGTCTATTACCTCGTGTGCATACTTATTGTGGTTCTTATTATTTAATCCTGAAGTAACAGTTGCTATCCTTGCAAACAAAGGTGCAATTGCAAGAGAGATGATTGCGCGTCTCGTAACGATGTTAGAGTCTGTTCCATTCTTTTTACAGCCTGGGGTCAAGATTTTGAACAAGGGGTCAATTGAGTTTGCAAACGATAGTAAGGTAGTTGCAGCTGCAACATCTTCAAGTTCAATTCGTGGATTGTCTATCAACTTACTATACCTCGATGAGTTTGCATTCGTTGAGGGTGCAGAGGAGTTTTACACTTCAACCTATCCAGTGGTAACCTCAGGTAAAGATTCAAAAGTTATCATTACATCTACTGCAAACGGTGTAGGTAATATGTTCTACAAGATATATCAATCTGCTGTACACAATCAGTCTGAATATAAACACTTCACTATCAACTGGTATGATGTGCCAGGCAGAGACGAGGAGTGGAAAAGACAAACCATTGCAAACACTTCAGAGGCACAGTTTGAACAAGAGTATGGAAATAGTTTCTTGGGGACAGGAAATACACTTATCAATGCAGATACTCTATTAGGAATGAGGACTTCTGACCCACTTTATTCACAAAATTCCTTCAATATGTATGAAAAACCACAAGAGGGTCATGTATATGTTTGTACAGTGGATGTATCCAAGGGGAGAGGTTTAGACTATTCTACCTTTAGTATCTTTGATACTTCAGTTCAACCCTTCAAACAAGTTGCAACATATAGAGACAATATGATTTCACCAATGTTATTTCCTGATATCATTGCAAAATACGCAACACCCTATAATAAAGCTTTAGTGATTATAGAGAACAATGCAGAGGGGTCAATGGTTGCAACTCAGTTACACTACGATATAGAGTATGATAATGTTTTTAAACAGGGTGCAACAAAGGCCGAAGATATTGGTATAACCATGAACAAAAAGATCAAAAGAATTGGTTGTTCCACTCTCAAAGAAATAACAGAAGAAAATAGATTAGAAATAGTAGATAGTAATACAATAACAGAAATGATGACCTTTGTAAACAAAGGTAATAGTTATGAAGCAGATAGGGGGTTTTTTGATGATTGTGTTATGAATTGTGTATTATTTGCATGGTTTTTGACCACAGATTATTTCACACTTCTAACAGATAAAGTTGCAAAGAACTTACTATATGCAGAACAACAGAAGTTAATTGAGGATGACTTATTACCTGCAGGTATTTTAGGAGATCAAACAGGTAGTGAAGAAACATTTGTCGATGCAACAGGAGATAGATGGTTCCTCACGGATGATGAGTCAGAAACAAGAAACTTATAAATAAAAAGGTAAAACAACTTTTTTACATTAACAGGAGAAAAGTATGGCATTTCAAGTATCACCAGGCGTACAGGTCTCAGAGATAGACTTGACTAATGTTGTACCTGCCGTTTCAAGCACTACAGGTGCTTTCGCAGGTACTTTCAAATGGGGCCCTGTTGATGAAGTAGTAACAGTTTCAGATAGTAAAGGATTAGTAGAGGAATTCTATTCAGCTGCTAACACAGATGCTGGAGCTGAGGACTTTTTCGCAGCAGATGCATTCTTGAAGTATGGTGCTTCATTGAGAGTTGTTAGAGTCAATGCAACAGGTTTGTTTAGTGCAAACCAGTCAGGAGACTCTTCATCACTCTTAAAGAATTCAGACCATTATGAATCCACATACAAAGACGGTTCTCAAGCAGGAACAGTCGGTAAATGGGTTTCAAGATTTGCAGGTTCCTTAGGAAATTCATTAAAAGTCTCAGTTTGTGCATCCTCAAACGCTTATTTTAACGATGCTGTAACAGCCGTAGATCAGGTAGGTAACGAAGCTGCTGGTCAAACATCAATCACGGTTGATGATTCATCAGTTTTCACAGTTAGAGATATCATCAAGTTTGCAGGACATGATACAAAATATCGTGTTACCGAACTTACAGATGGTACAACAATTGTAATCGAAGCCCTAGATCAACCAGCTGGAACAGGATTAACAACAACAGTCAATGACAACACTCAGATAGATAGGTACTGGGAACATTATGCTTTATTCAATAAAGCCCCAGGCACTTCTGCCACTGCAACAGCAGCTGGTGGGTCAGCTGACGAAATACACATTGTAGTAGTAGACGAAGATGGTGTAATAACAGGTAAAACTAATACAGTTTTAGAAACTTATGGTTTTGTCTCACTTGCATCAGATTCTAAAGACTCACAAGGTAATTCAAATTATTACAAAGATGTGATTGCAAGAGATTCTAAGTGGATTTGGTGGTCAGGACACTCAACAGCTATGTTGAGCACTGCAACCGAAACTAGAACTCATGTCCAATCAGCAACAAGTGCTTTCTCAAGACCATCAGCACCTGAAGTAAGTTCATTATCAGGTGGTGCAGACGGTAGAACCCCAACTGCCGCTGAAAAATATGGTGCATGGAACACACATTTTGCAGACGGAGAAACAATCGATATATCTTTCCTAATCGTAGGTTCTACAAGAACTGATAACGGTTCAGGAACAGATCAAGATATATTAACAGATCACAACACTCTAGTAAACCAAGGTATTCTTATTTGTGAAAACAGAAAAGATTGTATGTTGGTTGCATCACCAAGAAGAGCTTCAGTAGTTGGTGTGACTTCAGAGTCATCACAACTATCTAATGTACTTGCAGATTACGCAAGTGTAACATCTTCTTCTTATGCAGTATTAGACAGTGGATGGGTATATCAATACGACAGATTCAACGATAGATATTGTTGGATACCTGCATGTTCACACACTGCTGGTATTATGGTCAGATCAGACCTTCTTAGAGACCCATGGTTCTCACCTGCTGGTTTCTCAAGAGGTCAATACTTAGGTATTACTAAACTTGCTTTCAATCCAAAACAAGCAAGTAGAGATGATCTATATCGTGCAAGGGTCAACCCAATTTGCACATTCCCAGGCCAAGGTACAGTTCTTTTCGGAGATAAAACTGCACTTACAACATCATCTGCATTCGATAGAATCAATGTAAGAAGATTATTCATTGTTTTAGAAAAAGCAATCGCAACAGCTGCAAAAGCTTCACTGTTTGAATTCAACGATGCATTTACAAGAGCACAGTTCAGAGCAACAGTAGAACCTTTCTTAAGAGATGTTAAGAACCGTAGAGGTTTGACAGACTATTCAGTATTATGTGATGAAACAAACAACACAGACACCGTTATCGATAGAAACGAGTTTGTATGTTCAATCTTCATTAAACCTTCAAGGTCAATCAACTTTATTACTTTGAACTTTGTAGCTGCAAGAAGCGGTGTAGAGTTTGAAGAAATATATGGAGCAGTTTAGGAGTAAAAAATGGCAACAATAGATCAATTTAAAGCACAACTAATCGGTGGAGGCCCTAGAGCTAACCGATTTAGAGTTTTCATTCCTAGAACTGGTAATCGAATAGAGTTTCTATGTCGTGCAGCTAACTTACCTGCTGGAACCCTAACATCATTTGACATCAAATGGATGGGTACAACACTCAAACTTCCTGGCGACAGGACATTTGAGAACTGGGAAGTAACTGTAATCAATGATGCAGAATTTTCTGTAAGAACTGCCGTAGAAAATTGGCAGAATGAAATCGTTGGTTTCACAGATGGTAGAGGTAGTACCACATTAGATTTTATGGTTGACAGAGCATATGTTGAACAACTAGATAAAGCTGATTCAGTTTTAGCGAGATATGAATTCTTCAATATGTGGCCAACTAGTATAGGTAATGTTGAACTTAACTACGAAACTGTTGACGCATTAGAAACATTTACAGTTGGTTTCGCTTTCTCACACTGGGAAAGAGTAATCTAAGTGAATACCCTAAAATTTAGGGTATAAATATAGGTATGGAAATTTTTGGGTTTGAAATAACTCGTAAAAAAGACGAGTTGAGAGCAAGTGATACAGTCAGAAAGGCTGTATCATTTGTTCCACCTGTCGATGATGACGGTACTCCTGTCATTCAAAGCCAGCCTGGCGGTTTTATAACTGGTGGTGCGTATGGTTCTTATATCGACATGGAAGGTGGTATCAAGAGTGAGGCAGAACTCATTCGTAGATATCGTGAAGCGTCTTTGATACCTGAAGTTGATTCAGCCATCGAAGATATAGTTAATGAGTGTATTACTTCTGACACTTCGGATAGGATTGTAACACTCGACCTCAGAGATGTAAAACTCTCTGACAGTATCAAAAATAAGATACGAGACGAGTTTTATCACATCCTAAACATAATGAAGTTCAATCAGAACTCTCATGAACTTTTCAGAAAATGGTATGTAGACGGTAGAATTTATTTCCACAAGGTAGTAGATTCTAAAAGACCGAAGGCAGGGATTATCGACATTAGAAATGTTGATCCCATAAAAATCAAGAAAGTCAGGAATATAGAAAAGGAAAGAGATCCAAAGACTAAGGTCGAAAGGATTAAAAAGGTAGAAGAGTTTTATCTTTTTAATGATAAGGGTTTTGACAAGAGTGGTTCAGGAGAAGGAAACACTGTCAAAATTGCACCTGAAGCAGTAACATATACTACCTCAGGTTTATTAGACTACACTAAGAATGTTGTAGTCGGATATCTTCATAAATCGTTGAAGACTGCAAATCAGTTATCAATGATTGAAGATGCTCTAGTGATATACAGAATATCTAGAGCACCTGAAAGAAGAATATTCTATATTGATGTTGGTAACTTACCAAAAGCAAAGGCAGAACAGTACCTTGCAGATGTAATGAATCGATATAGAAACAAATTAGTGTACAATGCACAGACAGGTGAACTGAAAGATGATCGTAAACACATGTCTATGCTAGAAGATTTTTGGTTACCTCGTAGAGAAGGTAACAGAGGTACGGAGATACAAACTCTGCCAGGCGGTTCAAACCTATCAGAGATTGACGATATAGAATACTTCAAAAAGAAACTATATCGTTCATTGAATGTACCAATATCTAGAATGGAATCAGAGAACGGTTTTAACATGGGTCGTTCATCTGAGATCACTAGAGACGAACTGAAGTTTAATAAATTTACTAATAGACTTCAGAAAAAGTTTGCAAGAGTATTTGTTGATGTATTAAGAACACAACTTTTACTCAAAGAGATTGTAACTGGTGAAGAGTTTGATCAAGTCAAAGACTTCTTACAGTTTGATTTTGCAACTGACAACCACTTTACAGAGTTGAAAGATGCAGAAATATTGAGAGAAAGATTAGATACTCTCAATCAAGTAAATGACTATGTTGGAAAATATTTCTCTAAAGAGTATGTAAGAAAATATATACTTAGACAAACAGAAGAGGATATTAATCTCATTGATAAACAAATCGAAACCGAAAAAGAAACAGGTGGAGATGAGGGAGACAATGATCAACAAGGATATTTTTAGGAGTAATAAATGAGTGAAATAAGCAAACAGATCGTAGATCAAATTGAAAAGAAAGAATTTGCAGATGCAAAAGAATCTATTTTTCAAGGTTTACACAAAGCTGCAGCTGAAGTAGTTGATATGAAAAGAGTTCAATCACAAGTTGATTGGATGAGTAAAGACGAACCAACAACAGGAGAGTAATGAAAACTTTTCAACAAATCTCTAAAGAATTGAACGAAGCAAAGTTCAAACTTCCTTCAGGTCATAAAGAACTGAAGTCTGAGATTGTTAAGGTTGGAAGTAAAAAATATGACCTTACCTTTACTCAAAAAGGTAGTAGGGTACATGTTTGGATCGATGGTATGGATACAGGTGAAGAATACAGAGACTTGAAAGCTGCTGAAAACGAAACAAAAAACATCAAAGCAGTTTTATTACAAATGGGAGAAGATTTCTCATTTGATCAATTAGGAGATTTCAATGAAACTAATATCTGAATTTAACGACCAAAATGTTGCATCTGTAATTGTAGAAGCAAACGAAAATGGAAAGAAAGATTACTTTATTCAAGGTGTCTTTATGCAGTCCGAGATAAAAAATAGGAATGGTCGTGTATATCCTAAAGAAATAATGCTCAAAGAAGTAAACAGATACAGAAAAGATTTCATTGAACAGAAGAGAGCCTTTGGTGAATTAGGACACCCTGAAGGCCCAACAATCAATTTAGATAGAGTTTCACACCTTATTACCGAACTCAACCAAGACGGTAATAATTTTGTTGGAAAAGCAAAGATTTTAACAACACCAATGGGTAACATTGTTCGTAATCTCATAGATGACGGTGCAAAGTTAGGTGTTTCCTCTAGAGGACTAGGTTCACTAGAACAGAAGGGGGATGCCCAGTATGTGAAAGGAGACTTTCAACTTGCAACTGCAGCTGATATAGTTGCAGACCCATCTGCACCTGCCGCTTTCGTAGAAGGTATTATGGAAGGTGTAGAGTGGATATATGAAAATGGTAGACTAAGAATGCTTGACATTGAACAAATGAAAGAGGATCTTATGAAAACTAAAGTTCATAAGTTGGAAGAAAAAAAATTAGAACTATGGAAGAGGTTTGTTGAGAATCTCTGATATATAAATAAATAGAAAGACTCAAACAGGAGAAAACTATGGCAGAGTTAGAAAAAAACCTAAAAGCAATTGTAGAGGCACAACAGCCTAATTCAAATGCTGAGAAAGGTGACAAAGTAGCTCCAAAGCAAGGTTCGAGTGATGCAGAATCAGTAAATGTTTCAGGCAAAGCTCCAGTCGTCAAACCTGAAGAAAATCCTGTTGACAAAGCTGTCGATGCAATACATAAAGCAGAAGACGAAACTAAACCTGTCAAAGATGCAGTTAACAAACTAGCTGCACCTGCTGAAAAAGGTGAAAAGTTAAAGGAAACTGAAGAAGATTCTAAGAAAGACGAAGTAAAATTGTCTAAAATGGAATCCATCAAAGCTGTCGTCAACACTATGAAGGATATGACTAAAGAGGAACTTCTAAAAACTTTTGGTCACATATCAGAAGAAGAAGTTGACGAATCCTTGACTAAAGCAGAAGTCGCCAGAAAAATCGTTGAAGCACTTAAGGGAATGGACGAAGCAGATGTTTTAAAATTCTCAGAAGGTTGGAACAAAAAAGGCGAAGAAGAAGAGGAAGAAGAAGAAGTTAAAAAAGAGGGAGTAGAGGAATCTATTCACACTTCAGAATTAGAATCTTCATTAGTTGAGATTGAAGTAGAAGACGACCTCAATGCAATCTCAGAAGCACTCGAATTATCAGAAGAGAATGCTGAGAAAGCAAGAACTATATTCAAAGCAGCTGTTCAATCAAAAGTTGCAGAGATTAGAGAATCATTAGAATCTCAGTATTCTGAAGAATTAAAAACCTCAGTAGAAAAAGTCAAAGGTGACCTCGCGGAAGCCGTTGATAAGTATCTCACTTATTGTGCAGAAGAGTGGACGAAAGAAAACGAACTCGCAATTGAAAGAGGTTTGAGGTCAGAAATGACTGAAAACTTCATCGAAGGTCTAAAAACATTGTTCGTAGAACATTATGTTGATGTGCCTGAAGATAAGTACAATGTCATTGACGAACTCGCAAATCGTCTAGAAGAAGTCGAACAAAAACTTGACAGTGAAGTTCAAAAAAATATGGACATTACTGAAGAGTTAGAGACTATGAAAAGACGAGAAATCGTTGTGAATGCAGGTAAGGATCTTACCGAATCACAAAAGGAGAAACTAGAATCACTATCTAACGGTGTAGATTTCAAAGATGCAGAAGATTTCGCAGAGAAAATTTCTGAAATCAAAGAAGCCTACTTCCCAACCGAAGATGGTGAAACTATCGCTGAAGAAACTGTAGTAGAAGAAGGTACAGGAGATTTTGAAGATGGTGAAACATCTGCGAAAACTTACACACCTGAAATGAACCAGTATCTAAAAGCAGTTTCAAAATTAAAACCATTGGGATAGAATTAAAGGAAAAAAGTAAAATGTTCTTATCAGAAAATTTACAACAAAAGTGGCAGCCTATTCTAGAGCACTCTGATCTTCCTGAGATCAAAGACAACTACAAGAAAGCCGTTACAGCAGTTATCCTCGAAAACCAAGAAAGAGCTCTTTCAGAAGATAGAGCAACTCTTGCCGAGGCTGCACCTTTGAACTCTACTGGAAGTGCTGTTCAGAATTGGGATCCAATCTTGATCTCATTAGTAAGAAGAGCAATGCCAAATCTCGTTGCATACGACATTTGCGGTGTTCAGCCAATGACTGGCCCTACTGGACTTATCTTTGCTATGAAAGCAAGGTATAATGACTATCCATCAGCTAATAGAGAGAGCAAATCAGAAGCATTGTTTAACGAAGCTCGTTCAACATATTCTTCATCTGCTCAAACTACAACTGCTGGATTAGGTTCAGACCCAGTTAGCGACCCATTTGATGCTACAGGCCCTGATACATACGCAAGTGGTACAGGTGCAGGTATGACCACAGCTTCTGCAGAATCACTAGGTGATGCTGCTGGAAATCATTTTGCAGAAATGTCTTTCACAATTGAGAAAGCAACTGTAACTGCAAGGTCAAGAGCATTAAAAGCTGAGTACACATTAGAGTTGGCACAAGACCTCAAAGCAATCCACGGTCTTGATGCAGAATCAGAATTAGCAAATATTCTTTCATCAGAAATTCTTGCTGAAATCAACAGAGAAGTAGTTAGAGAAGTTAACCTACAAGCAAAAACAGGTGCTTCATCAACTTCAACACCAGGCACATTCAACTTAGATGTTGATGCAAATGGTCGTTGGTCTGTTGAGAAATTCAAAGGATTGTTATTCCAAATCGAAAGAGAATCAAATGTTATCGCTAAAGAAACAAGAAGAGGTAAAGGTAACTTTATCCTTTGTTCTTCAGATGTAGCGTCTGCTCTTTCAATGGCAGGTGTATTAGATTATGCTCCTGCTCTTTCAACTAACTTGAATGTTGATGACACAGGTAATACTTTTGCTGGTGTTCTTAACGGTAGAGTTAAAGTATACATCGACCCATATGCTGGTGTTGATTACTTAACAGTTGGATACAGAGGAAGCAACCCTTATGATGCAGGTCTTTTCTACTGCCCATATGTTCCATTACAAATGGTCAGAGCTGTTGGTGAAAATACTTTCCAACCAAAAATCGGTTTCAAAACAAGATATGGAATGGTACCAAACCCATTCGTAACATCTTCACCTTTGAGTGCCGTTTCAGGTGGTAGAGGTAATAACCAATACTTCAGAAAATTAGCTGTTTCTAACATTCTGTAATAAACAATTTATTGTTTTTAGAGGGGTCTTTTGACCCCTCTTTTTTTTTAACTAAATATAATTGTAGTCATGGTGATTACAATTACACATACACACACAGGAGAAAATTATGAGTAATTCAAAAAGTGGATTTGAAAACCGAGAAGAATTGTTATCACAAGCACAAGGTATACTAGAACAAAATCTCGACAGAGAAAATCAAAAGGTCTACCTTCACAATGAAAACTTCCCTAACGACAAAAGAAATTTGGGTGACCAAACAATTTCTGTTGAACAGGTTATTGCAACTGCAAGACAACTCAACGAGTTCGTAAACGAGAAGTAAATTGACCTAAATAGTATACAGGGGGATATTTTTCCCCTGTATATTACGGAGTAAATTATGTCAGAATATGCAAAAGAAGTGAAAGTGTTAGAAGGGCCATGGGAAAGGAATGCATTTCCCAATGGTATAGAAACAACTAATGTATTGAATCGTAAAATCATTACACAGTATGTAAAAGATGGTTATCTTTGTGAAAAAACTGTTACAAGAGAATACAAAGGAAATGACTACTTTGATACCACCTCAACAAAAAGGATTATAAAACTTGACAACAATCAATAAGTCTATACTTAATAAAAACAACTTTAGATTACTGATAGATAAGGTACCTACTGTAGAGTACTATGTTCAGTCAGTCAATATCCCAGGCTTACAGTTTTCAGAAACAGTGCAAGCTGCTGGTGTCGGTTTGGATGCATATTTTCCAGGCGACAAGGTGACATTTGGTACACTTGATGTAACCTTTCTTGTTGATGAGGACTTAGAAAACTTCAAAGAAATATACGATTGGATTGATGCAATCGTTCCTGTTGCAGATCCATCTGCATATCAGGCATATACTTCAACAGTAAAAACCTCTACAGGTTTAGTAAGTGCAATAGACAATGATCTAAATCAATACAGTGATATTACACTTGTTATAAACACAAACAAAAATGTTCCCAATAAGTTCTTTCGTTTCCACGATTGTTTCCCTATATCATTGGGTGCATTAGAATTACAATCAGGTGCAGAAAGTGAAGCAGTGACATGTCAAGTGTCATTTAGATTTACATATTATAATATAGAATCCACTTCCTAAATACCCATAATCGTGGTATAATAGTATATTATGAATTTAGATAAAATCAAAGAAATGTGGAAAGAAGATTGTGTTATCGATGACATCGAATTAGACAAATCATCTTTAGATGTTCCTAAACTTCATGCAAAATATTCAGAACTACTAACTGATCAAATAGTTCGTATCAAAAATCTTCAGTTTCAAAAAAACATTCTTATGAAAGATAAGTGGTTATGGTATAACGGTAAATTAGATCAGTCAAGAATACAAGAATTGGGATGGACACCTGATCCTTTTGATGGTCTAAAAGTTCTAAAAAACGATCATCAGGTGTGGTTGAATGCAGATGCAGATGTGCAAAAAATTGATGCACAGATAGAGTTGACCAATATCACTATAAACTTTCTAAGAGAGTGTATGCAAAACATCACTTGGAGACATCAAACAATTAAAAACACTATAGAGTGGCGTAAGTTCATGGCAGGTTCCTAATGATTTTGAAAAATTATTTTTGGGGTGTATCTAAAGCCTTTACATCAGAAGAGATAGAAGAAATTCATACTATTGCATCTAAAATAAATGAAGATATTGGAAAGGTAGGAGAAGGTGTTTCATCTGATCCTGATGGTAATATAGACGAAAAGTTTAGAGAAGAAATCAGGAGTTCAACTGTCAAATGGATGGAACGATTACCTGATCACTTAGAAAATAAAATGTCTGAACTAATGTTTAGGTGTTTAGATGAAACTGGATGGCGGTTTACAATTGATGAACATCAACCGTTTCAATATACCATATACAATGCTCAACCTCAAAAACCCAAGGGAGATTTTTACACTTGGCATACTGATGCAGGGCCTCTTCCTTATAAAGATGGGAGAATTAGAAAACTGTCAATGACTATCCAATTATCTGATCCTGAAGAATATGAAGGTGGTTATTTTCAATGGTTAGTTCCTAATCAAATATTTGACAGATTAGAACTAAATCAAACAAAAGTAGATTTGACTAATGCGATATCTACAACACCATTTAGTATGAAAGAGAAGGGTAGCATTCTTTTCTTTCCATCTTTTCTCTATCATCAAGTAACCCCAGTAACATGGGGGACACGAAAATCCTTGGTGGGATGGATGATAGGTCAACCTTATGTCTGATACCGTTAGAGTTTCCAAAGTAGATGAAGTTTTTCTACAAGTGCATTGTGATAATGGACTTGCAAGGGATCTTTATGAGTTCTTTTCATTCACTGTACCCAACGCAAAATTCATGCCTTCAGTTCGTAATAGGTTTTGGGATGGTAAAGTTAGACTGTTTTCAATCAAAACTAATAAGGTTTACATAGGTTTATTACCCTATATCGATCAATTTTGTACCGAAAGAGGATATAAGTTTGAGGGTATAGAGGATGTAATTGGTACTAAAACACGACTTACAGACGATAAAATCAATGAGTTTGTCAAGGCCCTTGACATGGGGTTAACACCTCGTGATTATCAGATAAGTGCATTCCGAAGTGTAATAGAGTATGGTAGACAGTTATTGTTATCCCCCACTGCAAGTGGTAAGTCTCTCATCATATATCTACTTGCTCGTTGGTATAATAAGAAAACAGTTATCATTGTTCCTACCACATCACTTGTAGAACAGATGTCAAAGGACTTTATTGATTATGGATACAAGGATAAAATTTGTAAGATCTATCATGGTCAGGAAGTATTCCCTGCACCTATCACTATAACCACATGGCAGTCATTTAGTAAAGCACCTAAAGAGGTGATGCAATCATTTGATGTGGTAGTAGGAGACGAAGCACATCTATTCAAAGCACAGACACTTAAAAGTATATTAGAAAAAATGAAAAAGACTGCAATTCGTATAGGAACAACTGGTACATTGGATGGTTCGGAGTGTCATAGATTACAACTTGAAGGAATGTTCGGCCCAGTAAAAAAAGTGATCACCTCTTCTGAACTTATGGAACAGGGAACAATTGCAAATATTGATATACAATGTATTATACTTAAACATCCAAAGTGTCCTAATATGTCATACCAAGAGGAAATGGATTATTTGGTTTCTAATGAAAAACGAAACTTCTTTATTACTAATCTAGTAAAGAGCCTCAAAGGAAATACATTGGTGTTATTTCAATATGTCGAGAAACATGGTGTAGTATTGTATGACATGATGTCTCAGACTGACTTAGGTGGTAATCTACACTATGTGTATGGTGGAACAGATACCGAAGATAGAGAGTCAGTTAGAGAAATTGTAGAGAAGAATACAGAGGATACTATACTTGCATCCTATGGAACATTCTCTACTGGAGTGAACATCAAACGAATCAATAACATTGTCTTTGCAAGTCCATCTAAATCAAGAATAAGAAACTTGCAGTCAATTGGTAGAGGCTTGAGAAAGGTTGAAGGTAAAACTAAGATGAGATTATTTGATATTGCAGATGATTTACAGACAGAAAATTACACTCTCAATCACCTGAAAGAACGCATAAATACTTATAACGAGGAAAACTTTCCTTACGAAATTTTACAATTTGACTTAAAATAAATGGCAACACCAAAAGATCTGATCCCACAAAAATACGAAGTTCTTAGACTTAGGAACGGTGTAGAAATTTGTGGTATGACAAGAGATACAGGAGTTGAGGTAATCATTACATTACCCATGATCTGTCGTCTTATGGCTAGAAGCCCTAAAGAGACAGTTGCAACTTTCTATCCCTATGCACCTTTGACTTCAGATCACAATATCAAAATCCCTAGAGATTATGTTGTGCATAGAAATAATATGAACGATCAGTATATACCTTTTTACGATGATGCATCCTCACAATGGATGAATATGATTGAGAATAAGAGTATTCCTCTTATCACTCCACAAGAAATATCAGAATTTGACAGAGAAGATTTTGACGAAATGTTATCTGAAATAATGGATGAAATGCGACACAGAGGTGACAAACCTGAAACATTTGAAGATAGATACGATGAGTTTACAAAGTTGTTAAAACCTAAAAAAGGACAAAAGGTTCATTAGGATTTAATTCTTTATAAATATCGTGCGTCATAACGACACTTTATAATAATATATCAATGGAGTTTATAATGACTGAATTAGTCAAAAGAGTAATAAGAGAATTACCTGAAATAGAGACCGATCATATATGGGATGTGATTGAGGTGACTGTTTTAATTATCATGTTTGTAACGACTACGATTGCAGTTGCACCTGTTATTTAATATATCTCACCGCGGCAACATAGTAATCATATCATACTAAATGAGATTTGAAAAGGGACTTTTCTAAAAAAATCTAAAAAAAAATCATTTGAATAAATACTAAAAACCCCCTTGTAGAATGGGGATTTATAAGTATAATATAATTATGACTACGAAAAAACCTAATGAACACTATGTAAACAACAAAGAGTTCACTCAAGCAGTCTCCGAGTATAACAAAGCTGTTGCACTCGCAGAATCAAAGGGGAAAACCCCACCTAGAATGACTGAATACATAGGAGAGTGCATCTATAAGATTGCAACTCGTTTATCTACTCGGCCCAACTTTATCAATTATACTTACCGAGACGAAATGATTTGTGATGCAATTGAAAACTGTATTCAGTACATCGGTAATTTCGATGCAGAAAAATCAGACAATGCATTTGCATACATTACACAGATTTGTTATTATGCATTTTTAAGAAGAATACAAAAAGAGAAAAAACAAGTTTACATCAAACAGAAAAGTATTCAAGAAGCTGGTATTCTTACCGAAGTTTTAGGAACACTAGATGGTTCTCATGATCCTGATTTAGTAAACACTAATGTAGAGTGGTTACAAGAAAATATGAACCTTGTAGAGTACGAACCTAGAAAGGTCAAAAGAACAAAAACCAAAAAAAGCAAAAATAACTTAGATAATTTTACAGAAGAATAATGCAAATAGCCATACTGAACGACACACACTGTGGAGTTCGTGGGGATATGATAGAAATGTCCAACTATCAAGGACGGTTCTATAACGAAATATTTTTTCCATATCTAGACGAACACAACATCAAACACATCATTCACTTAGGTGATTACTTCGATAGACGAAAGTTCATCAACTTTGCATCCATGAAAGCAAACCTCAAACATTTCATAGAACCTATGAATGAAAGAGGTATCACAATGGATTTGATACTGGGTAATCACGATACTTATTATAAGAATACTAATGATGTCAATTCACCTGAGTTGTTATTATATAACCAACCTAATGTCAATGTTATATCAGAATGTATTACCAAAGAATACGATGGTTTCAATATTGCATTAGTTCCTTGGATCAATAATGAAAACTATGCAGACAGTGTAGAATTTTTATTGGGGGCCGAGGCCTCGATTGCAATGGGACACTTTGAGATTGAGGGTGCATTGATGCAGCCAGGCATGATGTGTCAACATGGACTTGATCATTCATATTTGAAAAGATTTGATAAAGTGTTCAGTGGTCACTTCCATCATAAATCAGAAGTCAAGAACATTCGTTATCTTGGTTCACAAATGCAATTCACATGGTCAGATTATGGTGATCAAAAATACTTTCATATTTTTGATACAGACACTCAAGAGATATCACCTATTCATAATCCACTCACTATGTTTGAAAAGGCGTTCTATGATGATACTAAAGAAACTTTTGAAAGTATCACTAATGCAGATTATAGTAAGTATGCAGGTAAGTTCACCAAAATCATTGTAGTCAATAAAGAGAACCCATATTGGTTTGATGCATTCTTAGATAGAATACACATGGTAAACCCTTTACATATATCTGTAGTCGATGATAACAAACACATGGACTTTATGGATGATGAGGATATGGGTGATGTTGAAGACACACTTACCATTCTCACAAAGTACATCGATGGTCTTGATATCCAAGGAAAGAAAAAACCCCTTGCAGATTTGATGACTTCGTTGTATCATGAAGCATTGGATGAACACAATTATCTATGATAAATTTCAAAACTATAAGATATAAAAACTTATTGTCATCAGGAAATAAGTTTACAGAAATAGAATTAGACAAACACCAAACTACACTTATACTAGGTGAGAATGGTGCAGGGAAATCAACTATACTGGATGCACTTTGTTTTGCACTCTATGGTAAAGGTTTCCGTAATCTCAAAAAAGAACTTCTTATCAATTCCATCAATCAAAAAGAATTACTCGTTGAGTTGGAATTTTCTGTTGGTAAGAAACAATACAAAGTCATTCGTGGTGCAAAACCAAATAAGTTTGAGTTATACACGAGTGGTGTCCTTATAAACCAAGATGCAACTATGAGAGACTATCAGGAACATTTGGAGAAGAACATTCTCAAAATGAGTTATAGATCGTTTACTCAGATTGCAATTCTTGGTTCTGCAAACTTCACACCTTTTATGCAGTTGAAGGCTGCTGAAAGAAGAAGACTTGTAGAAGATCTATTAGATATTTCAATCTTTAGTACTATGGGTGATATACTAAAGAAAAGAATTTCTAATCATACCGTTGAATTGAAAGAAACTAAACATGAAATTGCTATTCTAGAAGAAAGAATCAATGGTCTACATGAACAACAAAATGCACTCCGTGAAAATCGTGATCAAAAACTCAAAAAGTTTGAGAACACCGTTGATGAAACCCAAACCAACATTGATAATCTCATGGAGAGAATAGATGAAAAGACGAAAAATGTGGTGGAGAAAAAATCCACTATCTCGGATGTCGATCCTCAGAAAGATAGACTCAAACAAGCAACTGACTTGGAGACTAAACTCAAAGAAAATTATAACAAGGCTAGGAAAGAGATTGAGTTTTACCAATCAAATGATGAATGTCCAACCTGTAAACAAGACATGGACGAGGAACACAAACAATCACACATAGAAGAGATCGACAAAAAGAAAGAAGAATTACAATCTGCAATTGAACAACTTGGTATCACTGTCAAAGAAACAAAAAAACGACTTGATGAAATACAAAGGATTCAAGATGAGATAGAAAAAGTACAAAAAGAGATCGGAATACTTCAAACAGAAGTTATGTCTAATCAAAAGTTCATTCAGAAAATACAAAAAGAAATTGAAGATCTAAAAGCAGAAGAACACAATAATACCAATGTACAATCAAAGATTGAAGATAGTGAAGATGGGTTAGATATATTACATAAGAAATCCGAATCACTCACACAACAAGGACACTACTTTGATATTGCACAAATGTTGCTTCGAGATCAAGGTGTCAAACAAAAGATCATCAAACAATATGTTCCGATCATGAACAAACTTATCAACAAGTATCTTGCATCACTAGAGTTCTTTGTGGGATTTGAATTGAATGAAGCCTTTGAAGAAACCATCAAGTCAAGATTTAGAGACGAGTTCAAATACGACAACTTCTCACAAGGTGAAAAGATGAGAATCGACCTTGCACTTCTATTCACATGGAGAGCCGTTGCAAGAATGAAGAACTCAGTGAACACCAACCTATTGATATTAGACGAAGTGTTTGACTCCTCACTTGATACACAAGGTACAGATGACTTCTTAAAACTTCTGAATACACTTACAGAGAAAACTAATGCATTCATTATATCTCATAAAGGGGATGCACTGTACGATAAGTTCAATGATGTCCTAAGATTTGAGAAATACAAGAACTTCAGTCGTCTTTCTGAATAAATAGTAGTATGAAAACATTTTCAGAGTATTCAAATCCACCACTAGACAAACTTACACTTCGTGAAGATACAAATACATTTGATTTCAAAATTCTAAGTAAGTTCAAGACTACCATAGAATCAAAAAAATTTGTAAAAGTGGAAGTAGAAAGAACACCTCAGAGAACAGAGGTACGACAAGCTCTAATGGACACTCTTGCAAAAAACAATATTGCATGTAAGTTAGTAGATTTGGGATCTAAATCATCCTTTGATGGTGTTGAAACAGAAGATGGAACTGTTTTTTATTTCAAAGCTGCAAAAGGTGGAAGCGGTGGTGAACCTAATGCAACACAATGGGAAGCAATCATATCCGTTGCAGTGAATAAACTTATTGGTGTATCCTCATGGAACCGTGGAAAGGATTGGAACATTGCACAAGGGTTTTGGGATGATTATGAAAAAAGTGCAATAGGTATAGGAACTAATCTTCTCAGAGAAATTACAGGTATTGATAAGTTAGAGGGAGTAGGTTCATCTAAACTTCCAACCAACAAACTATGGAAAAGTTCAGATGGAACACCTAAAACAGATATCCATTCTAGTAAAGTTAACATATCACTAAAGAAAAAAGGTGGTTCACAGTTGATGTCAGGTAAACGAGACGAGGCAATATCAACTGTTGAAGCTGCAATGAGAACTTATGGTTCAAGTAGTGCAGGTCAGAAAACTGTAGAGAACCTACTCAAAACAATGGAAGAAAAGATGATATCTCTTTCAGAAAAGGACTCTGTTACAAAGATAGACAAACTAAGAGATAAAACAAAACTAACTCAAAAAGAAGTTGAACAAATTGCAGAACTTGATCAGGTAAGACTTGATGCAAAAGAAATCAATAATGAAATGGATAAGGTATTCAAAGATATGTTATTCAAGGCACATTTCTGTTTTGAAGCTGCATCAGGTGCTGAAAAATTTCAACCCTCACCACTAGGTATTGCACATCAGATCATCACATTTGATGACAGTGCAGGTAAGGTTTATAACAAACTTGTATTAGATAGTCCTGAGGGTGCAGGAATGAAACTTGCAAGAAGTAATAATTTTTATGTTTCTTTCAAATCAAGTGCAGGATCAGCACCTTATCTTGCATTTAGAAGTAAAAAGTTATCAGTTCCAATTACTGAGACATTTAGAAACATAGTTTTTGAAGAAATGAATAAGTCAAAACTTTTGACTGAAGATTTTCAAAAACTAAATGAATGGCAAGTGTTTCAAAAGTTAGGTCAAAAAATCAAAGACATTTCTGTAGATACAGTAAATATGTTCAAAAAAGTATTTGATGCAATAATGGAAAGAGTGAAAAAGGCATTCAATTACATTTTGACACTAGGAAGAAGAATGATTGCAACACTGTTGAATTTTTTTGGTGTTTCAATTTCAGGTGTGAGTATAAGTGGTGGTGGAGACTACCCATTAGCATAAGGATATATAATGTATGAATTAATTAATGAAGCAAGTAAGGTTCTAAGAACCCCCCCACAATTATTTGACTTTGAGACAAGAACAGATGCAAAAGAAATTGCAGAAGCACTTTCTAATGCAATGATTAGGTTTGGTGGAATAGGTTTGAGTGCAAACCAAGTTGGATTAGACGCAAGAGTGTTTGTTATGAAAACAAATGACAAGGGTATTGTAGCATTCTTCAATCCACAAATCAAAAAAATATCTCAAGAAACAGACCTAATGAAAGAGGGATGTTTATCCTTTCCTGATATCTATCTAATGATTACTAGATCTAAATTTATTGAACTTGAATATCAGGATGTTGAGGGAGAAACACACACTGTTCAGTTAGAGGGTCTTGCAGCTCGTTGTGTGCAACATGAGATTGATCATCTAAACGGTATTCTATTCTTACAAAGAGCATCAAGACTGAAACTTGAAAGAGCATTGAAGGTTAGACCTAAAGAACAGAAAAAAAGAATAGAATTTGAGAAAAGAATGGCTATTGCAAGACATCTTCAAAAATTAGAACAAGAGAAAGCAGAAAGACAAAATGAAGAAAGTGAAATTCAAAATACTGACAGTCAACCAAGTTCTGTCGCAACAGGAAGCTGACCGTCTCATTTACTGGAGTGCAACCCACACACATAAAAGAGCGTTGGGTGATGGTTCAGACTACACTGGATATAACAAGGTACACATAAAGGATCATTGGGTTAGAGATACACTCAATGCACTAGAGTGTATTGCAATCACTGAAATCAGAAAGGAAACGGATCAAATAGTTTTCCCTGAAATGACTACTATTACAGAATGGCCTATAGGTGGAATTCAAGAACCTCATACAGACATCTACACTAACTCAGAAATAGAGAGTGATACTAAAGATCCTAACCCAAGTAGAGAGTGGACTGCAATAGTTTACCTCAATACCAACTACACTGGGGGAAGAACTTATTTTCCACCTAGTGATTATAACTCAATACTATACACACACCAACCTGAGACTTGTCAGATGATATTATTTCAGGGTATCTATCACCCCCATGGGGTAGAAAAAGTGTTTAGAAATTCTAGACACACAGTTGCAATGTGGTTTACCACAAATAAAGATCGCATTCTAACAGATTACATCACCGAAGATCTTTCCCTAGATCAATTCACCCTAAGAAAATAATTTATCTTTTTTCTCTCTAGGGGTTGACAATACCCCCTACTTTTTTATATAATTAAAACATGATGAGAAAAGGAGATAAAAATGTCACATTTTAGTAAACAAATACTTGCAGACAGAGCAGTTGATGATGCAATCGCTCTAGTCGATACATTTTCTGATATGAAAGTAAAACAAGTCCTTCACCTAAACTTTGGTGTTAGGGATGGAGATAGAGACGACCTAGTAGAATTCATTGCAAATGATTTCTTCAACGACTACATGAATGCCCCTACCCCACATGGGTAAGGGTAAGTCTTTGTTTTTCAAGGAAATAAAAAACTTGACAATACCCTTCACTTTTTAGTATACTTAATATTATGGAAAACCTAAGAACACAAAAAGACAATCTTGCCAAACTAATGGCCACTGAGAACCTGACTATCGTGCATAGGAAAATCCCTACTGCATATTTTGATATCAAAAACAGAGTTCTTGCTTGTCCTATTCTAAAGGACGATATCTCACCTGAACTTTATGACTTGTTTATGGGTCATGAAGTATCACATGCATTACACACACCTTTTGAGGGATTACACTCTACTCTCAAAGAAAATAGAACTCTCAAGGGATACCTCAATGTTGTTGAGGATGTCAGAATTGAGAAAATGATCAAAGAGAAGTATGCAGGTCTTAGAAAGTCTTTCTTCAAAGCATACAATGAATTGATGAACATGGACTTCTTTAGTCTAAAAGGTAGAAACCTACAAGAACTTTCGTTGATTGATAAGATCAACTTGCTCACTAAAGTTGGTTCAAGGGTCAACATCAAACTGACTGACAAAGAACAGGAGTTTTTAGACTGGTCTTATAGATGTCAGACTTGGGAAGATGTTGTTGAATGTGCAACTGCGATTTATGAATACTCTAAAGAGAATGAAACAAGAACAAAAGAAGATGAGGAAATCAAAGGATCATTTGAATACGACATAGAAGAAAGTGATGATGAAGTTGATCTAGGTGAAGAAGATTATCCTTTTGAGCCATACACTGGTGAAGAAGATGATGATATAGAAGAAAGTGATATAGAACTAGATGAAACTCAACAATCAACAGTGCATGATCATTCTGCTGGTTCTCAATTTGATGATGAAGATGGTGCAAGAGAAGCTCTTACCGAATACAATGCACATGAAAACGAAGATACTCTTTACAGCACAGAGAACAGGATCAGAACACAAATTGATTTGAGAAAAGAATGGAAAGAAGTAAAAAACCAAGAGGTTATTGTTCCTAACAAAGAGTTCAACAGTGATTGGTCTAAGTTTTGGAATTCACCTACAGATGATTACAGTTATAGATGGGGTGCCTACAGTGTAGGTGATGGATACAATCTTGCAAAGAAAACTTCTAACATCATAGAGTTGAAAAACAAAAAGACCGTTATGCACATGGTCAAAGAATTTGAAATGAGACAATCAGCTGCTATAAGTGCAAAAGCATATACTGGTAAAACTGGTCAACTTGATATGAACAGACTTGCAAAATATCAGATTGTTGATGATGTTTTCAAAAGAGCAGTCTACCTTCCTGAAGGTAAAAATCATGGTATCACAGTGTTGATAGATTGGTCAGGTTCTATTTCAAATGTAGTTCCTGATTTATTAGAACAAGCAATCATTCTCACAATGTTTTGTAGAAAAGCACAGATACCTCACAGAGTATATCTTTTTACTGATAGTTATGGTAAAAGAGATCTAGGTATGAGTACAAACCTTATTGAAATATTCTCAAACGAACAGAGTTCAAGAGACTACAAACAAAGTTTACTCAATGTAAGTGCATTATATAACGCACATGCTTTTAGTGATAGAGGATGGAGAGGATACGAAAAGTTCAAAGCAAAATGGGAAGGACACTTCAAAGAAGCACTCAAAGTAGATGATAGTACAAGATGGGTGCAGATACCACATTTTGTTCAAGGTCGTTATCATTTAGGTGGAACACCTTTAGATGCATCACTTGTGTATTTGAGAGAAACTTTACCTAAGTTCAACAAACAATATAGCATTGAGAAATCTATACTAACCGTTATTACAGATGGTGAAAGTCATAGTTCAAGATTATTCAGTAGAGATAAAGTTCAAGAACAAATCCAAGATCAAACTGTTGAGGGAACAAATCATTATACACCTGTTGAGATTGAGATCATTGATCCTTACAATAACAAAGTTTATCCGATTGTAAAACCTGTTGGAAAATACAATGGTTCTTCAAACTTCAGAACAACCCAACATATTTTAGAATGGATTTCTAAATCTTGTAATGTAAGTTGCACTGGATACTTTATTGGAACATCAAGAAATGATTTCTACCACATCTATGATAAAATTAGGGAAGATAGTCGAATTAACTCTGAAAACCATTCATACATGAGATTTGATGAATGGTATAAAGTTGCAAAAAAAGAAGGTCAGGTTGCAAACATAAAAGGATATAACAAAATGTTCATTACAAGTGCAAACCTAATCAAAGTAGATGATGAGGATACACTAGATGATAAATTCATTGGAGCTACAAAAACCTCAGTGCTTGCAGCTTTCAAAAGAAACAGAAAATCAAAAACAACATCAAGGTTCCTAACTAACGAATTTATAAAGGAGATATCATAATGGGAATAAATGCAATACAATTAGATACAGATTACTACTGGGGAACCATGTCGGATGGTGCATACAACAAGTTTGCAGATGCAGTTCAAGATGTCGGGCCTAGTCCTTGTAAAAAGTTTGATTGTCCTAGACAATCTCTTTGTGCAACGGAAGGAGTAGAATGTAAAGCTTTTAGGTTTTGGGTAAACAATGGATCATTAGAAACCTATTCTTTAAAAGAGGATAAGAAGATTTCTATTGAGAAAGATATCCAAAGAATTTTGAGAAATTGTGAATAAAGGGTTGACAATAGCGACAACTTTTTTATATAATTAAAAAATGATGAGTAATAATAAGGAGACTGCTTATGAATAAAAGAACCTATGATAGGTCGGAGAGTGTTACCGTTGCAGGTAAACCTTTCCATTTTACGCCAGATAGAAAGGAATTTCTAACTGCACTAACCACAAACTTCCCCAATCAGGTGGAGTTTACTTCAGAACAGATCAACCAAGTAGGAGACTTTCCATACTGGATAAAATCTGCAAGGTATAATTTCAAACAAAATGGGGTTTTCAATCTATCCCAAGTTTTGAATGTGGTGCCTATGACCAAGACTACACCACCACCAAAAGCTTTTATGCCTACTGCACCTAAGGTATCGAATATGCCTGTTGCAGCTCAGACACAAAAGACAATCAATCTTATTGAGGACAATGTAAAAATCATTCCTGAGAAGATGACAAACTATGTTCCTTTTGGTCATTTCAAAGATGTAGAGAATATCATCAAGTCTAAGATATTCTTTCCAATCTTTATTACTGGTCTAAGTGGTAATGGTAAGACACTTATGGTTGAACAAGTGTGTGCTAAACTCAAGAGAGAACTCTACAGGGTCAATATCACCATCGAGACAGATGAAGATGATTTGATGGGTGGACACACTTTAGTCAATGGTAACATTACTTTCAGAGAAGGCCCAGTTATCAAAGCTATGAGAAAAGGTGCCGTCCTTCTCTTAGACGAAGTTGACTTGGGTTCTAACAAAATGATGTGTTTACAATCAGTTCTTGAGGGTAAAGGATATCTAATCAAGAAAACTGGTGAATGGGTATCTCCTGCAGAAGGGTTCACAGTGGTTGCAACTGCAAACACTAAAGGACAAGGATCTGAGGATGGTAAATTCATTGGAACTCAAATCATGAACGAAGCTATGTTGGAAAGGTTTGCTATTTCAATGCAACAAGAATATCCACCAGTCAATATTGAGAGAAAAATTCTTGAAAAGGAAATGGAACTTCATGGTGAAGTTGATATGGAGTTTATCAAGAAACTTGTAGACTGGGCGGACATTATCAGAAAAACCTACTACGAAGGTGCAATTGATGATGTCATCACCACTAGAAGATTGGTTCACATCATCAACGCATTCAAAATGTTTGGTGATAAACTCAAGTCAATCCAAATGTGTATCACAAGATTTGACGAAGATACCAAGAATGCAATACTTGATCTCTATTCTAAAATAGACGAAGGTGTTGATGTGTCAGGAATGTTTGGTGAAGTATCGGAAGATACCTCATCAGACGAGGATTACCAAGAGGATACACAATATCCATAAAACCCCATTGACGAACAAGTGGATTGGAAGTATAATGAGTAAAATGTTTAGAAAGTTTGAGAAAGTTGGGTACAAATACGAGGAAGATAAACTCCTCAAAGAATTGCGTACCTATATTGACGGAACCTACAAACAACATTACAGTCTGAACAACTTTCAGTCCACAGAGTTCATTATTGATAGTGGACACGGTGAAGGATTTTGTATCGGAAACATACTCAAGTATGCACAACGATACGGAAAAAAGGACGGAAAGAACAGAGCAGATTTATTGAAAGTATTGCACTACGCTCTAATAATGTTACATGTGCATGATAAGGAGAAAAAGAGTGGAAATGAAAATTAGTAATGACACTAGAAATATATTGAAAAACTTTTCTACCATCAACAGTGGTATCAAAGTAAAAACTGGGAACAAGTTGGAAACAATTTCTAACATGAAGAACATACTTGCAGTTGCAACGGTAGATGAGACATTTCCCAAAAATTTCTCTATCTACAATCTACCTGAGTTCTTAGGTGCAACTTCTTTATTGGAAGATGCAGACTATGAGTTTGGGGATGTAAGTGTATCTATCTCTGATACAGATAGTTCACTTTCATATTTTTATGCAAGTGAGGGTATGATTACTGCACCTGAGAAAGAGGTCAAGATGCCTGAGGCAGAAGTAAACATAACTGTATCCTCTACACTACTTTCTGAATTACAGAAAGCTGCAAGTGTTTTAGGAGTAAATGACTTAGTTCTGAAATCTGATGGTACTACTATCTCTCTTGTTGTAGTTGATAAGAAAAACCCAACTTCAAATACATTCTCAAGAATAGTTGGTGAAGGTAGTGGAACAACTTTCACTTTCAATTTCAAAATCGAGAACTTGAAAATTCTTGATGGTAATTATGATGTTGCAGTATCGTCTAAAGGAATATCCCATTTCAAAAACAAGGATGTTGATTTAGAGTACTTTATTGCACTCGAACCTGATTCAAAATATGGTTCTTAGTATAAATAATACTACAAACGGCAGTAAGAAATTCAGTCTCTATTCTTACTGCGGGAGTATCCGAAAATCTCATCATTGTTCTCTTTGGGTCGGATACACGAACAAATCGGCGGGGGTTTGTTCACTTTGAATACTGAATTTTTATATGTGGAGAAATATAGACCTCAAACCATTGAGGAAACCATACTTCCTAAACCAATCAAAAACACTTTCAATGAGTTTGTAAAGAAAGGTGAAATACCTAATCTTATGTTGTGTGGTTCTGCTGGTGTAGGTAAAACTACTATTGCAAAGGCACTTTGTAATGAGTTGGGTGCAGACTTCATTGTGATCAATGGTTCTGATGAAGGACGATTGATCGACACACTACGAACCAAGATCAAAAACTTTGCATCTACAACATCTTTGGGTGGAGGCCCTAAGGTGGTTATACTAGACGAAGCAGATTATATAAGTGCAGAGAGTGTTCAACCTGCATTGAGAAACTTCATTGAGGAGTTCTCATCCAACTGTAGGTTTATTTTTACTTGCAATTACAAGAATAGAATTATTGCACCTCTACACTCACGAACTACTGTCATTGACTTCTCTTTGACACCTCAGGACAAACAACAACTTGCAGGTCAATTTCTTTCACGACTAGAAGAAATTTGCACTACAGAGAATATCAAATACGATCAAAAGGTTCTTGTAGAACTTATACTCAAGTTCTTTCCTGATTTCAGAAGATGTATCAACGAAGTTCAAAGATACGGAGTATCAGGAGAGATTGATAGTGGTTTACTTGCAACACTAACTGAAGAAAAACTAACTCCTCTCATAACTACTATACAAGAGAAAAACTGGAAAGGAATGAGGAAGTGGGTTGCACAAAACTCAGACAATGATTTCAATACACTTTATCGTAAAGTGTTCAATGCATTAGAAACAAAATTACAACCAACATCACTTCCTGCAGCTGTTTTGATCATTGCAGATTATCAACATAAAGCTGCCTTTGCAATGGATAGTGAGATCAACTTTGTTGCTTGTTTGACAGAGATTATGTCAGAATGTAAATTTAGAGGAGACTGATATGGGACAATATGACGATAGAGTAGAAAGACAGAGAGTTCTGTTGGAGGCAGAGGAATGGGCAAAGGGGGTGAAATCCATTCATGCACACAGACTTCAATCCTTGTGGTATGACAATAGACCCATGGATACATTTGAGGGTAGTGTATGTGACACTACCTACAATGATGATTCTATCAAACGAGAACTAGAAAATGGTAAGGTCGTTTGGATGAATTCTGAAAAGAAAACAGGTGACGATCTTATTGATCAATATCTCAAAAAAGTCAATCCTTCTAAAACACAGCGTATTCTATTGTAATATGGATAAGACTAATCCTTTTGACTTTGTCAAGTCAGTGTCATATACAAAAAAAGACATCATGTTTGATGAAGTCGAGGAAAAGTCTTATGCACCATTCCTAACCAATAAAGCATTATCCTATCACCAAGATAGTATCATTTTTGCAAACGAAATGAACATCAGACACGGTGCAGATAGTCGTCTTCAATACCTGTTTTTCCTAAATACTTTGAGAAAAAGAAATAGGTTTTCCACATGGATAAAACCTTATCAGAGTCAAAAACTCGAAGTTATTAGACAAGCATATCAGGTAAGCACCAAAGAGGCGAAAGACTATGCATCACTGTTATCTGAAAGTCAATATCGTGAGTTGAAAAAAAGAATGAACATTGGTGGTCAGGATAATGGATGAAATAATAAAAAACTTAGTCGAAGTAACTTTTGATAAAGATGACGATTTCTTAAAAATCAAAGAGACACTATCAAGAATAGGTGTTGCATCACGAAAAGAACAAGAACTGTTTCAATCGTGTCATATACTTCACAAAAGAGGTAAATACTACATCGTACACTTCAAAGAACTTTTTATGTTAGATGGGAAACCAACTAACATTGATGAGAATGACATTGGTAGAAGGAATACAATTGTAAGACTTTTACAACAATGGAATCTCTTGAAAGTGGTTGACAAGGGTCAGATAGAAGAACCACAAGCTCCTCTATCACAGATCAAGGTCATACCTTATAAAGAAAAGAGTATGTGGAAGTTGACTACTAAATACTCTATAGGTGTAAAATAGTATATAAATACTACTTACATAAAACAATAAAGGAGGCGGAATTATGTTTCAAGGCATAATCGACTTCGTTATGGGGATATGGAACCTTCTAATGATCGTTCCAATTGTAATATCAATCTGTAGTGTTATTGTCGCATTGACACCAACACCACATGATGACAAGTTATGGGCCAAGGTATATAAATACCTTGAAGTTCTTGCACTTGCCGTTGGTAAAGCAAAGGACAAAAATCCATTACTTGACAAGTAATTAAATTGAGGATAAATTATGGACTTTTTGATATTTTTAGGAGTTGTTGCAGTTATAACCTTCTTCGTATGGAAAGGGAATAAAGATAGAGGAACCACATCGACAAGTTCTTCAACTACTGCAAAAGTGTCTGTAGACCGAAATGAAGATTCAGTAGTTTCTAAAGCTGAGCTGAAGAAACTTACTAAAGTTCAATTGGTACAACTTGCAGAAAAAAAATCTATTTCAGTGAAGAAGTCAGGTTCAAAAGCTGACTTGATCAACGAGATACACTCTCAACTCAAATAAACCTTTTCAAGGTGCTAAAAGGGGAACAGTGTTCCCCTTTTTTTTATAAATAACAGTATGGAATTTGTTTTTGAATTGATAACTGAATTGGGATTTCCTATTGCAATAGCATTAGTAATGGGGTTCTTTATATTCACTATCATCAAACAAATTCTACAAGGTATAGTTGACAACATAAAGACACTTACCATGTTCTGTAAGTCACTAGAGAATCGTGCAAGAACGATGTCAAACGAAATGATAAAGATTGACATGTTGGTATCGTCTGCATTGGAACTCAGACCTGATATCGAAAGAGTTGCTCGTGCAGAGAACTTTATCGAAGACGGTAAACTAGATGTGAGGAGAGATTGATGGAAGAACTAGACATCATAGCTCTGATCTCACAATATGGATTTCCAATTGTTATGGCAGTTGGTCTAGGATACTTTATATACTATGTGTGGTGGTTCATTGGTGAACACATAGAGCCCGAAATTGAAAATATGCATTTTGCATTGATAAGAGTAATAGATCAAACAAGAATGTTAGACCAAGATCTTATTAGACTACAACAAAAAGTAAATGTAGTTCTTGAGTATAGAGAAAACGAAAAAAAGGGCAATATAAAAACCAATGAGGAAAAACTTAGAAGTTAGTATTTTATTACTATTATCAGGGGTGCTTCATGCATCACCTATTGTACACGATTTCAAAAATCCAAGTTTTAGTGGAGTAGGAACAGGTGCTCACTATCTTACAATCGAGAACCAAGAGTTTTCTCGGAAGAAATCAATTGAAGATGCTCTTGAGTCTGCAAGAAAAGCTGCTGAAAGAGAAGCCGAGAACACAACCCTTTCAAAATTTATACGAAACTTAGAGAGTAGAATCTACGCTCAGTTTGCAAAACAACTTGTAGAGTCAATGTTTGCAAATGATAATCCTGCTGGGTTTGGTTCATTTGTTTTAGAAGGTAACACCGTTACATGGGAAGTTATAACAGATGAAAGTGGTACAGAATTTATTCGTCTGATTGTTGTTGCAGAAGATGGAACATCTACAGAGATAACAATTCCAGTAGGAACAGGAAACTTCCAACAAGATCCTGACGGTACAGGATAATGATTCGAGTTTTACTTGCACTTACACTACTTATTAGTGGTTGTGCATCTATCCCAAGATTTAGTAATGATCCTCAGGAATGTAATCCAGCAACATGGGGGCCTGAATATAATCACGATCTATACAACTATGCACTTGCAGCTGGTAGAACATTTGAAAGAGCTATGCCTTTTATTTGTGTAGAAAATCCTGAGATTGTAAAACTACCATCTTACATAGAATTACTAGAATTACCACCTGCAAAGGAACAACCCATAGTTGCAGTCTATCAATTTTTAGATAAGACTGGACAGAGACAACCTTCCGACACAGTTGCATCATTCTCTACTGCCGTATCACAAGGTGGTGTTGAGATGGTTATAGATGCACTCAAAACAGCAGGTCAAGGAAAATGGTTTAGGGTCGTAGAAAGAAACGGAATTGATAATCTTATTAGAGAAAGACAGATCATCCGTTCTGCAAGACAAGAGTATGCAGATTCTACAGGTACAGACCCACAAGGAATTCAACCCATGCTATTCGCAGGAATGATAATAGAGGGTGGAATAATTGGTTATGATGCCAATGTGCAAACAGGTGGACGAGGCGCAAGGACACTTGGTATTGGCATGGCGAGACAGTATCGACAGGATGTTGTCACTGTCAGTATGAGAGCCGTTTCGGTTCTAACTGGTGAAGTTTTACTCAATGTTCAAACTCGTAAAACCATATTGAGTTATGGTGGTGGGGGAGACATCTTTAGATTTATTGAAGATGGAACACAACTCATAGAGTTTGAGGACGGAGTAGGAAACAATGAGTCAGTGACTTTTGCAGTACGAACAGCAATTGAGGCTGCCGTGCTGGGTTTAATACACCAAGGCCACGAAAGAGGTTTTTGGGAAATAGAGGGTAACGAAAATGAAGAAACTAATTAGTTTATTTTTACTTATGTCGACATCATTCGTTTTCGCACAGGCCACTGATGACAACGAAATTAAGATCACACAAACAGGTGATACTCTAAAACTATACATCGATCAAATCGGTTTTGGAAACAAAGTCGGTGGAGACGATGCAAGTAGTGGAACTTTAAGTTCAATGTCAATAACTGGTGCAACACTTGATTTCAACTTAGATTTCACTGGAGACCAAAACATTTTATTTGGGCCAGTTGTTGCAGACAGTTCATATTACATAATCGATATTACAGGAGACTCTAACGAGATAGACTGGAACATCGGATATGTCGGTAGCGCTGATAGTTCAAACATAAACTTTGATATCACAGGTGATTCAAACACCTTTGATTTAGATCAAGGCTATGTGGCTAGTGCTGAAAGACTTGATGCCGACCTTATATTATTAGGAAGTTCTAATGTCTTTGACATAGACTGGGAAAGTGATGACATCGTTTGGAACTTTGATGTTACTGGTGCATCCAATAATATCAATACACTCCAAAATGATGGTGCAGGAAGTATAACTTTCACTCTTGATGGAGACAGTGCTGATGTAGATATCACTCAGATATCAGGTACTTGTTCACCATCAAATGCATCTTGTTCATCACCTAATGGTGTAATCGTTTTAGATATTACTTCAGACAATGCAATCATTCAACTCGTTCAAAAAGACAGCGGGACTGATTCTTAGTTTGTTATTTGTCAGTGGGGTTGACGCTCAAGTTGACCCCATTGGTGATATCATAGAGTCTACTGGTATAGGCTCAATCACTCGGAGTAGAGAAGACATTGGAAACAATGTAGGTCTTGACATACTCCTCAGAGACGAAGCAAGAACTGGAAATGGTCGAATGAAAATTCAGTTCTTAGATAATGAAATACTTGACATGACCGAAGGGACTTATGCATACATAGATGAAGCATATTATGACCCTGATCCAAACTTATCACGAATGTCATTACGAATGGTGCAGGGGACAGCACGATTCACTTCAGGTGCAGGATTACGAATAAACAAAGCAAATGTAGAAGTGTCCACACCTACTGCACAAATATCCATAAAAGGAACAGATTTCACAACAAGTATAGATGAGATTGGAAGATCACTTATCATACTTTTACCTGATGCAAATGGTAATGCATCAGGTATTATAGATGTAACTAACAACATGGGAACCATTACACTTGATGAGGCCTATCAAGCAACAATGGTATCATCGTTAGACTCATCACCTACACCACCAGTAACTATAAACGGTATTACTCCTGCAATGATTGATAATATGTTTATCATCAATCCACCTTCAGAGATCCGACAGGCAATCAGAGACCAAGCACAAAATGATTTGAATGATGATGGTGGTATACTTGATGTTGACTTCTTAGAGTTCAACGAACTGGAACAAGATGCACTTGTAGATTCAGAAGGAGATTTAGAGTTCTCAGAGTTAGACATAGACATGTTGGGTGTAGACTTTCTCACTGATCTTTTAGATGTTGTAGAAGAACTCACAAAGACCACAGTAACACTCTCAGATGTTCAGCAGGGTTCAGAGTCAGCTAATGTCAGATTACAGGGTGCAGAAATAGGGTTTAATAAGGATTCACAATACAATATCTTTGTTCAAGACGGAGATTTGTACTTCTATAGGAATGTCAGTGGTGTTATAGAAATTATCATTGTTGGTGATCGATCAGGATTTATTGAGACAAATGTCGAAGGATACGAAGGTCGAATAGGGTTCGGAAGTGGTGATCCAACTGTCGAGATAGTCATTACTCAACAATAAATATATCTAAGGGGGTAATTTTATGGAATTACTATCAAAACTTGTTGATTGGCACAAGGGTAAAACACACCACTTTCAATCAGCACTTAGATTAGATGATTATCACATGATGTGGATATCTTTTATGAAAGGAGTTATTTTAGTATTATTACTTCAATGGATATTTTAGAAAAAACTAAAAAATCATACGACAAGCCACTCTTATGGATAGGGTGGCTTGTTTTACTATCTTATTGTGGTCTTATTTTTGCAGACGACAATGAAATTACTATTTACCAAATCAGTGGAGATAACTTCAATCTCACAATAGATCAATATGGTGCAGACAATGTCGTCAAAATGTATGATGCATATTCTTATGTCAGTGGTGCAAATATGTCATTGCATTTTTATCAAAACAATGATGGTTCAAATCAAAACACAATAGACCTTTGGCATTTAGATGGATCAAATAATAGTATTCGTTGGGGTCAAGGTGGAAAATTAGATGATGCCTCTGATACAACATTCTATTATGATGGAAGTGAAAGTGGTGGTCATTATGCTAACTTTGATATACATGGAAGTAATAATAATGTTGTAGGTTGGCAAGCAAACTCAGGTAATGGTGCTCACACATATAATCAATTAATCTTTAGTAGTTATAATGATGTATATGTAGAACAACGAGGTGATGGTGCTAAAACATTAAATCTTACCATTAGTAATGATGGTAATGATGTAGAAGTAATTCAAATGAATACTGGACATACAGCAACAATTAACTTATCAGGTTCAGACCCAACCACATTAAATCTTTTACAACAAGGATATACATCACAATCATATTCACTTTCACAAAGCTGTGTTACAGTGGGTGGTTGTTCAGTATCAGTCACACAAGGTAACTAATGTACTCTTGGAAAACTGTAATCGCAACGATTGGTCTTCTAGTCGGTCTCAAAATATGGTCACCATACATTGTTGAAAATATACAATGGTCATGGTTTGACTTTCTTCATCAACAAAAAGAAAAAGTTCATGTACCTGAAATTGTTCTTGTAAATATCGATGAACCATCATTACAAAAATACGGTCAGTTTCCGTGGCCAAGAGACACTTATAGAGATTTACTTTTACAAACAGACCCAACAAACACACATGTGTTTACTATGGTCTTTTCAGAGGAAGATAGATTTGGTGGAGATCGTGCATTTGCAGAAGGACTAATCAATCGTCTTACTATCTTAGGTTCACAACCTACACTTCAGTTGAATAGTGGTAATGCACCTTTTGTAAACACTACCACATTTGGTGGTGGAAATATTGAGGACTCTATATGGAAGTTCTCAGGGATTGCATCTCCTATTCCTATTTTACAAAACAACACTTATGGTGTTGGAGTTACAGTTGCAACACCTAGTGTATCAGGTACACCTAACTTTGATGGAACTATTCGGTCTGCACCATTGATTGTGTATGCAAACGACTCTGTATATCCATCACTTGCACTTGAAACACTTCGTGCATACTTTGATCAACCTTCATATCAGACTAGAGTTGTTCCTGAATTAGGGATAGAATGGATACGAATGGGAAGGCAACCACCTATCAACACAACACCAACAGGTGATGTGATGATCACCTATTGGAATCACTTCGACACTATTTCCGTCTCTGAACTTGCAGACTCAGATATCAATAATAAGATTCTGATATGGGGTCTAACGGCAGAGGGTCTGAATAATCCAGTTTCAACCCCAATGGGTGTAATGTATCCTCACGAAGTGCAAGCCTCAATTCTCCAAACCGTTTTGCAAGGAGTTCAAATACAACAATCCTACTATCTTGAATTACTTGAAGTTGCTCTTCTTGTGATAGTTCTTTTAGGAATACTTCTTGTGGTCTACAAAACTCCCACAGCTGTTGCGGGGATAGTGAGTCTAAGTGTTGTTGCAGGTCAGGTGGGATTGGGTTACTATATTTGGATTGATAAGTTGATTCTTTTCGATACTTTTTATTCATCGATTAGTTCCTTATTAGTTTTTGGTCATGCTTCTTTCAACAAATACTATGTGACTTATCAACTCAAGGAACAAATTAAGAAGCAGTTCCAAAAATATTTATCTCCTGACATGGTTGAAGAACTGCAGAAAGATCCAAGTAAACTCAGACTTGGTGGTGATCGTAAAGAGATGACATTCATGTTTATGGACATTTGTGGGTTCACACCAGTCTCAGAATACTATAAAAACAATAATGATCCTGAGGGTTTAGTTGAACTAATCAATAAATACCTAGACACAATGACAAAAATAATTTTGTCAAATGGTGGAACCATAGACAAGTATATGGGTGATTGTATTATGGCGTTTTGGAATGCTCCCTTGGACTGTGAAAACCATGCTGAACTGGCAGTAAAGAGTGCAAAAGAAATTTCAGAAAAAGCAGACGAACTTATCAAAGATCTTGAAGACATGGGTCTTCCTCGTATTGATGTTGGCATCGGCATCAACACAGGCGAATGTATCGTTGGAAACATGGGGTCAGAACTTAGATTTGACTATTCCGTTATTGGAGATGCCGTCAACCTTGCCTCTCGACTCGAAGGCCAGACTCGCAATTATGATGGGGTTCGAGTGTTGCTATCGGAATTCACTTATCAACAGTGTAAAGGAAGAGATTTCAAACGAGTTGATTCTATCCAAGTTAAAGGAAAGTCAGAATCAGTTACAGTCTATACGATTTAGAGAACCTGCATCCAATTTGGTTTGGTTTACATTTGCAACACTAAATGTATTAGATGTTTACTCTACACATAAGACTATGAAATATAAATGTGTTAGAGAACTCAATCCTTTTTTACCTGAAGTTCCCACAATATCAGAAATGATTGCATTGAAGTATATTATTCTTTATCCTACATTGAAGGCAACAAACGAAGTATATACTATTACCAACAATGATATGATCATGCCTAACTTTATTACAATGGGTGCTGTACTCAACAATTGGAATGTGTACAGAAGAGTAAAAGACACTTGTGAAAAAAGATAAACTTTTTTCAAAAATCCCCTTGAAAAAACACCTTTAGTCCATATATAATATAAATATAAGGTAGATGCCATAATGGGTCTATCAAACTAACTTGCTTATTAAAGGAGAAAACTATGTCTATCTATGACGATATCTTTGGGAGAACATTCCCATTTGCAATAGGGTTCGACAGAACCTTTTCACTACTTGAGAGAGCAGCTGATGCTCCATCAATAAACTATCCACCTTACAACATCATCAAGGAAGATGACGAACATTTTCGCATTGAACTTGCTGTTGCAGGTTTTGATAAATCAGAACTCAAAGTCTCGAAAGAGAAAAGTTATTTGATTGTCGAAGGTAAGAAGGAAGTAGATAGTGAGGACAACTTCGTTCATAAAGGACTAGCCTCTAGGTCATTCAAAAGGACTTTCACACTTGCAGACGATGTAATCGTTACTGGTGGAGATCTTAAGAATGGTATTCTTATGATAAACCTAGAAAGGGTAGTACCTGAGGAAGATAAACCTCAACTTATCAAAATCAAATAAAAAACCCTATTTACAGGTGCCTCTATTTGTAATATAATAGAGGTACTATAATTATAGGAGTATACATTATGTTAAATGTCGGTGATCAAGTACCCTCAGTGGTACTACCACATAGAGTGAATGGTGAGTGGAGTAGTATCAATACACATGAACAATTCGCAGGAAAAAGAGTGATCATCTTTGCACTGCCTGGGGCTTTCACACCCACATGTTCTAACTTTCAACTGCCAGGCTTTGAAGAAAAGTTTTCAGAGTTTGAGAGTAAAGGTATAGACGAGATTTATTGTTTATCTGTAAATGATTCTTTTGTGATGAACTCATGGTTTGAAGCACAAGGTATCAAAAATATTTTACCTTTACCTGATGGTAATGGAGAGTTTACTCACCTTATAGGTGCAGAAGTCAAAAAGGCAAACCTAGGATTTGGTTATAGGTCTTGGAGATATGCAATTGTTGTGTCCGATAATATTATTGAACAGATCTTTTTTGAAGAAGGTTTTGGTGATAATATTGAAACAGACCCCTACGAAGTTTCTTCACCTGAGAATGTGCTAAATAATCTGTAATGGAATTATACGACATTCTAAAGCAACATGCGAACTCAAAGGGACTACCTATCATTGATGGTAGTCTCTTTGATAAGCTTACCGAAACATACGGTAGAGAAAAATTTAGAGAAGTACTTGCAGAGTACATAGAGAAAGAGAGACCTACATTTCCTCTAAAGGATATTTCATATACAAAAATGAAATCTACCTTTATCAAATTACGAGAGAGTGATACATGGAAGTTTGTTCACCCTGCCGATCAAATAGAAACTGAAGTATGTGAAAAGTATGATGACTATGCATTCCCCTATTCAACATTTGGTTTGGGTATGGTAAATGCACCATCGACTTATAACGATGCATCCGATTACTTTCATCAAGACTTGAGATTGAACTGTGATAGTTATGGACATAAATCACCTATCAATGCATTCAAGAACAGTACTAAACAACAACTACTTGCACCACTGGGTGCAATATGGAGAGGTGTCAATGACATTACCAAAGAAATCAGTACAGATATAGATGGTAATGAAGTAGTCAAACTGATGGGTGGTTCACTACAAGAAGACACTTACAGAATGGCATTTAGATTGGGTGCCTATATTGCAACACAATTCAAACCAGTGGTTGCAAAATGTTTTTATGATATGACTAATGCAAAAACAGTATTAGACACTTCATGTGGTTGGGGTGATAGACTGTGTGGTTTCTTTGCATCAAAGAACACGGAAGAGTATTACGGTTGTGATCCAAACCCATATACCTTTGCACGATACAAATTACAATGCATTGAGTATGAAAAGATACTCACTGGAAAAGAACCTACAATAGAGGAGTGGGATGATCACTTCATATCAATCGGTTCTAAAAAAGTAGTCATATACAGATGTGGTGCAGAAGATTTAGATTATAAATCTCTACCACCTATCGATTGTTCATTCACTTCACCACCATATTTTTCAACAGAAGAATATAACAAAGGTGGAGAACATCAAGAAGATCAATCTTGGTTCAAGTTCAATGAATACGAAAAATGGAGAGACGAGTTCTTTTTACCAGTTTCTAGAAAGTGTTTTGAAAGTTTGTCAATGAACGGACACTTACTTATAAACATACTTGATCCTAAAGTCAAAGGTCGTAGATATCGTTCAGGTGATGAATTATGTACACTTCTCAAACCACACTTCAAGGGTCAGATAGGAATGAGAATTATGCAGAGACCACAATCATCAGAAGCTTTTTTAGAGAAGTGGACAGATGTAAAAGGTACTGATGATGAACAACAAGTTAGTAGTAAAGGTGGTATTGATCGAACTGCAATGCAGGATTTCATGAAAAAATTATACATGGAAAATGTTTGGTACTTTGCAAGAGAAGATGTGGATTTATTTCTACCAACAAGACACAATACACTAGATGAATTTTTTGGATAAACTTACCCCAGTCGAACAACACGGTTATATTTGGTATAAACGAGAGGATCTCTATGCACCCTATGGAGAAGATTGGATCACTGGTGGGAAGATTAGACAGTGTAGACACTTAGTAGAGAGTAATTTAGAATACATTAGAAACGAGTGTAATAACACAATTGCAACAGCAGCCTCTATACACTCACCTCAAGCACCAATCGTTTCTAAAGTTGCAGAGGAGTTTGGTTGTAAATCAATCATAGGTTTTGGAAACTCTACAGTTGAGAAGGCAATCACTAGAAAGGGAATGTTGGAGTGTAAAGAACTAGGTTCTGAATTAGTAGTACTTAGTGAGACACAAGGGTTCAACAATGTGTTGTATCCTAATCTAGAGAAACTAAGAAAAAAGAGACCGTTCTTTCCTATTCTGTTTGGATATGCAGCTACAAGTAACAGAGAGTCTATTATAAATCAGATTGCAGATCAAGTGGAGAATGTAGACTGTGATGTCCTCTATGTTCCACTAGGAAGTGGTATCACCTTTGCAAGTATTTTAGAAGGTGTAAAAAAATTCAATAAGAAATTTAAGGTTATCGGACTTCAACCTTTTGGATACGATAGAAGACCTGATGTGCATAAGTACCTTGCAGAACCACAATGGGATTATGATTATAAATATTTTATGGGTAAATATCCCTATAACAAATTAGTATGGAAAAATGTAGGGTTTGAATTGGATGCAATATATGAGTCAAAGTCTCACCTAATGATGGAAGAAATGATTGATATAGATAAAAAGAATTGTTTTTGGGTTATTGGAAACTCTAATTTTATAAGATGAAACTATTTGAGAAAGGACTATATAGAGTAGTTGAAAATCCTTTAGTGAAGGATGCAGCTATAGAGTTATTAGAAGGAGAATGGAAAGGTCTAGTATATCAATACGGTAAGGTTCAGTTTGAAGATGGGAAACCTAACATCAATTTTCAAAGGACAATTCGTAGACTACCAAATGATGTAGAAAAGACAGAAGAGGAGATCGAGAAACTCCTAAATAATAATAACTTACAAAGTCTCATGGGAGACATCCTAATAGAAATTTTACAGGAAGAAATTAAAAATGAACAAAGAATTACTGAAGGAACAAATAAAGAGACATGAAGGAGAGGTCTTAGAGATCTATAAAGACTCTCTAGGTTATCTAACATTTGGTGTAGGACACTTGGTTAGAGAAGGAGATCCTGAGTTTGGTGAACCTGAAGGAACACCTGTATCACAAGAAAGAGTTGATATGGTATACGATATTGACTTTGACAAACATGTAGACGAAACCTATCATGTATGTGAAGAACATAACATTGATTTTATGGAGTTACCTGAGAACATTCAACATGTATTAGTCAATATGTGTTTCAATCTAGGTGCAAACAGACTAGGTAAGTTTAGAAACATGTTGAAAGCATGTTCAGAATCTAACTGGAAAGAAATGGCTGCTCAGATGGAAGACAGTAAATGGTTCGGTCAAGTTGGTCGTAGATCAGTAGAACTACAACAGATGGTACTAGATTGTGAGTAATCCATTACCAGTTGTAAAGTGTGTCATTCTAAACTCAGGTGATATACTTATGGGTTTCTATGAGTTCAATGTAAAAACTCAGATGCATACTCTGTACGATTGCAAACAATGTGTCAGTGAAATATCTGAAGGCAAAATGGAAGTTCTACTTGCAGATTTTATACCTTTTGCAAAAGAGTACAACTTCTCTTTCCATGAAAGTAAAGTGATCACTATCTTTGATGCAAAACCTCAACTACAACAAAATTATAAAATCGCCACTGGAAACAATGCCATAGAAAGTAGAGTATTGTCAGGTGGTAAAGTGAGAGGACAGAAGTGAGAAACGAAATAATCAAGTCATTGATTGCACATGCAGATGCACATATTCAAAAACATAAGATGAATGTTGAAATTCATCTTTCAAATCCAGTAGGTGTTGCAGAACACCCTGATCATTTAGAAACAGTTGAGAAAGAACTAGAAAATATCGCTCATTACGAAGATATCAAAGATGTTCTACTCAAACATTTTGAGAATCCACAACAAACTACATTGACAGAATAGACACCATTTAGTATAATAACTACATGGACTTCTATACAAATGTATCTCGAACACGAGACAAAATTCTTGTTGTCGGTTATAAAGGTAATCAAAAACAGAAGATCTCTGTATCATATAGACCCAAACATTTCATTCCATCTAAGAAAGGTGATACACCTTATCGTGCATTAGATGGTCGTCCACTTGAAGTTGTTGAACTCAACTCTATGGGTGGTGCAAGGAAGTTTAGAGAGAAGTATGACGGAGTAGAAGGATTTGAAATTCACGGTTATGACAGATACATCTACACTTATATCTCTGATAGATTTCAGGGGGATATAGAATACAATCCAAATCTTATTCGTGTTGCAACACTTGACATTGAGTGTGAGTGTGAGGATGGATTCCCTGATCCTCAAATTGCATCTGAACGAGTCAATGCAATCACACTCAAACCACACGGTAAACCTGCCCATGTATTTGGTATCGGGCCGTGGAACCACGAACACAATATCGTTTATCACAACTGCACCAACGAAGCAAACTTGTTGATGGAGTTCATCAAGTATTGGAGAACTGAGTCATTTGATATTATCACTGGTTGGAATGTAGATGCATTTGATATCACCTATCTTTGCAATCGTATCGACAAGATATTGGGAGAGGGTGAACACAAGAAACTTTCACCATGGAACATGTCTGACTCTAGAGATTATGTTTCACAAGGTTATCAGAAGAACACTACTTACACTCTCTATGGAGTGAATGTATTAGACTACCTAGATCTTTACCGTAAACATACCTTTGTCAACAGAGAGTCCTACAAACTAGATCATATTGCACATGTTGAACTTGGTAAAGGTAAACTAGATTATTCAGAGTATGGTTCACTGCATACACTTTACAAACAGGACTACGGTAAATTCCTAGAGTATAACATCAAGGACACCACTCTTGTAGAAGAACTAGAGGAGAAACTTGGTTTGATTGAACTGACACTTGCAATGTCGTATAATGCAAAGTGTAATTATGCAGACACTTTCGGTATGGTAAAATACTGGGAGACTATCATCTACAACTTCCTCAAAGATCAAGGTATCCAAACACCACCTCAAAGACTTAGAACTGGAAACGATAAGACTTCACGAATTGTTGGTGCGTATGTCAAAGAACCTCAGGTTGGTGGACATAACTGGGTCATGTCATTTGACTTGAACTCACTGTATCCACACTTGATTATGCAGTTCAACATTTCACCTGAGAAGATGGTGAGATCTGCAAAACAAGAAGTGTCGGTTGAACGATTACTTGCAAAGGCAGCTGATCTATCTTATATCAAACAACAGAACAACACTATCACACCTAATGGTGTTCTCTTCAAACGAGACAAACAAGGTATGTTACCTGAACTCATGGAGAAATTCTATGACGAGAGACGAGAGTGGAAAAGGAAGATGATTGAGTTTCAAAAGGAAAGAGAGAAGTGTACTGACACTAAACGGAAACGAGAACTCGATACCCTTATCAAGAGATCATACAACAACCAACAGGTTCGTAAGATTGCACTGAACTCTGCTTATGGTGCTCTTGCAAATCAATACTTTGCATTCTTTTCCATTGACCTTGCAGAAGCAATCACTACCAGTGGTCAGTTAGTTATTCAGTGGGCAGAGAAAACCATCAACAACTATCTCAATGAAATACTCAAGACTGACGATGAAGATTATGTAATTGCAATGGACACTGACTCAGTGTATATCACTATGGATAAACTGGTTAGTCAGATATTTCCTGAGGATACACCACGAGAACAGATTATTGATTTCCTTGTAAAGGCCGAAAGTAAGATAGAGGCAGTTCTAAAAACTGGGTTTGAAGAACTTGCAGATTACACTAATGCATTTCAACAGAAGATGCAGATGGGTCGTGAGGTGATTGCAGATCGTGGTATTTGGACTGCAAAGAAACGATACATTCTCAATGTATACGACAATGAAGGTGTCCGACTTGCAGAACCTAAACTCAAAATGATGGGTATCGAAACTGCAAAGTCATCTACACCTATGTGGGTTCGTAAGAAACTAGAAGCTGCACTCAAAGTGGTGATGACTGGAACGGAACAAGAACTATGGGAGTTCGTGGAGACTGCACGAAAAGAGTTTCGTAATCTACCACCTGAGGAAGTTGCATTCCCACGAGGGGTCAAAGGACTTCAACAATACAAGGACACTACCACAATCTATTCAAAAGGAACGCCGATCCATGTAAGAGGATCACTACTATATAATCACTACCTCAAAGAGAAAAACTTGGATATGAGGTATGAGGTAATCAAGAACGGTGAGAAGATACTGTTTACTTATCTAACAACACCTAATCCTATCAATGAGAATGTGATCTCATTTGTGAATGTATTACCACGAGAACTGGACTTGAAGAAATACATTGATTATGATATGCAATTTGACAAATCATTCATTGAACCTCTGAAAGTAATTGTAAATCTGATCAACTGGAATGTAGAACCAGTTGCATCACTCGACTCATTTTTCGCATGACAAAAGAAGAACTAATTGAACTAATAACCAATCTTCATCCTGAAGATACAAAGGGGGAACTAAGTGGAATTTTTATCGGAAGACATGGTGAGGTGGTTACCACCGATAGTATCCGTATTGATATGGATGGGGGTCGAGTTATACTGGCTCAAAGAGGAAGTGGTGAAGCGGAGACAAATAAAAAGAACTGGCAGAAAGAACTAGAGTTCATAAGGAACAGAAATAAATGAAAATAGTATTGATGATTTTTTTGATGTTTGATGGTGAGGTGCAAGATACTCAACCAGTGAAAGCATTTGATAACATAAAACAATGTGAAAGTTTTATGAAAGGATTAGATTCATTTCAGAGTATGGATATCTACATGCAATACTACAGAGAAAACAGAGATACCATCACTAAACAACACAAACTTACATTCAAATGTGTAAGCTTACCAGTGGAGAATTTTGCATGAAACACATGATACGATGGATGAAGATCAATGCCTTCATCAACTTATACCTAGGAATCATTCTCACAATGGTATTGATTGCACTTGTCGTTGACATTACACTAGACAGTTATTGGCACACCAACGATTTCAAAGAACTACTACTT
>Ga0222713_10000045_pt1 | contig 118157 bp, 165 predicted proteins | sample C33_649DmetaG_FD_165061 | JGI IMG/M metagenome (GOLD analysis project Ga0222713, IMG submission 165061) | Estuarine water microbial communities from San Francisco Bay, California, United States - C33_649D | ecosystem: Environmental > Aquatic > Marine > Unclassified | place: USA: California...
CTGGTGTAGTAGCAACTGATACCGCAGGTGTTGGTACTGGTAGATTCTCACTTGCGGCCGCAGGTTATGGTACAGATAAAGCTATTTTTGGTTATGGTAGTAATGGAACTAATCTTTCAATTACCAACCTAGTATCAAATACAGGCGTTGTGGCCACAGACGTCACAGGTGTTGGTACTGCTAGGCAGGGATTAGCAGCCGCAGGTTATGGTACTGATAAAGCTATATTTGGATATGGAGCTGGCGTCAGTGGTGATTTATCAGTAACTAATCTAGTATCAAACACAGGTGTAGTTGGTAATAATGTTACTGGTGTAGGTACTGCTAGACGTTATCTAGCGGCCGCGGGGTATTCATTATCGTAAACACATTTATTATAAAGGAAACAAATTATAACAATAACTAACCCATACTTACTGTATCAATGTGTAAATCCGTTGACTAAATACATAATAGGAGATTAAATATGTCACAAATAGTGCGCTATGTGTGTTTATAATTAAAAGATACCATGTCAATTACTAAAATCGAGCCAAATCTTGTAAATGCAAGTGCTAACTTTACGTTCAACAACGTGACGGCTACGGGTAACCTATCCTCGCTCAATGCTAATCTCGGTAATCTTGCACAAGCAAACTATTTCAGCGGTAGTGGTGCTAACTTAACAAATTTACCAGCTGGTAATATATCCGGACAAGTTGGTAATGCACTTATATCAGGTACTGTATATACTGCCTCACAACCAAATATAACAAGTGTTGGTACACTAACTGGATTAACAAGTACAGGTACTATTAACTTAACCGGTGCAAGTAACGTGGCACTAGGTCCAGTGGGTAATGTTCGGATCACCGGTGGCTCTAATGGACAATATTTACAAACAGATGGTTCTGGTATACTGTCTTGGTCTACTGTAGCTAGCGGGTCAACAAGTAATATCAGTAATGGTAATAGTAATGTTAACATTCCATCAAGTAATGGAAATGTTAATATTAGTGCTGTAGGTAATGCAAACATATTAGTTATAACTGGTACCGGTGCAAACATCACAGGCACGTTAAATGTTACCGGTAATACAACTGTTGGTAATTTAACTACTAGTGGTTCAGGTGGTAACGTTAGCAATGTTAATGTTATCTCAGCTAATACATTTATTGCTACTGGTAATATCACTTCTGGTAATGCTAATTTAGGTAATGCAGTAACAGCTAATTTCTTTATTGGATCAGGTAATAATTTAAGTAATATTCAAGGTGCAAATGTTACAGGTACTGTATCAAGTGCTACCACAGCTAGTACCGTAACTACAGCATCACAGCCAAATATTACAAGTGTAGGTACATTAAGTAGCCTATCAGCAACCGGCAATATCACTTCTGGAAATGCTAACTTAGGTAACTTAGTTACAGCTAATTTCTTTACTGGTAATGGTAGTTTATTAACTGGTATTACAGTTAGTGCTGGTAATACTATTGTAAGTGGAAATAGCAATGTACTTGTTTCTGCAAACGGCAATGTAACAACTAGCGTATCAGGTAATGCAAACATATTAGTTATAACTGGTACAGGTGTTAATGTCGCAGGCACATTAAACGTTACAGGAAATGCAACAGTTGGTAATTTAATCACAGCCGGTTCAGGTGGTAACGTTAGCAATGTTAATGTTATCTCAGCTAATACATTTATTGCTACTGGTAATATCACTTCTGGTAATGCTAATTTAGGTAATGCAGTAACAGCTAATTTCTTTATTGGTAACTTATATGGTACAGCTAATTTAGCAACAACTGCAACAACTGCAAATTCAGTTGCAGGAGCGAATGTATCTGGACAAGTAGCTAACGCATTAGTAGCAGGTACAGTCTACACTAATGCACAACCTAATATTACATCAGTCGGTACATTAACTGATTTAAGTATATCCGGAAATGCAGTAGTTGCTGGTAATTTAGTTGTAAGTGGAAACACTAGCTATATCAATGTAGAAACACTAACAGTTGAAGATCCTATCATTGAATTAGGTGGTGGAGTAAACGCTGCACCTCTATCAAGCAATGACGGGAAAGATAGGGGCACATTATTACATTACTACACATCAGCACCAGTAGACGCATTTATTGGGTGGGATAATTCAAATGCAGAATTTGCGTTTGGTAGTAATGTTTCAGTATCAAGTGAAGTAGTAACTTTTAACAGCTTGGGCAATGTACGTGCCAGTTATTTCATAGGTAATGGTAGTCAACTAACAGGTATAACAGCAGCTACATCAAGTAATGCTAATTATGCTAACTATGCAGGTAATGCGTTTAGTGTTACTGGTAGTAACGTAACCGGAGCAGTAGCTTATGCAACAACTGCAAATGCAGTAGCTGGTGCTAATGTATCCGGTAATGTAGGCAATGCATTAAATGCATATGCAGTTGCGGGCGCAAATGTTTCTGGTCAAGTAGCTAACGCATTAGTAGCAGGTACGGTCTATACTAACGCACAGCCAAATATCACTTCAGTTGGGACACTAACTAGTTTAGATGTTACTGGAAATATCACTTCTGGCAATGCTAACTTAGGTAACTTAGTTACAGCTAATTTCTTTACTGGTAATGGTAGTCTATTAACTGGTATTACAGTAAGCGCAGGCAATACAATTGTAAGTGGAAATAGCAATGTATTAGTAGCCGCAAACGGCAATGTAACAACTAGTGTAGCCGGTAATGCAAATATTGTGATTGTAACTGGTACAGGTGTTAATGTTGCAGGCACATTAAACGTTACAGGAAATGCAACAGTTGGTAATTTAATCACAGCCGGTTCAGGTGGTAACATTAGTAACGTCAATGTTATTAGTGCAAACACATTCATTGCTACTGGTAATATCACCGCCGGCAATATTAATACTACTGGCTCAGGTGGTAATATTGGTAATGCTAATGTTATCTCGGCAAATACTTTTATTGCTACTGGTAATATTACTGTAAGTAATGCTAACTTAGGCAATGCCGCAACAGCTAATTACTTCATTGGTAATCTCTATGGAACAGCTAACTTAGCTACATATGCAACAACTGCAAATGCAGTAGCAGGTGGTAATGTTTCTGGACAGGTAGCTAACGCATTAGTAGCCGGCACAGTATATACAAATGCTCAACCAAACATTACGTCAGTTGGTACATTAACAAGTTTAGGTGTTACCGGTAATATCACATCCGGTAATGCTAATTTAGGTAATTTGGTTACAGCTAATTTCTTTACTGGTAATGGGATATATTTAACTGGTATCACTACTGCAGGATTATCAAATGGCAATAGTAATGTAAATATCCCAAGTGCTAACGGTAATATTTTAGTAACAGTAGCAGGTAATGCAAATATTGTATCATTTACTGGTGTGGGATTAAGTACTGGTTTAGGTTCTATAACTAGACCGGCAAACGTTAGCGCTAACTCACCGTTGTATGCTGTGAGTAATATAGATGCACCACCAATCTCAATTCAAAATAGATTTGCAACAGGTTATTCGTCAGTAGATGCCTTTAACTCCAGCAATGTATATATGGGGTCGTTTGGAGCGGCAAACCCGAGTGCAACCCTAGTACCTGCATTAGCAAATATGGTATATCTTTCTGGCTCTGCTAGTGCAACAGGGGTAGGTTTATATGCAGTTAACGGTAATGTAACATTAAGTGCTTCTAGTAATGCAAATATTGTAGTTGTAACTGGCACTGGTGCAAACATTACAGGTACTGCTAATATTAGTGGTAACTTAACTGCTGCTAACTTAGGTGGCCCATTAGCCAATGGTAATAGTAATGTAAGAATTGCTACTTCAAATGGTAATATCAATTTAACAGCAGTGGGTAATACTGTAATGGTAGTTACTGGTACTGGTGCAAATATTTCAGGTACATTAGATGTAACAGGTAATTTAACTGCCGGTAATATTATTACTGCAGGTGGTAATGTATCTAATGTCAATGTTATTTCAGCTAATACCTTTATTGCGTCTGGTAATATAACTGGTGGTAATGCTAATTTAGGTAATACAACTACCGCTAATTTCTTTATTGGTAGTGGTAATAATTTAAGTAACATACAAGGTGCAAATGTAACTGGTGCTGTTGGTTTAGCAACATTTGCTACAACTGCCAATGCAATAGCCGGAGCGAATATCTCTGGTCAAGTAAGTAACGCATTAGTTTCAGGTACAGTATACACTAATGCACAGCCAAATATAACTAGTATAGGATCATTAACTGGTTTAACAGTAAGTAATGCATCTGGTGTAGTTGATTTTACAACTACCGCTAACGTTACATTGGGGGCTATCGCTAATTTACATATATCTGGTGGTACAGCAAATTATGTGCTTAACACAGATGGTGCAGGTAACTTAAGTTGGGTAGCACCACCTGGTGGTGCAAATGTAACAGTAGATAACTTTACTGGTAATGGTGTACAAACAATATTTACTTTAAGCACTACTCCAATTGGCATAAATCAAACTAGTGTTAACTATAATGGAGCTACAGTATTGCGTACTGATTATACATTAGCTAACGCTAATATTACATTTAGTAGTGCACCTGAAAATGGTAGTTTAATTGAAGTAACCACTATAAATCTCACTTCCGGTGGAGGTGGTGGAGGAATAACAGCACAAGATTTATTAAGCCCGTTCTTATTAATGGGAGCATAAGGAAATAACATGGCAATCACATATAAAGTTTTAGGGCAAAGTAACCCAGCAGCAAATACAAATACAGATTTGTATACAGTACCAGCATCGACTTCAGCAGTGTGTAGTACAATTGTAATTTGTAATCAGGCAGCAAGTGCCGCAACATTTCGTGTAGCAGTAAGACCAGCTGGAGCATCAATTGGAGCTTCACAGTATATTTCATATGATACTAACGTGAATGCTAATGATAGTATTACAATGACTATTGGTATTACATTAGCAACAACAGATGTAGTTACAGTAAGAGCTAATACAACTACAGTAAGTTTTAGTTTATTTGGGTCAGAGTTAACATGAGTATAACCTCAGTTGTAAATGACCTTGTAACTAGCGTAAGTGTCATTAACGCATTAAAACCTTTACCTCCAACTATAACTAGTTATAGTGTTGGTGGATTAGATGATACTGCACTAGATCCAGCTGGTGGACAAACAGTACAAATAAACGGTACTGGCTTTTTACCGGGTGCAACAATCACATTTGATGGTAGTGCTGTAGCAGTAGTTACGTATGTTAGTCCAAATCGGTTAACCTTTACAAGCCCAGCAAAAAGTGCAGGCACATATACAATTTACGCAGTAAATCCCGATGGAGGTACCGCAATATTTATTCCTGGTATCATTTATAGTGTGTTACCAACTTGGACAACAAGTGCAGGTACATTAGGTAGTTATTATGAGACAACAAGTATATCAAACACTGTTGTAGCTTCTGGTGATGCACCAATAACTTATTCATTATTTTCTGGTTCATTACCGACTGGTTCTACATTATATGCTAATGGTGTTATAACTGGTACAGCTCCGATAGATAGTAGTAGCACAACATATTCATTTACGATACAAGCAACTGATGCTCAATTACAAGATAGTACTAGAAGTTTTAGTTTAACGATTAATACTGATGCTGTTACCTGGGTTAGTCCAGCAAATAATACAACATATACAAGTGCGGTAGATAGTGCTATAGCTAATGTAACATTAAGTGCGACTGATGCCGCTGGTTATGCTGTTAGTTATAGTGCTAATGCACTACCAACTGGATTGAGTTTAAGTGGTGCTAATATATCTGGTACACCAACGGTAATAGCTGATAGTAGTACATTGTTAACAGCTACGGCTGCGACAACAAATCGTACTGCTGTGAGAACTATCAATTGGAGTATTACAGTAGCGAATGATCCATACTTTGAGTATAATACATTATTGATACCGGGAGCAAGCACAACATTCGTAGATGATGCAAGTACAAATAACTTTGCAGTAACTATTAATGGTGATACAAAGCCGAACAATTTTAATCCATACACACCGGGCTATTATAGTAATTATTTTGATGGTACACAAGATGGTTTATTGACGCCGGCTGGATCTGGAAATCTTGTAAATACTGATTTTACATGGGAGGCTTGGGTTAATTTCTCATCATTAGCATCAGCTTCTTGTATTATAGGATCTGGTACTTCCGACAGAACAATTTTATATTATGATACAACGAATGGATTAACATATGTTGTTGCTAGATCGGGTGGCAATCAAGTATTAATTCAACAAGGATCAACTAGTGGTTGGGCTGTGGGTACTTGGTATCATGTAGCAGTTGTTAGAAGTGGTAATAACTATACAATATATAGAAACGGTGTTTCAATAGCGACAGGAACTAGTGCATATGCTCAATCTGATCTAAGCCAAGGGTTAAGTGTTGGTTATTCCAACGTTGCCGCAAGTGAACTAACAGTAACTGGATACATTTCAAATGCTAGAGTAGTTAACGGAACAGCAGTATATACATCTGCATTTACTCCTTCAACAATACCATTAACAGCTATATCAGGTACCCGATTATTAACTTGTCAGAGTAATCGTTTTATAGATAACAGTACAAACAACTTTACTTTAACAGTTTATGGTAATACATCAATAAGTGCATTTGACCCATTCATACCAAACACATCTTATAGTAGTTATGGTAGTGGATACTTTGATGGTACTGGGGATTATATAAAGGCACCCGCCAATGCAGCCCTTTCATTTGATGCGGACTTTTGCATAGAGTGTTGGGTTAACACATCTACAATTTCATTGGATCCATACGGCCGAAGACTTTGGTCTTTTGGATCAGGGTCCGGAACCTACCTAGACGCATTGTTTTATGATGGCAGCGGGATTACATCAAACCTGTGCATACAAGTTCCTAGTGCAGGGATTGTTATTACAGGTACAATACCGGTAGCCAATAGTCAATGGAATCATGTTGCATTAACTCGTTCTGGATCTTCAATGAAGTTATTTGTAAATGGTGTACAGAGTGGCAGTACATATACAACCGCCGGTGCATATTCAGCTGGTGCTACCAATGGCATGTATATCGGTTGTTTGGGTGAAGGTGTTGGTGGATTCTTTTTAGGATCTATTACTGATTTGCGTGTAGTTAAAGGTACAGCAGTATATACAACAACATTCACCCCACCCTCAGCACCCTTAACCGCTATAGCAAATACAAGTTTATTAACATTACAAAACAATCAACCAGTAAACAATAGTACTTTCTTAGATAACAGTACAAACAACTTTTTAGTTACACGTGCTGGTAATGCTACTCAAGGTACATTTAGTCCTTATGGTGGTAACTGGTCTGCATCTTTAAATGGTACAACTGATTACTTATCTACTCCATATAATACTGCATTTGATTTTAATACTGGTAATTTTACCGTGGAGTGTTGGTTTAATCATACTGGTGCAAATTTTGCTAACTATCCAATGTTATTTGGTCTTGCAACAGGTTCAAATTCTGCACGTAGTTACTATTTTTACATAGATCCTTCAGGATTTTTAAACTTTAGTATGTACCCAGATGGAGTTACTGTGACTTTACTTACAGCAACTACTGCTTGTACACGTAATGTGTGGAATCATACTGCTCTAGTTAGAAGCAGTGGTACAACAAAAATTTATTTAAATGGCGTTGTTGTAGCTACTGCCGCTAATCAAAATTTTCAACCTTATTTAAATGCTGGTTCCTTTTTTAACATTGGCAGAGAAGCATCATTTAATGGTTCTTACTTTCCAGGGTATATTTCAAATTTTCGTATAGTAAAAGGCACAGCATTATATACAACTACATTTACACCACCTACAACACCACTAACACCAATAACAAATACTGTTTTATTAACCTGCCAATCATCTCGTTTTATAGATAACAGTATAAACAACTTTACTATTACAAAAGCCGGTGATACTAGTGTACAACGATTTAGTCCATTCAATCCATCATCAGTAACCCCAACAAGTTATAGTGGTTATTTTGATGGTACGGGGGATTATGTTAGTGCTCCATATAGTGCTGGCGGGCAATTAGGTAGTAATAATTTCACAATTGAATTTTGGGCATATTTTTCAAGTGTTGCATCTGGGCAACAATTACTTAGTGCATATCAAAGTGGATCAACTATAAATTACGCCCTTTACACAGCCTCAACTGGTACTCTAAACTACTACCTAAGTTCAAACGGTAGCACATGGAATATTGCAAGTGGGGTATCTTTTGGTAATATTTCAGTAAATACTTGGATTCATGTAGCGTTGGTAAGAAACGGAAGCACTTTTACTCCATATCTAAACGGTGTTGCTGGTACTACATCTACAAGCGCATCAGCAATTTATACAAATACTTCACCTACAATTATTGGAGCTGCCGTTAATCCAACAGTTAATTCACCATTTACAGGTTATATATCCAACCTACGAATTGTTAATGGGACAGCCGTCTATACCGCAACATTCACCCCACCGACAAGCCCACTAACAGCAATTGCGAATACAAGTTTATTAACCTGTCAATCACCAACATTTATAGATAACAGTACAAACAACTTTACGATTACTGCCGCAGGGGATAGTAAACCAACAATACAAAACCCATTTGGGTTTACTAGTGCAACAACTAATGGCTATACACCAAGTACAATAGGTGGTAGTGGTTATTTTGATGGTACTGGGGACAATTTAATAACTCCCAATAATTCAGCACTAGCACTTGGTGCTGGGGATTTTACTGTAGAAGCAAATTTCTATTTAACCACAAGTAATACGGCCCAGTGTATTCTAGATTTTAGAACTGCTGCGGGGTCTAGTACTGGATTCTTTTTAGGTATTGTTGACTCTGGTAAAATTCAAGTATGGAATGGCGGTAGTGCAATTTTATCTAATGCAATTGTTACAACAGGCAGATGGTATCACTTAGCAATAGTTAGAAAATCTACTACTTTAACAGCGTACTTAGATGGAGTAGCAGTGGCTACCAATACAAGCTCATCAACTAATTTTACTGATAATAGATGTAGTATTGGAAGTAGCCCAGTTGACGCTGATGTAAAAATCACAGGTTACTTGTCAGATGTGCGTGTTGTAAAAGGTACCGCAGTATATATTTCAAATTTCGTACCACCTACACAACCACTAACCGCAGTACAAAATACAGTATTACTAACTAATATGACCAGTGCAGGTATATACGATGCCGCAATGATGAATAACATGGAAACTGTTGCTGATGCTAAACTAAGTACAGCAGTAAGTAAGTTTGGCGGAAGTAGTATGAGTTTTGATGGCACCGGTGATTATCTGATACTACCTGCAGGACAAACAGGTGCATTTAACACAGGTAACTTTACTATTGAGTTTTGGTTTTATGCCACTACTGTTGCTATAGCAAATCAAGCTTTTATAGCGCAACGAACCGGTGATACGGTAGCCGTTATTGGCTGGAGTATACGTCTTGGAACATCCACATTTGCTGCCGATATATCTAATGGGTCAACTAACTATACTCTTACACATCAAACGGCAGTATCTGCAAATAGTTGGAATCACGGTGCCTTAGTTAGATCGGGCACTTCAATAACACTTTATTTAAATGGTGTAGCTAATTCATCTCCACAGACAGTAGCATCTAATTACATTCTGAATGGATCTGGTAGTACCATATACATAGGATATGCATCCTCTGGATCAGTAATTTCCTCGTTTAATGGTTACATGGATGACCTCAGAATAACAAAAGGTTATGCACGTTATACAAGTAACTTCACCCCACCAACAAGTGCATTTCAGCTCTTTTAATGTAATACAATCAATGATTATGCTACTAAATATAGTATAGGAAATAAAAAATGAGTCATTTTGCACAAATAGATGAAAATAACATCGTTACACAAGTAATCGTAATAGAACAAGATGTGGTAGATACAGGTCTATTTGGAGATCCAAATAGCTGGATTCAAACAAGCTATAACACATCTGGAGGTGTACATACTCAAGGTGGTACACCATTACGTAAAAATTATGCTGGTATAGGCTATACATATGATAATACTAGAGATGCATTTATTCCACCAAAACCATATAATAGTTGGGTATTAAATGAAACTACATGCTTATGGGAAGCGCCTATACCAATGCCAGATGATGATAAAATGTATAGTTGGGATGAAGAAACAACATCTTGGATTGAAATAACTGTGTAACTGTTACAAAACAAATTGGATTAAATACATACATGGGGTTATAAAATTAATCCAATTATACTAATAAGAGAAACAATGCATGGCAATTACAAAATTACAACCGTTCAATTTAGATACAACCGCTAATTACACCTTTGCCAATATTACCACAACTAATGCTAATTTAGGAAATGCGGCTACAGCTAATTTCTTTGTAGGTAATGGTAGCTTATTAACGGGTATTACAGTAAGCGCAGGTAATAGTATTGTTAATGGCAATAGCAATGTAACGGTAGCAGCCAATGGCAATGTAACGACAAGTGTTGCAGGAAACAGTAATATATTCATTGTTACTGGCACCGGCGTAAATGTATCCGGTACACTAAACAGTACCGGTAATGCTAATGTAGGCAATTTGGGTGCCACAGATGTACTAGCAACAACATTGGGTGGTTCACTAACAACGGCAGCTCAACCAAATATAACCTCAATTGGTACATTAAGTAGTTTAAGTGTAAGTGGTAATATCACATCTGGTAATGCTAATTTGGGTAACGCAGTCTCAGCTAATTACTTTATTGGTAATTTATATGGTACAGCTAACTCAGCAACTACAGCCGGTACTGTAACGACCGCGGCACAACCAAATATAACAAGTGTCGGCACACTAACTGGTTTAACAAGTACAGGTACTGCTAACTTAATTGGTGCAAGTAATGTATCATTAGGTCCAGTCGGTAATGTAAAAATTACAGGTGGAAGTAATGGTCAATATTTACAAACAGACGGTTCTGGTGTATTATCTTGGTCTACCGTAAATAGTGGTTCTACAAGCAATATTAGTAATGGAAATAGTAATGTAAATATTCCATCAGCAAATGGCAATGTAAACATTAGTGCAGTTGGTAATGCAAATATCTTAATAGTTACTGGAACTGGCGTTAATGTTGCGGGTACATTAAATGTAACCGGTAATGCTACTGTTGGTAATATAGTTACATCCGGATCCGGTGGTAACGTTAGCAATGTTAACGTTATATCAGCAAATACATTTGTCGCTAGTGGCAACATTACAGCTAATAACTTTATTGCAGGTAATGGTACAGGTGGTAATATCACCAATGCAAATGTCATCTCAGCTAATACATTTACTGCGTCAGGTAACATTACATCAGGTAATGCTAATTTAGGTAATGCCGCATCAGCTAATTACTTTATTGGTAACTTCTATGGTACAGCTAACTCAGCAACTACAGCAACTACAGCAGGCACAGTAACAACTGCGGCACAACCAAATATAACAAGTGTTGGATCATTGCTTGGTTTGACAGTAAGCAATTCATCCGGGGTTGTTAATTTATCTAATACTGCTAATGTATCTTTGGGTGTAGTAGGTAATGTTCGTATCACGGGTGGAAGTAATGGTCAATATTTACAGACAGATGGGACAGGAACATTAACATGGTCTACAGTAACCTCTGGTTCTACAAGTAACATTAGTAATGGAAATAGTAATGTAAATATTCCAAGTGCTAATGGCAATGTAAACATTAGTGCCGTTGGTAATGCAAATATAGTTGTAGTTACCGGAACTGGCGCAAACATCGCAGGCACATTAAATGTAACAGGAAATGCTACAGTTGGTAATATAGTTACATCTGGGTCAGGAGGTAACGTTAGTAATGTTAATGTCATCTCAGCTAATACATTTATTGCAAGTGGTAATATAACAGCTAATAACTTTATTGCAGGTAATGGTACAGGTGGTAACATTAGTAATGCAAATGTCATTAGTGCAAATACTTTTACAGCAAGTGGTAATATAACAGCCGGTAATGCTAATTTAGGTAATGCAGTAACAGCTAATTACTTTATTGGTAACTTCTATGGAACAGCCAACTCAGCATCAAGTGCAACTACAGCCGGTACTGTAACAACTGCGGCACAACCAAATATAACTTCAGTAGGTACACTAACAAGTCTAGTAGTATCAGGTACTGGATCATTCAGTGGTAATGTAAACTTAAATAGTTTTAACATCACTAACTTAGCTACACCAAATGCAAGTACAGATGCCGCAACTAAACAATATGTTGATGATGTTGCTCAGGGACTAAATGTACACGATGCTGTAGCAGCCGCTACTACAGATACATTGGCAAACGTTACTAGTGGTACAATCACTTATAATAATGGATCAAGTGGAGTAGGTGCTAATTTAACTACAACCGGTACTTTTAATTTAATAGATGGTGTTAATGTTCAAACATCAGGTACTCGTATATTAGTTAAGAACGAAGCAAATGCCGTATATAATGGTATATATACATGGAGTAACGCTACTGTAATTACACGTGCAACTGATTATAATAGTGTGCCTGAAGTAGAAGCCGGCGATTTCGTATTTGTTACCGGTGGTACATTATATGATAATACCGGATGGGTACAAACAAGTACAGTAAGTGCTATTGGTACAGTAGGCAATAATATTGAGTTCACCCAATTTAGTGGTGCTGGTACATATCAAGCAGGTACGGGATTAACATTAACTGGAAGTACTTTTAGTGTAAATGCAAATCAATCTCAAGTAACTAATGTAGGTACATTAAGTAATTTAACAGTAACAGGTAATGCTACTGTTGGTAATATTGTTACATCTGGTTCAGGTGGTAACGTTAGCAATGTTAATGTTATTTCAGCTAATACTTTTATTGCTAGTGGTAATATCACATCTGGTAATGCTAGTTTAGGTAATGCCGCATCAGCTAATTACTTTACCGGTACGTTGACAACGGCAGCACAGCCAAATATAACAAGTGTTGGTACATTAAGTAGTTTAACTGTATCAGGTAATATTTTACCAAGTGCTAATATTACATACAGTTTGGGTAGCGCAACACAACGTTTTAAAGATTTATATATTTCCGGTTCTACCATTGATATTAATGGTGCTACTATAACTGCTAATGCTAGTGGAATTACATTAACTAATCCCTTAGGTGGTACATTTACTGTTGTTGGTACAGGAGCGGCGAACACATCTTCTATTGTAAATGGCAATAGTAATGTAGATATTCCAAGTGCTAATGGTAATGTAAACATTAGTGCAGTTGGTAATGCAAATATAGTTGTAGTTACCGGCACTGGTGCAAATATTACAGGTACATTAAATGTATCTGGCAATACTACCTTAGGTAATAATGTAACAGCTAACTTCTTCACTGGCAATCTTTATGGTACAGCTAACCTAGCTACATATGCAACAACTGCAAATAGTGTAGCCGGCGGAAACGTTACTGGACAAGTAGCTAATGCAGTAATAGCAGGTACTGTTTATACTGCGGCACAAGGTAATATTACATCTGTAGGAAGCTTAACCGGATTAACAGTAAGTAATGCAACAGGTATAGTTGATTTTACAACTACCGGTAACGTTACATTGGGGGCTGTCGCTAATTTACATATATCAGGCGGTACTGGTGGATATGTACTAAGTACTGATGGATCAGGTACACTAAGTTGGATAGCACAATCAGGTGGAGGAGGCGGTGCTTCTATAAGTAACGGCACAAGTAATGTTAATATTGCAGCCAGTGGTGGCAATGTAACTGTTGGTGTAGGTGGCACTGCAAATGTAATGACTGTTACAAGTACCGGTGCAAATATTACTGGTAATCTATCTACTAGTGGCAACATAACTGCAGGTAATGCAAACTTAGGTAATGCAACTACCGCTAATTTCTTTATTGGTAGTGGTAATAATTTAAGTAACATTCAAGGTTCAAATGTAACTGGTACTGTACCGAGTGCAACATCTGCAACTAATGCAAGTGCGGTTCTTAATAACGTACAAACAACCGGAACATATTATCCAACATTCATATCAGCTACTTCAAATGGTAATTATGCATTAGCAAGTAATACTGCATTTAGTGCAAACTTAGCAAATGGAGCATTAACAGCCACAACATTTGTTGGAACATTATCAGGTTCTGCCGGCAGTGCAACTACAGCAGGTACAGTAACTGCCTCGGCACAAGGTAATATTACTAGTGTTGGTACATTAACCGGGTTAGATGTTAATGGAAACATAACTGCCGCAAATATCACGGCAAATACAGGAGTATTCACTGGTAATGGATCTGGTTTAAGTCAATTAGCAGGTGGTAATGTAACTGGTACAGTGCCAAGTGCAACTAGTGCAACAACTGCTGGTACAGTAACAACGGCGGCACAACCAAATATAACAAGTGTTGGTACATTGACTGCGTTAACAGTTGGACCTAACAGTAGTATAACATTATCAGGTACATCAGGCTTTGTAAAAGCTAATAGTATTCAAGGTCTAGACGGTACAGCGGCATTATTTCCATATTATGGTAGTGTTGGTGGTGCAGTCGGTGTACGTACTGACTTAACAGTTGGTGCAGGTGGCACTGGAAATCTAATTGCAAATGCTGGCTCTGCTACATTTGGTGATGTTACTACCGTTAAAATAACCGGTGGTACTGTTGGATATGTTCTAAGAACTGATGGTGCAGGCAATTTAACTTGGGTTGCACAATCAGGTGGAGGCGGTGCTTCTATAAGTAACGGCACAAGTAATGTTAATATTGCAGCCAGTGGTGGCAATGTAACTGTTGGTGTAGGTGGCACTGCAAATGTAATGACTATTACAACTACGGGTGTTAATGTTGCAGGAACATTACAGGTAAGTGGTCAAAGTAATTTAGGTCCAGTGGGAAATGTAGTTATCACTGGTGGTACTGCAAATCAGTTTTTACAAACAAATGGTTCAGGTGTATTAACTTGGGCTAATGCTAGTGGAGGCGGTGGAGGCATTACTATCACAGATGATACTACAACTAATAGTAATGCTTATTATCCTATATTATCTACTATAACTTCTGGATCATTAGCTACTGCTAACGTATCAGCCGCTGATTTATACTTTAATCCACTCAGTGGTCAATTGAATGCTATTATATTCAATTCACTTTCTGACAAAAATAAGAAAAGTAATATAGAAATAATAACAAATGCGTTAAGTAAAGTATTAACATTGAACGGTGTAACTTTTAATTTTATTGATAGCAATGAATCAAGTGCCGGATTGATAGCACAAGATGTTGAGAAAGTATTACCAAACGCAGTAAAACATAATAATGGTATATTATCATTAAATTATAGCGGTGTTATTGGTTTACTAGTAGAGGCAATAAAAGAACAACAATTGCAAATTGATGAATTAAAGCAACTTATTAATAAGCAGGTGTGATATAAAATGTCAACAAATTTTAGTGTAAATGGTACTTCTTTTGACAACTATTATATATCTCAAGCGTACTTAAATCAATTTGTTATTACTGGTTCGTTGTGGGGATGGGGAGAAAACTTCTCGGGCCTATTAGGAACTAATAATGTTATTTATAGATCCAGTCCAGTGCAAACTGCTGCGGGTGGAACAAATTGGCTAAATGCGGTAAGTGGACAACGCCATGCTGCATCTGTAAAAACTGACGGTACATTATGGACTTGGGGAATCAATAATTACGGACAGCTAGGTAGCGGTACTACTATTAATAGATCAAGTCCAAATCAAGTTACAAGCGGCGGAACCAATTGGAGAACAGTCGCATGCGGACAAGATAATACTGCGGCAGTAAAACAAAATGGACAACTATGGACGTGGGGAAGAAATAACTATGGCCAACTAGCTATATATACAAATGGCTACAGTAGGTCTAGCCCGGTTCAAACTATTATTGGAGGAACCAATTGGGCTATAGTTACGACCGGTGTTGACTCACTCGGAGCCATAAAAACAAATAACAGTTTATGGACATGGGGTCGCAATAATCATGGTCAGCTTGGTATTGGTAATACTGTTAATCAACAAATACCAGTGGATATAGCGGCAGGAGGTTGGAGTGAGGTAGTTACCTGCAACACCCAAACTATCGCCTTAAAAACTGACGGTACATTATGGGGTTGGGGAAGAAATGCTAGAGGTCAACTAGGTACCAACAATACGATTAGTGTTGATTCACCGGTTCAAACTATTTCCGGAGGAACAAATTGGATACAAATTGCGACTGGTTATCAACAATCGGCAGGAATAAAAAGTGATGGAACATTGTGGCTTTGGGGCAGAAATTCCGAAGGTCAACTCGGTAATGGTGCTAATATTGACGTATCTAGCCCGATACAAACTATTAGTTCCGGAACCAATTGGAAACAGATATATCTATGTGATCCTTCTGCTATAGGCAGTTATGCTATTGGGGTAAAGTCAGACGGTACATTATGGACTTGGGGAACTAATAACTATGGTCAACTCGGTGATGGAACCAACACTAGTAGATCAAGTCCGGTACAAACAATTGCAGGGGGTACAAATTGGGATTGGTCTACTAATAGGAGAAGTTCTGCTGGCAGATTTACAGCTTACGCAATTAAAACAGATGGCACATTATGGGCATGGGGAAATGGCTCTGGAGGAGCCCTTGGCGATAACACTGGCATTAGTAAAAACAGTCCAGTACAAACTATTTCCGGCGGTAATAATTGGAGACAAGTAGCAGGTGGCAACTACAATGCATCCGCAATTAAAACAGACGGTAGATTATGGAGTTGGGGCAACAATGGTTACGGTCAACTTGGTGATAATACTACTATTTCTAGGTCTAGTCCAGTACAGACATCCAGTGCTGGAACTAATTGGAAAGACGTTCAAAAAGATAATAGTCGGGGCAACACTACAGCCATAAAAACAGATAATACATTATGGACCTGGGGATTAGGAAGTTTTTCTCTGATAGGTGACGGTGCTCAAATAACAAGAACTACACCCACGCCTGTTGGTTCAAACGAAGCATCTGGTACTACAGCAAACGGGGTAGGTACAGATTGGAATAAGTGTATCAGGCTAGGTAGTTTCATGAATGGGGCAATAAAAATAAATGGATCGTTATATTTATGGGGAACTCAGGATAATCAGGGTCAAATGACTCAGATTCTAGTTAATGTCACAACTAATATTACTATACCTGCGGCATGGCCAGCAGTTGCTTCCAATTGGCTACAGGTATCTATGGCTAATCAGGGCCAGCATATGGCTGCTATAAAAACAGATGGCACACTATGGACTTGGGGAAGAAACAATGAAGGACAATTAGGTGATAATAGTATAACTAGTAAATCAATCCCAGTACAAACTGTTTCGGGTGGTACTGATTGGCTTCAAGTTGCAGCCGGAAATATAAATACAGCCGCCATAAAACTAAATGGAACATTATGGACGTGGGGCTCAAATACGGATGGTGCTTTAGGAAATAATGGTACAGCTAATACATCAAGCCCGGTACAAACTATTTCAGGTGGAACAAACTGGAAATTTGTTTCTATGGGAGCTAATTTTTCAGCTGGAATAAAAACAGACGGTACCTTGTGGACCTGGGGCAAAAATACCCAAGGTCAACTAGGTAATAATACTATTATTAATAGGTCAAGCCCTATTCAAACTATTGCAGGTGGAAATAATTGGAAATCAATTTCAGTAGGTGAATATATTATGCAAGGTATATATTTCTATGATGCATATAATTTGTATCCAAGTTGATAAATATAATTTTAAGGAATAAAAATGTTTGTAATAGTTTATAATGGAAGAGTAATTTTAGGACCAATGATTTGGAATGCCAGGCGCTTTTCAGAAGTAATTAATGACGATTGTGAAATATCTACTGTGTTAGATTTAAAAAATGATGACAACAAAGTTGTTACAGTTAATGATGAAATAAAAATATATCCGGTTGATAGTGAACCTAATCCTGAATATAATACAAGAACACAATATCTACATGGACCTTTTTGGACATTTACTGATACACATGCAATTTCTAGTATGACTGTAGAATCATATTCGTTAGAAGCTATAAGAAACTTTTTAAAACAAGAAATTGCAGATGTACGTTGGGAAAAATTACATAGTGGGGTTGAGGTAGAAATAAATGGTAATACATATAAGTTCCCCACAGATCCTTTAACAAGAATGTCTTTCCTTAATTATGTAACAGCCGGTGCTACTAATATAAATTGGAAAATAGATCAACACACTTGGATTACATTAACAAACGAACATCTATCAATAATTTTTAATAAAATAGTCGATCACTTTCAAAAATCATTTGAATGGGAATCAAATAAAAATGATGAAATTAATTTAGCAACACTTGAAACTATTGAATCTATTGTCATAAAGGAATAAAATGCCAACTAATTTCAATTATAATGGAACTGATGTTGATAAAATATACGTAACCAAATCATACCTTATAGATAGATATCCAGAATTAGTTAATACATTTAAAATGTCTGGATTGTATCTTTGGGGTACAGGTCAATCAGGTGTATTAGGTAATAATACCTCAACAAATGTATCTAGCCCAGTACAAACTATTGCTTCCGGTTCAAATTGGAGCCAAGTTTCGTGTGGCTCAGAAATTACAGGCTCTATAAAAACAGACGGTAGATTATGGATGTGGGGAAGTAATAACAATGGTCAATTAGGAAATCTAAACACTACAATTCAATCAAGTCCTGTACAAACTAGTACTGGAGGCACCAATTGGAAACAAGTTTCAACTAATAACAGTACGACTGCGGCAATTAAAACAGATGGTACATTATGGACATGGGGTCTCAATAATTATGGTCAGCTTGGCCGTAATTCTATTATTAATAGTTCTAGTCCTGTTCAAACAGTTTCAGGTACAGCAATTTGGAAACAAGTATCAAATTCCGGTTTCTTTATGGGGGCTATAAAAACAGATGGTACATTATGGGTTTGGGGAAGAAACAATAATGGTCAACTTGGTACCGGTAATACTATTAATAGGTCCAGTCCAATACAAACTATTTCCGGCGGAACTAATTGGAGACTAATTTCAGCGGCTGGTGCAGCGCCCGGTGGAACAACTGGTATTATGGCAGCTATAAAAACAGATGGAACATTATGGGGTTGGGGAGAAAACTCAAACAGTCAACTAGGTATTAATACTACTCCTAGAAGTTCAAGTCCAGTGCAAACTGTTGCCGGCGGAACAAATTGGGTATCAGTTTCTGCAGGACCAACTGCCTGTGCAGGGATAAAATCTGATGGAACATTATGGCTTTGGGGAAGAAATTTTAATGGTCAACTCGGCGGTAGTAATCCCTCTATTAATCCTGAATCTAGCCCAGTGCAATCTATATCAGGAGGCACAAATTGGAAACAAATCTCAATGGGAAACGGTCCAAGAGCTGCAATTAAAACTGACGGATCATTGTGGATTTGGGGAGATAATCAATCTGGAGCAGCCGGAGCTCCGGGTTTCTCCGCAAATATATCAAGCCCGATACAGACTATAGCTAGTGGATATAATTGGACACAATGTTCAGCATCTACCCTAGGCGTCGCCTCAATTAGAGATTTTAACATGTATAATATGTAAAAATATGAATAATCATAACATATTAATTTATAATTTAGGTAATACGTAATGGCAAATAACGGATTCAAATTTAATGGACAAGACCTCGATACTGTATTAGTACCTAGAAGTTTTTTCAATCAAAGTGTATTGTGGGGGTGGGGAAGTAATTATTACGGACAACTTGGAACTGGTACCATAGGTGATACTTACTATTCACCGGTGCAAACTAGTTCTGGAGGAATTAATTGGAAACAATCAAGTGCAGGATTTGAATTTAGTGGATCAGTTAAAGATGACGGTACATTATGGATGTGGGGACGAAATAATTATGGTCAACTTGGTGCAAGTTCAGGAACAAATCAATCAAGCCCTATTCAAACTAGTAGTGGTGGAACAAATTGGAAAAGTGTGTCGTGTTCAACTGGTAATGGACTTGCAACAGATAAATTTACTACCGCAATTAAATCTGATGGCACATTATGGTGTTGGGGTAGAAACACACAGGGACAACTAGGTGACAACTCAGTAACACAACGAGCAAATCCGACACAAACCATTTCAGGTGGCCCATCATGGTTTAATGTATCAGCCGGAGGTCTTCATACGTTAGCAACTAAAACAGACGGAACGTTATGGGTATGGGGAGGTAATAATTACGGACAGCTTGGTACTAATTCAACAATAAAAGTTTCAAGTCCAAATCAAGTTATAGGCGGCGGAACCAATTGGAATCAGATAGCAGCCGGTGCATTCACGTCGGCTGCTATAAAAACTGATGGCACATTGTGGGTATGGGGTAGAAATTCATCTGGAGATTTAGGAAATAATACTACCATTAATCAATCAAGTCCAGTGCAAACAATAGCAAGTGGAACTAACTGGAGTAGTATTAGTAACGGAAATAGTTTCATGTTATCTATTAAAACAGATGGGACATTATGGGGTTGGGGGCGAAATGATAATGGTCAACTTGGTGATAATACTACTATTAATAGTTCTAGTCCTGTGCAAACTGTTAGTGGAGGAACTGGTTGGAGACAGGCTTCGGCTGGATACAATTTTACCGGAGCTATAAAAACAGATGGTACATTATGGATGTGGGGAACTGGCGGTAGTGGTGAACTTGGTAATAATAGTAATATTAGTAGATCAAGTCCAGTACAAACAATAGCAAGTGGAACTAATTGGAGTTCTATAGCAGCTGGAACAAATTTTGCTATAGGGATGATCTACCTATACGCTCCTTTTTAATATTTTGTAAAAATAATTAAAACGGTACGCCCGTTAATTTTTTTAATAACGTACATACTCACTAAATAACTGCTAACTGTGAGTAAATTATGAAACAATTGTTTTTTTTATCGGGTATAGCTCGGTCAGGATCCACACTATTAGGATCTATTTTAAATCAAAACCCAGACATACATGTATCACCAACAAGTCCATTAATGGATATTTTTTGTCTAACTGAAGAGGTTTACAACAAAGTAGAAGTTCAATATACGTTTGATAAAAAAACAACATTGAATAATCTTCAATATCATATACCAAGTACTTTTTATGCTAATATTAATAAACCATATGTTATTGATAAACATCGTGGCTGGCCAAGAAATGTAACACAAATTAAAACACATATCACAGATAATCCAAAAATTATCTGTACATATAGACCTATCGCTGAAAACATTTGTTCTTTTTTAAAATTAATTGAAAAAGACCCACACAACAGTGTAGATAGGGAATTAAGAGAATTAGGACTACCATGCGATACGTATCATAGAGCAATGAAACTTTGGTATAATTATTCAAATGACCCATACGAATCATTAAAATATGGGTTAGAACATCATAGAGACAATTTGTTAATTGTTAATTATGATGATATAGTTAATGATACTGAAACACAAATGAAACGCATATATAATTTTCTTGGGATACCTGAATATCAACATTCATATAACAATATTTCAAATACTTGCGGAGAACAAAAGGATGATGCATGGGGATTCAAAAATCTACATAATATACGAGATACAATTACTAAAACTAGTAATGACCCTACACAAATATTAAGTAAGGATTTATTAGAATTTTTTAATAAGATTGATAATGAGTTACTGTTGGTGGGATAAATGAGTAAAGAAGTTAAGTTAATACATGCAGATGATTTTTTTCCAGATGATGATGCTCATAAATTATATATGATAAGTAGGAATTTACAATTTGTAGAAAAACAATATGGTTTAGAGATAGATAATTTTAATTTAGTTTTTCCGGGACTAGATCCTGTTTTTAGTAACGTGATCGGAGAAGAAGTTATTGTAGATCAGGTTCGTTCAGGTATATTCAGACGACCAATGAATTGTATTATCCATTTTGAAGAATTTGATGATTTAACTGAATGGTGTTTCATCGTAGCTCTTGAACCTACTACATTCAATTTATACAATCATTTAGAAGCCGGCCCATTAAGTAAAGTAAATGCTAGAAGTGCATTAGATGGATATAAGTTTAATTACAGAAACATGATGGAATGGGATGTATGCGTGAATATTCGATTAGAACCTAATCAAGGTGTTATTTTTAGACCTTGGTTATTCCATTCAATTGAAGATGGTCTTGTACAATATTATAGACTGATTGGTAAAAAACCAGAACAGGAAACAAATGAAAATTAATTTAGGTAGTGGATATACTCGATTTGACGGGTATTTAAATGTAGACCACGATCCATTAGTAAATCCAGACTATATTGTTGATTTTGAACATGAACCATTGCCATTTGAAGATTCTTCAGTATCCGAAATAAGAGCGCATCATGTATTAGAACATATAGGTGATAATTTTTTAAATCTAATGAAGGAGCTTTATCGTGTATGTAAACATGATGCGTCATTGGATATTAAATTCCCACATCATCGTTCAGATGTACAGCATATGGACCCAACTCATAAACGTACATTGACAATGGATCAGTTTCTATTATTTTCTAAATCATATAATCAATGGCATATAGAACAATTTAATTCATCTTCTGGATTTGGATTAAAGCTTAATGTAGATTTTGAAGTAGTAAAATACAGAAATATTGCTAGACCAGTTTGGGAAGAAAGATTTAAATCCATGTCCCCGGAAGAAATACAAATGGTATCTGACAATTTTAATAATGTGTATATTGAAACACATATGTTTATGAAAGTAATAAAAAATGAAAATTAATATAGGATCAGGATATAAAAAAGTACCTGGATTTGTAAATATAGATTCAAGCCCAGCATGTAAACCGGATTACGTAGTTGATCTTGAAAAAGATGAATTTCCATTTAACGATTCTACTGTAGATGAAGTTAGGGCTATTCATATATTAGAACATCTAGGTGAAGGATTTTTTCATTGTATGAAAGAATTATATCGGGTATGTAAGAATGGTGCTACTATACATATAGAAGTACCTCATCCTAGACATGATACTTTTTTAATTGATCCGACTCATAGAAGACCAATCTATCCAGAAACATTGAATATGTTTTCTCGCAAGCACAATTTAAGAGATATTATGAACAATGGAAATGAAACTCCTGTTGCCATTATTAATAATGTGGATTTTGAAATGATAGCACATAGATTGCACTATGATCCTTATTATGAAGAAACGTTTAAAACTATGCCAGAAGAACAAATTAATCATATTTTAAGAACAACTAATAATGTTATAGGTACTATGGAAATGATACTAAAGGTAATTAAAGATGACTCAAATAGCTAAAACCCCATTATCAACGGTTGAATTTTTTATAGACTTAAAAGAAAATAATAAAGCTAAAATTGTTTTAGATTTGCTAAAACCCTATGCTAGTACAATAGACCATATAGATCAAATTGGTAAATTATATGCCGATATTCGTGAATTCAACGACACATTAGAACTTGCTCATAAAATTTATAACTTATGTACAGATGATGAAACACGATATACTGCACGTGTAAATATTATTCGTGCCCATCTGAATTTAAATCAACCTATAGAAGCATTAGAATACATTTTGATTAATGAAAAAGAAAAACCAAATGACCACCCAAATCAAATGGATAAGGCAATGGTTTACTTTTTATTAAATCAAAAACCAATCGGTGAAAAAATACTTAGAAATATATTAACTCAACCTAGAACAAAAGATGTTGATAAAAGAGTTACGTTTAATCTTGGTACATATGAGTTGAGTGCTGGTAATTTTAGACCAGGACTACGAAAAGTATTGCTTGCTGGTAGAGAGTTAAACATATGGGAAAGCTATAATTTACCAAAAGAAAATAATTTTACTGGCACCATAATACCCGGTAAGACTATTCTTATATGTTCTGAGGGTGGCATGGGAGATGAAATTATATCTGTTAGATTTGCAAAACATCTCAGAGATAAAGGAATGAAACCTATATGGTATACAACAAAAGAAGATTTGGCAAGTATATTTAGACGTGCAGGTTTTGAAACAATCACGAATTTGAAAGAATATAAACCTGATTGGTTATGGTGCTACGCCATGCCCGTACCTTGTTATTTAGAACTTGAACAAGAGGACTTGTGGTATGGACCATATATTACCCCCTTACGTGTTAAAAAACAATTGCCGGGAAATAAAAAAGTTGGCATTAAAACAATGGGTAATCCTAAATATGATCAAGACTTGCATAGAACTATTCCCTGGGAAGATACAATAAATGCTATACCAGAAGATTATACAATTTACTCGTTTCACCTTGATGAAGATTTTTATCATCCTAGAGTAATCAATCTTAAAGATAAAATTAATTCTTGGGAAGACACTTTAGATTATATTGATCAAATGGATATTATTGTTTCTAGCTGTACATCATTGGCACATGCGGCAGCGGCAATGGATAAAAAAACATATGTATGTGTACCTATCTTAAATTATTACACTTGGGCAATACCTGGTAATTATAGCAAATGGTATAGTAACAATTTACAAATTATACGTCAAACAGAATATGATAATTGGAATTCTACTATGGCTGAATTAAAAGAATTGTTACATAAATGATTTACACATTTGGTGATAGTTACATGTGGGGTTGGAACTTTTTTACTGATGCTAGTATAAGTGAGGACCAGCGAAAAGAACTTGTATGGCCTGCAGTTTTAGCTAAAAAGTTAAATCAACCACTAACTGATTATTCATTACCTGCATCTAGTAATTGGAGAATCGCTAGAAAATTACAATCATTGCCTTTAACAAAAGATGATATTGTATTGATAGGATGGACAGCGCCTACCCGTTTTGAGTTTGGCCTAGCAAACGAGTATGATATTATTCCTAATCATCCGGATATCCATTATAGGATAACAGATTTAAATGAAGATGATGACGGAATAAGAACTAAAAGATTATCATACCATTTAATGGATCGTACAACCTGTCACTATGCTAAAAACTTTATGTGGTCAGCTTACGGGCCGTTTAATTCTGAACCTTGGTATAAAGAAATGTTCAAAGTAATGTTTACATCTTGTCAAAATGTATTAGATAAGGCAGGATGTAGGTGGTTAGCATTTGACGTATGGTGCGACCAATGTGAAGATAATGAATTCAATGATGTAAGTAACTATATATTAAGAGGAACTAATTTGCTAAATGCTTCTAGAAATATACCAGGTAAAGAAACTGATAAAGAATATTGGTCAAAAGAAGAACATATCAATGTAGCAGATTTATTAATAAAGGAATTAAATAATGGATACTCTAACAATTAATAATTTTTTACCATATCCAAATCAAGTTAGGGCTTGGGCATTACAACAAGAATTTTTAAACGCACAACAATTTACACAAAAATATAATACACATACAGATTGGCCAGGTTCAAGAACAGATCATGTATACGATCTTGATAAAATATACGGTGATAACGTACTTAATGCAGTTTCAAATATTATAACAAGAATGACAGGAAAACAAGGCCTAAGTATCAAATCTTATTTTCAGCTAACAACTGAAAATGACGGTGACAGTTGGGTACATCAAGATAATAATATTGATTATGCCGCATTATTGTACTTGAATCCAAATGCTGACCCATCAACGGGTACAACGTTATATCGTTGCAATGATGTTGATAAATGGACAAGCTATATGAATGATCAGGCTGGGTATAATAAATTAAAACAAATTAACACAAAAGAAGATGTTGAACTATATCAACAACTATTCACCCCGGTAGATATAATTGGTAATGTGTTTAATCGGTTAGTAATATACAAAGGTGATATCTATCATAAGTCAAATAAATATTTTGGTACTACAAAAGAAGATAGCAGACTAACTCAAGTATTTTTTATCACATTTGAGAAATAAATGCAACACTTCAACATTTTGTCTATAAATTTAACATCTATCACAACGGATGAACCTATTGAGGATGTACCGTGTGGCACATGTACTAGATGTTGTGAATTACTTGCTCCTAATTTAACTCCGGACGAAATTAGTTCAGGTAAATATCCACTAAGTTTAGTTACACCCACACTTGAACAACGTAATGCTAATCCTAATATAGGTCCTATAGTAACAATCTTTAAGAAAAATGGTGGAGGTTGTAATATGTTTGTAAATGGTAAATGTTCTATATATGAATATAGACCCATAGCGTGTAGACAATTTGATTGCAGAAAAGGCCATCACCCGTCAGTAATCTCTATAGCTAATGAAAAATTTGGCAAAGTTAACGATAGTTAAAAATAAACGGGTAATATATCTCTACTATAAATATTTTTATATCAGGAGATAAACATGACACAACGTATTCTAATTATGGGTCTGCCAGGCTCAGGCAAAACTTATCTGGCACAACACTTACTCGGTCACTTACAAACAGCTAATAAACGTGTAGCTTGGCTAAACGCAGATGATGTTCGTAAAAAATATAATGATTGGGATTTCAGCAAAGAAGGACGTATACGTCAAAGTTTGCGTATGCGTGAACTAGCAGATGCAATGACTGATGTTGATTACGTTATATGTGACTTTGTTGCACCACTAGTTGAGATGCGTAATAACTTCAAAGCTGATTGGACTATTTGGGTAGATACAATAAAAGAGGGTCGCTATGAAGATACTAACAAAGCATTCATTCCACCAGAAGTATATGATTTCCGTATCACCGAACAAAACTCAGAAAAATGGAGTGAGTTTATATTTGCACATCTATATGACAATAGACGCAGACCTATTTTTGATTGGAAAAAAGAAACGGTGCAAATGCTAGGACGGTGGCAACCATGGCATGATGGTCATAGTGCATTGTTTGAACGTGCTATAAATAAGACAGGACAGGTTGTTATTCAAATACGGGACTGTCAAGGTTGGCAAGGAAGTAACCCATTTGAAATTGAAAAAGTCAAATCATTTATTAAACGTGATTTAGATCCATTATATCAAGGTCAATATGAGATTCAAGTTGTGCCAAACATTGTGAATATTACATATGGACGTGATGTTGGATATAAGATTGAACAAGAAACATTTGATGACAAAATACATGCCATAAGTGCAACAAATATTCGTAAATCATTGGGACTATGAAAGTTTTTGTTAACGGGACATTTGATATATTGCATATAGGCCATTTGGAACTATTAAACTATGCAAAGAGTTTAGGTACATATCTTGTAGTAGCAATTGATTCCGATAACAGAGTAACAGAGAAAAAAGGCAGTGATAGACCATTCAATAAAATAGATAATAGAATAGCATTACTTAGTAACTTAAAAGCTGTTGATAAAGTATTAGTTTTTAATACAGATTTTGAATTAGAAAACATAATTGAACAATACAGTCCAGACATAATGCTAGTTGGCAGTGATTGGAAAGATAAAACAGTAATAGGGTCAGAGTATGCTAAAGAGTTAGTATTCTTTGATAGAACGATAGATGAATCAACAACAAAAACAATTGAAAATTACATTAATAGGCGACACTTGCATTGATGAATATCAATATGGTACAGTAGATAGAATTAGCCCAGAAGCTCCTGTACCCGTTTTTGTTCCTAAACATACTGATATCAAATCAGGCATGGGTAGCAATGTAAAAGAAAATCTATTAGCATTGGGATTGACTGTTTCATCTTTCTTAGGTGACCCGTCTAAAAAGAAACGCTTAATAGATGTAAAATCTAAACAACAACTAATGCGTATTGATGACGATGTGAAATCTCATCCTTGCAAATTAGACTATATATTAGAATTTATAACTGATAGTGATGCTATAGTTATTTCTGATTATGCTAAAGGCTTTGTTACAGAAGAATTGATTATTGGCATTAGACAACAGTATAATGGTCCTATCTTTGTTGATACAAAGAAACGTGATTTAAAACTGTTTGAAGGATGTATAGTAAAGATCAATGAAACAGAGTATAATAGCAGAACTAGTGATTGTTCTAACATGGTAATCACCCATGGTGGCAGTAGTGTATCATATAATAACAAAACATTCAACGTGCCTAAAGTAGATGCATTTGATGTGTGCGGTGCAGGAGACACATTCTTATCAGCATTGACTTATGGATATTTAACAACAAAAGATATGGAACAAGCAATATCTTTTGCTATTAAAGCTAGTTCTATTACAGTACAGCACATTGGTGTATATGCACCTACATTAAAGGAAATAAATGCGACTTGAAGGATTTGTAGAGAAGGGTTGGGGAGCAGAAAATATCTGGGCTACCAATGATAAATATTGCGGAAAGATGTTGCACTTTAATACTGGCTCTAAATTTAGTATGCACTTTCATGCAATCAAAGATGAAACTTGGCATGTTGTATCCGGTAAGTTCAAAGTTATATGTATCAATACAGCAAACGCAACACAATACGAACATATATTAGAGAAGGGTGATACATGGCATAACCCACCATTATTACCGCATCAGTTAATATGTATTGAAGAGGGTGTGATTTGTGAAGTTAGTACACCCGATAGTGTAGAAGATAATTATAGAATACTACCCGGAGATAGTCAAAAATGAAATATATTGTAGATATAGATGGTACAATATGTACTACAACCAATGGTGATTATGCTAATGCTGAACCTTATCTATCACGTATACAACATTTTAATATGTTATATGATGCTGGTAATGAGATACATTATTGGACAGCACGTGGTGCTAATAGTGGAAAAAATTGGGATAACCTTACATTAATGCAATTAGCTGATTGGGGTGTAAAGTATACAACTGCTAAGTCGGGTAAGCCTGCATATGATATTTGGATTGATGATAAAGCATTTAACGTAGGTACATATTTTAAATGAAAATATTATTAACAGGGCATAAAGGCTTTATAGGCAGTTATATGCTTAAAGCACTAGCAGAGCATGATGTTACTACATATGAGTGGTCGGATGGCATTAGACCTAGTGTAATAGATTTTAATTGGGTAATTCATATGGGTGGAATCAGTAGCACAACCGAACGTGATATTGATAAGATACTTAGACAGAACACAGAGTTTAGCATAGACTTATATGAAGAATGTAAAACATTTGGAGTTAATATGCAATATTCTAGTAGTGCAAGTGTGTATGGATTGGGTACAGATTTTACTGAAACTGCTCCAGTTGATCCAAGAAATCCTTATGCCTGGAGCAAGTATTTATTTGAGAGATATGTAGAAAAACATCCTACAGGAAGTATAGTACAAGGATTTAGATACTTTAATGTATATGCATTAAATGGTATAGGAGAAGAGCACAAAGATAAACAAGCAAGCCCCTTCAGTCAGTTTTATCAGCAATCAAAGACGGGGGAAATTAGTGTATTTGAAAATAGTGCAGAACATAAGAGAGATTTTGTTCCTGTAGAAGATGTAATAGATATTCACTTAAAGTTTTTAAATGTGAAAGAATCCGGGATATTTAATGTAGGTAGTGGGAAACCTATGAGTTTCTTGGATATAGCAAACACTTTCAATGTTAAAGTAGTTGAAATTCCGATTCCAGAGATATTGAAAAACAATTATCAGAAATACACATGTGCTGATATGACTAAAACAAGGAAAACGCTAGCTAATATTGAAAATAGATAAGTAGTTATCTAATGAACTCATTTCAATCGTCTTACGACAATAGATTACAAAGCTGGTATAATTTACGCAATCAAATCAAAGATTTTGATTTAGATCAACAATGTGTAGAAATAGACAAATGGTGGCAACGTGCCCCATTAGTTAACCATTATTTACATCCAATTGATTTACCCACATGGCCCGGTCCTTGGGAACTTTTGGTAGAAAACACCTATTGTACGCTTGCAAGAGGTCTAGGAATGTGTTATACTCTACTATTAATGGATATTACTGATATAGAGTTTGTGTTAGCTACTGATTCTCAAGGAGATGATGTTTCATTAGTTATAGTATATGATACCTATGTACTTAATTATTGGCCTAACACTGTACAAACCAATAAAACAACAGATTTTACGCTATCAACCCGAATAAGTATAGACTCATTGAAAGAAAAAATAAGATGAATCAGTTTTATGTTTATGCGTATTTACGAGAAGATGGTACCCCTTACTATATAGGTAAGGGTAAGGATAAAAGGGCTTGGACAAAAGCTAAAAATGAAATAGGCAAACCAACAGATATATCACGTATTGTTATATTACAAGAAAATTTAACTGATACCGAAGCAAAGGAACATGAAATTAATTTAATAAAAACATATGGTAGGATAGATTTGGGTACGGGAATTTTAAGAAATAAAACTAATGGAGGAGATGGTGTTCGTTTGATTGGAAAACAAAATGGTATGTTTGGAAGAACAAAAGAAAAACACCATGCATATGGTAAAAAACGACCAGACATGACCGGAGAACACAATCCCATGCATGGTAAAAAAAGAGAAGAACATCCGGCATATGGCTATAAGCATACTTCCGAAAGTAGAGATGCTATAAAGTTATCAAAAGTAGGAGTTAAACGAATAAATTTTGATCAATCAGGATCAAAAAACCCAATGTATGGTAAAACAGGAGAAAATAATCCTAACTATGGTAAAAAACTCTCAAAGAAAAAATGTGACGCCTGTGGCATATTAGCAAGTATTGGTATGTTTAATAGATGGCATCTTAACGGAAAATGTCAAAATAAAAATAAAAGGTAATAAATGAATATTAGTATTATTAAACGAAGTGGGAAAAAAGAACCATTAATGATAGAAAAATGGCAAGCACAGGTTGCTACAGTGTGCAAAGGAATAGCAGATGTTAGTCCATCGATGGTGGAAATTAAAAGTCAACTACATTTCTATGATGGAATAACCACAAAAGAGATAGATGAAATTACGTTACGTGCTGTAGTTGACTTGATTGACGTAGAAAACAATCCAGATGTAGGACATACAAACTATCAATATGTAGCAGGTAAACAACGTTTATCTATGTTGAGAAAATCAGTATACGGCAACTATGAACCTCCCCGTCTTTATGATATTGTAGTAACTAATGTAGCTACAGGATTATATACGCCAGAACTACTAGAATGGTATAGTGAAGATGATTGGAACAAGATGGATGACATGCTTGACCATTCTAAAGATGAACAATATAGTTATGCCGCCATTGAGCAATTAATTGAAAAATATCTTGTTCGTAATCGTTCAACAAAACAAACATATGAAACACCTCAAATTAGATACATGGTTGCAGCCGCTACAGTTTTTCATAAAGAAGAACCTAATAACGCCCGTATGCGTTATATTAAAGAATATTACAATGCAGCCAGTGATGGGTTGTTCACTCTTGCTACTCCTGTTCTCGCTGGTCTTGGGACTCCTACTAAACAGTTTAGTAGTTGCGTACTTATCCGCAGTGACGACGATCTGGATAGCATATTTGCTTCTGGTGAGATGATGGCAAAGTATGCTAGCAAACGTGCTGGCATAGGCTTAGAAATTGGTAGACTACGACCATTAGGCAGTCCTATTCGTGGTGGCGAGATTATGCACACCGGCATGATTCCGTTCTTAAAGAAATGGTTCGGTGACTTAAGAAGTTGCAGTCAAGGAGGTATTCGTAATGCAAGTGCTACTGTATTTTATCCCATTTGGCATCATCAGTTTGATGATCTTATCGTACTTAAAAACAATCAAGGAACCGACGAAACACGTGTCAGGTTCATGGACTATGGGGTTGTTCTTAGTGCATTCTTCTGGAGAAGATTTAAAAACAAAGAACAAATAACCTTCTTTGATCCTAATGAAGTTCCTGATCTTTACCAAGCTTTCTATTCAAATACTGAATTGTTTGAAGAATTATACATTAAATATGAAAAACGTAAAGACTTAAGAAAGAAAACAATGAGTGCTGAAGAAGTATTCAAGTCGGGCATTCTTAAAGAACGAACAGATACAGGTCGTATCTACTTAGTGTTCGTTGACAATGTTATGAATCAAGGACCATTTGATCCTGAATATCATACAATTTACCAGAGTAACTTATGCTGTGAAATTCTTTTACCTACTAAATCCTTTAAACGTCTGGATGACAGCGATGGTCGTATCGCTCTTTGCACATTGGGCAGTATCAATTGGGGTGCGTTCCGTAACCCAGAAGATATGCGCCGTGCTTGTCGCATATTGCATCGTAGCCTCAATAACATTCTTGACTATCAAGACTTTCTATCCATTCAGTCTAAACTATCAAACGATGAAATCAGACCTCTCGGAATTGGAATTACTAATCTTGCATACTGGCACGCCAAACGAAGTCTCAGATACGGAGAAAAAGATTCCCTGGCTGAAGTCAAGACGTGGATGGAACATCTATCCTTCTACTTAACTGAAGCAAGTGTAGAACTAGCACAAGAACGTGGTCGTTGCGAACATAGCGATAAAACACGTTATGGGCAAGGTATCTTTCCTTGGGAATTACGTGCCAATGGTGTAAACGAATTAACTAACTTTGATCCAGAACTTAACTGGGAAGGATTACGTGCTATGATGCGTAGTTATGGTGTCCGTAATGCTACACAAATGGCTGTGGCTCCTGTAGAATCTAGTTCAGTAGTTATCAACAGTACTAATGGCATTGAAATGCCAATGAGTTTGATATCAGTAAAAGAAAGTAAAGCAGGAAGTTTTGTGCAAGTTGTTCCCGAATATCATAAATTGAAACATAAATATCAATTGATGTGGGATCAAAAAGATTGTGATGGTTATTTAAAGACCGCGGCAGTTATTGCAGCCTATGTAGATCAATCAATATCAACTAATACATTCTATAACCCTGCACATTTCCCTGAACGTAAAGTTCCAACAACATTGATTGCTAAGAACTTGATGCAGGCACATATGTGGGGATTAAAAACATTCTACTATAGCTTGATTAACAAAGCAGGTAGTAAGAGCCAAGATGAAACTGTATTAGATTTGCCTAGTGGCTTTAATGATATAGATGAAGAAGAGGATTGCTTAGCCTGCAAATTATAATGTTAGAAACAATTTGTGATATTATGGTAGACGCTTATAAGCGTAATTGGATTACTAGTCGTGACGGCAATGTAAGTATTCGCCATCATGACCGTGACCATTTTTACATCACACCCAGTGGTGTGCGTAAGCAGACAATGCAACCTGATCAATTTAAGAAGATTGGCATTGAACAAGGCTACTATGACCAACCTCCTAAACCATACTATTCTTGGAAAGAATTGGCATATACAGACATTAGTGAGAAACTAAAACCTAGTGGAGAAATACCACTACACTTTGGTTTACAACGAGAATTAGGACAACACGCCAATGATGTAAGAGTTGTAGTTCATTTACACCCTACTTATTGTATTGCGGCAATGCATGCCGGTATTGATTTAAACACAATATGTGATTCATTCCCTGAACTCAATCGTTATACTAAAGTAGCACCAAATGTAGGTGATGTTCCTCCCATCAGTCAAGAATTAGCAGATAAGTGTCATAAGAATTTACAGTTAGATAAAGACGGCAATATTGCTTATGATATTGTAGGCATTAAAGGACACGGTGTAGTTGCCATTGACACAAGCCCATGGCGTGCTTACGAGCATATAGAAAGATTAGAACACATTTGCAAGATTGTACTTGCTTCAGGTAAATTTTAAGGAGAAAACTATGTTTGAAACAACTTATCAAAATGGAATATCATATCGTTCCGCCAGCGAAATTAACTCAGCAATGGGTCGTGTCTATGGACATATGAGTATTGCTGTTATTGTATCAATGTTTGTCAGTTACTTTGTAGGCACTAGCCCAGAGTTGCTACAATTATTTTTTACAGGCTGGACAAAGTGGCTTGTGATTTTCTCACCACTATTAGCTATCTTTGGTGTTAGCTATGTATTAGCTAACAATCCAAGTAAAAGTATAGCACAATTATGTTTACATGGCTTTGCCGCATTAATGGGATTAAGCTTTGCTACAATCTTTGCGGTATTCACTATGGGTAGTATTGTGTCAGCATTTATGGGTGCAGGTATCTTATTTGGTGTTATGAGTGGTTATGGCTACTTTACTAAACAAAGTTTAGATAGTGTTGGTAAGTTTATGATTGTAGGATTGATTGCTATCATCATTGCCAGCATTGTTAATATCTTTATTGGCAGTACAGTTATGCAGATGGTAATTAGTGCATTAGCTATTATCATCTTTCTTGGATTAACTGCATATGACACACAAAAGATCCGTGAAGAACTAAGTGTACAAGCTAATGACGTTGCAGAAGTACGTGGTGCATTAACACTATATATGGACTTTATTAATCTGTTTATAAATCTATTACAACTGTTTGGTGATAGAAAATAAATGGCGAATGAACGAATAAAAAGAAAGAAAATATGAGTAAACAACAATACAACCTACACACTAAGACAGATTATTTGAATAGAAAAATGTTTTTGGATCCGGAAGGTCCCGTAACCATTCAAAGATTTGAAGAAGTAAAATATAAAAAGATTGCAGACTTTGAAACAACGGCCCGTGGTTTCTTTTGGGTCCCAGAAGAAATTTCTCTAACCAAGGATGCCAATGATTTCAAAGATGCAAGTGACGCAGTAAAACATATCTTTACCAGTAACCTATTGCGTCAAACAGCATTAGATAGTTTACAAGGACGTGCACCTAGTCAAGTGTTTACTCCAGTAGTAAGTTTACCTGAATTAGAAGCATTGATATACAATTGGTCATTCTTTGAAACTAACATTCATAGTCGTAGCTATAGTCATATCATTCGTAATATCTATAACGTACCTAAAGATGTATTCAATACTATCCATGACACAAAAGAGATTGTTGACATGGCAAGTAGTGTTGGCAGATATTATGATGAATTACACAAAGTAAATTGTCGTAAAGAGTTGGATGAAAATGTTAATGAAAAAGAACATATCAAAGCAATTTATATGGCACTACATGCCAGTTACGCATTAGAAGCATTTAGATTTATGGTATCATTTGCTACATCGTTAGCAATGGTTGAAAACAAAATCTTTATTGGTAATGGCAACATTATCAGTTTAATTCTCCAAGATGAATTGTTACATAAAGGCTGGACTGCCTACCTTATCAATCAAGTAGTTAAAGAAGATAGTCGTTTTGCACAAGTTAAATCAGAGTGTGAAAGTGAAGTCTATCAACTTTATATGGATGTGATTAAAGAAGAAAAAGATTGGGCAGATTATTTGTTTAAGATGGGTCCGGTTATTGGATTAAATGCCGCAGTATTAAAAGACTTTGTTGATTATACTGCTGTAGGTGCATTGAAAGAAATTGGAATAAGATATAACAATCCTGCCCCAAAGAGTACACCTATCCCCTGGTTCACTAAACATAGTGATACCAGTAAGAAACAATCTGCATTGCAGGAAACTGAATCAACAAATTACGTTATAGGCGTAATGTCAGAATCATTAAACTATGATGATTTACCAAATATTTAAGGAGAATAAAAAATGAAAGCAGTTATTTGGTCGAAGTACCATTGTCCCTACTGTGACCAAGCAAAAGCCTTGTTACATCAAAAGGGTATTCCGTTTGAAGAAAAGAAAATTGGAGACGGATATACCAAAGAAGAATTGCTAGAAGCAATCCCGTCAGCAAGAACAGTACCCCAAATCATTTTAGATGGTGAATTGATTGGTGGATTTAATGAACTTAAACAATTTTTAACAAAGGCAACGTAGTTATTTAAACTTGCACTTATTACCATGTGATCTAGCAAAGTTCCTTATGTCCACCTCTTTATTGCAATGTGGACATATTTTTTTAGGTACTGATTTTCCGTACATGGGATTCTTTTCACCCTTATTAGCACACTGTGGTAGTTTATATCCTGACTTGCCTTTATTCCATACAGTCTTGCCTAACATTTTTAATCTTCTCTTTTCAACACATGCATTGGATTGTTTTCTACCAATTGCTTTAGCTCTAATCAATTCCTTTGATTCTGACCGCATAATTGATCCAATCTTTCTACCTGCCCCGGAACCTGTTTCCGGTATCTTGTTGGCCCAAATTTTATTACCAAAATCATCTTGTGCGTTTACTATATTCCATTTAGAACTATATAATATTCCCCAACTTACTATTTCAGCCTTATCGGTAGTTTGTAATAAAACTTCAGTATGGACTTCATAACCATGTTTCTTTAAATGAATTTTCCAGTCAGTACCTGATCCTGGATATAGGTGAGGATTTTGTTTAGTGTAACCGAAATATTTAAGACCTGTCTTTTTATGGGTCTTGATATATAGTGAATAAATACTCATGCTGATTGCTCTCCATAGCGTTAGAGTAGTTGGGAACTCTAATTCCGCGAACTACACTATTATTTATACACAAAGGATAAAAATGAAATTTATAACAGGGTCGGTCATGACAATAAAAATGAATAGTGGAGAAGAGTTAATAGCTAAAGTGACTAGTGTATCCGATGAAAATGGGTTCATCACTATTGAAGAACCAGTATCTATTGCCCCATCACAACAGGGTATGCAAATGATTCCAAGCATTTTCACTGCAAATCCGAAGGGTGAATTTAAGCTAAATACTACTAATGTTGCAATGTATGCAGAAACAGATGATAGTATTAAAGATAAGTACCTAGAAGCAACAACTGGTATTAAAGTACCTAGTAAAAAAATCGTATTGGGATAAAATGGCAAAATTAAGTCGTGTGGGAGATGCAAATCAAGAGGGTGGCACTATAATTCGTGGTGCTAGCACTGTATTTGCAAATGGAATTCAAGTTGGATTACATGTTAGTCAGATTACACCACACGCGCCATGGAGTAGAAAAGGACATCCGCCGCATAAGGCAGCAACAACTACTGATGGTAGTCCAACTGTTTTTTGTGAGGGGGTACCAGTACTTAGAGTAGGATCAGGAAACACTTGCGGTCATAGTATCGTACAAGGTAGTCCTGATGTGTTTGTCCCATGAGTGATACAGGAAAACAAAGCCCATTAGGTGTTAATACATTAAGTTCACTATTACAAAATATTGGATTTAATATTAACCCTATTATGATAGACTTTACTGGTTCTAGTACCAGTGTGTCATCTGCTACACAATTAGGTAAAATTGTTAATGACACTTGTTTACGATTACTAACATATTCAATCAATGATGCGTATAGTAGAGGACAAGTTAATAGTACAACCTATAACAATTTAATATCCATTGGTTCTACTACTATACCTGCATTAGGTAATAGTCCACCATCAACATTTAATTGGAGTGGATATCCCAATTGGGCTAGCAATTACACATATACTAATGAAGTAACACGTTGGGGTTATGTGAGATTGTTTGCATTACAGGGTTATAACGAATTTAATTACAATAGCGGTTTATCAGCCGATGCCGGAGCATATAAAGATTTCTTATCTGGCTTTATGTCAACTTGCAGTTTTATTGAATCTAGTAATGATGCTATACTAGCAGTAAACAATTCACAAGAATTTTTAGATGGTACATATAGTAATATGGACGATTTAACTACGGGTGATATTACTGGTGTTAGTGTAGCAACTACTATATTTGGTCAAGATTTAATTGCCAGTGGAAAAGCAATAAATTTACAAACAATTGCTACATTTGGTTTGCCTAGTAATCTATTATTTACTCTACAGAAAAATAATGCTATTACTAAATCAGTAAGTCTTGCACTAATTGCAAGCAATATAACGGTATCAGAGTTAGAACAGATATTAGGTAATATTTCATCTGTAACCAAAGAACAAGAACGTAAGATATACGGAGCATTTGGTATTATTTTAGGACAAGATTTAAAAGATATATTAGTATCATTAAATTGTAAGACAGTTGGTTTAGAATCATTAGCAGATTTATTAAATCCATTAAAGTTATTTCCTAATAGCTATGCAACATTAACAGTTCCAGTGTATAATACAATTGGTGGACCTGCTAATAGTAAAATATATTATCCTATATATGTTAATGATGGATTGAATAGTCAGCTAAGATCACCTACAGCAGTACAACAAAATGGAGTAGTAATTTAATGGCCGGCATTTTTCAAAATCTTAGATTAACTTCAGAACGTAATGACATGGATGCACCTGCTAGCAATGCGTATGAAACTACCACAGCTAGTACAAATGTTGCTCAATCTAGTACAGAACAGATTACACAACCTAATCCATTAACTGTACAAGCCATACCACAAGGGTTTGGTGCATATTTAGATGGTATATTGCCACCTGATATTGCTAAAGCGGCTGGATCATTTAGTGTATCAATGCAACAGATTAAAAACATTTCTAGTGTGCCTATTGAAAAGTTTGCACAAGTAGTTAATAGTTTAGAAACAAATAAAAACTTAAATGTGAATGGTACTAGTGTGCCAACTGATACTACATTAGCAACTCAAGGATTAGCCTTAATTGCATTAGGTAATGGTCCATATGGTACGTACACAATGAGTAATTTCTTAGGATGTATGAGTGGATTACCTTATCTTGGTATAGATATCGACGGTTTAATAAAGAACGTACAAACAACTACACTGTCTGACATTTATAAAAATATATATCTAGCAGTTACATGGGAACAGGCTACTGCTACATGGAATGGTACATCTTTTACTTACACTAATAAAGGTGGTGGATATGCAAGCGCACCCACCGTAACTGTAGGTGGTAATCCAGCAACTGCTATAATAGGTACTGATTCTACGGATATAACTACATATGGTAGGATTATATCTATTAGTTATTCAGGTGCAGCCGGTACTGTAGTAATAAATCCTCCTCCCGGTGGTGGTTGGCCAACCATGAATACAGTTATTCAAAGTTATATTGATGCTGCCAACGCTGAGATACTATCAATTAAAAATAGTCAGCCGGCTTTAGCACAACAGTTAATTACTAATTGGGAACTTACTGGAACATTATTATCAGTAGAACAACGTGCAATTGCCACAGGTATGACAATAGGTGTACCTAACAGTTCACCAAGCTATTTAAGAGAACCAACGATAGCGGCATTTCCTAGTACACAATATGCTTTTGTAGATAGTATACCACGATATGCTACATTTACTCAACCGCATATGTATTCACAAACCTTAGAAGCTATTGCTAATTATAATACTGTTGGCGGAAGAAGTATAGTAGCAATGTTACGTGAATCTCGTAATCAAGCTAGATTGCAAGAAGCCGGTATACCGGTAGATAACAACATAGCTAACAAATTAACTAAACAACAAGAATCAGAGTTAATTGCTAATGGAATATTAGGCGGCAGTGTACCTGCAACATTAGCAACTGAAATTGGATCACCCGTACCTTTTGGATATTATGATCCAGTTGATGACCGTTATTATAGTGATGGTGTTGCAATAGATATAGGTGAAGCAGTTGAGCCGGGTAGTTTTGCAGGATCAAGATATAGTAATTTAATACCACCTCAGCTATCAGTAATATATGCATCTGACATATTATTACCTGCAACTTATTCTGTACAAGAAGCAATAGACGAAGTAATTCGTTGCAATTGCGATTGTTGGGATAACATTTAAATTCCATAGCTTAGAAATAAGCAGAAAGGATAAATTATGAATTTAAGCCAACCTATTAAAATTTTAATAGCATTATTGTTTTTAACAATTGTTTTTATAATTGACCAAATGACAAATGTAGTAGAAACTAATTTAATAATAGCAGAAACTAAAATTGCAAAAGCAGTAGATCCAAATCAATTAACATGTATGGCTAAGAATATATTTTATGAAGCAGGTAGTGAATCATTAAATGGGCAAGCGGCAGTAGCACGTGTTGTAATGAATAGAATAGCACATGGCTTTGGCAAAGATCCATGCGCTGTAATATATCAAGCATCACATGTAGATAGACTAATAGACGATGAAATGCAAAAGGTAAAACTATGTCAGTTTAGTTGGGTATGTGAGGGGAAAGGTGAGCCAAATAAAAACAGCACAAGATATAAACAAGCAGAACAAGTAGCATACGATGTATTAGCACATGATGCATATACTGATGTAGTACCAAAATCAACACTATTTTTTCACAATTTAAGTGTAGACCCATTGTGGCCTTATAAACAAGTAGCAAAAATTGGCAATCATATATTCTACAGTAAGGCTAAAAAGCCTACCCAAAAGATTATAGTTAAATCAGAAAATGATATATAATAGCTAATGAGTGACAAACCAAATTCAGCTAATGGTGTCAGTAGTTATGATTCTACTGGTACAGGTTCACTAATTCATTTCTTTAACCGTAATGTAACACCTTATGCTACAGAAAGTAGTGGACCTAAGTTTGATTTAGTTCCTGTTGAAAAGCATAAAGATATTATGCTTAATGTTGCTAGATTACACGCCAAACAAGAATATGATAGAATAATGGAACTGGTAAATGTGTTACAAAAACAAGCAGAACAGATTAAACATAGATTAGATTTAACTGATATGGTTCATGCCGCAAAATACGACTTTCAATTAGCAAATGGTAATATATATTGGTTGTTGTTTGATACACGTAAACAGTTTACTAGATTAAGTATTCATGGACCCAATGATTGGTCTGCTGGTAAACCAGTTGATTACGAATATATATGTAAAGTTAAATGGTTAGGTGATCACACTTGGATAGAGGTAGAAGATGATAAATAAAAGTCCAGAAAAAGGTACATTTCAAATTAAATCTCAATTAAAGCGTGTTGAAGAGGGCACCAAAACACCCGAATTAGCACAAGAAATGATTAAATTCTATGAGGAATGGCACCAGCAAACTCTTGAACTTGAAGAAACTGATGAGTGGAAAAAAGATAACATGGAGTATGACCTACGTAGTACGCAATGGATCATTGACAAAGTTAAAGGTGATGAAGTATATGCACAAAATTTGTATGCCTCTATGTGTAACAATGATTTTACTAAGAATGATGTATGGCCAATCTTAACTGAGAAAAAGTGGAGTTGTAGTTGGAGACATGCTGGTGGTATCATTGCTGATATGCAAGAGAAGGGCGATTACATTGATTGGTATTGTAGTGGTATCAGAGATAGTAAGATATTAGATGATGATGAATTTCGTGCCCTTACAAAAGAACAACAAGAATACTATATACAAAGTAAGAAGTTTGTACCTGAAAGTGTAGTAACTGATGAGATAAGAGAAGATTTGTTGAAATTAGGTTGGATAGTAATAGACAATACTGATGAACACTAAATACAGTACATACAAGGAGAACTCATTATGTTAGAAACATTATTTTGGTTAGCACTAGGTGCATTTATTGGTTGGAATTTCCCACAGCCTCAGTTTGCAAAGAATATACAAGCAAAAATTTTGACTATGTTCAAAAAAGATTAATAAAGGACTAAATAATAGAACACAACGAAAGTCCTATTATGCTAACTAAAATTTGCGAACATTGTAATATCAAATTTACATTACCCAATCTACATCAAAAAAATTTAAAAAGAAGGTTTTGTGGACCAATTTGTTCTAGACGATGGGCAGCAAATAATCGTACTGAATCCTGGAAAGAAAAGAATAGTATAGCTAAACAAGGAGAAAACAATCCAATGTTTGGAGTAAGACAGACTAATAGTAATAGCCTTGCTAATCTAACTAGAAGTGCATGGACCGGAAAACAGCAATCAGTAGAGTCAAACAAAAAACGATCTAATACACTAACTGGCAAAATAGTAACTGAGCAGTCTATACAAAAACGTAAGGATACCTGTATTGCTAAAGGTCTTTGGTGGAAACCAGATGATCCTGAATATTTAGAATTTAAAAAGTATCGTAGAAAAGTTTATTATTGGACTTCAAAAAACGATTTAACTATGTTAGCAAACTTTGATAAAAGAAGCAAAACTGAGTATCATTTGGATCATAAATATAGTATATCAGAAGGATTTAAAAACAAAGTTTCTCCCAATATTATTGGTAGTGTATATAATTTAGAATTTTTATTGAGTACTGATAATGTAAGAAAAGGGACTAAATGTTCCATAACATTGGAGAAATTATATGAGTTATTCGCCGCAGTTGATAGACCATTACGAAAACCCAAGAAATGTGGGAAGTTTTAGTAAAGATGAGGATGATGTAGGTACAGGTATGGTAGGAGCCCCTGCATGCGGGGATGTAATGAAGTTACAGATTAAAGTAAATAAAGAAACAGGAATAATAACAGATGCCAAATTTAAAACATATGGGTGTGGGTCGGCAATTGCTTCTTCAAGTCTTGTCACAGACTGGGTCAAAGGTAAAACATTGGATGAAGCTTCATCCATTAAAAACTCCCAGATCGCAGACGAACTTGCCCTCCCCCCAGTCAAAATCCACTGCAGTATCCTCGCCGAAGACGCCATCAAAGCCGCAGTAGAAGATTATAGAAAGAAATATAATGGCCAATGAATTAGCAAAATTTTTAAACTCACAACGCCGTCATCGGGATGAAACAGCAGTTAAGAAACAAGTTAAGATAGCAAAAGCACATGGGTTAACACATAAAGATAAAGCAATAAAAGAACCACACCGTTTAGCAAAACATCATGTTATGGATTGTGGTAATAAAGAATGTTATATATGTGGTAACCCACGCAGGTCACATAAAGATAAACTAACAGCACAAGAGAAACGTTTATTTCAGGATATTGAAAAAACAACAGATAAACACAGTAATGGATTAAAACCCACTGATGAATGATTTACACACAAAGGAGAAACTATGTCAGAAACTATAACTAGCCTACAAGGGGCACTAGCCGGTGAAAGCCAAGCACATGTAAAATATAAATATTTTGCAAAAATAGCACGTGCTGAAGGATATGAGGATATTGCAAAACATTTTGAGCATACAGCAGACCAAGAGCTACTACATGCCTGGGGTCATTTAGAATTGCTTATTAAGAAGCCAGATACTAAACAATGTTTAGAGATGGCAATTGAAGGTGAAACTTATGAATTTCAAGTTATGTATCCTGAGTTTCGTGAGATTGCAGAATTTGAAGGCAATTTACTTGCGGCAAAAGAAGCACAACATCAAATTGAAGAATCACAGCGTCATGCTAGTGAGTTTCAAGAAATACTAAAGAAAGCTGAAAAGCGTTTTGCGGCTCTTGCTAAAGTAGAGAAGCGCCATGCTGAAGCATATCAAGTTAAACTTGATGAACTAACAAAGGGAGCAGTATAATGGATCATGTATGCGTAATTTGTGGACATGTCCACGATGAAGAAACAGAAGGTAAATGGGATGATTTGCCAGAAGACTTTCCTTGCCCAGAGTGCGGTGGTTTTAAAGCTGATTACGAAACTATTTAAGAACTGATGAATTTACAGAGTGGCTATTTAACTTGGTCTGGTACCGGCTCAAGTTGGTGTGTAAACATCAACTCGGTAAGTCGCCCCATTAAATCTTTTTATGAAGAAACTGTACTAGTAGCTGAAAAAATTTGGGCAGAAAAACAAGGAAAAATTCATTTATGTTATAGTGGGGGTCTTGATAGCGAATATGTACTAGCTGTGTTTAGGACTTTGGGTATGCCGATATCTCCTGTGATTATGCGTACACAATATAATCACCATGATATACAATATGCATTTAAATATTGTGATGAAAATAGCATTACTCCAATTATTATTGATTTAGATTATGATAAGTTTGTAGAGTCCGGTGAATTTTTAAAAATTGCAACAGAGTATAAAATAGCCGCATACCAAATGCCTAGCAATTTGTGGTTACTTACTCAACTAGAAGGAACAGTTATTACCGGTGATTCTGACCCTCACTTACTATTAGACATTAATGGCAAATGGTATGTAGATGAGATAGAACCTATATATAGACAATTTGATTTCTTTAAAAAAAATAATATACACGGTACACCTTTCTTTTTAAGTTATAATTCTGAACAATACTTTGCATTCCTTACTGACCCTACAATGTTATTATTAGCAAGTAATCGTATATCAGGTAAGACAGGATCTTACTCAAGTAAAGTTTATGTTTATAATAATCAAGTTAAATTTAAATTAGAGCAACGACAAAAGCAACATGGATATGAAGTTGTAGAAAAAAGTCCAATATTCAATCATCCCGATATTCAATTAGTTAAAAGTTGGAAAGATAAATGGTGGGGGTCAAGTAATCATGAGTATTTTGATTTGATAGAAAGATTGTCATGGACACAGTAGTAATGATAACACTCTCTAAAGAAAATAAAGATAAATTTGTTGACATGCTTAAACGTGCATTGATTGATAAGTTTGGAGAAGAGATTCCAGAAAATTACAATTATACTCACCCATGGAGCTTGTTAAGTTTATTAAGGGATGATGCAATTGATACGTATCAATTATTGTATGTTAATGAGAAATTTTGGACTGCAACTGGTGGCATAGTCAGAGAGTTCAACGGTAATAAAGTATATCAGGCGGTGTTTCGTGGTTTTTCCGATGCTGATAATAGGCATAAGGGTTTAGGTGTAAAATCATATACACACCTTCATAATACTAAATACCAAATTGAAAGAGCCAAAGAGTTAGGTTGTCATAGTGTAATTATTTCATTTAATGATTACAATTATAAACTTTTTGAATTAACAAAAAAATATATGTTACCTAAGGCATTGCCCGAACACACCTTTACTGCGTCATCCAAACCTATAATGTTTAATGGTGTAGAACAATGGTTGTTAACATTAGAGCTATGAATAAATAGTAACATGACATACAAACAAAAACTCATTATAACACAGATTTATTTACATATTTTATTTGTAATAGGGTTATTATATTACCCGTGGTACATAACAATACCCACACTTGTTCTATCGCAGATTTTATATGTTGGGTTGTGTGGTACTATGCTATTCCATAGAACAGTATCACATAAAAATGACATTCATCCGTTAGCTGAAAAAATACTAGTAACGTTATCTTGGTTAGGTGCAACCTCATCTGCATTAGCTTGGGCAGGTGTCCATAGAAAACATCATAGATATAGTGACACAGAAAAAGACCCACATAGTCCTAAGTTTATGGGACGTTTTAGAGCATATTGGCAAATGTCAGATAATGACAAAGATATTGTAAAATATGTTCCTGACTTGCTAAGAAAACCATTATATCTGTTTCAACACAAATACTATTTTCATGTATTGTATTCTATTCACCTATTAGGATTAATCTTTTTACCATTGAAATGGTATTGGATATTACTTGTAGTGCCCGGAGTACTAATGTGGTTAGGTGGAAGTTTAATTAACATATTCTGCCATGACAAGAACGGACCCACAAATGTACCAGTATTAGGATTCTTAAACGGAGGTGAAGGTTGGCACAAAAACCATCACGACCAACCTGCTAATCCGTCATTTAGACACTGGGCTGATTGGGGTGGACATTTCCATTCGTTACTTAAGGTCAAATAAAATGACACAAAAAATAAAACATTTATTACCAACCTATAGTATTTTAGAACATTTGAAATTAGATTCAACCTTACTTTCTGAACTACAAACCTGTGTACGTAATTTAGAAACAGAGTTCAAGTCTGCACTGAAAGTAAACAAAAAGTTATGCGGAGTACATTATGATTTAACTAATGATGTTTATAAAAACTTCTTTCAAATAAGTCTAACCGATAGCGAATTACCAAACGAAGAAGTCTCTATTGATGAGTTAGAAATGATAGCTAAAGACTTTCATAAAGAGGGTAAGATTAAAGGCATGCGTCAAAAAAAGATGTTAAGTACCGACGTAAGTAGTATTCATAATGAAGCAACATTTGTTCATAAAACGGAAATCTACAAAAAATATGCAACTATATTTGATAAAGTTTTGAGCAAATTTAAAGGTACACCTACTAGAATTCGTTTAGTAAAATTAGAAGCAGGTAATAATATTACCCCACATATTGATTATGACCCTAGTTACGCAGTTAGAATTATCATTCCTATATTCGCTGAACCAGAGTGTGTTAACTTGTTTTGGGTTAAAAATAATATTGAATCAGTATTGTTTACTCCAGGAAATGCATACTTCTTGAATACTGGGTATAAACATGCAGTAACTAATTTTAGTAAGCATGATAGATATACTTTTATGATATCTATCAATGGCACTGAAGATATTAATCATTTATTAACATGACACTTGGACATTATACCGTTAACGGTGAAATATTTCATAGCAAAAGCAAAGCGGCATACAAAGCATCAGAAAGTAAATCTCCATTAAAATGGTATTTTTATGATGAGATTTGGTTTGATTTGTATGAAAATTATAGGAAATCTCCTATATACATACCGCCGTTGGATGAACTATATAAACAACGAGCACACCAGTTGAGAGACAAATATGATTATTTGATTTTAAATTATAGTGGCGGTGCAGACAGTCATAATGTTTTAATGTCATTTCTATCTAATAACATAAAATTAGATGAAATATATGTTCAGCGTAGTTCTACAGTTGATGAAAAGATATATACTCCAAATAAGGCAGATTTGACAGCCGCAAATCTGTTTAGCGAATGGGACTTCACAATTAAACCTACATTAGAGTGGATAGCCAAAGAGTACCCTGATATTAAAATAAACATACATGATATTTTTCAAACACAATCCTTAAAGGTATATGATGATATAGGTGATAGAGCCGGGCATTATTTAGGTGTTTTTGAAATATTAAGACAATCATCATATTCTGATTCAATACAAAAATGTTTAGATAAAGGTAAAACTGTAGCAGACATTTACGGGATAGACAAACCTCATCTTGTAATTAAAGAAAATACGTTATTTGGATTCTTCACAGACGGTGCTGTTAATGTTGCCAATAAGATATATTCATCAGATACTAACGCTTCTACTGAATTATTTTATTGGTCAGTAGATTGTCCTTTAATTTTCTATGCACAGGCTAGAGCTATATTAGAACAATTAAATAAAGATCCTACTAATAGAGCACTATTTGAGGTTAAACGATTAATATCATCGGCAACACATGATGAAAGTAGAAACTTTTTTATACCCATAATTTATAATACATGGGACTATAAATTTCAAGTAGGAAAAACTAGTGAACTTTCTACTATGGGCCGTACTAGAGATTTGATATACTTAAACCATAATGATTTTAAATCATACAAAGAGAGATGGGATTATAACTTTTCAAGTTGGTATTCAACTATAGATGTAAACTTATTAACGTTTAATCATACCTGTCAGCGTATTTGTATATCGCCGTGGGTTAAAATAGGAAATTTAATATGATAAAAAAAATATTAATCGTAGTTGCTATGTTATTAGTAACTACAATGTCACACTCATTTGACTTAACAAAAGAACCAATTAAAGTTGTTATACCGTTTTCTCCGGGAGGCGGAGTAGATGCTACATTCAAAAGTATTATGAACTATGCTACTAAACATAATATAAAATTAGTTCCTGTATACAGGCCCGGCGCAGAGGGATTGATAGGTATGAATGAATTAGCTAAGTCAAAAAATGACGGGTATACAGTTGGAATAGTTACTACCGGTAACATCGCTATATATAGAATGAAAAATAACACAGATAATATTAAACCTATAATAGGAATTAGAAATGCACCAATAGCATTGATTGTAAATGCTAAATCCCCTATTAAAACATTAGCCGATTATGAAAATGCAATAAAGAATGATCCAAAGTTTAGTTTTGGATTTGCCGCACCTGCGCAAAGAATGTATTTCAGTCAATTAACTGAATTAATGAAGATAAGAAATGAACCCATTAATATAGCATACAAGGGTGGTTCAAATGTTATAACAGATTTATTGGGGGGTCATATTACATCTGCATTACTACCGTATAATATTATATCAACATATGCAGATACAGACACCATTAGAATAATTGCTATTAACTCATCAACGGTGCCAAAAAATAGTCCAAATTCAATGTTATTGCAAAAACATTATGTTCAATGGGAAGATTTTGACTGGTATTGTTTGATTACACCGCCGGACACAACTACTGAAGTAATAAAAGCTTGGACTATTTTTATTAATCAATACCTTAACGATCCTGCAACATTGGATGAATTTAAAAGAGATAACATTGAATTAGTTTCTAGTGATCCGCAAAAAGCGGAAGAGACGGTTAAGACATTCATCGCAAAGTCTTATTAACACTGATTTGTATATTAAACAATATTTTCTTTGATTCTCACAATTGAATTATTAGCTTCATACGCATTGCGTCCGACAATATATTCTACTATTAATGGATCCGTTTTATATCTAACAAATGATTCCTCATTTATAAATGTCACTTCTTTGGTCAATATATCTGTACTATTAGATGATTCATTACTAATAGTGACTAATGACATTATTCCTGTATTTATGTAGGTTTCATTTAAATGTGTTTCCAGCGAAGGATCTTTTGGATACCATTCAATATTGACATTTTTTATAGTAACAATACGATATTTGTACATTGCTATTCCTTTTATTAATAATGTATTTATCATCACTAAATAATTAACTCACAAAGGAATCTTAGATGATTAAAATACTTGTATTATTAACCGTGTTATTAAATATAACTACTTCTGCACATGCCGAATGGATACCAGATAAAAACAAAACAGTTGCAGTTATAAGTGGCCATGGACCGGGCGGAACAACACATCTTGTTGCAACTTGGTTTGAGAGATTTTTATCATCAAAAGGTATAACTGCATTTGTTGATGTTAAACAAGGGGCTAAAGGACAAATAGCAACAGCACATTTAAGTCAACAACAACCCAATGGATATTCATTACTAATGACATTGGGTCTAGGAATGATGGTTCACCCTGATGAGGCCGCATATATGTCAAAAAAGCATTCATATAAAGATTTTGAACTTATCACTATAGTTGGTAAAGTACCTTCGTTCTTAGTTACACGGTCTGATAACTCGGTTAAAACCATCAATCAATTAATAGCTTTACCTAGAAAGAAGATTAGTATTGCATATTCAACCGAGACACAAGAAATTTTAGCTAAAACTCTTGCAAAAACCTTAAATCATGATGTAGTGGTTGTACCCTACAAAAACAATAGTGATGTGACAAGAGACTTATTAGGTGGCATAATTGACTATGCAATATCAACACAGGCTTCAACTGGTACTTATATTCAACAAGGAAAAATGGTAGCAATTGCAACTACTGCTTCAGGAACTAATGTACCTGAGTTCAGCTCAAAAATTAATCCATTGGGTAAAGATTTTGGTGCATTAATAGGGATCGTAGTTCCAAAAGGAACACCACCTCATGTAATAAATTTTTATACTGACATATCTAAAGAGTTCATACAAACTCACAAATCAAAATTTAATGAGGTTTACTTAAATAGTTCTGATGCAATGTTTGGTCAAAAAGAGTTCCTACGAGAATTAATGTTTTTAGAATCTTTGCTCTAATATGTTTACCAAATATGGATATTACTTAGTAGGAGAAGAAAAACATTATAGCTGTATGTTAGCGCACATTGCAGCCTCAAAAAATAAACAACCAATATATTGGTTTTATCATGAGGATATCTTTGAAAAGGTAAACAGAGAACATTTAGGAAAATTTCCTCTAGATTTTTTCTATAAGCAACGAGCGTTACAACTAAGAGATGCGTATGACTATCTTATACTAAACTACAGTGGTGGTTCAGATAGTCATAACATTTTGATGACTTACCTTAACAATAACATTAAGTTAGATCAAATAACAGTCAGACTACCTTTTAGTGCGTTAAATAATAATATTCATAAACCAAATCAAAACGATACTTCACAATTAAACCGATACAGCGAATGGGATTTTACAATAAAACCAATGCTTGAATGGGTATCAACAAATCATCCGTATACTAAAATAGTATTATTAGATTGGTTAGATGAATCTGCTATGAATTCTTTAAAAGAAGATTCGTTTATAGATCCTAGGGGTGGTTACTTTTTAGGTAGTATGCTTAGGTCTGCTAACTTTGCGGTGGATCCAGGTGAACGAGAGATGTTAGATAAAGGAAAAAGTGTAGCTCTAATGTGGGGAATCGATAAACCTAGACTAATATCGTTAGGAACAGAATCCGGCGATAAAGTCTATATGAATCTTAAAGATAAGCCAATGGTTATATCAAGTCCTACAATTCACAATCCTAATGGTACTGAGTATTTTTATTGGTCACCTGACATGCCAGAGTTAGCATGGGAAATGGCATACAAAACTTTTAAATTTTTTGACATTAACAAAGATTTAAGATATGTAATTCAAAAGATGCCTGGTCAAGGTCATACAGTTGGACATGCCAAGTGGCAAAAATTTTGTGACCTGACAGGTACAGTATTGTACTCAACATGGGATAAAAATAAGTTTCAAGTAGAAAAACCTTCATGGGGTATAAAAAGCGATATGCGACCGGGTGATGTAATAATTGAAACGTTACCTGAGCTTGCTGATCTAAAGGCAAAATGGAGATATTATTGGAAATCATACGATAACATGTTAGACCGTTCTATCCCTAGTATTATGGAAAATGGAGAGTTTTTACCTACTGCTACAAAATGGCATTATTTAGGAACATATTCTTAACTACAACAAATAAAAAAATGATTATATTATTCAATGAAAGTCCTAACGTGCCTAACAGATCCATTGGGATTTATAGGATCGCCACAGTATTACGCAGACAGGGTTTAGAGGTAGAAGTGATAGATTACCTATCACACTGGGATCTAGATATATTGTTTAAATATCTAGATAGTATTGAAAACATTGAATGGTTTGGATTCAGTACTAAGTTCTATCAACCCGGATTTAGTGTACAAAGTTATCTAACACAACGAAATATAGAAGGTTCAGGATTATTCACTCGTTTTTCTGTAGAAGGAGAAAACAAATTAATTTCATATATAAAAAGTAGAAAGAAAAAACTTGTATTGGGCGGTCCTAACGCAGAACTAGTTAGACACATGACAAGTGATTTTGATATTGTATGTATGGGATATTCCGATGTCTCTGTAATTGCAATACATAATTATCTGGTTAACAACGGTACTTTGATTAGTGAATCATATAACGGAATGCAAGTGGTAAACAGTGATCGTGATTACCCGATAACTGATTTGTCCGATCTAGAAACAAACTATGATTATACTGATTTTATAAGTGACAATGAAGTATTTCCTATAGAGATAGGTAGAGGTTGCATTTTTCATTGTGCTTTTTGTGAATTTGCCCATCTGGGTAAAAAACTAGGAACCTACATTCGTGATAAAGAAAGTATTAAAAGAGATATAGTAGATAGGTACACCCAGTATGGATCTACTAGATTTATTTTTGTAGACGATACATTTAACGATAGCATTGAAAAAATGCAAATGATTAAAGAAATTAGAGAAGAAACTAACATTGATTTTCAATTTTGGGCATATTGTAGATTAGATTTGCTTGCATCCAAAACTGAACAAGTTGATTTAATTTCTGAAATAGGTTGGAGGTCAATGACATTTGGTGTTGAAACTTTCAACCGAGATAGTGGTAAGGCTGTTGGTAAAGGAGCTGATCCCAACAAATTAAAATCATTTTTATTACAATTAAGAGAACGATTTCCCGATAATAAATTTCAAATTAATTTAATATTAGGCCTACCCCATGACACTGAAGAAACTGCAAGAGATACAGTTCAATGGTTCATTGATAATCCTACGCTTACTCAACATGTAAAAGTTGGTTCTTTGGGAATTCGTAATTCAGAAGGTAGAATGTTCTCTAGTAAGTTTGCATCCAATCCAGAAAAATATGGATATACAATTACTAACAAAATTTTATACAAAAATTTGCAGTGGAAAACAGAACATATGTCAAACTCATCAGCTTCTAAATTAGCAAGTGAACTTCAAACTAAATTTAATGAATCAATAAAAGGCTTGTATGATAATAAAAATCCTATAACAGAAATGAGGGAAGAACCAGTGGTTGTAATAGACGATGAAGGTAAAGTTCATAATAATTTAAGATACATAATAAAAACCTATATTGCAAAAAAGCTTGCCCACAGACAAATTTAACAATAAGTATTAAAAAATAATTGCAAAAATGGGCGAACGAAAGTTTGACATTAATTCAAAACCGTGCTATACTTCAGCATGAATTGAGAAAAGGTGTAAAAAACATCCGTTGTTTACACTAATTTAAAACCAGGACTAAATAAAAGACTATGATGAATAAAACTTGTAACATGTTGAAACATACCGGACAGTGGCTGTCATTAGCCAGTGTATCCTTTGTACCAGCATATCCAACAAGTATTCGCGGCAATAATGATTCACAAGAACATGGCCCGGGGACTAGGTAACAAGTTAACATCATAACTACATTTATCTAACCCCTGGGAACTAAAAAGTCTCAGGGGTTTTTGCTTTTACAGAGAGGATTTGACAATAAATGGATGAACAGATACAATACAAAACTTCTGAAAACAAACAAGATTGGTTTAGCAATCATGTTTTGACTAAGGAACAAGTAGCACAGTTGATAGAAAATAAACTTGAACGTGCTAGAGTCCATCATGAGGCTACTAAGAAAGTTAACCAACTGACTTACACTGATTGATGACAGCGTGAATAGGCAACGAGAGCCGTAATACAGCGCAAAATGTATAGAATGGGCGGACAGTATATATGAAAGCATGGAGACAACATGTTAGTAAGACTACTGGGTAGGGTATTGACCCTATCATGTCGTGTAGAGATACACGGCATTCTAAAGCATACATAGTGGAAAATAAGGCCAAGAGGGCAACTTTGATGACTAGAGTGTACTATGTGTGTTTTAGAATGCGACCGTAACTCAGTGGATTAGAGTACCTGTCTACGAAATAGGGAGTCGGAGGTTCAAGTCCTTCCGGTCGCACCAATATATGGGACCATAGCTCAGTCGGTAGAGCAGCGGACTTTTAATCCGTTGGTCGGGCGTTCGAACCGCCCTGGTCCTACCATAATAAAAGGAAACGTGGCAGAGCCCGGTTTAATGCACCTGACTTGAAATCAGACGGATCAGCAATGGTCCCGTGAGTTCGAATCTCACCGTTTCTACCAATATACGGTGCTTGTCGTCAAGCGGTTAAGACCTCGGATTGTGATTCCGATATGCGTGGGTTCAAATCCCATCAAGCACCCCATGGATGTATAGCACAAGGGTAGTGCAATTCCTTCATACGGAATAGGTTAGTAGTTCAAATCTACTTACATCCACCAATTCACCGCTATAGCTCAGTGGTAGAGCACCGCCTTGATAAGGCGTAGGTCTCTGGTTCAAATCCAGGTGGCGGTACCAATTCTGTTATCGTAGATAACAACTCATTATAGTTAGAAGGTTTAGGAACAATATAATAATTTACATCATTTATTTTGGGTAAGTCTTCGTAATATAAGTCTAAATCAAACTTAATAGGTGCTGAGTTTAATCTATAATTTGCGTATTTAATATATAAAATATTTTGTTTAATTTTTGCTATATCAATGTTAAGAGTGTCAACTAAATTTAGTTGATCGGTGTTTCTAAAATGCCACTTAAAATCTCTTTCAGTCGCAATGTAAAAACTTGCAATTTGTTCAACAATATTTTTTCTTCTAATTCTTATTTTATAAGAATTTTCAATAAGATAATTGGATATATCGCTTCTGTATCTATTTAAATGGATATAATGGAATTTAAGAATAAAGTTTTTTGACTGAGAGAAATAATCATAAAAGTCAGTCATTTCTTTGCCGCCGGTGTAATCAGGTTCTTTAAAGTAAGGCACGTCACACAAAGTTTGTAGATATGAACCTAACACTGAACTTCCTGTTCTAGGTGATGAAATAATTAAGATTGGGGTTTTTGTAATATTAAACATCAATTATTTAGCAAGATTATTGGGGGTTAGTTAAATGGCATAACATCGGATTTTGATTCCGAGATCACAAGTTCGATTCTTGTACCCTCTGCCAGTTATGGGATAGACGATAGGTTTGAGTCCCTGTCAATCTAGTCACAGTGGGGTTAACTGTGATGACACTATAGTATGATTGACGGGTGTGTAAACTTGCCTATACGAGACAATCTAACGAGGCTTATTAACAATAAGATAGTTAGGCTCCCACCTTTATAGGGTCCTTAGTTCAATGGATAGAATACGATGCTTCGAACTTCGGGATGTAGGTTCAATTCCTGCAGGACCCGCCATATGGCATTAAATACAATTAGTGATAATAACAGAAAAGGAGTACTACATGGCTGTTCTAGCACTAGATATCTCGGGAGTTCCCCGGCAATGGATATCAAATGATGACGCAATTACCTATAAAGCAAAAGATGCCATAGCATGGTCAATGGGTAATATTGTGGCTAAATATCGCGGTGGTATACAAAACGACGGTACATTAAGCTACTTAGAAGCATCTAGTATCATCGCTATCAAAGGTCACGGATTTAATCCATACAAACATGCATGTGTAGCATTAAGCAATAAAACATTGTTCGGTCGTGACCGTCATGTATGTGCATACTGCGGTGAACACTTTCCTAACTATCATATGTTAAGTAGAGACCATATTGTTCCAAAAAGCAAAGGTGGTGAAAACACTTGGATGAATGTTGTTACTGCTTGTAAAGATTGTAACAGCAAAAAAGGTCATAAAAGTTTAAAAGAAGTACGTATGGAATTGCTTTATTCTCCGTACGTACCTTCACATTATGAAAATATGATATTACAACATAGAACAATACTTGCTGACCAAATGGAATATTTGTTAGCAGGAGTACCCAAACATTCTAGGATTTGGCAGAATTAGGTTGACATAAAAGTTTTCCTATGATACAATACGCTTAAATAAAATATGCCGACTTAGCACAGTGGTAGTGCAATCGCCTTGTAAGCGATAGGTCATCAGTTCGAATCCGATAGTCGGCACCAAAATTATTCTCCTATAGCTCAGTCGGTAGAGCGTTTGACTGTTAATCAAAATGTCCGTGGTTCGAGCCCACGTAGGGGAGCCAATCAAATACTCTGGCGTTAGTATAATGGATCATACAGTAGCCTTCTAAGCTATCAATAGAGGTTCGATTCCTCTACGCCGGACCATCAACATTTTCTAGTAGTAATCGCCATTCATCACTACTGTAGTGGTAATCGTCTAATACTTCTAACATTCTAGAAAAAACTATTAAACCTCTTTTGTGGTTAATTACTTCATTATGAAGTCCTAATACTTGTTTATCAACAACCAACTTTAGTAAGTTCTCGCCTTCTTTTTTTAATCTAATCTTGTTAGAAATAATATTATATTTGGCGATTAATTCATTACATTCTACAATAGCATCTGTTGTCAGTTGATGTAATGCACGGATCTCAATTTTCATTTTTAATATTAAATCATCAAACTCTGGATTAATATGTTGAATAAAATGTGAAACCATAACAGATAATCTGCCCATAACTTCACTGTCGATGTTAATATTATTGTAATGATCGCCGGTTGAATCATAGTGTTTACGTTTAATTGGATCACTCAACACTTCATATGCGAATTTAATTTGTTTGAACTTTTCCACATCTCCTCCTTTATCAGGATGATGTAATTGTGCTAAAATTTTGTATTTTTGTTTGATTTCTTCAGACGTACAATTTTTGGGTAATTTTAGTTCATCATATAAGGTAGGTTGTTCCATAAGAATATTTATCATCAAGTATTTTATGTAGTATTAAGTACTAAAATCGTAAATTTGACAATAAATCCTCAATCTGCTATACTCTATGTATAGATTGATTGAACAAGTTCTTGGAAACAGAGACACAAAAAAGAATTTGACAATAAATGGTAGTTATGATACAATCATAGCATGAGTTGAAAAAGTCATCGCACTAATCAACAAAGTTCTTTAAAATTTAATTTTTCATATAGCCCTGTTTAAGTTACAGGGACTATATGTAAACATATTAAGGGTTACCTGATCCGTTAGGTACTCTATGGAAGCATAACCAGTTGACGGACTGGCTTCGCATAGAGTACAAGAAGCGTACCGACAATAGCAATATTGTTTAACGTGACGGGCAGTTAGGCAGTAATGACGAATGACATTGCATCAGTAGACGGTACTGATTATTTGTTTAATAGTTCCCATAGTGTGTTTTCATATAGTGTGTTATTAGTTTTGCTGATGTAAGCCATTGAGTAAACGTCAACTCTAAGTAACTATGTATATAAACGGTACGTCCAGCTGGCAATTCCGTTGAGCATAGCAAATAGTGCGTCAGCAAAACTAATAACATGGAGCATTCGTCTATCGGTTAGGACATTAGGTTTTCATCCTAAGAAGAGGAGTTCGATTCTCCTATGCTCTTCCAAAGAATCCCGTTACTATTTTCGTTAAAATAGCGTTTGATTAATGATAGAGATCCGGTGGCAGAAGACCGTTAGCGAGTTAATTACTCTGAATCTGATAGGCAGTATCTCTCTGCACACAGACGTTAGAATAAAAGAGATGGACAGAGTAACCGCTCAATTAAGGGCTGGCATGGAAACCAGTAGCTTATACTAATACATAACATAGATGTATACAACAACCCTAATATTATACACATCTATGTTATACTAATTTTTGAGTTACATCGCCCTGACACTTCTCTCAGTAATGAGACACTAGGTCTTGCAACCGTAACTCATCTTGGAGATGAAGCATCAATGGTGATGCAGTGGACTGTAAATCCGCCGCCTTATGGCACGACTGGTTCGATCCCAGTAATCTCCACCAAGAATATAGGAGAGTCGCTGGGCAGGCGTACTCTTAATCGACCTAGGCCAAAGGGGTGTCCTATTCTACTTATGCACCGTTAGCGCAGTTGGTTAGCGCACCGCCCTGTCACGGCGGGGGTCAGGGGTTCGAGTCCCCTACGGTGCGCCAAGTATTAGGAGAGTTGGGTGAGTGGTTAAACCAGCAGATTGCTAATCTGTCATCCAGAAATGGGTGCGTGGGTTCGAATCCCACACTCTCCACCAGAACGTTCCGGGTGTCTCCGGATAGTGTGACCCACACGATGAGAAGTAGTGTGACAACTACGGGTGGTAGTCTTTAAACCGAAAGGCCGCTGGCAGTGCGAGAACGGTCCCTGTCGGGAAGCGGGTGGAAGGAGTGTGTGATGGGTATGATAGCGTCATATCTTGATACTCTATAATTACCGCCGGGGGATGCAGAGCAATATGCATCGGTGGCAGAGTGGTCAAATGCAACGGATTGCAAATCCGTAAAATCGTCAGTTCAAATCTGACCCGATGCTCCAAATTATATAAATAGTTGTATGATAGTACAAAGTATATCTACAGCTTGGGACATGGTTAATAACCAACAGAGACTTACTGTATATAAAGATATAAATGATCCTGTAACTAATAAACAAATTATTGAAGTTGTACAATATCTGTACAATATAGTAGGTGAAATAGAACCTACTCATAGTAAAGGTCAAAACATAGATACAAAATCATAAACTTATCTCCCTAATGTAATGGCAGCATACCGGTCTCCAAAACCGTTAGTCAAGGTTCGAGTCCTTGGGGGGATGCCAAAATTATCAGGCATGCTTGCACTATATAAATAATGCATGTCTAAAAAAAAGAAAACAATTCCCATAGTTGATGCTAACACTTTAGAGAAAACTAAACCTGTTATAGATAGAAAATGTGATGGTTGTACCGCATGTTGTGAAGGTTGGTTAAGCGGTGAAGCATACGGTCACCATTTTTTTAACGGAATGCCTTGCCATTACAAAGGTAGTAATGGCTGTACAATATACAATGATAGACCTGAAAATCCTTGCGTATCTTATAAATGTGCATGGTTAATGCATCCAGAAATATTTCCTGAATGGATGAAACCTAGTCAATCTAAAGTATTGATGAATGTTAGTGAACAGCATGGACACTATTTTCTCAATCTTATAGAAATGGGTCAAAAGATGGATTCAAAACTATTGTCTTATATTATAATGCAATACCTGCAAGGAAAGATACCAAACGTAAGATGGCAAGTAGATGGTGCATGGTATACGATAGGTTCTACTGAATTTGTACAATCTATGAAGTAATAATTGCCCCTGTAGTTTAATGGTTAAAACGGCGGATTTATATCCCGTAAGCAACAGATAATTGGTTCATCCGAGTTCGACTCTCGGCGGGGGTACCAAATAAATTGACAACATATCTTAATTGATATATAATAAGAACATGCGCTTATAGCTCAGTGGTTAGTAGCAGCGGCCTCATAAGCCGTTGGTCCCTGGTTCAAATCCAGGTGGGCGCACCAAATTACAATGAATGAATAAAATCTAATGCCGGTTCAATATTGGTAAAAAATTTTATTACAGTTGTATTGGATTGTAAATTGTGTACAAGGATGTAACACACAGCATCGTCGGTCATTGATAAGTGTATCAATAATCCCGTAGCTGTGATAGCGTCATATGTATGCATAAAGTATTTATGAGCGGGGTTCGTATAGTGGTAAAACAGCAGATTACACATTATTGATAAATAAATGTATGAAATACTATTATTACATATACCAAATTACTAATTTGTTAGACAACAAAATTTATATAGGCACTCATAAAACTAAGAATTTAAATGATGGTTACATGGGATCCGGTAAAATCTTAAATTATGCAAAAGACAAATATGGAATTGAAAATTTTAAAAAAGATATTTTAGAATATTTTGATACAGCAGAAGAAATGTTTGCTAGGGAAAAAGAACTTGTAAATGATGAATTCCTATTAAGGGAAGATGTTTACAATATTCGTAGAGGTGGTTTTGGTGGCTTCGATTATATAAACAAGTCGGGTATGCCTAAGATGTTAGGTAAACACCATAGTCAAGAAACCAGAGATAGGTTGTCAGAAGTCTTGATTGCAAGACGTAAGAATGGTACAGCACCTAAAATGACCGATGAAGTTCGTATGAATATTTCAGAATCTAAATTAGGTACAAAATATAAATCAAGACCACCAAAGTCAGAAGAACATAAAAGAAAGATATCAGATGCTATTAAGAAAAAATGGCAAGAAAAGGATCAACGCGGGTGAAGTGTTTTTGGTTACACGTCTGCCTTCCAAGCAGAAATAGACGAGTTCGACTCTCGCCTCCCGCTCCAATAACAAGGCTTGGACCTCTGTGATAACTAACCGGTAAATGATTATTATACGTCTGAGTTCTTCTAACCCAAAATGTTTGACAGTATATGATTATTGTTATATACTATGTATGTTCTTTAAAAAGTTTAATTGCTCTGGTGGTGTAATTGGTAGCCACGCTGGTCTTAGAAGCCAGTGCCGAAAGGCGTGTCGGTTCGAGTCCGACCTGGAGCACCAAAGTTATGATAACAGAGTATAAGGTTATAAATGCTAGTTATGATGAATTTCATAAACTAGTAGCAGAATTATTGTCTGAAGGCTGGCAACCGCAAGGTGGTGTCAGTGTGGTTCGTAGTTGGTATGCATTAAACCCAACTACATATTACTTTCAGGCATTTGTGAGATAATGCGAGTGTGGTGAAATAGGTAGACACAAGAGACTTAAAATCTCTCGCCGAAAGGTGTGCCGGTTCGATTCCGGCCACTCGTACCAAATTAGGGGGATTAGCTCAGTTGGGAGAGCGGTTGCTTTGCAAGCAATAGGTCGCAGGTTCGATCCCTGTATCCTCCACCAGATATGATAAATAGTATTATGCGAGTAAAAATTTTAATAAATGATAAAATTTATAAAACAATAACTGTTACGGGTGATAGCTATCAACCCAAAGACTATTGGCAAGAAATAAATATTGCCAAAGCAAACGGTTTGCTATCAGACTTCAACGTTGAAGACGGACTCAAGGTTGAGTTTCGTCCTATTGTAGCATAAATTCACATCATAACAATATATACCGTGGGGTGGAGAAGTAGTAACTCATCAGTCTCATAAGCTGAAGATCGGCGGTGCGAATCCGTCCCCCGCAACCAACCATTAAGAAAGCGAGGTCAATATGCGATTTTAGATAAGGAGAACTTTATGTCTAGAACGTACAAAGATCGTCCCAGTAAACTCAGATTCCCTGAAGAAGATTGGGATTACAAATATTACCTCATTGGTAATCGTAAGTATATTGACTATTTACAATACCCCGGGGTTTTAACAAAAAAGAAAAAAAAAGTTGATACAGAGTATCACTGGATGAGCACTCCCATGTGGTGGGTTCGTGAAATGATGAATCAACCACAACGAGCAAAAGGTCGTCAGTGGGAGAAAATTGTATTGAATGTAGATATCAATGATTTGGATATCATTGATTACCCTAGTGTGAGCCGTAAGCCACACTGGTACTACTGGTAAGAATATTCGGAGTGTAGCGCAGTCTGGTTAGCGCATCTGCTTTGGGAGCAGAGGGTCGTGAGTTCGAATCCCACCATTCCGACCAATTTAATTAAAAAGGAAATATTATGACATGCAGAGGATATGATGCGAAAGCAGTGAAAGTTTCAAAGACAGTTAAACGTGCCGCGGCAAAAATTCGTGACGCACATGAACGTGGTGCATTCATTCGCAGTTTTGCTGTGATTGAACAAAGTAATTCACGTGGTTCTGGAAAGACTAATAACAAATGAGTAAGGGTTCTAGTCCAAGACCATTTAGTGTCCCATTAAAGACATTTGATAGTAACTTTGACTTAATCTTTCGTAAGCCTGATCCAAGAATTGTTGAGGATCACAAAAACGAAGATGATGAATTTGAACGTATTGTTAGTGAAACAAAAGTTAAAGATAGCACACAGGGTGGTTAAATAGAATAAGGCATCGATAGCTCAGGGGTAGAGCGTCTCCTTTACACGGAGAGGGTCCGCGGTTCGAAACCGTGTCGATGTACCAAATAGGAATAATATATGCCAATGTATGAAACAACAGTTAGAACACCACAAGGTGATACTAAAGATCGTGTGTATGCACCGACCGTACAAGAAGCTAAAAAGCTTTTTGAACAACGACATGGACCACGTAATGTACCATATATACCACATGTTATTCCAAGTTAATGCGGGCGTAGCTCAGTTGGTAGAGCATTACCTTGCCAAGGTAAATGTCGAGAGTTCGAGCCTCTTCGCCCGCTCCAAGGAATTTTAATGGCACATCAACAACAATTTAACTATATACAAAAACTAAAACTTCTGTACCCTACACATTTTTTTAATGTCAATGTACTTGAAGTAGGTAGTCTCAATATCAATGGCTCAATACGAATGTTTTTTAGTCATTGCCAATACTTAGGTATTGACGTTGGACAGGGTAGAGATGTTGATTTAGTATGTGAAGGTCAAACCTTAGATCATCCTGATAATACATATGATACAGTGGGTAGCTGTGAATGTTTTGAACACAATCCTTATTGGGTAGAAACATTTGTAAACATGCATCGTATGACAAAGCCAGGTGGATTGATATTTATGACATGTGCTACAACAGGTAGACCCGAGCATGGTACTACACGTACATCACCTAGCGATAGTCCATTGACTATAGACAAAGGTTGGGACTACTACAAGAATCTAACTGAAAAAGATTTCAGGGATAACCTAGACATTGATAAGATGTTTAGTTCGCACACATTTGAAGTGGGTTCACCTCATTGTGATTTGTATTTTTATGGAATTAAAAGGTAAATATGTCAGAATCTAGAGCAAGATATTCAAGTGAAGAAGCCGCCAGTATGATCGGCAATCGATTCGATTTAGTTCTCATTGCCTCACAAAGGGTAAGAGAATTGAAACGTGGACATCGTTCTACACTTAACACTAAAGCAGGTCCAACTGTAACTGCATTACAAGAAATTGAAGCAGGATTAGTTGGTCGTGAATACTTAAAAAGAGTTAGAGAAAATCTACGTCCAAACAAATAACTTATAAGTTTTAATAAAGGTTAGAGTGTAAAAACTCTAACCTTTTTCCATATCCACTGTGGTAATATATGTTGTAAGTTCTTAACCTAATATCTTTATGTAAAAAGACAATTGTGCGATAATTTAATTATCAATTTTGTAAGTATATACGGTAGTACTAGTACTACTAATTAATGGGAAAATATTGTGAATCAGTCAATAAGTAAAAGTAGAGAGTTAGTATTAAGATATGATGCTGAGTTTTGTGAGGATACAGGCTGCTGTAATTCTTGCATGATGTATAGTAATTATACTGCTACAGCCACAGACGAATATATCGGAGTAAATAGCACTAGTTTAGTAACTGTTACATTGCCCATAGGTATAACAGGCAGACAGTATATCATTAAAGAAGAACGTGGCAACGGTACTGGTAAAGTAAACGTGCAAGGTACTGGTGCTGAAACTATTGATGGTAGCCCTTTCAAGCAGTTGACTGCTAACGCAAGTTTAACAGTGGTCTTCCGTGCAGGACAATGGCGTATAATTTAATTAAACATGCTAGTACTTAAATCTAAGTACCGTGTAAGGCAAGACCCAAGCGATTGGCGTGACTTGCCTTACACCTTTAAAAGGGAACCATTACGTGATGTAGTTGACTTACGTAAATGGGCTAGTCCTATTGAAAGTCAAGGTCATTTGGGAAGTTGTACTGGTCAAGCAGTTGTGGGTGCATATGAGTTAATGATGAACAAACAAGACCCTAGTAAGTTTGTCGACCTAAGTAGATTGTTTGTGTATTACAATGCACGAATGATTGAAGATGTTGTTAGTGAAGATGTAGGTGCATACGTGCGTGATGCCATCAAAGCTGTACAACAATATGGTGTATGCAAAGAAGATTTGTGGCCATACTTAATAGAAGATTTTTCAGTTCCTCCTAGTGTTAGATGCTATGAAGATGCTAAAAATAGAACCATTAAAAATTACTATCGTATCTCTACCCTAGAAGATACATTAGACGCACTAAATAAAGAATACCCTGTAGTTTTTAGTATGCATGTATACAACTCATTTGATGACCTATATGATTCTGGTAATACTATAAAAATGCCAGAAAAAAATGAAGCTCTATTAGGAGCACATGCTATGACGTTTGTCGGTTATGACCTGAACAAAAAATTATTTTTAGTTAGAAATAGTTTTGGAAAATACTGGGGACTTAACGGATACTGCTACATGCCCTTTGAATACATGCGAAATGAAGTCATGGACTGTTGGATTTTTGATATAGATATAGATAACAGTTTGCCCAAAAACAGTAGACAACAAAGACAATTTATACTATAATAAGAACACTCGGGTTACTCTTCTCCGTTAACGAAGGCGTAATTGCGGTAACGATAACTGCACAGTGCTTAGGATCTACTGCAAGGCTTCAATTTAGGGGCAATTTGAGAAATCACTAAGGCAGAGCATAACTGTCTAAATGTAGATATGTAGGACGGAACCTTAAACCCATGTCAGGGCTTGGTAGTGCTAGTAGCTGACACACTAAATTTATAAGCTAAATAGTCTTGCACCCCTAGCCAAACAACCGCATACAGTCATAATGACTCGTTCCTTTATCTTAATACTATAATATACATTTAGCGCATCTAGGGTGTGTTTTACTGCGCTTGACAATAATTCCCAAAAGATGTATAATACACACAGAGGTAAAATATGATGAACAAACTAATTAGAAATGGGAAAGTAGCTGTATTATATAGTCCTGGCTTTGGTGCAGGATGGTTCACTTGGAACCCTACTATGCCTGAACTTATTTTTGAACCTGCTATCGCACAATTTGTATTGGACGAAAAATTTGACGAACTACAAACATATGTGGCATTGAAGTACCCTGCAATATATGATGGTGGTATGATGGACTTAGAAGTTGCTTGGGTACCTGAAGGCACTGAGTTTAAAATCAATGAGTATGACGGAGCCGAATCTGTTGAAACAAAAGATGAAATAGGTTGGCTAACAGCTTGAAGGATTATTATGTGGTTAGTAAAAGATAGTAATGGTCATGTCAGGGGTGAAAATAAAGACCTGATTATTGCTATGGAAATGGCAAAACTTGTTAATGAGTTTGTCTCTATAACAGATGGAACAACAGAGATTGTGGGTAGATTCGGGGTTGATGAAGTAACAGACCCTAACTACAATGGTTGGATATCAAGAAAAAACGGAGTATAATATGCCAGCAGTATTTTTAGTTTCGGACACACACTTCGGACATACCGGAGTATGTAGATTCACTCGTAATGATGGAGTGACTAAACTTCGCCCATGGGATAATGCCGATGAGATGGATGAAGAAATGGTTAAGCGTTGGAACGAAACAGTACGACCAAACGATAAAGTATATCACTTAGGTGATGTTGTTATCAACCGTAAAGCATTAAAGATTATGAGTCGGTTAAACGGTGACAAAGTATTGATTCGTGGCAACCATGATATCTTCCGTGATAATGAGTATAGAGAACACTTCCGTGAACTACGTGCCTATCACGTGATGAATGGTATGATATTAAGTCATATACCTATTCATACTGAATCATTGGGTAGATTTGGTGTTAACATTCATGGTCACCTACATGCTAATAGAGTAATGACTGAAGTATGGGGTGATCATGTAATTGATCCTCGCTATCATTGTGTATGTGTTGAGCATACTGATTATAAACCTATATTGTTTGAAGATGTTATTAAACGAATCAAAGATGAAGGTGGAGAAGTAGGATTCAAAAACGGGAACGGACCCGCAATGTAAAAATAGACCCTTCGGGGTCTATTTCTATTACAATCTAACTATTGTGTCATTGCCCTCGGACTTCATATAAGCACGACCTCGAGGAATTCTATTCTTTTGTATATAACTTTGCAAGTATTGTTGTGCTTGATCTTTAGTTTTATTTTGTACAATACCCAAGTTTCTACCTGCAACATACATATACCAGTTATCTATTAACGGACCAGCTGGTTGAGGTGGACCTACAGGCTCTGGTGGTGGTTGATTTACAAATACATTATCAGGTGTTGTGTTACTTGGCATGTCAATAACTTTATCGCTGGGTTGAGATTTATAGCTTATGGGGAAAGTTCTTACAATATCTTTAGCCGCTTCTCTAACATCATATCCATTGGGAGGATCAATTTCTTTACTTCCTGTTCTTATTTCGTCTGCTTTTAATAGCATACCCTTAACAATTTCTTTCATTAAGCCAGGGAATAATTTCGCAAAATCTTGATCACCTGCACCTCTAGCATAACGCTGGTCTTGTGTGCTGTTTACTAGCTGATTGGTAGGGGCATGCATTTGCCACTTACCATCCTTGTCATCCATATTCTTTTTGTCAACAATACTAATGATAGGACCACGTGGTGCATAATTGTTAAACCAATTGTATCCGCCAGAGCCACCGGTACAGAACTGACTCATATGTCCTGTTTGATTATTAAATGTATAACAAGCACCATAGTTTAAAGGTATAATAACATAAAATCTATTGTTGTCAATCAATACAATTTCTTTTCTAGTTCGTTTGTGTTTTTCTAGTTCTTCGGCATCTTTGATTCGTTGTAATGTATTACGATATTCTCTTTTCTGCATTGCCTGCTGTAATGAACGTAATGTAGAGAATTTGTTAAAATCTTGATCCTTAGGTTGTAATAATCCTCTAGTGCTTAATGCCTTCCAAGCACCTAGTGCATCACCGCCCTCACCGTTTAAATCCTCATAGTCTAAACTATGATTCATATATAGTCTTAATAACCAATTATCAAACTTACCGTCTTTACTTAGATCACCGTACTTGTTTGAAGCTAGTGTGTTATTAACTAACCTAGTCCATGCACCAACATAATCACCAACAGTTGGTCTAGGACCCATATCTGCTACATCATTCCTAGGGAATGATTTATCGTGCCTGATAGCAATAGCTAACATTTTTGCTACTTTGGGATCCTTTAATATAGTAGTCCCATCAATAGATTCTTTTAGAAAGTCTAATGCTCTCATTATATTAAACTCCTCTTTAGATAGGCAAGTACGGCACTTAGTTTTTGTCTATCACCAGATTGAATGTCTTTTAATACTTGTTTAACACCTTCGGAACTTTCAGATGAGTATGCATAATTGCGATATCCATATGAGCTACTAATGTTACCTGTTTTATCGGGGTAGTAGTATCTTGCTGTCATCATTAAACTATTACCTACAGCATCTTTAAGAAAATCTGATATTTGCCCGTCTTGTAATTCATCAATACTTCTATCTATTAGATTTAAATGCTCAATCTTCTTTTCTGCACGATGATGTGCATCATTCTTTACCATAGAACTAATGACACCGTTAACATCAGCCCTAGATGCAACTAATATTTTGTTAAACAACGGCTTGAATCTTTGCACTAGCTTGTTACTGACCACATGCATATCGCTTATCTCTGTGGGTTTATTTGCTTTTCGTGTATTACGCAAAGTTGTTGAATATTCTGATCGGGCTATATAATATTTTTTAGCATCACCGATAAAAGACTTGACATAATTGTTAGCCTCTACCGCTGAATCTATTGTAGTAGAATATACTATGTTACCCTCTTCAGGATCAGGTGTACCATTACTAGCAAATATCATAAATGTCCCAGTATTACGATAAGATCCTTTTGCAAATTTTGCCGCTACAAACCCTTTAGTACCTGAAATTAAAAACCATGAATCAGCATAGTCTGGACTTCTAAGGTCTGCCCACTTTGGTCTAGCTAATGGTCTGATATCAACATCATGCCCAAAAGCTTGACTTTGATGTAGATACTTTAGTACTTCCTGTGCCCCGGGCCCTTTAAACTCAGCCATAGCAGTACTAACCTCTGTTACTATGCTCTCACATAGCTTTGAAAAATGCTCATAATTGTTCATATATGTATTTATTCTTAACCTTATCTATTGACAATTCGCACTTAATAAGATACACTAAATATATTATGAACAAAATCATTCTAGCATTATTCTTACTATTGCCCGTATTTGCGTTTTCCGCAACTACAAAGGTGATGTATGACGTAACAAACAACCGTGTTGTGGAAGGGTCATTAGACCATGATGAACTGAGTATTGCTAGTATTAGCAAGTTAATGACGGTTTATACTGTTCTTAAAGAGAATCAAGACCTACATGAAAAGCTTACAGTAACTGGTAAAACTACACCCAATACTAAATTAGTCAAGGGAATAGCGTTATCCAGACTAGATTTGATTAATCTAGCACTTGTGGGAAGTGATAACTTAGCGGCACAAACACTAGCAGAAAACTTTGTGTATGGATATAGCTATTTTATAAATAGAATGAATCAGCATACAGTAGAGTTAAACATGGTCAATACTAGATTTGTTGAACCTACAGGGTTAAGTCCTATGAACTATAGTTCTATCAATGATATTGTATTGTTGACCAAAGCAGTATATGAGTTCGATATAGTCAAAGATGCCGCAAAAGTTAAATCAGTTACAGCTTACACTACAAAGGGAAAGAAACAACTAAAGATTACTAGCAATTCTACTAGCACATTCTCTGGACGTGAGGGTATTGTCACCATCAAAACTGGCTTTACTAAGGCAGCGGGATTCTGCATCACTTTGTTAGTCACATCAAACAACCAACTTTATAACATAACTGTGCTTGGTGCTAAAACTAAAAAAGAACGACAAATTATCGTTGAAAAATTCTTAAACACAATTTATAGTGCATAATATATGTATTTTATGCGCTATGACTAAATACATTTACTATGCTCCACTTCATCAAAGACCTCACTAATAAACTACTTGATTTCATTAAGGACGATCCCGTTCGGCCTGAAATACCAACTGACTTTAGAGTCAGCAACGGCAGAATGGTTGCCGCACTAACCGACGATAATGCAGACAATCCAGAAGCGATGGTTTGTGTTAGTTTCCATGATTTTGTACCACAAGACACTACAGATTTGCAGACTACTGCAACAGTCCCGACCACTGCAGTATTCTACACAATATGGAGTTATAAAGCAGGTAAAGGTCAAGAGTTATTAATTGAAGCAGTAAAAGGCATTCAACGTGAATATCCTAGTGTTACTAGATTTGTTACATTAAGTCCTAAAACTGAAATGGCTAGAAGATTTCACTTACGTAATGGGGCTATTGTTTTCCGTGAGAATCTAGATACAGTTAACTATGAATATTCAAACCGATTTAAAGTAACAGAAGATACTAACTAATCTGTGTATATTAGATTCTTTTACAAAAACAATCAGCAAAGCTATAAACACGAAGTTATTATAACCTCGTTTGCTACTGCAATATCAAAGATAATAGAATTACCTGAATCATTAGAAGTTTGTTTATATCCATTAGAACATAATGTATATGGTGGAATAGATAAGTTTAAAGATAATAGATTGGGTATTAACTATAATATTAGTTATGAATCATTACCTAAAGTATTAACCCATGAGTTAATACATATTAATCAGAAACATACTGGTAAATTGAGAATAGCACAAAATGGTATGTGTTATTGGCATGGTATTCCCTATACTAAGAAACTTCCGGAAGAAATGAGTTATGAGGAATATCAGAATCTACCATGGGAATTAGATGTTGTAAATAGACAACAAAAAATCTTCAAAGAAGCATTGGAATTAGTTGGCCACCACTAACTTGACAATAATTCGTAATGGTGCTACAATACATACATGAACTCAAAAAGCACCCGCAAACGTAGGACCGATCGTAACCAAGTGATTTACTACATCCAAGATGTTGTAACATTTGAGTATTATATCGGCTTAACTGCATTGTCATATAAAGGCAATGTGTTTTTGACACTACGCCGTCGTATGCAAAAACATATGCAACGTGCCTTGACTGAGAACAAAAACTGGGGTTTGTCACGTGCCCTATGTGAACGTGGTGCCGAGAGTTTTATATTTGGAGTCATCGAGGTTGTGCGTGGTAAGAAGCCAGCACATAGCCGTGAGACAGAATTAATTAACACAATGCAACCTGCATTAAACACTTTTGGAGTAAAATAATGAACATAGCACAATATTCTTTTGAATTACAAGATTATAAAAACATAACCTTGTCAGTATCTAACCGCAATATTATTAGAGATGCATTAGAAATGTACCGCAATGAAATGACTAAGAAATTATATTCAGACGTGGAGTCAAATTTTACCACTGAATATTATGATATTGAACTGTTAGAGATTGATGAAGTTATAGAAATTTTAGGCATTGAAGAATGAAATTAAACGATACCCTGCAATGGATAGGTGCAGTATTCATTATTGCTGGGCATGTATGTAATTCAATTGGACCTAGTGTTTATCCCTACAACATTGTAGCATTTACATTAGGTACAATTATGTTTATGATATGGACTATACGTGTAAAGAATCGTCCACAATTAGTAGTAAATATTGTGGCTATTGTCACTTGTTTATTAGGTTTATTTAACGCATGGAGATAATTAGATTATGACAGAAGAAAAGAAACCTCTTAAGATTGAATTTGCACCCGGGTGCTTTGATAACTTTGATGGAACACAGGAAGAACTAGACGACCTTGTTTCTGAACTTACTAGACTAGTTGAGTCCGGTGAACTCATGGATGAAGCATTAGAAATTGATTTGGATGAGTTGGGAGATGAGGATTTGGAAACTTTAGCCCAAGCTTTGGAAGAAGATGAAAATCCTAATATGCCCAAAAGATTGTTAAACTAGTTGACAATATATTAGTTTATGTGTATAATAATTTAAATGAAAGAAGAAAATGATAATTAAAAGTGTGTATGTTCCTGAAAGTATAATTTGTACGGTGGCACTACTTGTTATCTTAGCTTTACATAAATTGTGATTAATATAGATTCCAATAACCGTGAGAAAATTATCCATGATATGTGTCTAACATATAGACATGATTATGGATTAGACAGGGATCCGAATGACCCACCTTGGTGTGCTGGAATGACGCCCCAAGAACGCACAGGGTTATATAGAACTATGGCTCAAATTTATGACAACAACATTGCTCCTTTAGTAGAGGTTGCAAAAAAATCAAGGAAGAAAAATGACAGAACCAGTAAAAGAAGATAATAGAGTCGAAATCGAATTGAATTTAGATGAACATGACATCTATCAGTTAGCTATGGAAGCACACAAGCGTGACATTACGCTAAATAAAATGGTAGAACTTGTATTACAAGAAGCAATTGACTTACACAAAGTCAACGGAACACTTGAGTAATACGTTATACATATATAGGAGAATACTATGAAAAAAATTATAGTAGCAATATCACTATTAGTATTAGCAGGTTCAGCAGTAGCACAACATCATGGATTCCGTCATCACGGTCACCATGGTGGCTATCATCGTGGACCGGGCATGGGTTGGTGGGTAGCACCTATAGTAATTGGTGCCATAAGTTATGAATTAGGACGTCAACAACCAATAGTTGTCCAACAACCTGTTGTCATTCAACAATCACCTCAGCCATTAATTTGTACTGAGTGGAAAGAGATTCAAACAGCAGATGGTCGTTTATACAGAGAACGAACCTGTAGTCAATGACCAATATATTATCTGGTACAGTTAATTGGATCAAAGAGGATTGGAAAAGTAATCCAATTAGATTTGTAATAGAAACCTTAGCTTGGTCCATGAGCATAGGTGCAGCAATTTGGTTTGCAAGTTCTGTACCTGCTGTTCCTTTTATATGGTATCTTACACTAACTATTGCTAGTTGTGGTATGTATGCTTGGGCGGCTTGGTCACGTAACAGTTTTGGTATGTTGGCAAATTATTTGTTACTTACAACCATAGACAGTGTTGCCCTATTCAGACTACTATAGGATTAATACATAGTAGAATAAATACTATATGCGTATTAATGAAGTGCTTGACAAACAAGATTTAAAATTATTAAAAGCCGAGTGGAAAATGCTTCAACAAAGCGATCCACAAGGTAACAAATATATGGATGCCAGGGGACCTGCAAAGTATAACCCTAGTCGTTTAGCATCTGTTTCTGGAATGAACAATCCACAAAACTATCCAACTACTACAAACAGTAAGCCTGAAGTTAAAGCAATGGTTGCCGATAAAGCTAATAGTAGTTTAAAATTGTTATTCTATATTATGGCCTGGGGCGGTATGGTCAATCGTGCTAACAACCCCAAACTACTGTACAAGAAATTAAAGAACGACAAAGAAGCAAGACGACAAGTCAACAATGCATTAAACGAAATACGTTTTGGTGATCTAACAAATGCACAAGCATTTGACCTGATTCAAAGATTGCGTAAACTACAATTACTTCCTGGGTTAGGTGTAAGTTTCTTTACAAAGGTATTATACTTTTTACGTCCGGGTAAGGGAGCTTTTATACTAGACCAATTTACTGCTAAAGGTATGAACTACTTACATAGCAAAGATTCAGCCAACTATCCACAAATTGATATGGATAATGATTTCCCTGCAAATACATTAACAGGTGCAGACTATGATGCATATAATAAAGGCATCAAGCAACTACAAAGTGATGTACAAAAGGGGATAGGCAATCTAAGTGATGAGGATGCAGAGTTCTTATTGTTCAATCCATATGGTGGGCAGTTTAGACCTGTAACAGATAAGTACCATGCTAGCCGCACTGACTTGAAGAAGAAGGATCCTAATCGCTTTAAGTATATTCAACGTGCAAACAAAGTAAAACAGGATAAGGAACAACAGGCTCAACAACAGCAACAACAAAGTCAAATGTCACAAAGTAGTGGTCATGCACAAGAATTGTGGAACAAACATATGACAGCAAATAGTGCAGTAGCCGCAAAATATCGTAGCTTAAGTCCAGAAACAAAACAAGACTTCCAAACAGAATTCATTGATGATGTAGCAGAGGCTCTACGTAATGGTACTGATGCAAATTCAGCAATACAAAAACTACTACAGAACTACCAAGGTATTTCCGAAAGTTGACATAAATATGTTTCTATGCTATAATACGCATTATGAAACGAAGAACTATATCATTCACTATTGAACAGCCCAAACATCGGGCCCACAAAGTGTTGTTTTGTAGCAACACTCCGTTCAAACCTAAGGTTGTACAATCCAAAGTACAATACCGTCGTAAAGACAAACATCCAAACCGAGAGGTACTTGTATGAAAGACGTTACCAAAAAAGAACTACACAAACAACTGGTAGATGAATTTATATCTAGGCAGTTTAAGTCTTGTTTGGATCGCCGTCCAGGCAATAGAATAGATGCGGCATTGTATGTTACCGGAAGGATTGAAGCATTGCTCCTAGATGCACTACAAGAATTACCCGGATCTTATTACAATGAACTAATTCATAAACTAAAAGGTTGACATTAAATCCTTTTGGTGCTATAATATTTGCATTGAAATTTAGAAAGGAAATTCAACATGTCAGATAAAACACAAGCAGTCGCACAAACTGCAAAAGAAATTGCACTCGCCGCAATAGCAGGGTGTGCTACAGTTTATTTGCTTACCCTCATTCCCGCAACAGCGATTCCATATATCGGAATCTCATTTTGTATTGCAATACTAGTCTATGTGATGTACAATATCAATCTTGGCCGTATCCAGTATCGCAAGCATCTGGAAGACATGGAAAATGCAATGAAAAACATCAAACAATAAAAGGTTGACAATAAATCGGTTTGGGTATATAATAGAGTCTTATTCAGTCAAAAGGAGTTCAAATGAACATCAAGCAAATTAATACTGCTATCATGCAGGGTGACTTCACTAACGAAGAATTGAATAGCATCGGTGATGCAATGCGTTTTGCCCGTGCCCAATTAGTGGTGCGTAACAAATCGGCATTGACAGTTGGATCTAATGTTAAATTCTCTAGTTCAAAGCGCGGTGCAATCTCCGGTGTTGTAAAGAAAATCAATCGTAAATTTATTATTGTAGATGAGCCGGCTAACTTCCGTAGTTGGAAAGTGCCCGCTAACATGTTGGAGGTTTTGTAATGAGTAAAATGGCAGACTTGGATATTGAAATCCGCAACCTATTGTTAGTGGGTACTAACCCTGTAACAATTGCTAGGATGCTAGAAATCCCGGTTTCTTGGGTGTATCAGGCTGCGGTTTATGACCTAGAAGAAGATTATACCCCGTACAATACCGTCAATAGTTGACCCTAATTTTAGTACTTTCGTAGTACTTTTTTGCATACAAAAGTACTCATTTTCACCGTCCCGGTGCTTCAAAATCGCTAGGATTCTCAGGAATCTATACTGATACAGTTCTAGCGAATTTAGTGAAATTTGACAATAAATGGATCCTGTGCTACAATACTTGTATTGAAACTGATAAAGAGGACTAAGAAATGTACAAAGCAAATGGTTATTTGTTCCGCAATGTAGAAGCTCTAGGTGAGTACTTGCGTATTCATTCCGGCAAAGACATTGTTGTCACCTATGTAACCGAGTATTTTCTTGGTGATCCGATGGAACAATAATTTGACAATAAATGGGCATTGTGCTACAATAGAATCTTAAACAGTTAAACAAAGGAATACGAAATGGCTTACATGAATCAAGAACGCAAAGCAAAGATTGCACAAGCACTCAAGCCAATCTTGGCTAAGTATAAAGTTAAAGGATCCTTGAGTGTCCGTAGTCACATGACTATTGTTTTAACCCTCAAATCCGGTGCTATTGACTTTATCGGTAACAGCAATCGTGTTTGTGGCAATGACCACTATCAAGTAGCTCGTGGATTCAAGCCCAATACTAATGGCTATGATCAAGTTAACCCTTACTGGTTCCAAGATCACTATGATGGCAAGGCTAAGGCATTCTTGACCGAAGCATTCAAGGCATTAAAAGCTGCCGATTGGTATGACGAATCGGATGCAATGACCGATTATTTCAACACTGCCTACTATGTTGATGTTAACATCGGCAAATGGGATAAACCTTATATCTTGGAGAAATAAAATGAAAATGTTTCGTGTGCGCCTTTTCTTATCAGAGAGTCGTTGGAATGATATTGAACTTCCCGGCTATACCTGCTGGGATGCGGAAAACCTAGGTCGTGGTATGAGCCCGATCGGACGTGCTCAATTATTGGGTGAGTCATACTAATTTTGGTAACACACATGGTTGACAATAAACTCCATTTGTGTTATCATTATAACAGTACTGAGCAATATCAGTACATTTTTAAACTTAGCTTAAACTTCAAAGGAAACTCAAATGGCTAATCAAACTTTCAAAGTCGCCGGTATTACTATTCACAACGGTAACGCTAAAGTGCGTTTTACTGATGACATGGTACGCCGTATCAAACAATTCTCTAAAGGTGGCGCAAGTCGTATTGACTTGGTAGAGTTGCCTACAGAAATGACTAAACTTGAAGCACTCAAGTATTTGGAAACTCACGCAGATTTCCAGTCAGCATCCGATCAATCATTGATTGGTGATGCAATTGAGGACCGCACTAAAGAGTCCAATAAGGGAGAAGTCAAAGTTAAGACTTCTAAAAGTGCTAAGCCAAGCTTGGAATCTATCAAAGCACGTGGCAAGAAAAAAGAAGTTACTGCCGAGCAAGTGCTCGAAGCAGTTAATAGCACTAACTAATTAATAGGGCTACGGCCCTATACAATATATGCAACTATCAGATAAACTATCAAAATGTAATGACAGCTTGACTGTTAATTTTTACGACAATGGCTTCATGGTTGAAGTGTCCGGTAATGACTCAAATGATGACTGGAAAACAGCCAAGGTAATGTGCAATACATTAGATGATGTATTTGTAGTTATCTCAGAAGCCTCTAAAATGCCACGAACCTAATATGTTACTTAATACTTTTCGAAGAACGTTTTCTCCACGTAGAGAATTCAATCCAGCTAGAAATGAGGATTTGATAGAATTGAAATATTTTAAGGATAAAGGTAAATGGAAAAGTGGTTGCCCATTCTATCTTGAGGATCCGTTCATTGATGTTCCTGCAATGTGCGCTAGTAAGTTTACTGACTTCATGCTTGAACGTACAATAAAAACTCGAAAAAGTTAATTTAAATAAAAAAGCCCCTAGGGGCTTTTTTTACCACGTAGCGATTGCCGCTCGTTTCCATGTATTTGCGGCAGTACAAATATATATGTAATTAGAATCAAACGCTGTCTGTCCGGGCACTCCGTTTGCCGTAGCATTAGCAGGTACACCGATAATTTGTGGCGCAGCCAATGACCCATCGATGTAAGTAATAGATGAATCTGATCCAGGTAACACAATGTTACCATCTGATGCAACAGATACTGTATTAGTATATGCAATCTCGGCACTGTATATATATACTAAATTAGCTGATGATTCTGCTACATTAAATGTATATTCATAAAAGCCAGGAGTAGCATTACTGGTTAATTCTAATCTACTTGTAGTAGTTAAAGTGTTACCTGCTACTGCTGGTGGTGTTAGTAGTTTAATTTTCATACCTACACCAACTTTTTGTAATGTAGATAATATACTAGCATTTGGTCCACGTACAGTTAAATTGGCGCCTTCCCATGCAACCCAACTAACACCTGAACCTTCTCCGAACGGTAATGACTCAAATACAGCATCAGGTGGGTTACCATTAACTTTCAATGCACCATCATCAACGCTTATTGTACTTTCACCTAATAGAATAGAATTATTGCTTAGGTATAGATCCTTCCAACGTTTTGTTGGGCTACCTAAATCATATGTAATATTAGCTGAAGGTAATAAATCGCCGGTAGATTCTAAATTACCTACACGTAATATGTTATTACTTGAATCATATGTCAAATTAGCACTAGAACTAAATGTTCCTGTTAAGTTAAATTGAATTTCACTTGTGTTACCCGCGGCATTCACACTTCCGCCTGCCGCGGTAGAAGTAATAGTAATATTACCTGTGTTGCTAGTTAAAACAATACCCGATCCAGCTGTAAGTCGTGTGACACCAGTATTAGTAAGAGTAATAGTTCCATTACTAGTTATAGGACCACCACTTACGCTAATACCATCACTACCGGAAACTGCTACACTTGTTACAGTACCGAATGAAGATGCATTTGCAATATTAGTAATTCTACCATATTGGTCAATTGTTACAGTTGGCGCAATATAATTACCTGCTAATATATTAGTTTGAACCGGTAGATCAACACTAATGACACCGGAACTTACTATTGGAGTATTTGTTATTGATAGTGAATTTGAACTAATACCTACGCTCGTTACTCCACTTGTCCCGTTTCCACCTGTAGCTGATACAACGATATTACCATTTGCACCCGATAATGTGATGCCGGTACCTTGTATTAAATTAAGAACACCTGTATTTGTAATAGTGACTGTACCAGTCGATGCGTTAGACGTTACTGATATACCTGCTTGACTAGTAAAAATGTCATATGGACTAGCCTGACTAAAAAGTGTGCTAAAGTTATTCTGTGTTTTATTAAACGCTACCCACAATGAATCGCTATTAGTGGGGCTATTTTGTGCGCCTATTTGTAATGTCTCTTGTCCTGAGATTGCCATGATTAATCTTCCTTATCTTGTATTTATCGCAAAGTGTCCTACCTTATAAGGTGTTTAGCTTCTCCGGACTTTTTCCATGCCTTCCACATAGCCTGTCCGTCAGGAGTCTGTACAGTACTGGGACGGACATCATTTCCTAGCATTTTAGCATAAGCATACATTGTTCTAGCGATTCCGGATTGTTTATATGCATCATTAACCCACGTATCCACACTTTCTAACCACTGATTAGACCTAATATTTAATATTAGGAAAAAGCGCACCTGCAATAATCTTGTTATTATCTTTGCATTCTATGCTTAGATATAACTCTTTGTTGCGTTTATTCCAACCTTCTTTTACTGTCTTTGCACTATATACTTTGCCATCTATCTCTTGCTCATGGTAAAAATTAAGAGTAAGTATGTCTGGGTTTATTTTTTCTGTAATGAATTCTCTAGACTTCATACACTATTACCTCATCTAAACAGAAAAAGAGCTACCGCATCCACATGTGGATTGTGCATTTGGATTAGTTATTTTAAATTCTGATCCTTGTAGGTCTTCTTTATAATCTATGCTTGCACCTTGTAAATATTGCATACTCATGGCATCGATTAGAACTTTGGAGTCACCTAACGGCATTTCAAAATCATCTTCATTCATTATCTCATCAAATGTAAAACCATAACTAAACCCTGAACACCCGCCACCTTGTACGAATGTACGTAATTTTAAATCGGGATTACCTTCTTCAGCTAGAAGATCCAATATTTTTATTTTTGCTGATTCTGTTATTGTTATCATACTCTAAAACTTTCCCCGCAACCACAGCGGTCTTTTTCATTAGGGTTTTTGAAATCAAATCCCTCATTAAGTCCATTACGAACCCAATCCATTGTGAGACCCCTAAGGTACACATCACTTTTCAAATCCACTAATATCACAAAATCTTTTTGTGAATAGTTAATTACTCCTACTTCTGCTTCATAATTATCAACATATTCCATTGTATATGCTAACCCACTGCAACCAGTAGTCCTTACACCTAGTCTAATCCCAACTCCTTTACCTCGTTTTTTAAGTTGATTTTTTACTTTATCATATGCTTTTTCAGTAAGAGTTATCATTTTATTTTTTTTCTATAGTCTTCTACAGCGGCTTTGATGGCATCTTCAGCTAATATGCTACAATGTATCTTTACCGGAGGCAATGCTAGTTCTTCGGCGATTTCGGAGTTTTTGATTGATCCGGCTTCGTCAAGTGTTTTTCCTTTGACCCATTCTGTAATGAGGCTTGAACTCGCAATAGCCGATCCGCAGCCATACGTTTTAAATTTCGCATCTGTAATAATACCTGTAACATTGTCAACCTTTATTTGTAATTTCATAACATCGCCGCATGCAGGCGCGCCAACCATACCAGTACCAATATCAGTATCAGTCTTGTCAAAAGATCCAACATTCCTGGGATTTTCATAGTGATCTATAACTTGTTGTGAGTATGCCATATTGTTTCCTTATTCTCATAAATTTTTACCCCATCGGGTATTAATGACATTCCAATTCATTATTTTCCAAATGTTCTCTAAATATTTCTTTTTGTCAGCCTGGTAGTCAAGTGCCCAGGCATGTTCCCACCAGTCAACTAATATCAATATATCATCACGTACCTCATGATTTTGTATAGTTTTTATTTCTCCGGAAAAGGACATGTAAATCCATCCACTTCCTTGTATCTTCATAGCTTCTAGTTTGAATTGTTCTTTGAAGTCTTTCCACCAGCCATACTTACGTTTTATTAGATTAAGTACAGGACCGTTTGGTGTGCCACTATCTTGTGGCTTTCTGAATTGACTGAAATAGATGTTGTGTAAAAATGCACCAGCATAGTTAAAGTCTTTATCACCCTCACCCTTGTTGTATCTCTCAGCATACTTATGTGCTAAATCACCGTAGTGATAGTCCATTGTCTTTTTGCTTAGTACAGGGTTGAGGTCGGTGCTGGAATAAGAGAGTGATACAATCTCTATTTTTCTTTTTTGGGATTCAGTGATCTTCTCTACAACGTCATACATAGTAGAGTATTTAGTCAACGTCGGCGAGTGATGCGACCTTTTGTCAAATCATATGGGCTGAATTCTACCTCTACTGTATCACCTAGTAGAATTTTAATATCATGCTTACGCATTTTACCTGATATGTAACCAGTGACAGTGGGCCCACTGGTAAGAGTGACTCTAAAGACGGCATTGGGTAATACATCGATTACCCTACCATCCATCTTAATACCTTCTTCTTTTGCCATGTGTTTTGCTTTAAGCTCCTTTTAATTCCTACGCATAGTGCTGATTGCCTTAGCTTCCTCATCGGAGAAAATAGGGACAGCGTTACTTTTGTGCATTGTACCAATACCAAGAATCTTGGTACCGGTATATTGTGGGATATCTTTTGTACGTACAGCACCCGAATGACCAGTATCTAAACTAGCAATACGTTTGGTCTCACGACCTGCAGGTGCGGATAATGTATATGATAACGGTTCTGCCGCTAATGCCCGTTTGCGTTTCTTTTCTTCTGCATCAACACCCCACTTAGCCTGTAGTTCTTTCCACTCAGTATCAAGTTGGCGTGCTTTTTGTGCTTCTGCACTATTGCGGAATTTAATCTTGCCTTTGCGTTTACCGCCCATAGTTAGTGCGGGATGTGCTAGATGCATTGTCATAATGTAAGGATCATAGTTAGTAAACAGTTTCTATTATAGCGTAATATGGATTATTTGTCAAATCTTATTTCTTTAGTATTGACCAAATCTTCTCTTTTTCAATGATTTCGGCTTCAAGTTCTTTATAGCGTTTACCCAATTCTTTTAACTCATCCCATTTATCTTCTAGTTCAGGGTTTGGGTGAAGAATAGCTAATCGTTCTTCAATCTTTTGAAACATATCAGATAGGTTTTTTCCCTTAATAGTTACTTCACCTTCAAAATCAGCATTACCTTTAACACTAAGTGTTGCACCGTTTAAGTTAGGATTAGCCAATGATATATTTCCCCAAGTATTGTCTGTGGTTAATACTTGTCCGGGGATAGCACTCGTCCCGTTTAATCCCCAATATAGACCACTAGAGACTGTATTATCAGTAATTGAAAATGTTGGGCTAGTGGAAGTGATGGTTGTAGTGTCAGTTACATTACCCATCATTGTGTTGAATAAGTCGTTTGGATTTATCATTTAGATATTTTCTTTAGAACATAACGACCCTTATCATCAATTGAAAAATCGATAGTATCCCCTTCTATCCAACCTAACTGTTTAAGTAGCTCAGGTGGTAATGGTACCATTAAGTCACCCGAGTCAGGATCTTCCTGAGTAATGACCTCATACCTAGAATTGTCGTATTTTTTGCCCATGTAATATTATAGCAGGTTAGTTTGTATTATTAAAAGTTTATTGGGCAAATTAGTTTACCAACATACTATTTAGTCAGAAAAGGTGAGTAGATTTTTTCTAGTCTATTAATAGTATCTTGTGCCGCACTTGATACCTCTGACTCATCTTCATGCTTAACTGGTATACCACCGGCATCAGTCCATTTCTGAATGTATGGACCAAAGTCATCTACTAATACATTTGCTACACCATCACTAACTGCATATTTAAACTTAGCTGACGTAAAGATTGCATTACTACTAGAACCAGGATGATATGTGTCTAACCAATCTTTTTTTGCTTGTTTACTTGCATCAGCAAATGGTCCACGTAATGGAGCTGATAAGACTGTATATGGAATATTGTGTTGCTGTGCCCAACGAACAACTTCCATACCACCACTAAGTGGTTTGAGTTTACGGAAAAAATCATATACTTGTTCGGCTGTACTATTGGCTAAATCTTCAATCTCGCCTTCTTTATCTTGTATAGCTTTCCAATGAGAGACACCGTGCTTATCTGCCCAAGCACCAAAAAAGTCAGCCTGTACTCCATCCATATCTAGGTATAGATGGGGAATTTTTTTAGTTGTGTCTTCAATAATTTTCATTAACCTTCTCCGCTACTTGCAGCCTTATCATCTTCAGTTTTTTTAATATTGTTAATTTGCTTTTCTGCTTCTACACGTTCAAACTCAATTGTTTTACCACGTAAATGAAGTACAGTATTAACTTTTTGATTTAAACGTATCAAGTCATTATCTAACATCCTGATACGGTCAATCAATGCAATAAGAACAGTGTTAGCATCACTAATAACTGGCTTAACTTCTTTTGTGGCCCATTCCCAAACATATTTGATAATGAAGCCCATCCCAACTGCCATAACAATCGGGAAGCCATATTTATTAATTAGTTCTACTACATCCATATTATATCACCAACGGGACTAAAAGCCAAACTCCTTGGGCTAATAGTAATGAACCAAATATACTAACACCAATACTACCCCAAAACATACGTTTATCAACAGCTAAAATACTAGCTGATAATAGCACAATAGCTAACTGAAATGCCATTGCCGCAAATGTTAACCAAGGTGAATGTTTTTTGGCTTCATCACGTTCTGCTTCAATCTTTAATGCTTTAGCCATCAACTCTTTCTTACCCTCACCTTTATCAGGCTCGGATTCATACCTGTCAATCTTAGCTTGTAGTTGTTCCCTACGTTTTGGATCTGCGGTGGCTTCTAATTGACCCTCAGCAATAGATTGCTTAATTGACTTAGCCTGATAAAAATTCCAAGTATCATTCGCTTTAATAGTGTTAGATAATATTTTGCTACTAAATCCACTAGCCATGTAAGTTGTAATTGCTAATAGTAGTGCAATGACGGTAATGACCCATCCTGCTCTATCTTTAAGCTGTGCTTCACGTTCTGAACGTGATAATGTTTTTACTTCTGCCATTTTTATTCTCCTTTTAATAATAACTTTTCTTCCATTTTTCTTTTTTAGCCTTCTCTTTTTGCTGTTCGGCTAACATACGAAACCATTCTTTTTTTACTTCTAAGTCGTGTTTTTTTCGAGCTAAATCGGTCATTGAATTTTTATCATAGAACATATAATAAAATGCCATACCAAATCCTAGACCTAATAAGAAATACGGTAGTAATTCATATAAACTTGGTCCTATGTTTAATAACCAAGATAGGTCTATAGTGATAATCATTTTTTTCCCTGTAGGATAAATTTTTCTAATACATCAACTTTGACTAACTTTTTAATACCTAGTTCTCTATCTTCTACTAGCTTAAAGTAGTCACCTTCTTCCCATCCAAATCGATCTACGTCTAATTCTTTATCAAAAATTAAACTATTCGGATTTAGATCCCATGTGTAATCATAATGTAGCATATGTGTATCCCTCCGAAGACTCCATAACTCTAGGACAAATGTCACCATACTTTAATAAAAATTCTGTCATTAATACACCATCCGGAATCCAAAATCTTGTACGATTTAAGTGAGGTTCAAACTTTATATTGTTAGTTGATATCCAACTAGCAACTTCTAAAAATTTGTCATCTCTAGTATAAACGCAATATTGAATCATTAATCCCTCCGAGCATCAGTTTTACCATCAGCACGGGCTATACGTTCCGCATCTGGACGTAAACCTAGAGCATTACTAACAATGGTATCAATGCGAATAACATCATGGTTCATAGTTTTTACACGATTATCAAGTGCAGTAATGATGCCGGCCATACCTTTGATTGACCCTAGAACACCCTGTAATAGTAGTTTGATAGTCAAATAAACAAAGTAACCACCGGCAAGGGCAACCGCAATTGGAAACCCTAAGTCACCTATAATCTTAAATATATCTCCCATAAATATCCTTTTATGTATTACACTATATCTTTTGATGTAAATCAACTAAATATATATATATAATATTTATCGGATCGGAGCAGATAATGATAAGAGGTATAACAGTAAGTACCCTAATGATGCTCGCTGTGTTAGCCTATTCGGCTGAATTAACGCATCAGTTTAATAGCCCTAGTTTCAGCGGACAGGGTTATAGTAGCCATGTACTAACGTTAAAACAGTTAGAAGACCTACAAAAAGACAAGAATAAGGCATTAGCCGATGCATTAAAAGCAAAGGTAGAGAGTGATGCCCTTAATACACCTCAAGCTAGATTTTTAGCTAATTTAGAGTCAAGAATTTATAGTCAACTAGCCAAACAGTTGACTGATAGTATGTTCGGTGAAGGATCAACTTGCACTACAAAAGGTGTAATTTGTGGAACTATTCCTGATTTAGGTGGCAATACTATCAGTTGGAAATTAGGTGATGGAGCAGATAATGGTTTAATCATTATCACTATTGTTAACAATGCTAACCCATCACAAACAACAACAATGAAGGTACCAGCGGGGACATTTTACTTCTAATGAAAAAACTATTACTATTATTATCGGTCGTGCTTATCCTTTCTGGTTGTGCCATCAGTAGCAGTACTAGAAATGCAATCACGGGTAAACAATTTGATGAGCCTGTTATAGAACAAAACGTTTATATGAAAAAAGATAACAATAAGTTACTGCCACCAAATGATGGTCCTATTACTATTGCTGTCTATGGGTTTTCAGATAAAACAGGACAACGTAAAAGTACACAGAATATTGCTAGCTTAAGTTCAGCAGTTACACAGGGTGCAGAAAGCTACTTGATTAAAGCATTACAAGATGTAGGTGAGAGCAAGTGGTTTGTTGTATTAGAACGTGTTGGATTAGATAACTTAATCAAAGAACGTCAAATGATACGTCAGATGCGTGAACAATATCAAGGACGTGATGCTAAACCATTACCCCCAATGATGTTTGCCGGTGTATTGGTTGAAGGTGGTATTGTTGGTTATGATAGCAACACATTAACAGGTGGTTCAGGTGTCAGAGTATTAGGTATTGGGACTAGCACACAATATCAGTCAGACACAGTAACTATCAATTTAAGAACAGTAAGCGTTAGCACAGGCGAAGTATTAACTAGTGTAACAGTTACTAAAACCGTATTAAGTTATATGGACAAAGCAGGCGTATTACGTTTTGCTAGTGAAGGTACAAGTAGTATTGAAGCTGAAGTTGGTGTTAGTATTAATGAAAGCATTAACAAGGCTACAAGTATGGCCATACAAGCAGCCGTCATAGATACAATACGTGAAGGTGCTCGTAAGGGACATTGGAATTTTAAAAAAGAGGAGAAAAAAAATGAGTTGGTTCAAGAGAAAGCCTCACCTAAAGACACCCCCAAAATTACAACCGCACCATCTAAGCCCGACAACGGAAAAGATATTAAAGGAAACGAAATTAGAAGTTTCTGGAATAAGGTCTCAGAAGGATTCACAAACATATTCAAATTCAGTAAAAAGAAAGAAGAAGTAAAAGAATAAACAATGTTTGGTAGACCAAAAAGCCTACAGTCTATCAAATATCTAAAAAGAAGTAGGTAATAAAAATAAGGGTAAAACCCAAGGAGCGTGATCAGGACAACTGATTACTGTATTTTAATGAAGCATTATAAAAACTATAAGACGGTGCTTTCAGCATTAGCATTATCATTGCTAACAGGAACTAGTATGGCGCAGGTACAAACTGCCGCTACAGGCCCTAATAAAGTTTATATTGAACAAGTTGGTAATACCAACACAGTCACACTTGAACAAACAGGTGGAACTAACAACATCGGTGGGGTAGATAATGCCACACCTAGTAATACTAACTATGCCACTATTAGTGGTAATAGCAACACTATTACTATGATTCAAAAAGGTGACAACAATTTAGGTCAATATAACATTAAAGGTAATAACAACGACTACACTAGTACAGTTACTGGAAACAACAATAAGACCAAACTAACAGTTGGTGATGTACAAAATGCAAGTAATTTACGTAACATCATTACTGAAACAATTACTGGTAACGATAATACTGTTATTCAAAACTTAATTGGTAGTGATATTCAAAGCACATTATTAATTACAGGTAGCACTAATGAAATTACTAAAGATTTAAAAAGTAGTTTTGGTATAAGTGATATCAGTATCACCGGTAGTAATAACAAACTTGACATTGAACAATTTGATGCTAGTGGTGCAAATGGCCATAACTTGAAACAAGTTATTGCAGGTAACTACAATAGTATTATTACTCAACAACAAGGTACAAATGATACAACTGTTGACATTAAAACTACGGGTGATCACAATACTATTACTGTGAGAACTAGTAGCGCAAGTACAATATCAACACCAAGAACAGCAGTACCGAGATAATAATGCGTAAGTTATTCATATTGTTGTCTTTGCTATTATGTATAACAGCAAATGCTAACATAGGTAACGTATCGGAATTTACAGGTGCTCCTGGTGAAATTACTCGTGGAAAAAACAAAGTTGTAGGCAATAAAGGTGTTGGTATCGAAAGTAATGATATCTATTCTACTAAAAACGGCACAGTACAATTAATTTTCAAAGATGATACTAAAGTCAAAGTAACCGAGAATAGTCGTTTACTTATAGACGATTTTGTGTTTGACCCCAATAAAAGTGATGCAGGAAAACTAGCACTTAAAGTTGGTATGGGTACAGTACGCTATGCATCAGGACAAATTGCTAAAACAAATAGTCAACAAGTAGCAATCAAAACTCCAACAGCAAGTATTGCAGTACGTGGTACTGACTTCACTATGACAGTAGATGAAGCAGGACAGAGCTTAATCGTATTAGTTCCTAGCTGTAAAGAAGATGAAAAAGTGAAAGATTACGAATTAGAAGAAAACAAATGCCGTGTAGGTAGTATTGAAGTAGAGACATTGGTTGGCAAAGTTGTATTGGATCAAGCATTTCATGGTACATTTGTTACAAGTAATAATATAGCACCTACTATACCAGTTGTAATGAATATAACTGAGAGAAAAATATCAAACAACTTGATTATTGCAAAGCCATTGGAAATTATTAAAGCTATTAACAATCAAAATGGTAAGAGCAAAAAAGAAATGGAACAAGAACAAGAAGAACAAGAGCAAGCACGTAAGTTAAATGAAGCTATACAAAAAGATAGTGATGAGACACAAGCAAGGATATTAAATCTTACTACTGGGTTTGTAAACAAGAATTGTAATTCTGCTACAAATGTCTGCGTCATCTGGGAAAAAAATGAATCAGAGATACAAAGTAGGGGTAAGGGTGTGGCATATCGTAATACAGAGAATGAACATTATGCTGAAGTAAAAACACTGGGATACAGTTCAAACACATTAGTTACTATTATTCATAACGATACATTAGCATCGGAACTTATTGGTGATGGATCACCGGGAGGTAATATGGTCTTTATCAAACAGAATTCAGGAATAAGAAAAAGATGACGGGAAGAGAATTACAATTAATGTATCAGCAATGGTGCCAGGGTAATGAACAATATGATTTTAGATGGTTAGACTTTGTTGAAATGGCGGCAAGACAGTTCAAGCAGCCGGAAAGCGAAGTACTTAGAGAGTTACAGAAACATTATTGGTTTGTTAAAAACAACAAATGAAAAAGATATTCTTATTACTATTATTTTTGTGTAGTAATGCTTTTGCTAGTTTAACAGATGTTAAATTTGGCAGATACCAAATCGCTGATAGTCAATGGAATGTAAGTGCTTGTTTATATACAACTACCTGTCAAATATATAGTAAACAACCCGGTGTCGCATACAAGATACCATGGACTAGTGGACAAGTGCAATGGGCTACTGGTGATTATGTTAAGTTTGAATTAAGTGGCAATGCATCATTTCCCTATACAGCAAAACAATATAATAGTGCAGGGAGTCTAAAAGCTACATTAGGTAGCGGTAAGATTGTTAACATGGGACCTGACTATTTTTTCTTTGTAGGTAGTGATAACAATACAGGTCAATTGTTTAGTGGTAGTTCTGGAATGGCAAATACTAGTGGTGTATCTTGGACTGGAACATTGAACCCTACTATAGCACAAGCAGATGCATATGCTAATGCAACATATTCTACTGAACCTTTAGCCGCAGGACAAACAGCCGCACCGGCTGCACCGAGTCTATGTTGCGGTGGTAGTTCTACTGCATTTAGTGCTGATCCTAATAATACTGCAAAAGTTCAAGCATTTATTAATCGTACAACACAAGACAGTCAGGTTTATATAGAACAACTTGGTAATCAAAATACAATTACTGTCAATCAAACAGGTACAAAAAACAACTATACAAAATATTACAGTAATGGTAGTAGTAATACTATTACAATTACTCAATCAGGTAATAGTAATACACAAGCAAATTATATAGATGCTTCAGTCGTTGGCAATAGTAACAATGTAAATTTACAACAACAAAGCACCGGTGGAGGCAAAGGTATATTTGCTACAGTGAATAACAATAATAACACATTGTTAATTCAACAGAAAGATAGCGGAAGTCATTATGCTGATGTTAGTCTATTTGGTGGAAGCAAAAACGTAGACATACTTCAACAAGGTAGTGCTAGTCACATGGCTAAAGTTACATTATCAGGTACTACTACAGATTTAAGTTTAAGTCAGAGTGGTTCTACTCAGAACTTCTATTCAATCAATTTCAACTGTGCGACAGTAGGTGGGTGCGCTAAAATCACAGTAACACAGGGCCAATAACATGGTTAATGCTATTGCTTCAATGATGCTAGTAGGAATGCTAGCCAAAGAGCCTCGTTGTATAAGATGGACTTGGACTGGCGATGTATACAACCGTAGAGTTGTGTGTTTAGAATGGGATAAACCTCCTCCAAAAAATAAGGAGCCTAAGAAAAATGCTTGACCCTATCACAATTGGTATTGCTTTTGCAACTGCACAGAAAACAGTAGGCTACATTAAACAAGCTGTAGCTTTGGGTAAAGATGTTAATAGTCTTTATAAACAATTTAGTAGTTTTTTTATAAACTGTGATACAGTGCATTCTGCTAGTACAGATTTAAAAGAAAAAATTGATAATTCAATGTTAACTGATGGTCAGATACGAGCACACGCTTTGCAGATTGCTATGCATAGTAAAGCACTTAGAGAAGCAGAGAAAGATTTGAAAGACTTATTAATATGGTCTGGCAATAAAGATGTATGGGATGAAATGATGGCTGAACGTGTCCGTATGTATAAAGAACGTGCCGCAGCCGAGAAAAAACGCAAAGAAACAATTGCTAAGGCACATGCTGATATGATTGACCGTGTATTGATAGGTCTAAGTTGTATGGCTATGGGTGTGCCTGTGATGTTAGCAACAGTAACTATTGTTTTTAGATAATATTTCAACTCTCGTTATTTCTTAAACTAAATACAAGATAATGAGGCTAAACTAAGATTACTATACAAATATATAATCCTAAGTGAGATAAATACTCTTTAATAGAATAAACACATATGGATTTTACCGGAATAACGATTACAGGCGGATTTAACGCATTACCTACTACTAATGTGCCAGATGCACCTACTATAGGTACAGCAACTGCAACAGGTGCAAATAGTGCTACGGTAGCATTTACTGCCCCTGCAAGTAACGGTAATAGTACTATCATTAGCTATACAGCAATAAGTACACCGGGCAATATCACAGGTACATTAGTACAAAGTGATTCTGGTACTATCACAGTAAACGGATTAGTACCAAGCACAAGTTATACATTTACTGTATATGCAACAAACAGTATAGGTAGTGGTTCTTTAAGTAGTGCAAGTAATAGCATTACAACAAGTGCTCCTGCTATAAATCCTTATTCATGGGGTACAAATCAATATTATCAATTAGCGTTAAGTGATACCGTACCTAGAAGTAGTCCTACACAAATAGGATCAACTGGAGATTGGAGTACGCTAGCTGTAGGATACAGATATACATTAGCAACAAAAAATAATGGCACTTTATGGGCTGTGGGTGGACGTGCTGATAATGGCGGATTTGGATTAGGTAGTGGTGTAAGTTATGTAAGTTCCCCTATTCAAGTTGGGGCATTAACTACATGGAATAACGTTGGTGTAGGTTACTATACATCTACTGCAATAAAAACTGATGGTACTCTTTGGTCATGGGGTCAATTTGGAAGTGGACCGTTGAATGGAGCGTCAATAGGACTATTATTTGGAGTATCTAGTCCGGTATTAATTGGATCAGACACTGATTGGGTTGATATATTTCAAACTCAAAGTTTTGGTTTGGGCATAAAAACAGATAACTCTCTATGGGCATGGGGTGATAATACGTATGGACAACTAGGTACAAATTCACCAATTGGTGCCAATAGCCCTATACAAGTTGGAAATGATACTGATTGGGTTAATATAGGTGGGGGGGCATACAATGCATTGGCAACTCGTACTAACGGAACACTTTGGTCTTGGGGTAACAACAGCAACGGAGAGTTAGGTATTAATTCTGTAATATTACGTAGTAGTCCAGTACAAATTGGAGGACTAACTAATTGGTATAAGATTGTTAAATCGTCTAGTGGATTTTTTACAACACAAACTAGTGTATTTGCTACAAAAACTAATGGTACACTATGGGGCTGGGGTAATAATCAGTTTGGTAGTGTGGGTGACAATACTGTTATTAACAGAAGTAGTCCAGTACAAATAGGAACAGATACTAACTGGAATAATATAACTACTGCCGGAAAAGTAGTAACTACTACCTCTACTCAATTTACTATTGCAAACAGAACAGATGGCACATTGTGGAGTTGGGGCGGAAATCAAACAGGAGAACTAGGACAAAATGATTTAGTATATCGTAGTAGTCCAGTACAAGTGGGTAGTTCTACAACTTGGGTTAATAGTGTTGGTTCAGGTGAAAATTATGTCATGGCTCTTAATGGTAGTAAAACTGCACCAAGTGCACCAACTATATTAGCTGTAGAAGCAGTATCATCTACTAGCGTACGTGTTAGCTTTGCGGCTCCAATTGTTACAGGTACATATAGTTATGTAACATATACTGCAACAAGCACACCGGGTGGATATACAGGTACACTATCTAACAAGTCAGGTGGTGGCGGTATTATTGTTAATAACTTAATACCAGGCACAAGTTATACATTTACAGTAACAGCAACTAATAGTATAGGTACTAGTGCACCAAGTAGCGCAAGTGATAGTGTTATACCTGTAGATACTCCTAATCCTGAATTATATTTATATTCAGTAGGTGCTAATCAAGAAGGGCAACTAGGTATAAACTCCACTATCAACAGGTCTAGTCCGGTACAAGTCGGTCAGCTTAGAAGTTGGAAAACTGTATTAAGCGGCGGGCCAAATGCTACACAAGCTATGTCATTAGGACTTTTAACTGACGGTACATTATGGGCTTGGGGTCCTAATGATTCAGGTCAACTGGGTTTGGGTGATACGATATACCGTAGTGCCCCTGTGCAAATAGGAAATGGTTCTGATTGGGAAGCTATTACTGTGTCGGCCGGCATCTACGCCGCGGCAATCAAGAAAGATGGTAGTTTATGGACCTGGGGTAGCAATGCATGGGGACAGTTAGGACTAAACGATCAAGTGTATCGTAGTAGCCCAACTCAAATTGGTAGTAATACTGACTGGAGAAATTTAAGAGCAGGTATTGTTAACATGTACATTGTTAAAACAAATGGTACACTATGGGTTACAGGCTATGGCGGACCGCCTTTAGGTTTGATCTCTACTGTATCTCGATCAAGTCCGACCCAGATTGGTACTGATACTAATTGGGATTATGTTAGCACAGGTGGCGATGATGTTGCTAGTAGTAGTGTTTTTGCTAAAAAAATAGATGGCACATTGTGGGCATGGGGCTCTAATAGTTACGGACAGTTAGGACTAAACGATGTAGTAACTCGCAGTAGTCCTGTGCAAATAGGTTCAGAAACTACGTGGGTAAAAATATCAAGAGGAAGATACAATGCAGCCGCTATTAAAAATAATGGTTCATTATGGACATGGGGGGAGAATGCATTCGGAGTATTGGGATTAAATGATACAGTGCATCGTAGTAGCCCGACTCAACTTGGTACAAGTAGCTGGACTGTGGTTAGTGCCGGCCGTACAACAAAAGCCATCAAGACTGATGGTACAATATGGTCATGGGGTCCCAATGGTGTTGGTCAATTAGGACTCGGTGATGTAGTTAGCAGAAGTAGTCCGGTACAAATTGGTAGTGACACTAACTGGTTAAGAGCTAGTTCTGAATTCACAGGAGGTACCGCAATGCTTATTAAAGGTACCGCAGCTAAACCATCAGCTCCTACAAATGTAGTCGCAACAGTTACAGGTATAAGTACAGTCAGTGTATCATTTACTAGACCATTATCTGATAACGGGAGTGATATCGTACAATATACGGTAACAAGTACTCCGGATAATATCAAAGCTTACTCAACTGTGCTCGGACCAATTACTGTAGTTGGATTAAATCCACAATCAACTTATACATTTACAGTTACTGCAACAAATAGTGTCGGTGAAAGCTTACCTAGTAGTGCAAGTAATAGTGTTACAACTAATATACCCACTACCGAATTGTATACTTGGGGACTGAATGCAAACGGACAAATGGGTACAAATAATATAATAGCTAGAAGTAGTCCAGTTCAAGTCGGTAGTGCTAGTACTTGGTCTACTATTAGTGTAGGATATAAACATGTGTTAGCAACGAAAAAAGATGGTACATTGTGGGCATGGGGTCCCAATGGTGTTGGTCAATTAGGTGTTAACGATAATGTGACTAGAAGTAGTCCAGTACAAGTTGGCAGCTTGACTAATTGGAGAGTAGTTTCTGCGACAGCAGTAAGTCAGGACGCAGTTTCACTTGCTGTTAAAACAGATGGTACATTATGGGTATGGGGCGAGCCTATATCTATATCCGGAATAAGCAACTCAAATAGTACAAACAAAAGTAGCCCAGTGCAATTAGGGTCTGACACAAATTGGTCTAGTGTGTTTAGTGGTCCATATTCTACTTTTGCACTAAAAACAAATGGAACATTATGGGCATGGGGAGATAATTCTGCTGGTCAGTTGGGTACAAACAATACAATAGCTAGAAGTAGTCCAGTTCAAGTCGGTGCTGATACTGATTGGATCAGTATAGGTGGTAATACGCAGAATGTATTGGCAATTAAAACAAACGGTACATTATGGTCTTGGGGAGATAATACATTTGGTACCTTAGGTGATAATACTACAATCTCTAGAAGTAGTCCAGTACAAGTTGGCTCATTAACTACATGGGCTAGAATATCTAAAACCCAGTCGACTGGATCAGATACTAATTTTTTAATAAAAACAGACGGTACGTTGTGGGTATGTGGGGATTCTAGGCATGGCCAAACCGGATTGAATTCAATTTCTATCGAAAGAAGTAGTCCAACTCAGATAGGTAGCGACACCAATTGGTCTATTGTAAATGCAGGATATTCTTCTGTTGTAGGTGTTAAATCTGACGGCACATTGTGGAGTTGGGGCTCTAATTCTGGTGGTATACTGGGATTAAGCAATATCATCCCTCGTAGTAGTCCAACTCAAATAGGTAGTGGTACTAATTGGGTAAATGTATTACCAGCTTCTCCAGCTAGGGATGTAGTAGGGGCGATAGCAGGAACTACTACTGCTCCTTCTGCTCCTATCATATTAAGTGCAACATTAATTAATGCTACTACAGCTACAGTTGATTTTCTTGCTCCAATCAGTAATGGAAATTCACCGATCACTACATATAGTATAACTCGTCTTCCCGGCAATGTTCAATATCCGTTAGGGATTATTAATACTGTCAATTGTATAGATGGTGGTAGCACAGTGTTTAGTGATTTGACCCTTGACACAACTTATACATTTACAGTAACTGCTACTAATAGTATAGGCACTAGTGTTCCTAGTAATTCAGTTTCTGTCGTTACATCAACTACAATACCAACAACAATTGATTATGTAGTTGTAGCCGGCGGTGGTGGTGGTGGCTACGGCGGTGGCGGTGGCGGTGGTGGTGGTGGCTTCTTGACGGGAACAGGATATAGCATTACACCCGGTGTACCTATTACAGTGATAGTTGGTGAAGGTGGTACTGGGTCAGTAGATTCAACTCAACCTGGCAATAATGGATCCAATTCTGTATTTGGATCTATTACTGCTATAGGGGGAGGTGGAGGTGGTAGTATCCAAAGTGGAAGCGCAGGTGGTTCAGGCGGTGGCGGCTCGTCTGTTAGTGGTTATGCAGCTGGCGGTGCCGGCACTATTGGTCAAGGATATGATGGCGGCACCGGTCAGACTGTTGATACCGGAGGCGGTGGTGGAGCGGGCGGGGCAGGATCGGATAGTACTGGCACTCCTCTTGATGGCACCGGCAACGGTGGTCCAGGATTGCAGGCCTTTGATGGTAAATATTACGGCGGTGGCGGTGGTGGAGCACAATCTAATACTAGTACTGGAACAGGTCTCGGTGGAATTGGCGGAGGTGGTCAAGCTACTATTTTTCATATCAATACTGGTACTATATTAGGATGTTCAGGGTCTCCTAATAGCGGTGGCGGCGGAGGCGGCGGACGTTCTGGCGGTGCACCTTACGATGGTTTCAACGGAGCTGCCGGAGCTGTTGTCCTTCGATACTTGGACTCATATGCACCGGCATCAGTAACGACCGGTACAGTATCAACAATACAACGTGACGGATATAGATATTATACATTTACAAGCTCAGGCTCAATAACATTTACTACATCGGACCCGCCTATTTATGTTATAACACCGCTATCTTTAAGTGTTAATGAAGGTTCAGCATTGACATTTAATGCAGGTGGAATAGGTATTATCAATGGAACATATTACTGGACAATAAATTCAAATGTCGGTGATTTTGAAACAAGCTCTGGATCTTTTACAATTACATCTAATGCCGGTTCATTTACAGTAACACCGACAGCCGATCAATTAACTGAAGGAGCAGAAACATTTACGGTGTCGTTACGAATCGGTAGTGTTAGTGGTGATATAGTTGCCACAAGTATTCCGGTGACAATTAATGATATTAGTTTGACACCTACTTACACCATAACACCGGCATCTTCAAGTGTTAATGAGGTAAGTACATTGACATTTAATGTTGGTGGAACAAATATTATTAATGGAACATATTACTGGTCAATTAATAATATCTCAACTGCGGCAAATGATTTTTCAGCCAGTTCAGGTTCATTTACAATAACCTCTAATGCCGGTTCATTTACTGTAACTACAACAGATGATGCAACAACAGAAGGAGCAGAAACATTTACAGTGTCATTAAGAACCGATAGTACCAGTGGTACCATAGTTGCCACAAGTAGTACTGTGACGATTAATGATACTAGTACGGCTTCTCTTCCTACTCAAAGAGCTATATTTGGATATGGGTCTGCTGGTGATGGTGTCTCAATGACCAATCTAGTATCAAACACCGGTGTAGTTGCTACAGACACTACTGGTGTTGGTACTGGTAGATATGGATTGGCGGCAGCAAGTTATGGTGGTGATAAAGCTATATTTGGATATGGTGGTAATAACTCTGCCTTGAATCAATCAATAACCAATCTAGTATCAAATACAGGCGTGGTTGCTAGTAATACAACAGGTGTTGGTACTGCTAGGCATCGTCTTGCAGCCGCAGGTTATGGTGGTAATAAAGCTATTTTTGGATATGGCGAAACCTTCGAATACGTGTCAATGACCAATCTAGTATCAAGCACAGGTGTAGTGGCAACTGATACCGCAGGTGTTGGTACTGCAAGAACTTTATTAGCAGCCGCAGGTTATGGTACTGATAAAGCTATATTTGGATATGGGTTCAGCCCGTCCACTTCAATAACCAACCTAGTATCAAATACCGGTGTAGTTGCTACTGATACCTCAGGTGTAGGGACTGCTAGAAGTGGATTAGCAGCCGCAGGTTATGGTACTGACAAGGCTATATTTGGATATGGTCATGTAACAGTACCGTCAGGTGCTTATGTATCAATAACCAACAAAGTATCAAACACAGGAGTTGTAGCTACTGATACTACCGGTGTAGGCACTGCTAGGGCTAATTTAGCAGCCGCAGGTTATGGCTCTGATAAAGCTATATTTGGATATGGTCTTGGCCTAACATCAATAACCAACAAAGTAAGTAATACAGGTGTCGTAGCCGGTGATACTGCAGGTGTTGGTACTGCTAGATTTGAATTAGCAGCCGCAGGTTATTCATCAACTTAAAATAATAAACACATTTATTACAAAGGAAACAAAATGACAGACTTAGAAAACATTCTAACATATGATTAAAAAAATAATTCTCAGTCCCTGGTCGGCGCTACTAACGCTAGTACTAGTTCTTTCGGTTCGTGTAGCAGATTCTCAATTCATAGAATCAGTTAGATTAAGATATTTTGATACTCTTATCACTAATAAAGCTCCAACAGAAAACAACATCTACACAGTCAATGTAGATGAAGCAACATTGGACAAGTATGGTCAGTGGCCATTACCACGCAACGAATACGCTAAAATAATAGAAGACTTATACAAACGTAATGCAGGTCTTGTTGTATTCAACGTACTAATGCCTGATAGTGATAGAAGTGGTCAAGATGGTAAGTTAGCATATATTATGAAACAGTATCCTGTTATTCTTCCTAATATACCTAGTGACAAAACAAAGAATATTCCACGTAATCCAGGTGCAGCAGTATTAGCTCCTGAATGGTTAGATAGAATAGTTCAGTATCCAGGAATCATTGCTAACGTTCCTCTATTAGAAAACAGTGCATATGGTGTAGGTACAGCTAATACATTACCAGAGATAGATGGTGTCAATAGACGTATCCCATTGATTGCTAGTGTAGATGGTAAACTCTACCCAAGTTTAAGTATGGAAGTACTAAGAGTGGCCGCAGGAGATACAACATTCCAAGTTAAGCTTAACGAGAATGGTGTAGAAAAAATGCGTATACCAAAGTTTGGTACTATTATTACTGATAATTTAGGACGTATTTGGATTGATTACAGTCAACAAAGCAAACCAGTAAGTTTAATGGATCTACCAAAAGACTTTGGTGGTGCTATTGTTATAGTGGGCTTAACTGCGAGTGGATTAAACAATCCTGTACCGACAAGTAAAGGATCAGTATGGCCACATGATGTTCAAGCTAGTATAATAGGAACGATGCTTAACAATGTTGTTATTGTGCGTCCTGATTATGCTGATGGTGTGGAACTTATCGCTATACTAGCTTTAGGTTTATTAGTTATATTATTATCAAGGTGGACATATGCTTTTATTCCAGTTATTATTGTTCTTGGTTCTAGTCATTTTATTGCATCGTATCTATTCACATCCAATCTATGGCTCTATGATATTACCGCCCCTGTTACTGGGATTGGTTTGGTTTATCTTCATGCTTATACTGTCAAGTTTGTAAGTGAATTCTTACAGAAACAACAAATTAAGAAACAGTTTGGAAGTTATGTCAATCCAACTATAGTTGAAAGATTACAGAAAGATCCTTCACTAATTAAGTTAGGAGGAGAACGTAGAGAATTATCTATTGTTATGACTGATTTGCGTGGATTCACTAGTTTAGGCGAGTCATTCGGAGATGACGTTGAAGGCTTGACACAGATTATGAATGACTACATGACTGCATTAAGTGTTCCTGTATTAAAGAACGATGGTACATTAATTAAGTTCATCGGTGATGCAAGTTTACATGTACATGGTGCACCATTAGACGATCCTAAACATGCAGTAACAGCGGTTATAACTGCAATGCAAATGATTGATGCTATTGAAGAATTCAATAAAGAGTTAACAGCGAGTGGTCGTCCACCAGTTGGTATGGGTGCCGGTGTTAACACAGGTGAAACATTGATCGGTAACATTGGTGCTAAAACTAAGTTTGGTTATGACGTATTAGGTGATAGTGTATCTACTGCGGCTAGGCTAGAAGGCCAGACTAAAGGATATGGTGTGTTATGTATCATTGGTCCTAATACTAATGAGCAAGTTAAAGATGAAATCTTTACATTAGAGTTAGATTGTATTGCTGTAAAGGGTAAGACAATTGGATTGAATATCTACACACCATTAAAGACTGATCCTAGTACTATTACAGAATATCTATCAGCACGTGAGATACATGATTTGATGATAGATTATTACCGTGAACAGAAATGGGATCAGGCATTGCATATGATAGACCAACTAAAGGGTGAATTTGATTCGCATATGGATGACTATTATGATATAATGATAGAAAGAATAGGAGAACTACGTGAAAACAATTTACCTACTGATTGGGATGGCGTCTATCGTGCCACTACAAAGTAACGCCGGAGAGATGATTACCGCTGAACTTTATTGTTCAGATACAAAAGAAATTGTAGGTAAACTCAAAGAGAAATACAGAGAGAGCCCACTGTTGATTGGCAAAACAGCAGACCAAGCTCGTAGTATAATGTCTTTGTGGATTAATCCAAATACTAAATCTTGGTCTATAATCACTACTAAAGGTGATATCACTTGTTTAGTGGGTTCTGGCGAAGATTTTAATTTAGTTGATTATACTAGAAAACCAAGTACTTAACTTATCATGTAAGCAATGAATAGATAAACCAATTGGTGAGCTAGTTGGTCTAATCCTAAATGATTCCAAAACTCTTTAGTTTTGATGTTATTGTTACCATAATTTGATTTGACCCAATCAATATGATAATGTGCAACAAAGTCAATCACACCTAAAATGATTGCGTAAATCAAATACATATATCCAGTGACAAAAAATACACATAGTGCTGTGAGAATGCCATGCTTGGCACTATGTAATATACCTAGTTTGTCACCATAGATACCTTTACTAGCTATCTCAGCATCGTTCTGATTAACAAAATCAATGTACCAGTGTTTGATATAAAGTAAGATAAGAAGTTGAAGAATTACTGTTTCCATTTTCATCTACGTATGGGTGTATAGTCTACATGTGGTATAGGTCTGTAGTCTTTAATATTGTTAGTGACTATGTTATCACCGTATTTTAATGTAATGTAGCTGAATATTTTATCATCATCAGTTATACCTAAAATCAAATGATTAAGGAATGATATCTTTTCGTCTATTGCTTTTTTAATAGTGGGGTCGGCTATTATATCAGTAAAGTCGTTATTTTGTCTGAAGAAAGTTATGTATCTCATGTTTTCCATAATGTAAATTTTATGTAATCTATTTCTTCTACAAAGTAAAAACGATAGATACCGGCATCTTTACCAGCTGATTCTATTATCTCATAGTTCCAATTATTTGTACAGTTTTCTTTAGCCCATTCCACTATAGGACCAAGACCACCGTACCCTATATTGAGATCAATCTTGTGTTGGGTATCTGTTAACAATTACTCCACCTTGTTCAAGAAACTCTAGTCCTTTAGTATCTCTGTATGCTTCTCTATAAAACACATTTTTGATACCAGATTGATAGATAGCTTTTGCACAATGTATGCATGGTGCATGTGTAACAAACAATGTAGCATCTTCGCTAGATTCTGTACTTGCGGACACTTTAGCAATTGCATTCATTTCTGCATGTAATACCTCATCCTTAGTAACTAAACGATATCTACGATTACTTTCTACAGAACTATCATATTCTTCAAATGGATATAATTGTCCATCCCAAGTATCACCCGGCATGTATTCTTTATATTCACATTCGTTAGTCCATCCAGTTGGCATACCGTTGTAACCTGTACCTAGAATCTTATTGCCTTTAACGATTACAGCACCTACATTTAATCTGATAGCTGAACTTAGCTTACTAGTTAGGTCAGCTATATCCATATAATAGTCTATAAATTTTTGTTTCATTTAACGTAGAATTTTTTAATATGTGCCTTCGCACTATGATCGGGTAAAATACTTAGTACATAATTTGGTTCGTCATATTTTTTACAAAAAGCTTCACCTAATTTGTACTCACCTTTAATCTGTTCAAATAGAAACTCTTTGCAAAAATCAGCAAACTCTTGTTTACTAATCTTAAAATCTTTTTTACCTTTACCTAATGTCTGTATTCTTAATTGATCTACCATTTTATCAAACATCTTAATCCCACAAACTTCTGTAATACTTACCAAATAGTTCTAAACCTTCTTGGATACGTGTCTCATGCAATTGATGACCAACATGGTCATACCAATGTTCATTGGGATTCTTGTCAACCATTTGCCAAGTTGCTTCATCCTTACCTGTAATAGGGTTTGGATATAGTTTATCAGTCTTCAACCAATCATATTCACCCTTACCGTGATGATAGAATTTTGAGTAATCATCTTCGGCTAATTGCTGAAATGACCAGATCATTTTGTCTAGTATTTCGTCCCAGCGTTTGGCAGCGATTTCCCATGATTCATTGTGTGTTTCTTTATAGAAATCAAAACATTCTTGTTGACTCCAATCTTCCCCACCTACATCATCTACTAAGCCACTAGGAACACCATGCTTAGTAGCTTTAAGCTGAATTAATGCAGGATAGATTATAATTGCAAGAGTGTGGTCTAAGCTCCATGTATCATGTCGTTCAATTTGAACATTGATTTTTCTGCGACCACCTTTCTTGGGAAAAGGTTTAATATTAACTTTCATCCGTTATACTCTTGATACTTTCCGTTAGTAAAGATAAAAATTTTAGTGTCGTGTATTACCGTAGCAACAGTAATGTTCTTATATTCATTACAAGACTTTGCTAAATCTTCAATAGAATTTGCTTGACAAATAAAATCATCCGTTTCTTTATCGTATAGATATAGCATGTTATCTATTTCTTCTATATTCAGTTTACGTACTAGAGTTTTTGATTTTTCTAATTCAATAGAAGTAGGTAAAATATCAATTCTTTCATCTTTTAGTATCTTACGTAACTTCCAGATTGTATGCACATTGCCGATAATATATCCTACAACCAAACACACTATAATCTCAATCATTTGTTAATCTCCAGATTAGACCACTGCTTTAGTTTTTCAAACTTTTTCATCTTAGCTGTTTGAACTCCCGTAACTGTCACACCAATGTTCAAATCAGTTAACAACTCTACCATAGCAAATAGATCTCCAATTTCTTCTTCTAGCATATTTATGTTTGTAAAATCTTTACCTGGTTTCATTTGATCGGGTCCAAAACGAAAACATTTACTAATAGCTTGAGCTACTTCCGCACATTCTTCCTGTAGAATCAATAATACTTCTCTAGTTTCTTCATTCATTTTTTATTCCATCGATAGTTATTTAATTCTGAAATTACTTCTTCAACTGTTTCTTCTACTTCCCATGTACCATGAGGAGGGCAAAATACGTAAGTAACGTTTTCAATAATACCATCTTGTTTTTTAACAAGATTGGCCGTGTTATAAACAGTAGCAATTAGGTCAATGTTTATTGCAATTTTATTGCCTTTGTGTGCTTCGTTAGCATTTGTTAGTGATATGAACATTATATTTTCTTTGACTTAGCTACTACATATTTTTCGTGATAGGATTTCCAATCACTTAGATAGTCCGTATGTTTAATCCAACGATGTATGCCTTTTTTAGTTTGTACTAAAAATCCCCATTCACGTTGTTGCTTCCCCATAAAAAATAGTGTTGTTACAGGACCTACATTTTCATCAAGTTCAAGCCAGTGATATTCACCTGCACTACGTTTAATGATACTACCAGGACCACGCCATGTTTGAAATTCTGTAAGAATTTTGCCATCATTATTAAACACAGGTGTATGCTCCCAATAACCACCTTTCAATATAATAGTTATGTAAGCCCAGGGATGATCATGCATAATAGGATCATCACTACGAACAATCTTGTGTAATGTGACATTAAAGGGGAAACAAATACGGTCTTTGAGAAAAAGATAATAACGGTGCATATAGTCAGCACCTGTTCTACGATCTGGGATAAGGCGGTATCTGCCTAACTTATTCATAATCTTGTGAAACAAACTCATAGAAACTCCTTAGACAGATATTAAAAATTTTGAACGGGCTTCAGGTGCCCGCTAAACCTTTTACTGTTGATTAAACAGTTTGTGACAATGCACGATAGCCGGCAGCAACCACTGCACGACTAGGAGTACCCAAACGATACTTCACAGTACCTTTAGTCTCGTTTGCATAGACTGCAAATCCACCACGCAAGCGTAAATCGCTCACAGTAGCAGTTGGATTAGCAATACCAAATCGTGACTTAATTTGGGCTGCGGTGAGTTGCTCACCTTTTGAAAGTGCCTGTACTAGGCGTTCGCTTTTAGTAATCATCATATTTTTCCTTTTAAATATTTCGTTGTTTTCACAACGTACATGAATTATAACACTACTACGAATAAATCTCAAGATATATGGTTACCTAGGTAACCGATTTTTGTTAGCAATATAGCCATTAATTTCTAACATAACGTCTATTTCCACCGATCAATCCTTCAACACCTATTACAGGAATCTCTTGTATAAGGTCCTGAGGAATCAGAAGGTACATAAGGTGCTCAATATCAGCATATTTTCCGTTGGTAATACGATCCTTTAACTCAATGATAGCATCAAAATAAAACTGTTTAATTCGTTCATGGTGTTGAACAGGCCATGACCATAATCTAGATACATATTGATGTGGAATATTAACACGTTCCCCAAATGGTGTGGGAAGTTTTTCTGTAATGATAATTTTATCTGGATACTTCTCATACACAGATAGGTCAAAATCATCAGTCAATAAGTATCTTCCTGACAACTTATGTATCCTATCAATACCGTCAAGCACTCCGGTTTTATCCATCAGCTTAAACCCCTCACTAAAACACATAATCTCACATGCGTTTTTTACAATATCCCAATTAGGTGTACTGCTATGAATCCTGTATACCTCAGGGCTCTTGCTCATATCGACTAAGCAATGTACTACTCCGTGTAATGCGTCAACAATTTCCTTGTCTAAAGGGTAGCCGCTAGACTCAATCACTGCTAATCTAGCACCTGGCACTCTGTCATACACCGACTTAAAGGTTCGGTAAGTTTGAAGCAATCTTTGGTTACTATCAAACACACCAAACTTTGTGTTAATTGCACTACTAATAACAAATAAATGGTTCATATATCAATAAATTTTAATTTAAAAACTTCTGCTTGCGGGTCAGCCCCTAAATACCCGCGTGGATTACAAACCACTCTTGTTGTTCCAATCATGTAATCAAATGGGTCATGCATGTGACCGTGTGTCCATAATACAATCTCAGGATGATTTAAAATGAACTCACTCAATTCACTATGATAACCACCATTCATTATAGAATGAACGTTGTGTTTATATCTATCATGGGTACTCATTGCACTGGGAGCATGATGCCCAACAAATACAATCTTATTGTATTTAATATCAGGAAGAACTGCTTTCAAATAACCTAGTGTTTCTTGGTGACGTTTTACAGTATGTGCAGGACGTAATTTACTGTAATTTAAATCATCATTACGAATGACACGGTAATCATTCATCATGTCGGATAATGCATGTAATGTTAATGGGTCACTTTTATTACAATCAGTCCATAGTGTAGCACCAATAAAGGACACTTCATTGATAACCTTAATCTCACGTTCCAAAAAGTAAACGTTAGGATATCTGGCACATTCAGTACGTAGATGTTCTAAACTTTGATTCCATCTGCCGTGATAGAATTCATGGTTACCTGCAACATAAACAACATGAGGGAACTCATTGCTTACTCTACTGAGAAAATTACGGAATCGTTGTGCGGCTTTTTGTCTTGTACCTAATTCAGTATAAGATTCGTATGGGCTAACTACAGTAGGAGGATGATTATGTAAATCTTCCGCTAACATAATGTCACCTGAAAGGATAAGAACCTCAGCATTTTCTATATTGATGAGGTTGATATCTTCGAATTCTAAGTGTAAGTCACTACACAATGCTATCTTCATAAATTCTTTTTAATATTCTCAATTACTTTTTTTGCGTCTTTTAGACCACTTAGTTCAATTCTTAACTCTAAAAGTTTTTCAGCATGTGTCACCCATGATGTATAACTTTGTGACCAATTGATAATGTATTTCATACTAACTCCATAATATGTTTACAATTACCACGATACATAAATCCAGGGCATGTGCATGTTTTATCTTCGGTGTCAATAGAATATATATTACCTTTACTGCCGGTCACTTTGATAATTGTACTCTTTTCTTTAACTGCCTTGAAAGGATTGGGTTTAGCTGTTACAAACTTACGACCACGCTTGTCGATTGTGATCGGGTTTTTAAAATATACAGGAGTAGTAGAACCAACCTTGATGTATGCAACCATTTTGCTACCGTCGAGCAAGTAAGTATGATTAGCATTGTTGCTATCATTCCATACTGTTGTTTCTACTACTGCTTCCATATTAATAAGCTACCTCGTCTGTTTCTTCTTGTGCAATACGATCTTCTTCGTCTTTAATTGCGGACTCTAACGTAACAAAGGCTCCGTCGTGGTCACAAACAAACCAAACAGCTTTGCCATCAATGTTGCGCAGGATATAGTCATATTCCTGATGTTCGCACTTATTAAAATAATCATTGATATCATTGTAATAGCGAGCCTCGCAAGCTACTTCACCACGATCACGACCATAGAATGTAGTCATGTCTTTATACAAATGAGAATATTCAACCAATGTCATGTCTTCCACATCATAGTGACTGAAGGGATGTTTTGTACCAATTTGTGGACGCAAACTTGACAAGTCACCGAGGTCAATCAAGTCACGCAAGATAAAGGGATTAGAATAGTACTCCATCAACATTTTACCGTTGTGAGCCAAGTAACCATCCCAGTGACAATATACCTGACCGATAGTACCATCAGCGAATTCTAATGCGATTGTAGAACGAGTAGCCATTTTGTAAGTCCTTTATTTAACTGTTTAAGATTCTATTATATACCCAAAGTGATTTATTGTCAACCTTTTCGTAGTGCATCAAAAATCATATTTTGAAGCTGGGCCACGTCCTCGTCCGGTACGTAGAAGTCGGTCAGTGGGTCGTAATACTCACCTTGTTTGTTGTCATAATACAACACTTGACCATTTGGGTAGTGAAAGGGTCCTTCGAGACCTTTACGTGGCCCGAATTCTTTATTGTGTTTGAAAACAGTATACGCCATATAAATCCTTAAACTAAATCAACTTGAACCTGTTTGCCACGAATAGTAGCACACAGACCTACGGGCACAAGTCCGCCATGTTTCTTTTCCATGTAACGCATGTAAGACAATTTCAGCAATGCTTCCCAGCAAACTGTACGGGCCGTAACAGTAGCAAATTGCTCGGTCATTTGCTTGATGGTCATATACATACCGATATCGTTTTCGGATCCGTCACCCTTAAAAATTACACGGAATTTCTGTGAGTTTTTGAATCCGTCGATGATAGTTGGTGTACGCATTTGTAGTCCTTTTCTTTACTGTCTAAGATTCTATTATAGCACAATGCCCATTTATTGTCAAATTACATAGACCAGTAAGTCTCGCTAGCGGGGTTGCAACAGTTGGGGGTATCCGCATCAATTTGAACAAGTTTGCCGGTCATCAAGTTTTTGACGGTTTTCTTGGGAAAAACAAAGCCAGGGTTAAGAACCTTGAAGGCTTCCAAAGTCTTAGCGGTTTGTGCTAATGGGTTAGTTTCAATAAACTTAACCATTGAGATAAAACTCATACCCAAAAATTCTGCATCTTTTTGGATAACTTTGATTGCTGTAACTTGTTTCATTTGTGTCCTTTAGTTGACTGTTTAAGATTCTATTATATACCCAAAATCATTTATTGTCAAATTTTAACGTTTGTCGCAATACTCAAAAAGTATCCATTTTGCACGGTTCAGGGCTTGCCGGGCGTCTTCGGCTCGCATATAGTCAATGTCACCGTACTCGGTATTAATCATTTCCTGTGCATCGGACATGAGACTAGCGGCCATCATAGCAGGACCAGAATGACGAAAAGTAATACTTTGTTCTACAGCCTGACGCATACCTGCTTCGGTAACGCCATACATGCGGACTTGACGTTTTTCTTGCTCATTTAGAGTAATCATTTCGCCCAGTGTATCGTATCGTAAACCCATTGCTAACTCCTTTTGACTGAATAAGACTCTATTATAGACCCAAAACCATTTATTGTCAAATTCTGTATGAGCAATAACCACGGATTTTGCTTTGTTTATTGGTAAAGCTTTCGTTGAATTTTATTTCATAACCCTTGGCTTTAAGAGCCGCCAACAATGTTGACAGGTCACAGTCTTCCTCAAGGAAAGCATTAGTACCATTTTGATAGCTGTAGGGAGTAATCTTGTCGGCAATACCAAGACTAACCAACTTAGCTTTGGGGAAACGTGCCCAAGCGTGTCCTGGGTCACCAAATACTTTGATAGAAATTTTCTTAGTCATTTACTGTCCTTTATTTAACTGTCTAAGATTCTATTGTATACCCAAACCCATTTATTGTCAAATTTAGGACATGTTGCGTTTTTGCAACACTTTATCAGCTAGGCCATATGCTACGGCCTCACTTGCACTCATAAAATAGTCACGTTCCATGTCTTTTGCAAGCTCCTCAAACGATTTTCCTGCACTATTATGGTCTACATAGATTTGTGTCAATGTCTTTTTCATGGCTAAAATCTCTTTAACCTGAATTTCCATATCAGTAGCTTGACCACGTGCGCCACCTGAGGGCTGGTGAATCATATGTCGTGCATTGGGCAGGATAAAACGCTTACCTTTAGCTCCTGCTTGACCAAGCAAACTACCCATTGAACAGGCTTGACCCATAACAATTGTTTGTACATCAGGGCTAACAAATTGCATACAATCATAGATTGCCATACCAGCAGTAACTGAACCACCTGGACTATTGATATACATTGAAATATCTTTATGACTATCTTCACTTTCTAAGAACAATAGTTGGGCAACAATTAAATTTGCCATTTGGTCATGTACTTCGCCTTCAAGCAAAATTACACGGTCACGCATCAAACGTGAATAAATGTCGTAACTACGTTCACCTTTACTTGTAGTCTCAACAACGATAGGCACTAAACTCATATCTTTCCTTTATTAAAAATTTGCGATAAATACTAAATCGGTGCTATAATTAGCACTTCATCAACTATTTGAGATATTATATATGAGATACATTGAATTTGCAAACACTTTGGTTGAAGCAAAAGCCCCGACAGTAGTGAACTCGCAAGAACCATCGCCCGTTACAAAGGCACAGGTTGAACAAGTATTACGTCAAGCAGGGTATGAAGACTTAAAACCTAATGGTAATGTAATCGGCGTAGTTACACAGATACCAGACGGTGCTAAAAAGGGTGAGTTTAGGTCATCGTTGCTACAAGATGTTTTGGCTATATTGAAAAAGTATTTACCAGATGCAGGTCCAGAGTATTCGGCAGCGGCCAAGAGTAGCTTAGGTGGTGTCGTTTTTGGTGACGGTAGCCCTGTACAAGTTATTATTAAAGATGCAGGTCAACAGGGTGAAAAGAGTGCTGGTGTAGGCAATGAAGCTGAAATTGCTTCATACTTAGCAAGTATGGTTGAGAAGTATGGACTAATCAATGTTACTTTTAAAGACCCACGTGGAAAAACAATGACAATTAAGAACGTTGACCAAGTATATCCAACTGGTTCTGACGTTGCTGAACGTAAGAAAGCAGATATTGTATTAGCTAGCTCTAAGAGCAGATTACCTGTATCTATCAAAGAACTAAGTGCTGAAACATGGGAATCTGCTGATTCATTGTTTGGGGCCAAAGCACGTGAAATAATTGATAAATTAGTAAAAGATAAAGTAGTTAAACTTATATTACAACCTGACGGTAAAAGTTATTTCCTAAGTAAAGAGATTGTTATTGAACCTACTGAAGAAGAAGCAATGAGTGCTATTTTTGGTAGTGACATTAATCCTCATGGTGGCATTGTTATCCAAGACTTTGAGCCTAAACATTATCATCAGGTGGAGAACAACATTAGTATTGAATGTCATGCTGTTATTACTCGTAAAGAAGATATCCCTACAAGTCACATGATGGTTTGGTTATTACGTAATAACAAAGGTCGTTTAAGTAAGGCTTTGGGTATTCGAGGTATCAGACCAATGGCATCTGTATTGAATCGTGCTATCGGTAAGAAGGGTACTAAAGATGTTATTCTTGTTGATGTTAACGGGAATGTAGTAGACAATCCTAATATCAAAAAGTAATTAGCATTTGAACAAGCTTTGATGCTTATACCAACGGCGCTGAGAATGCGCCGTTTTTAATGGGATATTGTGTTCTTTTAATAAATCACGAAACTGAAAGAAACTTGGACCATGACTCATAATAGCATTTAATCCCTCTGCCTCACGTTCAGGCCCTGCTATATCCCATTGATATTGATGAACCATTTCATGTGCCAATGTAGCTATCATCCATTGTGGACTAATCCACTTGTCCATAAGTTCAATCTTACAATAACTACCGTTTTTTAACTTGTCATGTGATCCTATACACATTCCCCAATATTTTCTACATCTTGATTTTAGTATGAGTTCCGGTTTTTTTAACATATTATGAAAAACATTATCGTTTATCAGTGTATAAACGTGTGAAACTTGCCATTGTGAGGGCCTAAACATTAGACGTTTTTGCTCACGCATAGTGGGTAATGGCAAAGCCATTAGTTCTTTTAGAGTAGGTGATCCGTGAAACATAGTACTTGTATTTATGATTATAAATTTTATCTTTATGGTTTTCCTAGAGTAAATAGATGTATAAGGAGAAAATTATGTTAAACTTTTTGAAAAAATTATTTGGTGTTCCTGAAGCCAAACCTGTAGAAACAACTGAGGCAAACGTGTCAGCCCCGTACAAAGTACCGGAGCCGGCAGCTACTACACCAATTCCTTTGGTTGTCAATTCTGCACCAGCTGTTGAAACCGTTGTAGTTGTTCCAGAAGCTGTAGTACCTGCAGGGGTAGTTGAGCAAGCACCGATATCTAAAAAGCCAAAAGCCCCAGCAAAGCCAAAAGCCCCAGCAAAGCCAAAAGCCCCAGCTGTTGCTAAAAAAGCCCCAGCAAAACCCAAAGCACCAAAAGCTACCCAGTAATAAACTGCATGGTGGTAGGTTTCGATATAATTAGCGACCTAGAACTATCTTACAAATATAAACTAGATTGGGAAGGAAAACCAACTAGTTTATTTTGTATTGTAGCAGGCAATATAACCGATGATTTTAAAGTTTTAGAAGAAACTTTAGAACATTTAAGTGCCCAGTATCATGGAGTATTCTTCATTGACGGTTCTATGGAGATAGGGTCATTAATGTTACAAGCATCTAGGATAGACCAAATAGCTAAGATAGCCAGTAAAATAAAAAATGTTGTATATCTTCATAACAATGTTGTTATCGTAGATGGTATAGCATTAGTTGCAGTTAACGGTTGGTATGGCAACTATACCCCGATAGATCCCGACGATGAAATACGTCTTGGGTATCACTCACACGGTGATCAAGACTATCTACACACAACTATAGAAAAATTGCAATTACACGTGGATGTAAAAAAGATTGTAATTGTGTCTAGTTGTGTTCCCTGTGCTGACTTATTCTACGGGGAAGAACCTAATTTACCTGATTACGTTGGATTGAACTCTGCTCTAATTAATGATACAGAAAACAAGATAGTTACTTGGATATATGGTAACTCAAACAAAATGGTTGATACCAATATTAACGGTATCAACTATGTTAATAACGCTTGTTTTAACAAAAATCCATATTGGCCAAAACGAATAGAAATAGAAGTTTAAACTTCTGGCTCAATCTTTACTTGTAACGGAAATCCCTCGTTACGTGCATCAAGTGTTACCTCAATACCCTTTTGTTCTGCAATTTCATACGGTAGAACTGCTACGACAGCACTGCCCTGCTCATGTATACCTGTAGTAATATGTGCGGCAGTATCAGTATTGTGACCGAAATGATCTACTAAACTACGCACTACGAAATCCATACTAGTATGTTCATCATTCATATAAATTACCTTGAACATAGATGGTTCTGGTAATTTAAGATTAGGTTTAATTTTAATTTTTGATTCGGTCTGTGCCATGATTTATACCTTGAAGTAGTGTGCAAGTTTCCTCGCACACTTTTATTTAACGAAACACTATTATATTATTTAGTGTAAGAAATTGCAATAGACTTGGGTTTCTTTTCTTCAGGGAGTTTGCGCTCCAAATAGATAGTAAGAATACCATTCATATTGACAGCATTAACTACTTCAACATGTTCTGCTAAAGTAAATTCACGCATGAAGTCCCTGTTACTGATCCCTTGATGTAAATATTCAGCAATAATTTCTGCTTCTTTTTTACCTTTGATAACTAACACTTGATTGTCAATGTTAATTTCAACTTCACCTTCACCGAAACCAGCCACTGCTACTTCAATATAAAAGGTATCTTCTGATGTTTTTATAATGTTGTATGGGGGATAGTTAAGTGATTGTTGATTGTTAATTCGCATTAGTTCATCAAACATATTATCGAAACCGATACCAAATTTGTGAATTGACGGAATGTCGAGGGAACGAAGGGTTAAAGTTTTTGTCATGTTTTTCTCCTATTAAGCAAGATGACTATGTGTAGACCCGACCATCGGCATCTACAATATGTATTTATTATAACACAAATACGTAAAAAAATATAGTATTTAGGTTAAAACTGTTTTGGTGGTAATGATTGGTCACGCAAGTGCTTTTTCCACCTGCGAACAGCTTGGCTTTTTGCTATTTTACGTTTGACAGTAGGTTTGACAAATTCTTGGCGGTCACGGACTTCTTGAAGTAAACCTAATTCGGTTATCTTTTTCTTAAACTTGCGTAGAGCTTTATCTACATTTCCGTCTGTAACAAAAATTCGTCTGCCTTTTTTACTCATACAATGGTTTTGGTGTAATTACATCAACTCTATCTATATTTAGTGTTTTAATCCCGTTTTTAGCATACGTTCTTACTTTAAACATATGTGGCATCAATACTCTTTCAATCTCAGTATGAAGTCCACGTGCCCCTGTTTTAAGAGAGATAGTGTTTTCTGCAATTTGATCCAACGCATTGTCAGTAAATTCTAGTGTAATATTATCTAACTCAAATAGATATTTATATTGGCTAATGTAATTGTTCTTAACGTCAGTTAAGACCCTTATTAATTGTTCTTTATTAAGATTGTCAATGCTGACAGTAGTAGTAAAACGTCCAATAAATTCAGGAATCATACCAAATTTAGTTAAATCATCCGGGCGAACATCACGCATGTCACCTTCAATTCTAGTGTCTTTAACACTAGCATTAAATCCAATGCTTGTACCATTAACACGATTGGTGATAAGTTCTTTTAATCCAACAAACGCACCACCTGCAATGAATAAGATATTTTTAGTATTAATCTCAGACATATCAGATCCAGGATGTTTTCTTCCACCACTATTAGGAATACGACATACAGTACCTTCAACTAACTTTAGTAATGCTTGTTGAACTCCCTCTCCGGATACGTCACGGGTAATACTAGTACTTTCACCCTTACGTGCAATCTTGTCAATTTCATCAACAAATACGATTCCACGTTCTGCTAAGTCTTTGTCACCACCGGCGGCATTCAATAGCATACTAATCATTGATTCTACATCATCACCGACATAACCTGCTTCTGTTAAGCTAGTTGCGTCAGCTACTATGAAAGGGACGTTTAGATACTTGGCAGCTGTTTTAGCTAATAATGTTTTACCTGAACCCGTAGGTCCTACTATAAGAACATTTCCCTTTTGAATCTCTAAGTTCTTTGGAGGATTAGTAATACGTTTATAGTGATTTGCAATAGCAACACTCATAACCATCTTAGCTGAATCTTGCCCAATAACATGCTCATCTAAAAACTTTTTAATAGTTTCAGCATCATATTCGGGTTGTAATTCTTCTTTGGTGTCGCCTACTTCATCAGCAATAAGGTCTTGACATAGCTCTACACAATCACTACATATAGCTACATTCTCACCTACAACTAATTTTTTAACTGCTTCTTTACTGTTGCCGCAAAAGCTACAATGTTTTAATTTGGTTTCTTCTGTCATTATTTAAGGTAGATATGAAATACTTATCAAAGTATATCATGTGTTATTTTTTTATGAATTCTGTGATGGCTTGATTTTCTGCGTCAGTTAATAACTCAGGATCATATTCACCTGTTGCAATTTTGTTGATAAGATATTCAACATACTTAGTTTGTGTCAGATATGATATGCTATTTTCTTTGTTAACTTCTAACCAACGTGATCCGTCAAATTTGTATACACGATTTGGTAATGAATCTACACGGGTAAACAGGTCACCTCGCTTTGCATATTTAGGGAATGCAGTACCAAAATTAACACTAATTGAATTCTCACCATCTACTACAATTTTTAACATGTCGGGATATAAGTCTCCTGCTATCCTTTTGTGCATCTGTTTACCTTCAACTTCGATGTAATCTCCTGTAACTGAATATTCAGTTGTCACAATATCAGGTTCTTTTATAGTAGCAACAATTATCTCAGTAGAATCAACTGTTATATTATCTATGTCAAATTTCTTTGGTTCAGGTTCTTTTTTTCCTACAATAGGTTCTAGATTTTCAAAATGAACAAACGGTTTGGCTAGGTAAGGATGTTTGTCTAAGACAGATTCTTCAGGAAACAATTCGTCTTTAGTTACTACCTCGCCTATAGGTGGTTCCGCAGAATCTTGTATTTCTTCAATTTGTTCTTCTGTTAAAGGCCCATCATCAGGCTCATATGCTGGTTCAGTGACAGTGGGAGTCGTTGGTGTTTCGGTCCCTAGAGGGCTGTCACCCTCCTCTTTATCCCATTCTCTACTTGCATTGGCAGCTAATACTAAAGCGATAGCAAGTGGGTCAAATACAATTACAAGTAAAATAATAACCCAACGTACGGCCGACTCTAACATATTATTGTCGGCATTGTCTCCGTAAATCAATGCGGCAATGTATTTGATAGGGCCAACTTCCGCTTCGACCTTGCGTACTTCAGCCGCAATGGGCGCTCGTTCTTCTCGTATTCTAGTAATTGTTTTCTGTTCGGACGCAATTTCCGTAAGGAGTCTAGTCCTTTCCTTTGCTTGAGTTTTGCGTATAGCAACGGCTTTATCTGCACCCGCTTCTGAAGTCGAGCGGCCCATAACTTGGTCCACTGCCTCATCAAGTTGTTTAAGTGCTTTGCGATTAACATCTATAGTGTCCTGTGATACTTTAATCTTCTCATCGTAGATTGCAATTTTGGCTTGTATATCCCCTGTTGTAATTCCTTGATCCATATGTGCTTTACTTAGGAAGCCAAATATACCCATGCTAGTAAGTAATGCTAATGCAATAACAGCAGGTACAAGATAGAGTTTAAGTAGGAAGCCACAACGATTCCAATATTTTCGTAACCATACCGTAGTAGTAATCTTGCCTATTTCTAGTATACCTCCCATTATAATAACAGGAATAACCGCACCAGCAAAGATAGCAGTTAAACCAATAATACTATAGTAGGCTGCTACTGTACTTAATGCTAGTGCTACTAACAGTGTTAGGGAAGATAGGGACAAATATTTTTTATACATCCTAGTATTTATCTAAAATATGTCTACTGATTGTATTCATTGGGATAACCAAACAAGTGCCCGTATGTGTTAACAAACTCGGGCATATGCATTACTAGTTTTCTAGGAAGGCTTCTACCTTGATATATGTAATATGTAACATATAACACAGCACCGTCTTCATTGATATTACGTTCTTTGACTTGAATTACTTCAATGACATTACCATCATCAAACGTATACTTCTTACCTACTAAATCATGTGTCATAATTATTTTGTGTTGTGGTGTACACTAAATGTACTCCACTGGCCACGCCAGTTATCATGTTCACTATCCATACCCTCGTCATTAAGTTCTACACCATTATAAACTAACCGTGTAACAACACTAGTACCTTCAACATCCCAGTTCAACACTTTAAGTTTCTTAGGCTCAAACACACCCTCAATAGTTGTTTGAATACAACTGCCTTTACCACCTTGAGTCCAATACAACCAATAACCTTTACCTAAGTAATGTGGATATAGTTCTTCTTGTTCTTCTACAGCATCATAATAACTATCTTCATCATTTGCTTCACTAACAAATGATTCCAAATCACCTTCGTAGATTATCTCACCCTCACTATTCTCAATAGTCATGTGAGTATCATCTTGGTCAAAGCCCCAGAATGAAATCTTGTCCTGATACTCATAGTAAGGACTATCAAATCGTGCCGCTTTAGGAGTATTATTTTCATCGTAATCGTAGCTCTCATTAAGAGCATCACTTAAATCATCTTCGTGATCCTCATCACTCCAATAATCATATTGTTGTTTCTTAATCTTGTGTACGCCAATCTCACGTGTGCGACCCCAGATACGAATAGTGTAACTATCTTCAGGATAACTTTCTTTTAATGAGTCGTTATCTTCTGTGTCGTTTTCAAAGGGCCACTTAGCAGTCTCTACAAAATCACTATTTGGTGTGGGCCAGTGTGCAGGAGGATTACTATCTTTTTCATCTTCTTCCAATGTAGAATTTTCAAATGGCCATTTAGCAGGAGGATTATCTACTGTTAGTTGTTCAAATTCTCGTTTTAACTCTTCCAAGTCAGCTTCTAAATCAGCTTCATCAACTGGTTCTTCATCTGTCGGCCGATCTTCCATCATAATCCAACTTTCATTGCAATCAGGACAATAGTAACCACTCTCTTTGATTTCAGGTAGTTCACTTTCTTTGTGCATAGCACCGCAACTAAAACAAGGAATTTCTTCCTCTGCCGCTTCCTTAGACCAACGTGCTTCACGTTCTTTACGTGCTACTTCGTCTGCAACACCGGCTTCTGTTAAAGAGGTATCGCTCTCACAGTATGGGCATACTTTCTTAGCTTCTAGTTTTCCTGTCTCATCATCTTCTGGCCATTCCCAGTCAGCATCATAACTGTAACCAGTCCACTTACACTTAGTGCATTTGTGAGTGTGTGGCGCCGGTTCAGGCTCAATTACCCAACTAGACTCATCACCTAGTTCGTAGGTAACATCGTATCCACCTTTACGGTCAGTCCAACAATCATCATATTGAAACTCCCATTCAATCTCTACATCATTCTCGTAGGCATCATTAATAACATCTTCATAATCATATGTACCATCACTAATACCATCTAGTATTACTTTAATCTCATCTTCTTCCTTGTCAGGATAGATTTCACTTAATAGTGCTTCATCAATTTCAATAGCATATTGACGATCATGTTGATGCCATTCGTGTTTAACTATTGTTACCATTTTGTGCCTCCTTAGCGTTCTGGTAAATTTTCTTAACTATATCTACTAGTGGACGAACTAACCATCCACCCAAATATATACCGGCGATAAAATATATGCCTTCGTTTAAAGTCATTTTTATTCCTCTAGAATCTATTATAACTCAACTGTGGTATAACATCTACTAGTTTGGACACACATTATACGAACAAATCAAAACTAGATTTCCCATATACAGTCCCGTCAATGTCACATTTGTCACATGGATTTTGTATCCTATTACCCATTGATAGATTCGTTCTATACTCAGTCAATTTGGATAACCAATAGTCAATGACCGGGGTATTCTTTATGTTATACACATTGGTAGTTTTGCCCCAATCTTGTTGGCATAGTAAGTAATCTCCATTCCAATCAACAAATATTTTATAAAACGGGATGTAACAAGGACGAGATATGTTTAGTACCTTGGTCTGTTGTATGATATCTATCCTATTAATTATTTTTATGTTAGCAATATCATATTGATGTTTTAACACTAGCTCTATCTTTACACCATCTAACATTTCAATAAAATAAGTAGTAGCATCTGTGTCATACATACTAACTGTTATAGTAGTACATCCTGCATTAGCAAGATCAATAGCAATGTCTCTAGTTAACAAATCACCGTTTGTATTAATCTCTATCCATTTAGCTGTTGGGCATGATTGTTTGATATTACGCACACATTCTGCTATATTAGGATGTAACAATGGTTCACCAAAACCCACAAAGCCTATCCTGCCATCAAACCCAAATGTTGATAACTGCTCACCTAATAGTGTACATAGATCGGGATCAATATGTTTTTTCTGATTCTTGTAGATATTAGGATCAACTCGAGGACAGAAGGAACAGGCTCTGTTACATAGTTCCGTAGGATTGATTTCTACACTACGTAATGCAGAATATAAATCAACCGCACCCTGTTCTTGCAGGCGTCTTAACTCATCTGAGTTCATTTTCGAATTTCTTGAATGTATCAATATCAGTTAACGACATTCTAAACAACTCGTTAACTTCCTTCATCTTAACAGGTAAACTATATCTAGTTTTAAACAATACATAATTTCCTTCAGAAGGTACTACATCATACTTATCCTCAATGTAGTTTCTAGTTTCTAACATACGACTAATATGCATACCTATTTGAGGTAACAGTTTGTTAAGAGCAGGTATAGTAGCATTTGTAGTTACATAGCCTGGTCTTACGTTTTGTATTCTATTAATTATATCTGAATTAGAAAAGCAGTATCCAAATCTTAATCCAGGAGATGCTATCGTTTTGCTTAGTGTTTTCACTACAATTAAATTGTCAGCAGTAATAGAAGTATCCAGTACAGAGCAATCACTAAAATCACAATAGGCTTCATCTACTATGACTAACTTGTAAGTGGGTAATAGGGACAAGATTTCATTTTTAGATAAGGCTTTACCGGTCAAGCCGTTAGGGTTTGCTATGTATAAAATATCTGCATCATCTTTAATCTCATACCCTATATGATGTGCATATAGTTGAGCCAGTTGCCAAGTTGGGCTAACAATCTTTAAAGAGTTACCTTGATATAATTTTAAGATACGTAGTATTATATCAGATGACCCATAACCTATAGCTATGTTATAAGGAGAAATACTATAGTATTGAGATAACAATCTATATGCTTCTGCATCATCCGGATAGGTAGATACGCTATGTTCAACGTTTCTGTCTAAAAACTTATCATAGCATACATTATTGGACAAATCTAAAATCTCAGATTTTGGTAATGGTTGTGTCCAATCATGTCGTATCATTTGAAATATTTAACATCCTTATGCTTAACAAATATAATTGTATGAAATTTGTTCTGATACTTGATTGGTAAATCTAAATGCACACTAATACGAGGGCCTTCAATCTGATTGATTTCAGTATCATTGCCCACTGTACCCACAAAAGGAATCTTGTTCCATTTGCCTGTAACACGATCACCGATATTGTATTTTGATTGATATCGATGTATCTTAAAATATTCTGATAGACTTGCCATTATTCAACTCCGAAATGATCTTGGTATTTATTCATCAATCGTTCAAATGCATTAAATGACAGTTCTTGCTTGTTAATTTCAACACATTCCCGAACAATCAACTCGGCGAACTTTTGTATAGCATTACGGTCATATTCATCCATTTCATCCCAGCAACCCTGTGCGGTTAGTCCTGCATGATACATTAGATCATCAAATTTAGTACCGATATTCATATAATCGCTTGCAGTTGTAAATTTTAAATCATTCATTTCTTCGTCCATTTGACATAGCCACCATTAGTATTACTCCAAGGGCAATATTGCTCCCAAAGTTGTTTAGCCTCAGCAGGATCACTGTGACTTTTCATTAACTGGTCTACTTTAGGTCTTGTAGTGTATCCTTCATGACCCCAGTTATGGTCTTTTAATGCAGTTTCTAGTTCATTCATTTGTCATCCCTAAAACGAACAAAGCGAGGGAAACGCAAACTGTAAGTACCATCTTGGTTCTGTGTAATTACATCACATAAGACTTCAGCAGTTCGACCAATGACCAGATTACGATTAGTCCAATAGTCATCCCTATCACCATCACTAAAGCCACTACCTACATTGACTGTAATTTCTTTCCCGTCGTCAACTCCATGACAAACTAATGCTCCAAGTCTTCCTAAGTTTCTACCAGTACCTTCTTCAACACCTACGACCTCCAAGTCTACAGTTAACGTTGGCTTCCACTTCATCCAGTCAGTACTACGCTTACAGATATATGGAGCTTCTAATTCTTTAATCATAATGCCTTCAAACCCTGCGTTCACATTGTCTTTAGCATAACGTTCAAGTTGATCCTTACCTGCGGCTGTATCTAAGTCAACCATAATGTGTGGTAGTAGTTCAACGTTAGGCATAGTGTCAACTACGTGGCGAATGTGTTCAAGTATAGCAATACGTTTACGTAGTTGAGCATTCCAATGTCCTTCACGGAAATCACTTAAAGGAATAATATCAAAGATATTAAACACACTATCATCTGCTTGTACATCAGTCTTACGGCGTGCTTGTCGCATTAGTTCTTGGAATGTATTACCGATCACTTCGCCATCTAATACAAATCCGTTAATCAATGCGTTCTGATGACCTCTAGCAATTTTAATCCAGTTACTACTAATTTGTTCTTCAATGTGTGTAAAGTTATCAAACACTTTACCATTACGGCTATAACAAACAGTAGTGACACCCTCACTTGCTCCGGGTATTACAAACATCAATACACGCACACCATCTAACTTAGGCTCTAAACGTTTAGTGCCCTTCATCTCAGGACGACCTTCACTATTAGTTGCTAGTTGACAACCAAATACAGGAATCTCGTATTCTGTTTTTTTACAGATTTTATTGATTGTTTTTTCAGATACTCCAGCACGTAAATCCCTACGAATGATAGGGGCACAGAATGTATTCCATTCGTTACTATCAAAACGTTCACTCATTTCGTTAATAGCATCAAGTGCGGCATTGCCTGACAAATCACGGTGTGACAATAGTGTAAGCAATGTATTAAAATCACTCCAAGGATTTTCAGCATCAATAATGCCTACAGTGTCAGGGACTTTACGTACACCAAATGTAACGTAGGGATTGTAACAAGCCTTAGTCAGACCCAGAAAAATCTGAGCATTTGTGCTAC